>Ga0207674_10000379_pt1 | contig 57925 bp, 63 predicted proteins | sample KBSCornC72_FD_184303 | JGI IMG/M metagenome (GOLD analysis project Ga0207674, IMG submission 184303) | Corn rhizosphere microbial communities from Kellogg Biological Station, Michigan, USA - KBS Corn C7-2 (SPAdes) (version 2) | ecosystem: Host-associated > Plants > Roots > Rhizosphere > Soil ... | reverse complement strand
GACGCCGACCGGTCGCTCACGCTCGACGGGCACAACGCGATGCCCGTCGATTGACCGCTGGTTGACCGGCGGACCGGACGCTGGCGATCGAGCTGCCCGGCTCGGCCAGCGACCCTCCGGCGGGAGGCGTATGTGTCGACATCGGGCAGCATGATCCGGAACGCATCCGGCGTCTCGAGCTGGAAATCCGCGAAGCGTGCCTGCGCCCGCGTCGAGATCGCCGATCTCCGCCGGCGACGCGGTGAGAAAGTCGTGCTCCTGCGCGGCGTCGTAGAACTCGACGACCGGCACGGTCGATGCAGCGCCCGCCGGCGTGCAGCAAAGGGCAAGCGCTGTGGGAAGCAGCAGAACCGGAACGTGCGCGCCGCCTCGGTGATCGCATGCAGGTCGGCGGGCAATGCCGCGACGAACAGCACGCGCCGCGTCGTATCCCGGCGGCGCACAAACACGCGCCGCGTCGTGCTCAGCGCCTCGCCAGCGCGTGGACCACCGCGAGCAGCTCGTCCGGCTCGACGGGCTTCACCACGTGCGCCTGAAAGCCTGCGCGCAGCAGGTCGATGCGGTCCTGCGGCCGTCCGAGACCGGTGATCGCGATGGCCGCGATGCTGTCGTGGACATGGCGCGCGCGCAGCTCGCGAATGAGTGCATAGCCGTCCTTGCCGGGCATGCCGACGTCCGACACCAGGACGTCGGGCTTTTCGCGCGACATGAACGTCAGCGCCTCGTCTGCCGAGCCCGCCGTGTCGACACGCGCGCCGACGCCCTCCAGGAGCATGCGCAGGAGGCCGCGCGCGTCGGCGTCGTCGTCCACGACGACCACGTGCACGCCGTCGAGCGAAGGCGCCTCGCGCACGACGCTGTCGCCCGCGCCGGCCTGCGGGTCGGCCGTCGCCGTCACGGCGATCGGGAACTCGGCGATGAAGACGGCGCCCATGCCGATACCCGGACTCTGCGCGCGAATCGATCCGCCGTGCAACTCGACGAGGCTGCGGCAGATCGAAAGGCCGAGGCCAAGGCCGGTCGTCTCGCGCGAGCCGCCGATGGTTTCCTGCCAGAATCGCTCGAACACGTAGGGCAGCTTGTCCGGCGCGATGCCGATGCCGGTGTCGGCCACCAAGATCTGCACGCGCGAGCCGACACGGCCGAGGACGACCTGCACGCGGCCGCCCTTCGGCGTGAACTTGATCGCATTGGAGACGAGGTTCCACACGATCTGCTGCATGCGCACGCGGTCGGCCTGGACGATGCCCGCGTCGCTGTCGAGCGTGATGGCGAGCGCGATGTCCTTCGCGAGCGCCGCGGCGCGCGCCGAATCCAGCGCCGCCTCGACGACCGGGGCGAGGTTCAACGGGCGCGGACTGATGCGCATCTTGCCGCTGACGATGCGCGACACGTCGAGCAGGTCCTCGATCAGCTGCGCCTGCGTCTGCGCGTTGCGATCGATCGCCTCGAGGGCGCGCTGCATCATCGCCGGGTCGGCCTTCCCCGAGCGCGCGATGCGGATCCAGCCGGCGATGGCGCTGAGCGGCGTGCGAAGCTCGTGCGAGACGATCGCGAGGAACTGGTCCTTCGCTGCGGTGGCGGCTTCGGCGGCGCGGCGCGCATCGAGCAGCGCGCTCTCGAACTCCTTGCGCCGCCGCATCGTGATCATGCCGCAGTAGTTGAGCGGCTCCTCGCCGTCGATGTCCCGCGCGGCGCTCGCAAGCACCGGGACGTCGGAGCCGTCGGCCGCGCGCAGCGTGAAGTGAAGCTCCTCGGCGCTGCCGTGCAGCTTGAGCAGGGGAAAGAAGTGCGTGCTGTGGAACACGCGCGAGGCCGGCGACAGCATCGCGTCGAACCGCGTGCCGGCGAGCGTGCCCGGCGCCTGCTGCAACCAGCCGTGCAGCGTCTCGTTGGCGTAGCGCACGACGCCGTCGTCGGTGAAGCACAGGAGGCCGCATGGCGCGTGCGAGTGCACGCGAGCCTCGATGCTCACCGGATCAGGCCGCGCGTCGCCCTTGCGCGACGAAGCCGTGCATCGCGGCGAGCGTGAGGTCGGGATGGCTCATGTGCGGGCAATGGCCGGTCGCGTCGATGACGGTGATGTCGCTGCGTGGCATGTGCGCGTGCATGTAGTTGCCCACGGCCATCGGCGCGATCGCGTCGTCGCGCACCTGCACGATGAGGCTGGGCACGGGAGCCTTGGGAAGGTCCGCCCTGTTGTCGGCGAAGAATGTCGCGCGGGCGAACGCCTTCGCGGCGACCGGATCGGTCGAGCAGAAGCTCTCCTGCAGCTCGTCGGTCAACTCGGGACGCTCGGCATTGCCCATGACGACGGGCGCGAGGTAAGTCGCCCACCCGATGTAGTTGTGGTCCATGAGCGACAGCAGCTCCTCGAGGTCGCCGCGCTCGAATCCGCCGACATAGGGCGGATCGTTGATATAGCGCGGGGAGGGCGCGATCATCGCGAGCCGCGAGAAGCGCGCCGGCTGCTTCACCGACGCCAGGAGGCCGATCATCCCGCTGACCGAATGTCCCACGAACAGGGCATCGTGCACGTCCGCGGCCTCGCAGACGTCGAGCAGGTCGCGCGCGTAGCCGTCGAGCGACGCGTAGCGCGATGGGTTGAACGCGCCTGCGTCCGACTTGCCGCAGCCGACGTAGTCGAACAGCACGATGCGGTGCGTCTCCTCGTACGCCGGCGTGATGAAGCGCCACATGTTCTGGTCGCACCCGAACCCATGCGCGAAGACGATGGTCGGACCTTCGCGCGGTCCGCTGATGTTGACGTTGTTGCGGGTGAAGACGGTTTCGTCAGCGCTCATGACGCCGATTGTAGCGCGGCCGTCGCAATTGGCCGGCGTGCGCGTGGCGAGCCGATGGCCTGCGCCTTGGGCGAAACGCGTCGGTGGCGGCCGTCGTGCGGCTTCATCGACCCCCCGCGGCCTTCAGCGTCCGACGATCGTGCGCGATGCGCCCGTGAAGAACGCATTGAGGTCCGCGCCGGACGCAGCATCGGCGAACGCGTCGAAGCGTCCCTGCTCGGCGATGCCGCGTGCCGCGTGCAGGAAGCCGCTCCACGCGGCACGCGCGAGCGCGCCCCCGACGCTGATGCGCCGCACGCCGAGCGCGGCGACGTCGGCGACGCTGAGGTCGCTGCCGAACCCGATGAGCAGATTCACCGGCTTGGGCGCGACTGCAGCGACGACGGCCATGATCTGATCGCGCGTGCGGATGCCCGGCGCATAGAGGCAATCGGCGCCCGCGTCGGCGTATGCGCGCAGGCGCTTCAACGTGTCCTCGAGATCGGGCCTGCCGACGATGAAGTTCTCGGCCCGACCCACGAGCAAGGTGTCGCCACCCGTCTCGTCGATGGCGACGCGCGCCGCGCGGATGCGCGCGACCGCATCGTCGACGTCGCGCAAGGGGCGCTCGCGATCACCGGTCGAATCCTCGATGGAGAGTCCCGCAACACCCGTCGCGACCGCCATGCGGACGCTCTCGGCCACGCCTGCGGGGTCGTCGGCGAACCCGCCTTCGAAATCGGCATTCAACGGCAGGTCGGTGGCAGCCGCCATCGCGCGAAGATGCTCGAGCACCGCCGCGCGCGCGACGCCGTTGTCGGCGAGGCCTTGCGACCACGCAAAGCCCGAGCTCGTCGAGGCGAGCGCCTTGAAGCCCATGCCTTCGAGGAGCCGCGCGCTGCCGATGTCCCACGGGTTCGGGATCACGAAGCAGCCCTGACGATGGAGCGCGCGAAACGCGGCGCGCTTCTGCGGGATGGTGACGCTCATGGCTGACTCTCCAGCGCGCCACCCGCGCGAGCAGGGTGCGGCGCACGATCCAATGGCACGCGCCGCGACATCGCGCGGCGCACGGCCGAGTATTGGGCTTTCGGCGGCAGCGGTCAACGATCGACCGGCGCGCTGGGCGCTCCAGCGCGTTTGCCGACATAATGGCGGATCGCTTCCACAGCGCCATGCGCTTGCGCATCGATGGACGCATGCAACGCCCGCTCACGGTCCTTCTTGCAGCCGACGTGCCCGGCTACGGCCCCCTGACGAAGCGCGACCCGGCGCGGACGCTGCAGCGCGTGAAGGCGAACCGTGGGCCCTGCCTCGACCCGCGCGTCGCCCGCCGTGTGACAGCACTTTGCCTGATGATGATCGCCATCGCCGGCTGCGCCATCCCGGCCGCGAAGCCGGCCTACGTCGGCGTCTTCACCGGCGAGTTCGTCGACGGCCTGCCGCTCTATCGCCTGCCGACCATCGACGTCACCGGTTCGCGCACGCGTTCGAGCGACGTCGACGGAAGCTGACGGCAGCGATCCAGGCGATCGCGGCGATCGATGCCGCCAGCCCCGGCCACGAGAGCGCCGGTACGGCAGCCGTCGACGCGCTGCCGGACGAGCCGCCACCCGCGCCGGGCGGAGCCGCACCGTTCACCCAGCTCACCGATGCTGCGCCGCCTGCCGTGCAGCTGATCGTGAAGATGACACCGGTTCCACTCGGCACGCCGGCGACGGCCGGGAAGAACGACTGGACCGCGGTGTACGGCGGTAGCGTCGGAGGCGATATCTCGAAGCCGAACGACGGCTCGGGAACGACGCTGCTCGCGTTCGTCGTCGATGCGGTTACGGCCGCTCCGCCGTTGACGCTCGAGCTGAAGTAGACGTTGTTGGGTGGCGGCGGCAGCACGAGCGTCAGCGTGCCGCCGTTCATCGGCACCGTCGCGGTGCCGGGACCGCAGGTGCCCGGTCCGCTCGGCGTGCCGGCGGCCGAGATCGAGTACTGCGCCGACGCGGCGGGTGCGACGATGGCGAAGGTTGCGAGCGCGGCCGCGCGCGCGAACGCATCGCGTCGCGGTGTCAACGGCTGACCAGGCACTGTCCGCCCTCCATCGCCAGCTTCTGCGTCATGGTCGACGTGCTGCTGCCGTTGGCATCGCGCTTGGTCTGAGACACGGTCAGCAGTGCGCTTGCGCCGTCGACGGTGAGCACGCCAGTCTTGCGAATCGCGTCGGAGTACTCCTCGGCGCTCGGCGACATCGTCTTCGACATGTCGGCCATCATCTTGCGATCCTTCTCGGGCATCGATTGCCATTGCGCCTGGAGCGCCCGGGTCGACAGGCGGTTCGCGTCTTCGACCTTGCCCTCGTGCAGCAGCCCCATTTGCCGCGCGGCCGTCTTGCCGCAGGGATGGTCGAGAATCGCCGCGCCCTTGATGGTCTGCGCGGCCAGCGCGATCGAGGCCGCGCCCATGAGCGCCGGGATGCATCCAAGCGCGACCCGCCGACTGCCGAGCAGCATGTTCGTCTTCATGGTTCCCTCGCAGAGTCGATGAGCAGGCGCGCGCGGTACGCTGTTCGAAGCCGCGGCGCCCGCGCAGTATCGGCGACGGCACCTATCCGATACCTAACGGATCGCCGAACCGGCGACGTCAGGCCGAGTAGATCGACCGGAACAGCGCTTCGGTGTCGGCCGAGGGCGCGATTCCCAACTGCACCGACAGCATGTCGCGGCAGCGCCGGTAGACGCGCGCGGCGAGCGCCAGCTCGCCGCGCGCGAGGTGCGCCCGCATCAGCCGTCGGTAGAGGTCCTCGGCGAGGCTGTCTTCCTCGACGGCGCGCTCGTACAGTGAGATGGCGCGCACGGTGTCGCCGCGCGCTTCCGCATGCCGCCCGGCATCGGCGAGCGAGCGCCGGAACCGGTTCTGCCAGCGGTCGCGCGCGGGGAGCGACCAGCGCTGCGGATCCTCGTTGCCAATGAACGGCCCGCGATAGCGCGCAAGGATCCGCGCGGCCAGCGCGTCGACCGGTCCCGCATCCGGCGATTCGAGCGCCTGTTGCAGCGCCTCGACATCGCGATCGAACGCCCATACGTCGACCCACACGCGCGAGGCCTCGAAGCCGATCCGGCCCTCGTCGACGCGGATCGCCGCCTGATCGCCGAGCAGCTTGCGCGCGCGCGACACGAGCACGTCGAGCGACGCCATCGCCGTGTCGGGTGACGCATCCGGCCACAGCAGGTCGCACAGCCTTTGCTTGGGCACGGCGCGGCCGCCCAGCGCGACGAGCATCTTCAGGAACTCGATCGGCCGCTTCTGCGCCTTGCCCTCGAACGTGACCGTCTCACCGCGGCGAAGCAGCCGGAATTCGCCGAGCGCATGGACCTGGATCGGCCACGGCCAGTTGTCCGGCGCATCGGGGGGCGGCGCGATGTTGCGCGTTTCGATCAGCGTGCGCACGAACTCCGTTTCCACGCCCTCGGTGAGCGCGAGCGCGCACATTTTCGCGCCGAAGTCGGGATCGCCGTCGAAGGTATCGTAGAACTGGCGCTCGCGGATCGCGGCCCACGCCCGCGCGAGCAGCGGACGGCCCTCCTTGCGGCCGGCGCTCATCGCCTCGTACGCTTCGACCAGCGCCACCATGTCGCGGATCTCGTCGGCGAAGCGCGCCGGCACGAGCGCCGCGGCGTCGCGAAAGAGTCGCAGCGACGAGGTGAGCTCGCCCACGCGCAGCCTCGCCTGCGCCTCGTTCACGAGATACACGGCACGCGACGGTGGCGGCTGACCCAGCTCGAGCGAATAGCTCGATGCGCGCGTCGCGTGGAACACCGCGCGGTCGAACTGTCCCCTCATCCGCGCGACCTTGGTCTTGAGGAACTCCAGCCGCTGCATCTCGTTGAGATCGGCCGGATCGGCCAGCGCTTCGACTGCAGCGAGGCCGCGCTCGGCGAGGGCGAGGTTCCGCGCCGGCAGGCTTCGATCGACATCGATGAATGCGAGCCACAGCTTGATTGCGCGGAGATCGTGCGCCTCGGCGAGGCGACGAGCCTCCGCCTCCGCCGCCTCCGCCTGGCGCGGCTCCTTCGCGTAGCGCGCGACGCGCGACCAGAAGATGAGCCAGTGCGCGAGCCGGTGGGGCGCGAGGCCGGCGCGGCTCATCCACGGACGCAGCACGCTGTAGACGCGCTGGCCGAGCGCGCGCAGCTCGCGCGGATCGCAGTAGAAGAGCACGATGCGGCCCGCGGCGAAGCGCACGTTGACGTCGAGATCGAGCTCGAGGAGCGCCATGATGCGGTCGACGCACGTCTCGAGGAACGGATCGTCGTTGCCGAAGTAGCACAGGCCCGCGAGGAGGCCGCTCAGCGCGAGCAGCTCGTCGTCGCGTGATTCCCACGGGAACGAGGCGTCGCGCGCAGGCGCCGCGTCGCCGATGTGCTCGGGAAAGCGCCGGAAGGTGGAGCGCAGCTGGCCGTCGATCAGCAGCGCGGCGGCGGCCAGCGCGACGGCGCGTGCGTCATTGCGCGCCTTCCCGTGCGCGAGTGCCGTCGACAGCAGCTGCTGCGCCGCAGGGTCACCGGCATGGCTCGCCTCGAGGCCGCGGCGATAATGATCGGAGGGCGCGTTCGCGCCGGCGCGTGCCATGTGCGTCAACGACGCTTCGACGCCTTGAGGTCGGCGAGCGGATAGTACGGCCGCTCGCCGAGCGCCTCGACGCGCTTCCAGAACTCCGGGCCGCTCGCGAGACCGCGCGCGTCCTTGGGATGGCTCTGCCGCCACATGGCCCACGATTCCGGGTGCAGCCGCGTCGCTTCGGCATAGTGCGCATCGGCCTCTTCGACCCGGCCTTCACGCGCCAGCGCCTGTGCGAGACGAAAGCGCGCGTGCGCTTCGGCAATGAACGCGTCGGGCAGGCGAAGCCGCGCGACGACGGCGCGCGCGTCGAGCGCGTACCGGCTTGCCGCGCCGCGCACGGCCCAGTCCCGGACGGCATCGATATACGCGGCCTTGATGCGCTTGCTCTCCGCCAGCACGGCGTCCGGCACGGTACGCGTCACCGGATCCATCGCGCGAAATGCGTCACTCGATCCGGCCGTTTCGGCGGGTCGAACGATGCAGCCGTGCTCGTCGATCCACACCGCCTGCGGCACGTTGACGAGGTTGTACAGCTCCGCCACGCGATGGTCGCGGTCGATCAGGCATGGATAGCCCGGCGAAGCGGCCTCGATCCACGGCCGCGCGGCGTGGGATTCATCGAGCGCGACCGCGAGGACGGTGAAGTCGTGCGTCCGGGTCGATTCGTAGAGTGACTGCCACACGGGCAGGTCGGCTCGGCAGCCTCACCAGGAGGCCCACGTCGCCAGCAAGACGCGTCGGCCGCGGTAGTCCGAGAGCCGGTGGAGGTGACCGTCGAGATCGGGCAGCTCGAAATCGGGCGCGTTCGGCGACCTGAGCGCGGCGGCACGGTGATCGGCACCTTCGCCGAGCACCCACAGTCGCGACGCTGCGTCGTGCACGACCGGCCGGCCGGCGTGCCGCCAGAATGCCGCGACGTCGAGCCGCTCGCCGGCGACCATCGGTGGCGTCGCATGCATCGGCAACGGCATGCAGGTGTCGCCTCGGCAAAGGCCTTCCGGCTTCCATGTCCAGCCGGTCGCATCCTCGATGTCCGCGCGATCCATCCAGAGCGCGTCGCCGACCGCCGTCGCGCGCGTCGACGTATGGTCACGGGATTCGTGAAGGACTCGGATCATCGCAAGGCTCCCATCGCGTGCCGCCGGCCGAAGCTTACCGAAGTTGCGGCGTGGAAACGAGGCAGCGAGTCGCCCGCCACGCGGCGCTAGGCGGGTCCGAGCAGGTAGGCCTTGCTGTCCGCGAAGAAATTTGCCTGCGCGTCGGAGCGCACCGCGGTGCCGACGCCCTCGGCCGTGAGCACCTCGAGCAGGAGCGCATGGGGCACGCTCCCGTCGACGATGTGCACGGAGCGGACGCCTTCGCGCACCGCGCCGACGGCCGTGGCGAGTCGCGGCTCCATGCCCCCGGATACGACGTGATCACGCAGCAGCGCATCGGCTTCCGACGCGGTCAGGATCGGGACGACCGCGCCGTCGCGACCCAGCACGCCGGCGATGTTGGTCATGAGGACGAGCTTTTCCGCCTTGAGCGCGCGAGCGAGCTGCCCCGCCAGGCGATCAGAATTGATGTGGTACGCGACGTTGTCCGCCGATACGCCGATCGGCATCACCACGGGAACGAACGCGCGCGACAGCAGGAGCTCGATCAGCGCCGTGTCGATGCTCTCGACGTCGCCGACGAATCCGAGGTCGGGCGCGGCGGGATCGTCGGCGGGGGTGCCGATCGGCCGGGCACGAATGAAGCAGCCATCCTGTCCGTCGAGGCCAACCGCGCGGCCGCCTTCGCGATTGATGAGAGAGGTGAGGTCCTGGTTGAGCTCGCTCAGGGCCATCTCCACCACGGTGAGGGTTCGCTCGTCGGTGATGCGATGCCCGCGATAGCGCCGCGATTCGAGCCCCATCTTGCGCATGAGGTCGTCGATGCCCCAGCCGCCGCCGTGCACGACGATGACGTTCATCCCGACGAGGCGAAGCAGCGCGACGTCGCGCGCGAACCCGGCGCGCAGCGAGCGATCGGCCATGGCCTGGCCGCCGAATCGCACGACCAGTGTCTTGTCGTGGAATGCGCGCAGGTACGGCAGCGCCTCGGCGAGGATGCTGCCTTTGTCGGGAAGGGTCATGAGGCTCCGCGGCGATCGACGGGCCGCTTGATCGGACCGGCTGGAAGTGCGGTGTAGCGGCTCATAGTCTATCGCGGCGGCGTCGGGGCTCGCGCTTGCGCGCCGTCAGCCCGGTTTGTCCGGCACGAAACGCGCTCCATACGCGACGATGCCGGCGGCCAGCACGACGACGAACAGCGCCGCGGTCAGCGAGGTTGCCGTGGTGATGCCCCCGATGATCGGTGGTCCGACCAGGAATCCGCTGTAGCCGAGTGTCGTCACGGATGCGATGGCGGCCGCGCGGCTCACGCCCGGCACGCGTGTCGACGCGTTGAACAGGATCGGTGCGACCGGCGCAAGGCCGGCACCGGCGAGCGCAAGCCCGAGGTAAGCGACCCAGCCACGCGCCGCGATCAGCGCAATGGCCATCGCGAGCGCAGCGACCGCAGCGCTCCAGCCGAGCACGGCGCGCTCGCGAAACCGCGCGCGCAGGCGATCGCCGCCGAATCGCGCGAGCGCCATCGACCCCGTGAAGGTCGCATATCCCAGTGCCGCGTGCGCCTGAGCGAGACCGAGCTCCTGCTTCAGATACAGCACGCTCCAGTCGTAGAGGATGCCTTCCGCCGTCATGCCCGCGAAGGCGAGCGTCCCGATCAGCAGCAGCGCGCCGCGAGGCCACGCGAAGTGCGCGACGGCGCCGCCGTCGCCGCTCGCGTGCGTGTCCAGCATCGCGCGCGATGCGACGAGCGCGATCGCAGCGAGGCCGCTACAGACGACGAGGAGCTGCGTGGCGGGCGCGACATGCAGGTCGAGCAAGGCCGACGTGACCGCGGCGCCCGCCATGCCGCCGACGCTGAACATTCCATGCAGATTGCTCATCACGGGGCGTTTGCCGAGGCTTTCGATCTCGGAGCCTTCGGTGTTCATCGCGACGTCGAACAGGCTCATGGAGGCGCCGAACACCGCCATCGCGGCCAGGAGCGACGCGAAGCCCGGATACTCGAGCACGAACGCGAGCGACGCGCTCATGGACAACCCGAACAGCGCGACGGTGTTGCGCGCGCCCAGGCGGGCGATGATCCGCCCGGCGAACAGCAGGGCCGCGACCGTGCCGAGCGCGACCGCGAGCAGGACGACCGACAGGCTGGCCGCGCTGAGCGAATAGCGCACGCTCACCGAAGGAATGTGCGTGCCCCACGTGCCCGCGATGACGCCCAATACGAGGAACTGCAGCCGCGTGGCGTGCCGTGCGCGCGACAGCCGCTGCGACGCCACCGGGATGCTGCGCAACGACGGCGACCGCAACGCCGAGCTACCGCTTGTCCGCGAATTTCGCGGCAAGGCTCTCGGCGAAGCGTGCCAGGTTCACCACGACGCGCGCGTGCGTGCCGCGGCCGATTTCCTCGTCGCCGTCCATCGCCTTGACCTCGAATTCGACCTCACGACCTTGCGTGCCGACGACGTGCGCGAGCGCAACGATACGCCGGCCCACCGGGGTGGCGGCGAGATGCCTGACGTCCACGCGGGTGCCCACGGCACTCTCGCCCGGATCGAAGTACGGCTTCATCGCCTCGAGCGCGGCGTTCTCCATCGCCATGATCATGACGGGGGTGGAGAGCACGGCCGGCAGCGTGGCATCCTTGAACCGGTTGGCGAGGTGGTCGGCCGACACGACCATGGCGAACGAGCCTTCGGTGCCGTTCGGGATTGCGCGCATGCTGCCTCCATGTATTCGGTGATCGAGCCGTCTGGCCCGCGGCTATGCGGGCAGACGCGACTTCAACGCGGCGATACGGTCGTGATTCGGGTCGTTCGGCTGGGCCATGCGACGTGCGAGGTCTTCGGCGTCGGCGAGCGTGCGGCGAGCGGCTTTGGCGTCGCTGCACGCGCGCGGAGTCGGGCACGTCGCGCTCGAGCATCGCCCTTGCGTCGTCGGAAAGCAGCGTTTGTCCACCGCGAGCGAGGGACATGAGGCGCGCGGTGACCGATACGGCGAGTCCACCCACCTCCCATACCGGCGCACCGCGCGCGACGCCGTCCGCGGCGTTGCGGCGAACCGTCACCTCGCCGACATGAAGCCCAATGCGCGACGCGAGCCCGAGCGTGCGCATCGCCGCCTGATAGTCGAGCGCGTAGCGTGCCGCGCGCACCGGCGCCTCGAACATCACGAAGATTCCATCCGAGCGCGCGATCTCGAGCCCGCCGTGCCCGGCAAGGAGGTCACGGGCGCTCCGGTCGTGCGCGGCCCACAGCTCCGCGGCACCCGTCGCGCCGAGCCGGGCAACCTGCGCGGTGCTGTTCTCGACGTCGGAGAACACGAGCGCCCGCACGCATTCGGCAGCGGCATTCAATGCGACAGCACCTGGCCCAGAAACGCGCGCAGTCGCGGGCTGCGCGGCCGGTCGAAGAAGTCGTCGGGATCGGCGCGCTCGATGACCTGGCCCTGGTCCATGAACACGATGTGATCGGCGACGCGCCGCGCGAAACCCATTTCGTGCGTGACCACGACCATCGTCATCCCGTCGGCGGCGAGCGCTTCCATGGTGTTCAGCACTTCGTTCACCATCTCCGGATCGAGCGACGCGGTGGGCTCGTCGAACAGCACGACCTGCGGCTGCATGCACAGCGCCCGGGCGATGGCGACCCGTTGCTGCTGCCCGCCGGAGAGCTGCGCAGGGTAGCGTGCGGCGAAGTCGGCGAGTCCGACGCGCTCCAGGTAGTGCCGTGCGCGGTCTTCGGCAACGCGCCGCGTCACGCCCAGTCCCCAGACCGGTCCGATGGTCAGGTTCTCCTGCACCGTGACGTGCGGAAACAGGTTGAACTGCTGGAACACCATGCCGAGCCGGCGGTTGACGGCGAGGCGCATGGCGCGCGTGATCTCGTCGGGCTCGATGTCGATGCCGCATACGCGAAGATGCCCCTGCTGAAACGGCTCGAGAAGGTTGATGGTTCGTATCAGCGTCGATTTCCCGGACCCGGACGGACCGCACACGACGACTTTCTCCCCCGCGCGCACGTCGAGCTCCACGTCGCGCAGCGCGTGATAATCGCCGTACCACTTGTTGACGCCCCGCATCTCGACGACCGTTTCAGGCGCAGCGGACGCGGCGTCGCTCATCGGCGCGCCTCGAGGCGGCGGCTGTAGCGCGACAGCCCGTAGCACACCGCGAGATAGACCATCGCGAGGAAGACATGGCCCGACGTCAGGATGTTCGTCTCGCCCATCCAGTCGGGCGACTTCGCGCCGTTCTCCACGGCCCCGAGCAGATCGTTGACGCCGATCACGGAGAGCAGCGTGGTTTCCTTGATGACGGCGATCATGATGTTGACGAGCGCCGGCACGACCGCGGCGATGGCCTGCGGCAGCACGACGACGCGCAGCGCGGCCAAGTCGCTCAGGCCCACGGTCGTGGCGGCCTCGAGCTGACCGCGTCCCACCGTCTGCAGGCCGCCGCGGAACACCTCCGCCGCGAGCGCCGCGTTGAACAGCGCGAAGGCGCCGAGCGCGCGCGCGAAGAGATCGACGTTCCACCCGCTCGGAAGCAGCAGCGGCAGCAGCGTCGCGGCGATGAACAGCAGCACGAGCAGGGGAACGCTGCGCATGATCTCCACGAACGCCGCGCAGAGCACGCGCACGACGGGGAGGCGCGAGCGCCGTCCGAGCGCGAGCAGCAGGCCCAGCGGCAATGCGCTGGCGAAGGTGGCCAATGTGGCGACCAGCGTCAGCAGCAGCCCACCCCACTGCGTGGGCGGGACGACGCGCAACGGCCCGCCGCCGAGAAGGATCGCGAAGAGCGCGAACGGCAGCAGCACAAAGCCCCACAAGCCGCGCGCGGTCGCGGTGCCCGATGGCCGTCGCACGAGCCAGATCCAGTAGGCGAGGAATAGGGCGAATGCCAGCCAGGCACGCCATAGCTGGTCGTCGGGATAGGCGCCGACGAGCCAGGGGCGCCAGCGGGCCGACAGGAACGCCCAGCACGCGCCGCCATCGCCGGGGCAGGCGTCGCTGTTCGAGCCAGTCCAGTGCGCGTGCACGACACCCCATTCGACGAAGCGTCCCCCAAGCCACGCGACCGCGACGAGCAGGGCGATCGACAACAGCGCCATCGCCGGGGTTGGAAACCACAGCTGCCGCCACCGCAGGCGCCGTGGCATCGCGAGCGCCGGCGCGGGCCGCGCATCGATCATCGCGTCGCGCACGGCCGCCACGTCAGCCCGCGTGCTTCATCGTTCGGCGATTCGCGATGTTCACCGCGAGCGCGATCGCGAGGTTGATCGCGGCGTAGAGCACGACGACGAGGCTCATCGCTTCGAGCGCCTGGCTGGTCTGGCTGAGGATGGTCCCGCCGACGATCTGCATGATGTCCGGATAGCCGATCGCCGCGGCCAGCGAGGACGCCTTGGCGAGCGTCTGGTATTGGCCTGCCGCGGGCGGCAGCGCGAGGCGCAGCGCCTGCGGAATGATGATCAGGATCGCGGCGCGCGTCGGCGTGAGGCCGAGCGTCGTCGCGGCTTCGGACTGTCCGCGCGGCACCGACAGAATGCCCGCGCGGAAGATCTCCGCGAGAAACGCACTGTTGTAGATGGCGAGACCCAGGGTGAGCGCGACGAATTCCGGCAGCAGCGCGACGCCGCCTTCGACGTTGAAGCCCTCGGCATGCGGCCATTCGACCGCGAGGCCACCGGCTACATGGAGTCGCGGGAGGAACAATCCGCGATTGTTGAGCAGCACGCCGCCGAGGTGCAGGCTGTCGGCGACCGGCGGCAGCAGCGCGAGCACCGAGAAATACCAGAAGAAGATCTGCAGCAGCAGCGGGATGTTGCGGAACGTCTCGACGTAGACCGTGCAGGCGCGGCGCACCAGCGGATGCTCGGCGAGCCGTCCAAAGGCGACCAGCAGCGCGAGCGCGGTGCCGAGGAGCGAGGCGAGGGCGACGACGAGCAGCGTGTTCAGCGTCGCGACGACGATCGCGCGGCCGTAGGTTGCACCCGCCTCGAACGGTATCAGCGATTGCGCGATCTCGAACCCGGCCTGCGCGTGGAGAAAGCGAAATCCGCTGGCGATGTGCAACCGCCTGACGTTGTCGATGAAGTTCGCGGCACCGGCGTACAGCAGCCATGCCACGGCGGCGAGCAGGGCGACCTGACCGATATACCCGGGGAGGCGCTCGCGGAAGACCGCGCCGCGAAGCTTCACGGACGACGTGCGTTCAGCGCACCGGCACGGACATCATGAGCCCGCCGTTGGCGACGAGCGCGTTGCGGCCGCGGTCGAGTCGCAGCGGTGTCTTCGGTCCGATGTTGCGGTCCCAGATCTCGCCGTAGTTGCCGACGGCCTTGATGGCCTTGTAGGCGTAGTCGTTGTCGAGGCCCATCTGCTTGCCCATGTCGCCGGTTGCGCCGAGCAGGCGCTGCACGTCGGGCACCTGCGATGTCTTCATCTGGTCGACGTTCGCCTGCGTGATGCCGAGCTCCTCGGCGGCCACGAGCGCGTTCAGCGTGAAGCGCACGACGTCCTCCCAGCGCGGCTGCCCCTGCGCCACGATCGGGCCGATCGGCTCGTTCGACACCGTTTCAGGCAGCACCTTGAAGTCGTTCTGGTTCGGCAGCTTGGCGAGGCGGGCGGCGAGGCCGGAGCGGTCGTTGATCGCGGCGTCGCAGCGACCGCCGACGAACGCGTCCCACGCCTGCTCCTGCGACGCGAAGGTCACGATCTTGTACTTCATCTTGTGCGCGCGGAAGTAGTCGGCGACGATGAGCTCCGACGTGCTGCCCTGCGCCGTGCAGATGGTCGCGTTGTTCAGGTCGGAGAGCTTGTTCGCCCGCGATTTCTTGGTCACCGCGAAGCCCTGGCCGTCGTAGAACATGACCTTCGCGAACTTGAGGCCACCGACGTCGCGGCTCTGCGTCCACGTGAAGCGGTGCGTCAGCACGTCGACGGCGCCGCCCGGCAGTCCCGCGAACGCCGTCTTGAGATCCATCGGCACGAGCTGGATCTTGCTGTCGTCGCCGAGCGCCGCCGCCGCGATCGCCCTGCACATGTCGACGTCGAATCCGGTGCGCCTGCCGCTGTTGTCCTCGGCGGAAAAGCCGGGCGCGGCGAGCGTGACGCCGCACTTCAGCACGCCGCGCGTCTTGACGTCATCCAGCACGTCGGCGCGCACCGGCCCTGCGAAAGCCGCAACGGCCGCGATCGCGGCCATCGTCGTGATCGGAAAAATGCGCGCGTGCGTGCGATCCGGATGCATCGATTTCCTCCCGTGATGTGGAATGGCGCGTGTGGTCTCGCGTCCGGTAGTTTAGGTTTAGACGGCGAAAATGCCTATCCTCGCACGTCGACGCGCGCGCGGCGGTGACGGTTGCCGGCATCGCTGCGCTTCACATACCTCGCACTGCTATGTATACTCCGGGCATGCTGGCCGCTCGATGCGAGGCGTGCCCTGAGCGGCACGCGCAGTGACATGGAAATCGGCAAAGACCTCATGGCGGCATCTTCCACGCCGATCGTGCTCGCGATCCTCGCCGAGGGCGACAGCTACGGCTACGCGATCCTTCAACGCGTCCGCCAGGTGTCCGGCGGACGCATCGAATGGACCGACGGCATGCTGTATCCCGTGCTGCACCGGCTGGAACGGCTCGGCTTCGTCAAGGCCCGATGGGAAGTCGCGGACACCGGCCGGCGCCGCAAGTATTACCGCATCACCACGACGGGGCGAACGCAGCTGGCGGAAGAACGCAGGCAATGGCAGGCGGTGGACGCGACGCTGCGCGGCGTGTGGCACGCGCTGTCGCGTGTCGCCGTCGTGCGGGGCTGTGCCGCGCCCGCAGGGCTGGGAGCCTGATCGATGGCCGGCACGGATGCCATGTCGCTCGACGCGCAGGTTGGCGCGTGGCGCAACTACGTGCGCCGGCGCCGGGCGATCGAACCCGTCGATATCGCGGAGCTGGAGGATCACCTGCGCGAGCAGGTCGCGACACTGATGGATCGCGGCCTCGCTGTCGACGAAGCGTTCCTCATCGCCGTGAAGCGCCTGGGCAGCCTCGACGCGCTGTCGCGCGAGTTCGCGCGCGAGCATGCCGATCGACTGTGGAAACAGCTGGTCGTCGCGCGATCGGAACCCGCGGAGGTCGCCGCCACGTCGCACACGGAAGCCGCCGTGGCTTTCGCCCTTGCGGCCGGAGCCGCTCTCGCGGTCAAGCTGCCTGCGCTGTTCGGCTTGCACATCGTCGGCGATGCCGGCTTCTACGGGAGGAACGCCGCGCTGTTCGCGCTTCCGTTCGTGACCGGCTACTTCGCCTGGAAACGCGGCCTCGACCTCCTCACGACGCGACGATTGATCGTGGCGTTCATGATCGCCGCCCTGTTCGCCAACGTGTATCCGGCGGCGTGGGGGCGGCACGACGAAGTCCTGACGGCGCTGCATCTGCCCATCGCGCTGTGGCTCGTCGTCGGCATCGCGTATGCGGGCGGACGTTGGAGCGACGGCGCGCGGCGGATGGATTTCATCCGGTTCTCCGGCGAGCTCTTCATCTATTACGTTCTGATTGCGCTCGGCGGCGGTGTTCTCACCGCCTTCATGGCGATGATGTTCCGCGCGATCGGCATCGACGTCGCGCCGCTCTTCCAGGCGTGGCTGCTGCCGTGCGGCGCCGCGGCGGCGCTGGTCGTCGCGTCGTGGCTCGTGGAGGCGAAGCAGAGCGTCATCGAGAACATGGCGCCGGTGCTGACGGGCCTTTTCACGCCGCTGTTCGCGATCGTGCTCACCGCGTTCCTGGGCACGATGCTCTGGACCGGGCGGGGAATCGACATCGCGCGCGACGTGCTGATCGGGTTCGATCTCCTGCTGGTGGTGGTGCTGGGCCTTCTGCTGTATGCCGTCTCGGCCCGTGATCCGCGCGCGCCGCGCAACGGCTTCGATATCCTGCGGATCGTGCTGGTCGTGGTGGCGCTCCTGGCCGACGTGCTGGCGCTGTGTGCGATCGCGGCGCGCATCAACGAATTCGGGCTCACGCCCAACCGGGTGGCGGCCTTGGGCGAGAACGTGATCCTCCTCGTGAACCTGGGTGGGTCCGCGGTGTTCTACGTTCGCTTCGTCACCGGACACGATGCGTTGGCGAGGCTCGAGCGATGGCAGACGGCTTACCTGCCGGTGTACGCGGGTTGGGCGGCGCTCGTCGTGATCGTGTTTCCGCCATTGTTCCGATACGTTTGAGGAAATCGGCGGGACGCCGCACGAAACCCGCGTCTGGCTGGACAAGCCGCATTCGTCTGTCGAACAATGGCCGCCGGCGCGTGAGGCAACTGCCCGGAGGAACGCTTGTACGAATTTCTGCAGCGTGACATCGATTACGTCCTGCGGGTCGACGAGATCCTGTGGGGCTGCGGCCTGCTGGCCGTCACGCTGCTCGTGCATGGCGTCGGCGTGTTCTACATGGCGCGTGCGGCTGCCGGATTCATGGATCCGACGAAGCGGCGGCTACCGGGCTTCCGGACGGCCATCATGGTGCTGACCATCCTCGGCATCGTGGTCCTGCACCTGATCGAAGTGGTGCTGTGGGCGCTGTTCTTCACGTGGAAGCAGGCGCAGCCCAATGCGTCGAGCGCGTTCTACCATGCGCTCGTGAACTACACGACGCTCGGCGCCGGATATCTGCCGATTCCCTGGAGGCTGCTCGAGGGCATGCTCGGCATGGCGGGATTGCTGTGCTTCGCGTTTTCCACGAGCGCGCTGCTCGCGCTCGCACAGCAGCTTCTGCAGCTGCCCTTCGTGGGCGGGGAAACGCCCGGGAGGTCGCCCGGCGCGGGTCACCCTCGCACGCCGGGGTGAAGCCGCGCGCTCAGCGTACCGGTTTCCAGTTGTCGGCGAGGTAGCCACGCGCGTCCACGACGGCAACGCGCTTCCCGGCGATCGCACGATCGCCTTTGCATGACCATGCGTACACGGTGCCGTGACCCGTGGCGTACATGGGAATGGTCCCGCAGCCCGGATGGTCGCGGCACCACGCCGTCGCCCCGGGCAGACTCCGCCGCGTATCCGCCATGAAGCAGTTGAGGTTCGCGCCGACGACGCAGGCAAGCAACCGGTCGCCGTCGCAGCGGATGTAGGACGCGTCGCGGACGACGGCGTCGTCGAGTTCGAACGCTTTCGCGACGCGCGGCACCAGCTCGGCCGGGACCGCGACGGGGTGTTCGTAGGCGCTGTCCGGACACGTCGGCGGGGCGGCCGAGGCGCCCCCGGTCCACGCCATGAAGACCACCGCTAGCGCGAGCCCGACCATGTGAGCAGAAAGTGCAGGACCGTACTCGCAGATGTTCATCAATCGACGTGCGCGTGAGCCTTCTTCACGACCTCCCGATATTTGGCGAGATCTTTGGCTATGCGCTGTGAAAGCTCGCCGGGGGTGCCCGCGGCAATCTCGAAACCCTGCGCGACCAGCGGCTCGGCCACGTCGCGCTCGCGCAGAATGGCGAGCACGTCGGAGCTGAGCCGTTCGATGATAGCGGCCGGCGTTCCCGCGGGCGCAACGATGCCGTTCTCCGCTTCGAGGTCGAAGCCCTTGTCTCCCATCACCTCGTGCATCGTGGGCACGCTGGCGAGCTGGGGCATCCGTTGCGGCGACGTCACGGCGAGCCCCCGGAACGCGCCGGCCTTGATCTGTGTCAGCGCGGAATTGAATACCGGCAGCGAATAGTCGGTCTGTCCCGAGAGAACCGACTGGAAGACCTCCGGCGATCCCTTGTATGGCGTGTGCAGCACGTCGATTCCGAAGCCGGCCTTGAAGAGCTCGCCGCACAGATGCGCCATCGAGCCGTTGCCTCCGGACGAGTAGGTGAGGGCGCCCGGCTTCTCTCTTGCGCGCGCCACGATGTCGACGACGGACTTGAACGGCGAGTCGGTGCGGACGATCAGCACCGAAGGCGTGCGGATCAGCCCGGCCACCGGCGCGAAGTCCTTTTGCGCGTCGTACGGCACCGAGCTGAACAGGCTCGGATTCACGGTGAAATTGATGCCGTACGCGAGCAGCGTGTAGCCGTCCGCCGGTGCGCGCGCCACCAGCTCGGTTCCAATGTTGCTGCTCGCCCCCGGCTTGTCTTCGACGATCACGGGTTGGCCCAGTCGCTCGGACAAGCGCTGGCCGATGATGCGCATCAGCACGTCGAGCGGCGTACCGGCGGGGTAGGGCACGATCACCCGAACGGGCCTGCTCGGGTAGCGCACGTTGTCCGCGCCGTGGCCTGGCCGTGCCAGCGCCATCAATGCCAGTACGCCGCCGGACCTATGCAGGAATCTCCTGCGCGAACGCTCCACGTCCTCTCCTCTCACTCTTTAACCGATGTCGACGGTCGCGCTCCGGGCTCGATCCATACGGCATCGAGCGCTCCCGAATATGGGAAGGCGCCGTGGCGCTCGTAGATATCCCAGCAGACGGGCGCACGGCGGTCGAGACCGACGTCGAAACCCTCGAACGGTCCGAACATCAACGTCGGCGACAGCTCGGTCCAGGGAACACGTTCCGCGCCGTCCATGACGAATCGGCCGCGTCCGCGGCGGGCGCCTTTCGCCTCGTATTCGAAGATCAGCTCATGTGCGCCGGCCGGCAGCTCGAACGCCGGCAGGTCGACGTGGTCGCCGAAGCCGTTGTAATGAAGGTGCACGCGGTCCGCCTCGACGTACGACACGATACCTCCGATGATGTCGCCGAGGGCCCAGAGAACGCCTTCGTCGCCGAGGCGTTGAACGAAGGGCGTGCGGATTCGAAACGAGCGATCCGAAACCAGGGGTATTACGTCCGCGCGGTGGACGCTCTGCGCGCCGCGGCAGAAGCGCCGTGGCTGGTCCGACAGCTCCACGAGCCATCGCGGCGCGTCGCTCAACTTGCCCATCAGCGTGCGGTTGTCGAGCGGATACACGCCGTTCTTCCATGCCGCAGCGTCAAACGCGTCGACGAGCTCGGCGAGTCTGGCGGGCTCGGCGTTCGCGAGATCGGTCGATTCGGAGACATCCTCGTCGAGGTTGTGCAGCGTCCAGTTGTTCATGTCGATCGGGCGGCCGCGCACCTGCAACGAGCGAGCCAGCCAGCCGTTGCGATAGTACGCACGATTCGACCAGCATTCGTAGTACTGCTCGGTACGCGGAGATGCGGCATCGTGAGTCAGCACGCCCGTGCAGTCGAGGCCATCGAGCGGCCTCGCCTCCATGCCGTTGTATCGCGCGAGCGGTGGCACGCCGGCCAGCGACAGGATCGTGGGCATCACGTCGGTCACGTGCATGAATTGGTGGCGAATCGCGCCACGCGCGGCGATTCGTGCAGGAAGGGATACGATCATCGAGACGCGGCGCCCGCCGGCGCCGGTATAGGTCTTGAATGTCGGGAACGGCGTGTTGGACACTTCGCCCCAGCCGGTGGGGTAGAGCGACGCGCTACTCGGCCCGCCGAGTGCGTGCGCGGTTTCGCTTTCCTCGTCGCCCGAGCGCGATGGCAAGCCAGCGTACAGGCGATTCAGCGTGAACGCGCCGTGCGCTCCGCCGGCGTCGGTACCGCCGTTGTCGGATGTGAACACGATCAGCGTGTCGTCGAGCTCGTTCAGGCCCTCGAGGAAACGCACCAGCCTGCCGACGTTCTGATCCGCATTGTCGAGCATGGCGGCATACGCTTCCATGTGCCGCGCGTACATTGGCCTGTACCGCGGATCAGTCTGGGTCCAGTCGGGCACGCGAGAATCGGACGCCGGCAGCTGGGTGCCGACTGGAATGAGCCCCATGTCGACCTGCCGACGAAAACGCTTGGCGCGCGCTACCGTCCAACCGGTGTCGTAGCGACCGCGATAGCGTGCCATGTCGCTGCCCTTCGCTTGGAGAGGCGAATGCATGGCGTTGTTCGCGACGTATAGCAAGAACGGCTTCGCGGGCCGGCTTTCGCGCAGCTCGCGAACGAAGCGAATGCCATGGTCCATCCAGTCGTCGCCCGAATAGTAGTCGTGCGGATATTCGTCGATGGGCAGGACGACGTTGTTCAGCATCAGGCGCGAGGGAAAGAAGTGATGCGTCTCGCCGCCCAGGAATCCGTAGAAAGTGTCGAAACCGCGCTGCGCGGGCCAGTTGTGCTTCGAGCCGCCGGAGACGGTGTCCGCAACGGGTGTGTTGTGCCACTTGCCGACCATGATCGTTTCGTAGCCCGCGGCGCGAAGGGTTTCCGCCAGGGTCACGGCGTTCAAGGGAATCTCGCCGACGTAGCCGGGAAAGCCTGCGGAATGATTCGCGAGCCAACCCGATCCGACGGCATGGGCGTTGCAGCCGGTGAGGAGCGCGGCGCGTGCCGGCGAGCACAGCGGATGCGTCGTGTAGTGCGTCAGTCGGACGCCGCGCGCAGCGAGCGCATCGATGTGGGGTGTGTCGATCTCGGAGCCGTAGCAGCCGACGTCGGACCAGCCCATGTCGTCCATCAGAATGACAACGACGTTCGGCGCACGGATCGCCGGCGGACGCTCGGGCCACCGAGGGATCGATTCCGCTCGCGTCCGGCCGACTACGGGCCCAGTCTGCTCAGGCGGCATACGACGAAACGGTGCGTGGCATTACGACTTCACGATATCACGGCGCGGCCCGAGCCGCCGTTGCGCCTGTCGCAAGCCCTCGACCGCTCGCCAACACGGGAACGCCGGGCCGCGCGACCGGTCGAAGGCGCTTTACCCCACGGAGGTCCCATGCCCAACTACATCGACGCCATCGTCATTCCGGTGCCCCGCGACAATCTCGAAACCTACAAGCGCATGTCGGCGGAGTGGGGCAAGGCGCACCTGCGCCATGGCGCGCTGTATTACTCGGATTCAATCAGCGACGACGCGCAGCCAGGCAAGGTCACGTCGTTTCCGCAGGCGGTGCAGCTCAAGGACGGCGAGGTGATCGCGCTCGCCTGGGTCGTCTACCGCAGCAAGCAGGATCGCGATCGCATCGCCAAGGCCGTGATGGACGATCCGCAGCTCAAGGAGTCCATGGATCCGTCGAAGATGCCCTTCGACGGCAAGCGCATGTTCTGGGGCGGGTTCGAGACGATCATCGGTCTTCCCGGCGGACAGTGACCGGTGCATTGACCGCGCCGGCCACCGTCTCGTGGTGCGGTGTCACACCACGTCCACCGTGACGCGCAGGAACGTGGCCGGGATCGACGTGACATTGGGGCTGGCGTGCGTGTTCTTGCTCGTGAATAGCGTGCTCAGCTCGTCGAAGAGCTGCTGCGCACGCCCGCTCTTCTCGGCGGCGTCGAAGGCATTCATGGTCGGCCCATAGTAACGGCGAAATACATCGACGAAGTCGACGGGCGTGCCCGGGAAGTTGAACGTGTACGTGTCGCGCGCGCACATGATCTTCTCCGGCGGTATGCCCGCGGCGCCGAAGCGCTCGATGACGTTCGCCTCGACGCCCCACGTCATCGGGCTCACGAATCCTTCCGGGGGCGGCGGCGTATACGCGGCGCTGATCTTGAGGATCTGCGCGACGAGCGTGGGATCATTGGGAATCCAGTTTCCCATGACCACCCGCCCGCCGGGTCGGGTCACGCGCACCATTTCCCGGGCGACGTCGAACGGCTTCGGCGCGAACATGGCGCCGAAGATGCTCACCACGAAGTCGAAGGTGTCGTCGCCGAGCGCACCCAGGTTCGTGGCGTCGCCTTCCTCGAATCGCAGGTTGTTGAGGCCGTGCCCCCGTGCGCGCGCATTGCCCGCGTCCACGAGGTTGCGCGCGATGTCGACCCCCAGGACGTCGGCGCCGCGCTTGGCCGCAGGCAGCGCGGTCGTGCCGTCGCCACATCCGAGATCGAGCACCTTGTGCCCGCTTCGGATGCCGATCTTGTTCACCAGCGCTTCGCCGCTCTCGCGCATGGTCGCGGCAATACGTGTGAAATCGCCCTTTTCCCACAGTGCCTGGTTCGGATTCATGGCTCGCGCTCCCATCGTGGTCGTGACGCGAAGACGATAGTGCCACTTCCGATCCGACCTGCGTGCTCTGTGAAACAAATGAAACGCATTCGACGCAGTGCCGGCGCCGCCGGCATCGCGCGCGAACGTCATTTCGCCTTGCCGCAATACGCTTCGAGCCGGTAACCGTCCGGGTCCACCACGAACGCGGCGTAGTAGTGCGGGCCGTAGTCGGCGCGCGGGCCGGGTTTGCCGTTGTCCTGTCCGCCGGATGCCAGTGCAGCCGCGTGGAAGTGATCGACGCTGGCGCGCGTCGGCGCGTCGAAGCAGAAATGCAGGCCCGACGCCCTGTCCGCGGGCACGGGACTCGATGACTGACTGATCCACAGGCTCACTACGTTGCCTGCCCCGTAGCCGAGGTACCCTTCGCCGCTGCTCACGCAGGTGTAGCCGAGCGGCTTCAAGGCGGCGTCGTAGAAGCGCTTCGTGCGGTCGATGTCGCGAACGCCGATCGATACGTGGTTCAGCATGCGGATCCTCTTTGTACGATGTCGGGAAAGCCCAAGCATGCCCGGGAACGCGCCGCGCATCTTGGGAGAAATTGCTATCCCTCATCCATGCCAGCGGACCGCCGCACGCCATCGTCGCAGGCGCTCGCCCGAGGCCTGGATTGGGCCGTCTGGGAAGTGAACTGCAACCTCGGGCCGCGCGACCGACCCTACGAGGAACGCCACGCGTTCACGAGCATCGCGGCGGTGCTGCGCGGGACGTTCCATTACCACTCGTCCCACGGCAGCGATCTGCTCTATCCGGGCTCGTTTCTGCTCGGCAATGCCGGCGCGTGCTTCGAATGCGGTCACGAGCATGGCACCGGCGACCATTGCATCGCGTTCGGATTCGAGCCGGCGCTCTTCGAGGAGATCGCCGCGAGTTGCGGCGGCACGTCGAAATATCGCTTCAAGGCCGCACGCCTGCCGTCGTCGCCGAGCATGACGGCCGCGCTCGCGGCGGCCGCAGCACTGAGGGCGGGCGCGCAGGCCGCGGAGGAGCTCGCGATCGGCCTCGCCGAACGCGTGATTCGAGCGACGTCCGCGTTCATCCCGGGCGCTGCTTCCCCGTCGGCGCGTGACCTTCGTCGCATCTCCGATGCACTGCGGTTCGTGGACGAACACTACGACGAGCCGCTGGACCTGGAACGACTGGCGGCCATCGCGCACATGAGCAGGTACCACTTCCTGCGCACCTTCCGCAAGGTCGTCGCGTCGACACCCCATCGCTATCTGTTGAATGTGCGACTGCGACGCGCCGCGGAACGGCTGCGTGGCAGCGACGAGTCCGTTGCATCGATCGCGTCGCAAGCGGGCTTCGGTGATCTGTCGACGTTCTACCAGCACTTCCGAAGAGCCTTCGGCCATCCGCCACACGAGCATCGCGCGCGACGCTGACGCGTCGGGTGTCGCAGCCGCCGGCGCGGCTATCCGCGACGTTGATCGCGCGCCCGATGTATTCGTGGCGTCCACCCATGGTGACGGACGCCAGGTCGCCTTTCTCGATTCCGAAGCTGATGCCGACGCCGCTTCGGCGGCTCACGCGGCCACGCAAGCAAGTGCCAGCCGTTTCACGCGGCCGGGCAACGCGGCCGTTCGCGGCATAAAATACGCGCATGGGCTCGCCGTGTCCCCCCCATTGGACTTTCGCCGCCCGCGCCGCGTATTTCGGCGACCGTATGTGCGCGTTTTGCCACCACCGCAATCCGCACGATGCGAGGTTCTGCAATGACTGCGCCTCGCCGCTGCATCTCAAGCCGTGCACGGCGTGTGACGCGGTCAACGACGACACCGCCACGCGGTGTCACCAATGTGGTGCCGCGTATCCAGCGTCCGCGAATGCCGAGGACGGGCTATCGACACCGGCCGATGCGGCCGATACGCCCGGCGCGCCTCTTCCCGACACGATGGCGAGGGTCCAGCCGCCGGTGGCCGCGCCGCCCCGGCGAGCCGCAGCGCGCTGGCTCGCGCCGGGTCGCTTGCTCGTGGCCGCCGTGGCGACGATCGGAATCGTGGGTGCGTATCAGGCCTACCGCCTGGGCGCGGCAAGCACCGATGCGACCGGCCTGGCGACGCAGGCCTCCGACGCCTTCGACAGCGACGCGAGCGCAGCAACGCTGGCGATGCCTGCCGCGGTCGAGCAGAAGCCGGCGGAGCCCGAGGCGATGGTCGAGGAGCATGCCTTGGCGACACGCGTCGAGAATTCGGATCGACCGAAGCGCGCGGCCATGGCGCATGCGCCCGTCACGGCGACCGCGCCGAAGCGGGCAGCTTTGCATCATGGCGCGAAGCCCGAGCGTCGTGCAGTCGCTGGTACCACCGTAACGGCTGTACGGAACCTAAGCGAGCACGCCGACGCTGACGGTGCCCGCAGGGGCGCGGGCGCGCCGTCCGATCGCTGGCACGTGATGCATACGAACCTGGCGCAGTGCGACGGCGACCTGCTGGCACGCGTCGTGTGCGACCAGCGCGTACGGCGACACTTCTGCGAGGGCCACTGGGGAAAGGCGCCCGAGTGCGCGAGCGGCGTGGCCAACGAGCACGGTCAATGAACTGCCGCCGCGGCAGGGAAGATCGGCGTCGCCGCCGCCGTGAAGCGGCCCCGGCACGCTTGCGCCTGGGCTACTGCGCGGCGCGTTGATCGAAGAGGTATTGCGGCGCCGGCATGATCCGGTTGCGCCCCGCCTGTTTCGCCGCATAGAGGGCGCGGTCGGCGCGCTGGAGCATCTCCTGGGGTCGGTGGTTCGGTTCCGGGACCTGCTGCGCCACGCCGATGCTCAAGGTGATGCGGCCGAACCGCGAGCGGGCATGCGACAGACCGAGCGCGCGTATTGCCGCTTCGATGCGCCTCGCCACGTCGAGCGCGCCGTCGAGATCGGTGTCCGGCAGCAGCACCACGAACTCGTCGCCGCCGTAGCGAGCCGCTACGTCTGCCGGACGCTGCAGCGATTGATCGATCGCCCTGCCGACCGCCGCGATGCAGTCGTCGCCGGCGCCGTGACCGTGGCTGTCGTTGTACGACTTGAAGAAGTCGATGTCGATGAAGAGCACCGTCACCGGCCGCTGCGCGCGGCGCGCGCGCTCCCATTCGGCTGAGCAAACCGTGTCGAAATGCCTCCGATTGCGAAGGCCCGTCAGCGGGTCCGTGATCGTCAGCGCGCGTAGCTCGTCCTGCAGCCGGCGATTCTCGTCCAGTTGTTCGCGCAGGCGGCCGGTGATTCGATAGAACCGACGCGCGATCCACGTCAGCACCGCGAGGCTCAGCGCGGCCACCGCGAGCACCCACAGAAGCCAGCGCCAGTCGGTTGGCTGCGCGCGGCGATAGATCAACCCGCTCAGGTCGACATCGCCGCCTGCGCCCGCGAGGCCCAGCCCGCGGTAAACGTCGAAGATATGTTGCCACCGCGCGATGTGGGTATGACCGAGCTCGACGAGATCGGTGCGCACGAGCGGCAGCATGCTGGCTGCTTCGAAGCGCAGCTTTTCCACGGGAAGATCGGGTGCGTACTTCGCGTGTATGAGCGTCGCGATTTCATCCTGGTGCGCCAGCGCGTACTCCCAGCCGCGCAGGCTCGCGGCGACGAATGCCTCGATTCGCTCCGGATGCTCGTTGACCATCGCCCGCGTCGTGAACAGCGTATCGCCGTAGAAGTCGACGCCACTCGAGCGCGGCGTGAATTGCCGGAACGCGCGTCCCGATCGCTGGAGGTAGTAGCTCTCGTCCGTTTCGTAGCCGGCGAGCGCGTCGACGCGTCCCTTCAGCAGCGAGTCCACCGTGTGGTCGTGCTCGACGATCTGCAGCTGGCTGATCGACACGTGCTCGCGCTGCAGGTACGCGAAGATCTCGGATTCCCACGGCGCGAGCGCCACCTTGTGGCCCGCGAGGTCCTGCGGCGTTTCGATGCCGATGTCGGACCGCACGAACAAGGCGAGCGGCGAGTGCTGGAAAATCGTCGCGAGCACCACCACCGGATCGCCCTTGGCGTAGCGCAGCACGAGCTCGGACGATGCGACGCCGAGATCGGCACCTCGCGCCAGCACGATGTCGACCGGATCGGTGCCGGGCTGCAGCGGCGTGATCGTCACGTCCAGACCGGCCTGCCGGTAGTAACCCTTCTCGAGCGCGGTATAGAAGCCGGCGAACTGGAATTGATGGCGCCACTTCAACTGCAGGCGCAGGGGGGTCGTGTTCGCGGGCGCTGCGTCGCGCGCGCGGACACCCGTGCCCGCCAAAAGCAACGCAAGCGCCACGACGGCGCCTGCGACACGTAACGCTGTCGCACGCATGGACTGGGGGCCTGCCCTGGCGCGCATCAGCCGGGTTTCACGAAGCGCAGCACGAACTTGTCGGTGTCGATACGCCCATCGCCCGAGGACACCTCGCGCGTATCCGACGGATTGCGCATGAACTGCGCTTCCGCCTCCAGCACGAAGCCGGCTCGCGTGACCTCCTGGACGACGACATCACGGTCGATGCGGTGGAGCGTCTTGGCCACCGTCACGCCGGTGCCCGCTTTGGCCGAGTGATCGACGATCACGAAGTGCCCGCCGGGCTTCAACGCCGCGTACAGCCGTTGGTTCATCCTGGCGCGATCGATGGGCTGGTAGACGATGTCATGGTAATTGTTGACCAGCGTGACGAGGTCGAGCTTGGGCGCATCCGGCGGTACGGGGTCGTCGAACGGCCGGTAGACGGGAATGAAGTTGGGCTGGGGATGCTCCGCGAGTCGCTTGGTGAGCGCCTCCCCGGGTGCCGGGCGCTGCGCGAAAAGCTTGCCCTCGGGTCCCACGCAGAGCGCGAGAAGCTGCGAGGTGTAGCCCGCGCCGGCCGATACGTCGAGCACGACCATGCCGGCGGTAACCCCCGTGAACGGCAGGAATTGCGCGGGCTTGCGCGAGGCATCCATGCGCCGATCCTGGTCCGTGCGAATCGGGCTCGCGATCACGGCCTGTGCGCGTTGCTCCAGGGTCGGCTGCGCGGGCTGCGTTGCGCAGCCTGCGGCAACCAGCACCACCGCGACCGCACGGACGGCTCGAAGCAAAGCGGGCATGACCGTCATGGGTCCTCGTGGAAACTGCCAGTCGGTGGCGTCGCGCGATGATACATGCCAACGGAATTGCGCACGGCAGGTGGCTCGGACGAGGCTTTTTGTGGCCGACCCGAAGAGCCCCACGACGCCCACGTGAGGCAGCGCTGCCGGGGACACCCGCCTGCGCGGCGCAGGCTACTTGCCGGGCTTGCGCAGCGAATCGACGCGCATTCGCTGGGTCAGCTTGACGCCGTCGTCCCGGCGATGCGAGTCGAACAAGCGCTCAACCGCCTGGCGCTGCGCATCGGTCACGCGACGAACACTGTGCGTGACCTCGAAATGCCGTGCGGCGAAGTCGGCGAAATCCTTGTATTTCACCGGCACGAGGAAGAAAACCTCCGCCTCCAGCTCGAACACGCCGCGGTCGACCGCACGGCGCACCGCGTCGAACGCCGCCTGGCGCACGGCCTGCTCGTCGTTGAAGATGCGGATCATCTCGTTGTGCGGACCCGCGAAGATCGGCTCGGAAATGTAGGCACGGCCGCCCGGGCGCAGCACGCGGGCGATCTCGCCCAGGGCATCGTCGAGCATGGCCGTCGGAACGTGATGCAGCGACTTGAACATCATCACCACGTCGACGGTCGCGCTGTCGAGCGGAATGGCTTCCGCGCCGAATTCAGCGAAGCGCATGTTCGGCGGTGCAGCAGCCGCGACGTTCGCGGCGTGCTGGAGCCGGTCGACCTCGGCCGCGACGATGCTTGCGGTGGGGTGGCTCGACGCAATGCGGCGCGTGTGATCGGCCTTGCCGCAGCCAAGCTCCAGGATCGTTGCGCCGTCGAGTGTGAGCAGCGACTCGTAGATCTCGCTCTCCGGGCACGCGCGGGTCGTTGCGGGATCGTCGAGGCGCATGCGCGACAACGCGGCATGGCTTGTCATCAAGGGTTCCATGGGTTTCCGCCGTCGACAATCGGCGCTTCAGGAATGAAGTCCAATAGTACTGCGCGGGCGGGCCACGCGGATTGCCGCGGCGACCTGGGGTCGCGCCGCCGCTGGACGACGACGCCAGGACGCGGATGCTTCACGGCTGACGGATAATGGTGGCGTCTGCATGTTCGTGCCATTGTGCCGCGATTCCATGAGTGAGACCGTCACCGTCATCGTGAACCACCGCCTCGGCAAAGCCGAGGCCATGCGCCGTATCCAGGACGGCCTCGCCCGCAGCAACGGCCAGCTCGGATCGATGATCGCGATCGATCAGCAGGCCTGGCAAGACGACACGGTGCGATTCCGCATGCGCGCTCTGGGTCAGGCGGCCACGGCGAGCATCCAGGTGCTCGACGACGCGCTACGCGTCGAGGTTGCGTTGCCGTGGCTCCTGGCGCAGGCAGCCAAACGGCTCCTGCCGGCACTGCGCAAGGAGGCAGCCGGTCTGCTCGAGAAGAAATAGGCCGTGGCGATCAGTGGCCGCGCGGCCGCTGTTCGAGGTGCGTCAGCAAGCTCTTCATCGGCGACGGCAGTGGCGCCCAATCGCGAAAGCACAGGCACAACCGCCGGCGCGCCCAGGGGTCGACCAATGCGAGCGTTCGATAGCGATGTCGCCGGCGGTACCGGCGTGCCGTAGCGCTCGGCACGATGGCCACGCCGACGCCATTGGCGACCATCTCGCACATGCCTTCGAACGTCTTCATGCGGATGCGAAACGAGAGCGCGTGCCCGGCTGCGCGAGCGTGATCGTCGATGTGATCCTGCAGCGCATTGCCGGGCGCCAAGCCGACGAAGGGTTCGCGCAAAACCTCGCCAAGGCACACGCTGTCTCGCTTGCCCAGGCGATCCCCGGTCGGAACGATCAGCACGAGATGATCCTTCGCGACGGGCCGCAGCTGCAATCCGGCCGGGTCCACGGCGTCGGAGACGATCCCGGCGTCCGCCAGGCCCGCCGAGATGGTGCGCACGATCTCGACACTGGTGCGTTCTTTCAGCTCGACACGCACACGCGGCCGATCGGCGAGCCATGACGCGAGCCTCGGGGGCAGGAACTCGGTCATCGCCGCGGTGTTCGCGTAGAAATGCAGCGTGCCGCGCGCGCCGGTCGCGAAATCGTGGAGCTCGCCCCGGAGCAGCGCCTGCTGACGCAGGATGAGGCGCGCATGGTGTGCAAGCGCTTCGCCCGCCTCGGTCGCGCACACGCCACGTGGCCGGCGCTCGAGGAGCGCGACGCCGGCGCCGGCTTCGATGTTGCGCAGGCGCTCGCTGGCGGAGGCCAATGCGAGGTTGGCGCGCACCGCGCCTTGCGTGATGCTGCCTGCTTCCAGGACACACAGGAAGAGGCGAAGGTCCGCGAGGTCGAAACGCACGGGTTAGCCCTTTGCGAGGCTTCGGCTGATCCGAAGGCTGGCGCGTGAAAACCGCATTGTGCGCACGCGGGCGGCGAGCTTCAATGCGCTCATGCACCAAAGCCCGTTCGTCCTCGTGCTGCTGGCGCTGACGTTCATCGCCGCCGGGCTGGTCAAGGGCGTCACCGGCATGGGTCTGCCGACCGTCGCGATGGCGTTGCTGGGCAGCGTGATGCCTCCCGCGGCCGCCGCCGCGATCGTTGTCGTTCCGTCACTCGTGACCAATGTATGGCAGCTGCTGGGGGGTCCGGCGCTCGGGCGGCTGCTGCGACGTCTTTGGGCGATGGTGCTCGGAATCGTGGCCGGCACGGTGAGCGCCGCCTCGCTTCTCGTGACGATCGGATCGGCCTGGTCGGCACTCGCGCTGGGCAGCGCGCTGGTGCTGTACGCGGGCTATGCGCTCGTCTCACCCGCGTGGTCGGTTGCGTCCCGTGTCGAGCGATGTCTTTCGCCGATCGTCGGACTCGTGACCGGTGTTGTCACGGGCGCAACGGGCGTGCTGGTGATGCCGGCCGTGCCGTACCTCCAGGCGCTGCGGCTCGAGAAGGACGAACTGGTGCAGGCGCTGGGGCTGTCGTTCACCGTTTCGACGATCGCACTGGCCGGTGGACTCATCGTGCACGGCGCGTTGCGGTTCGATCAGGCAAGCCTGTCGACGCTTGCGCTCGTGCCGGCTCTGCTGGGAATGTGGCTGGGCCAGAAAATCCGCGCACGGATCAGTCCGAAGCGCTTCCGCCAGTGCTTCCTGTGCTTCCTCTTGCTGCTGGGACTGGAGCTCGTCGCGCGGCCGTTCCTGTAGGCGGCTGAAGCGATGGCCTCGCGTCGATGCGCATGTCGACACGAGCCTCGCCACGCGGTCGCCGTCGATGCATTTGGCAGAATCGAGCCAACGCATTGATCCCGACCGGACGCGATGACTGCCTTATCCCTGGCGCTGGTGATCCTGGCCGGCTTGATCCACGCGACCTGGAACATTCTCGCCAAGAAGGCCGGCGGCGATGCGCGCTTCGCCGCGTTCACGTCGTTTCTCCTCGCGCTCATATGGGCACCGCTCGGCATCTGGCTCGGGCGCGACGTCACGCCGACGTGGGGCCGCGCGGAATGGGGCTGCGTCGTCGTCAGCGGCATCCTTCATGTGCTGTATTACGTCACGCTGCTTCGAGGCTACAGGAACGCGGACCTGACCGTCGTTTATCCTCTGGCGCGCGGCGCGGGGCCGCTGGTCTCCTCGCTGGCCGCGATCGCGCTGTTCGGCGAGAAGGCGACGCCGCTCGGCATGGCGGGCATTGTCGCCGTGGTCGCGGGCGTGTTCTTCATCGCGGGTGGAACGCGATTGCTGCGCAGCGCCGGCCCGAGCGGACACGCCCGCATGCGTGCCGGGGCGCTGTACGGCGCCGTCACGGGCTTGTTCATTGCGGCCTACACGCTGGTCGACGGATATGCGGTCAAGTTCCTGCTCATGTCGCCGATCCTGCTCGACTATTACGGCAACTTCGTTCGAATCGTGCTCTTGGTGCCGAGCGTGCTGCGCGACCGCGCTACGGCGGCACGGCACTGGCGCGAGCAATGGAAGACCGCGCTGATCGTGGCGGCGATCAGCCCGATCGCCTACGTGCTCGTGCTCTACGCGATGCAGATGTCGCCGCTGTCGCACGTTGCGCCGGCGCGCGAGGTCTCGATGCTGTTCGCGGCGCTGCTCGGCGGTCAGCTGCTCGGCGAGCGCGAGCGCGTCGCGCGCACGCTCGGCGCGGCGCTCATCGCGGTCGGCGTGATGGCGCTCGCGCTCGGCTAGATCGGCGGCGCAGGAGGGCGCTGCGCGACGCGCCGGGGCAACTGCGGCGAATTGCGCACGTCATCACCGTGCGCACGTCATTCCGGCCGATGCATCCTTGACGGGCAGCATCACGTCGAACTCGAAGTTGAACGCGGTCTTGTCGATGCCGCCGGCGATCTTTCCCGACAGGCTGCCGCCGGGCTTCACATCCCCGGTCATCCTCTCGACTTTGAAGTCGCGTGGCGCCTGGACGACCCGCTGGATGCCCGCCATGGGCGAGCGGGCGTGGTTCGTGTTGAGGTCGATCGACGTGACGGCCGCGGGCGACGCGGTCTCCGTGCCGGCACCCGGACAGAACATGATGATGACCATCGTGCGCTGCTTGCCGCCCGCCGCACCGTCAGCGTACGACGACGTCTGGAAGGCGTCGGCGTCCTGCGGCGTGATGGGGTCCTCGTTGAACCAGATGGCCACGCTGTGCTGATCGCCGAAGAGCGACGCCACGCAATGGCTGGCCGTGAATTTCTCGCCCCCCATCGTTCCGCTCGCCGAGCACCGGGTCTTGACGGCTGAAACGGCCGCTGACGCCGTGGCCGCGACCGGTGACGACGCGTTCCCGGCGCTGCCCGGCATTGGCTGGCCGATCTTCCAGGCGTCGGCCAGTGCCGCTGCCGTGCGCCGTTGCGCGGGCGGCACGGATTTCGCGATCTCGTCGCGGTAGTCGATCGTCTCCTGATCGCCGCTGCGCGCGGCGATCGTCGCATTCGCGAGTGCGGATACGTCGTCCCGCGCGGCGCCCTGGCCGGTATGGTAGACAACCGCCAGCTTGAGCTGCGCATCGGCATTGCCCTGGGCCGCGGACTTGCGCCACCACGCGAATGCCTGCGCATAGTCCTGCGCAACGCCTTGGCCTCGGGCGTACAACAGGCCAAGGTTGTACTGCGCGGTCGCGTTGCCGTGCTCCGCGGCTTTGTTGAACCATGCAACAGCCTGGGCGTCGTCCTGCCGCACCCCGTCGCCCGTCGCATAAACGACGCCCAGCTCTTGCTCCGCGTCGGCGTGGCCCTGAGCCGCCGACTTGCGCAGCCACGCGATCCCCTGCGCCTTGTCCTGCGGATAGCCGTTGCCGAACTCGTACATTCGCCCGATACGGTATTGCGCTTCGGCGTCACCACGCTCGGCCAGAGGGCGGTATTCGCGCGCCGCAGTGACGTAGTCCTTCTTCATGAGCGCCTCGTAGCCTTTCTCGAGGCTGGCGAGCGCGGTCGTGGAGCACAACAGGGCTGCGAGGGCGAGCAGTCGCATGACGTCTCCTGGCCGACGGGATGCCGGCAGCGCCGGCCGGCGCCGGCGCAGTGTTACACGGTCGCGGCAAAACCTGAAGATCGGTCATCGGCGGCGCGTCGCGTCCCGATCGAGCCTGCGCTCGACGCCGACTTCGCCGCTTGCGTATCAGCCGGACGCCACCTCGGGTGCGCTGCCTGGCTCCATCAGGCGTGCGAATCGCTGCGCGTCGCCTGCGCGCGGCAGATTGTTGAACAGGATGTACGCGGGCCCGACCGGCTCCGAGCGCAGCAGCAATGCGTGCAGGTCGCGCAGCGCCTCGTCGGTGTACGAGTTGCGCGCGCTGCCGAGGCCGTGCAGCCGCCAGTACACGGGTTTGCGCTTCGGCGGATCGGTCACGAACGGATCGACGACGTACACGAGGTCGAGATCCTCGCAGAGCGCGGACGCGATGTCGCGACTCGCGACCCACGCCTTGCCGCGCGGCTCCCACAGCAATCTCGCGCGGGGACGTTGTACACGCTCGAAGAACCGACGCATGGCGCGCACATTCTCCGGCGTCGGACCGAAGCTCGCGGGGCACTGGAACAGCATGCCCGTCGCGCCCAGCACGTCGGCGCACTCGACCGAGCGTCGCCAGCCTCGCTCGACTGCCGGGGAGTCGGCAAAACCGCCCGGTGTGTCCTCGGCGGCGAGCGGATGTCGCATGCGCCGATACGTCGGGCTCGTCGCGGTGTGCGTGACGAGCTGCCAGACCTTCATGGTGTATTCGAGCGAAGGCGCCGCGGTTTGCCGCCATCGCCGGAGCAAGGCATCGCCCGGCGGCTCGTAGAACGTGCCCTGGATCTCCACGACCGGAAAACGCGATGCGTACGCTTTCATCGACATGGAGAATCCGCACAGCCCGACCCGAACGGGGGCGCCCGCGCTGATCACGCGGTCATTCCGGCTGGGCTGCGCGTGCGGCGATCTCGTAGGACTCGAGCCGTGCCTCGTGATCGAAGATCTGCGATGCGATCATGATCTCGTCCGCACCGGTTCGCGCGGCGAAAGCGTGGAGCGCTTCGCGCACCGTGGCCGGCGACCCGATGGCGCTGCACGACAGCACGTCGTCGAGCATTGCGCGCGCGGGCGGCGGCAGCATGTCGAGGTAGCCGGCAATGGGCGGCGGCAGTCGCGACGGCCGGCCGGTCCGCAGGTTGACGAACGCCTGCTGCATCGAGGTCGCGAGCACGCGCGCGACCTCGTCGCTTTCGGCAGCGAACACGTTGAAGCCCAGCATCACGTACGGCCGTGCGAGCTGTGGCGAAGGCTTGAATTCCGCGCGATAGAGGGCGATGGCCTGCATCATCTGCGCCGGCGCGAAGTGGGACGCGAAGGCGTACGGCAGGCCCAGCATCGCCGCGAGCCGGGCGCCGAACAGGCTGGACCCCAGGATCCACACCGGAACCTTGGCGCCCGTGCCCGGAACGGCCCGGACTGTCTGCCGCGGCTCGTCCGACATGAAATCCAGCAGCTCGACCACGTCCTGGGGAAAGTCGTCGGGATGGCTCGCGAGGTCGCGCCGCAGCGCCCGGGACGTGGCCTGGTCGGATCCGGGCGCCCGGCCGAGCCCGAGGTCGATTCGCCCCGGATAGAGCGCCTCCAGCGTGCCGAACTGCTCCGCGATCACCAGGGGCGAGTGGTTCGGCAGCATGATGCCGCCGGCACCGACCCGAATCGACCGTGTGCCACCGGCGATGTGCCCGATCAGCACCGCCGTCGCGGCGCTGGCGATACCGGGCATGCCGTGGTGCTCGGCCATCCAGAATCGACGGTAGCCCAGCCGCTCGGCATGCTGCGCGAGCTCGAGCGAGTTGCGGAAGGAAGTCGACGGATCGCTTCCCTCGGTGATCGGCGCGAGGTCGAGGACGGAGAGTGCAATGGCCATTGAGCGCATGTGGGGGCGCCGCGTGGCGCGGCAAGGCGGCTGATGCGGCGCGTTGAAGTGCCACGCCCTCAACGGCGAGGCGTCGCGCGCTCCTGGCGAACGGGGTGAAGCGCCAGGAACGCAGCCGCCGCATCGCGGGCGCGCCGCACGATTTCCGGCGCGCCCGGCCGTTGGGTCACGCCGAGCAGCAGCCCGACCATCAGGTCGGCCCAGAGCAATCCGCGGAACTGCTCGGCGAGCGCGTCGGGGGAGCCATCGAGCAAGCCCGATGCACGAGCGTGGCTCATGATCGCCAGAAGCGCCGCACGGGCGGGCTCGCGGCCCGCCGATTCCAGCGTCTGCGCCACCTCCGGAGCGTGGACGGCTTCGGCGATCGCGAGGCGGAACACGGCGATTACGGTGGGATCGCTCACCTCGCGGACGAGACGTGCTCCGAACGCCGCGAGCACGTGCGCAAGCGTCTTGCGGTCACGCGGTACGGGCATGTCGGCAGGCGCCGTGAACTGCCGCACGCGCTCCGCGATGCAAGCCTTGAGCATCTCCTCCTTGTTTCCGACGAGCACGTACAGCTCGCGCTTCGAGACCCGGGCCCGCGTCGCGATCTCGAGCGTCGTCGCCGCGGCGAATCCGTGGCGGCCGAAGGCTTCCATGGCGGCGTGGAGGATCCGGCTGCGCTTGTCATCGTCGCCGTCGGTGATGTGCCCGGATCGCGGCCCTGCGCTCTTCGCCATCAGTTGACCTCTTGACATGGTACTGCTGCGTACCATAGCATGCGTTCAATGGTACCGAATGGTACCATTCCACGAACGGAGGGACTCATGCAGCAGCAAGTAGCTTTCTTCGCAAGCATCGCGTTCAGCTTCGCCGTCTGGACCATCGTGACGGTCCGCTATATCTGGCCGGGCTTGCGTTCCCGGGCGCGCGCGGACGCCTTACGTCCGCTGCTCATCCTGCACAGCTTCCGCTTCATCGGATTGGCATTCATCGTCCCGGGCGTTGTCTCCGCCGACTTGCCCGCGGCGTTCGCGGACGCTGCCGCCTATGGCGATGTCGTCGCCGCCGCGCTCGCGCTGCTCGCATGGCTGTTCATCGCACGCCCGGGCGGCATCGTCCTGGCATGGATGTTCAGCATCTGGGGCTCCGTGGATCTGGTCAACGCGTTCTACCAGGCCGGTCGCAGTGGACTCGTGCCCGGACAGTTCGGCGCCGCGTACTTCCTTCCCACGCTGATCGTGCCGCTGCTGTTCATCACGCACGCGCTTGCCGTGTGGATCCTCGTGCAGGGAAAGAGCCGGCGCCTGGCCCGGCCGGGCGGCGCGCGGCCGCTCGAGATGGCGTAGCGCGTCACGCGGCCGGCCGGCGCGGGAGCCGTCGACACATCGCACGGCGTGTATCCCGGCGCCGATGCGGAGGCACGCCTCACGCACAATGTGCCGCGCGCGCCGCGGCAACAAGCCGGCTGCCGCCGCCGCATTGCGCGGAACCAAAAAGCGGAGGGATTCCCTAAGCATCAGGCATGCCCGACGTTCTCGCATGAAAACGGTCGTCGTCACCGATCAGAATCACACGTGGTTCGAGGTTCCCGACGCGACCGTCCTCACGGCGCGGCGTTTCCTGTCCGAGCCGGATACGGCGAGCGAGGGCAGCGCGCGGATGCTGAACCTATGCCGCACCGGCCGCTACCAGGGCCGCGGCTACTACGTGTCGCTGCTCGCCGAGGCCCGCGGCCAGCGTCCCGTGCCCGATGTGAAAACGATCGAGGACCTTCGCGCCGAGGCTTATGTACGGGCGCTCGACGACGAGATTCGATCGCTTGTGCAAGAGACGTTGCACCACGACGAGAGCGAGCGTTTCCAGCTGAACGTCTATCTCGGACGGCATCCCGATCACCCGACGCTCGCCGAGCAACTGTTCACTCGGGTGCGCGTGCCTCTGCTGCGCGTGGTGTTCGCCCGCAGCGACGGAAGCTGGCGTCTCGATTGCCTGCAGGCCATGGGGCTTGCCGACATTCCGATGCAGGACCGCGCGTTCCTGATCGAGGCCGTGAAGTCGTTCATGGGCGAGAACGCTGCGACGAAGCGGCAGGGCGGCAAAACGGAAAGGCCCCGACTCGCCATCCTCTGGGACCCGAACGAGAATCCGCGGCCGTCGAACGACGAAGCGCTGCAGCGCTTCGTGAAGACTGCGCCCGTCGTGGGCCTCGATGCCGAGCTGATCACCCCCGACGCACTGGAGCGCCTGCCCGAGTTCGATGGTCTCTTCAGCCGCGCGGGTCCCGTGGGCATCATCTATGAATTCGTGCGCCGCGCCGAATCGCTAGGCATGCCCGTCGTGGATGATCCGGAGTCGATCGTCAAGTGCGGCAACAAGGTCTACATGCACGAGTTGATGAACCGGCATCGCATTCCGACGCCGCGCACGTTGACGGTGCACCGCGGCAACGTGGACGAGATCATTCCGGCGCTCGGGCTGCCGTGCGTGCTGAAGCTGCCCGACAGCGGCTTCGGTCTCGACGTCGTGAAGATCCAGGCCGAAGACGATCTGCGCAAGGAAGCCGACCGCTTCTTCAAGCAGTCGGAGCTCATCGTCGCGCAGGAATGGCTGCCCAGCGACTTCGACTGGCGCGTCGGCGTCTACGATCGGCGACCGCTGTTCGTCGCCAAGTACTTCATGGCGCCCGGCCACTGGAAGGTGAACAAGGTGGTCGAGGGCGAGGAAAAGCTGATCGAGGGCAAGACCGAGGCAATGGCCATCGGCGAGGTTCCCGAGCAGGTGATCAATACGGCCGTGCGAGCCGCCAGCCTGATCGGCCGGGGCCTGTACGGCGTCGACCTGAAGCAGGTCGAGGACCGCGTGTATCTCATCGAAGTCAACATCAACCCGAACATCGACGCCGGCAACGAGGATCAGGTGCTCGACGCTGCGCTGTACCGGGAAATCCTTGGCGTCTTCGCGCGCCGCATCGCGGAGACCCGCGCGAACGCTGCACACCGACCGTCGCCCTGACCGCTGCATGAAATTCGCCATACAGAGCGGAAGCGTCGTCGAGCACCGCGCGGGCTGCATCGTCGTCGGCGTGTACGAGGGTGGGAAACTCTCCGCTTCAGCGATGGCCCTCGACGATGCCTCGAAGGGGGTCATCAGCGAGGCCTTGAGCCGCGGCGACCTCGACGGCGAGCTCGGCACGACATTGCTCCTCCCCGCGAGGGCGAACATGGTCGCCGAGCGCGTGCTTCTCGTCGGCCTCGGCGCCGAGGCGGAGTTCATCGAGAGCAGCTACCACGCTGCGCTGTGCGCGGCGAGCAGGGCGCTGCGCACGACCGGCGCTGCCGACGCGACGCTGTGCATTCACGAGCTGCCGGTCAATGGCCGGGACGCCACGTGGAAGATCGAGCAGGCGGTGCTCGCCGTCATGGAAGGCATGTATCGCTTCGACAAGCTGAAGAGCGAGCCGCCCAAACACAGGCGCGCATTGGAGAAGGTCCTCTTCCATGTCGCGGACCGCTCCGAGGCAGCGGTGCTCCAGCCTGCCATCGATCGCGCCATGGCGATCGCCGAAGGCATCGCGCTCGCCAAGGATCTCGGCAACCTGCCCGGCAACGTGTGCACGCCGACGTACCTGGCCGAGCAAGCGCGCGAGCTCGGCCGCTGCCACGGCTTCGACGTGACGATCCTCGACCACCAGGACATCGAGAGCCTCGGCATGAATGCATTCCTGGCCGTCGCAGGCGGCAGCCGCCAGCCACCCAGGCTCATCGTGATGGAATATCGCGGCGGCGCGGACGGCGCGCGCCCGGTCGTGCTCGTAGGCAAGGGAATCACGTTCGACACGGGTGGGCTCGACATCAAGTCCTCCTCGGATATGGAGGAGATGAAGTTCGACAAGTGCGGCGCGGCGAGCGTGTTCGGCGCGCTGCGCGCAGCCGCGCTCATGAAGCTGCCACTCAACGTGGTCGGCATCGTTCCGGCCGCCGAAAATATGCCCGACGGCAACGCAATGAAGCCGGGCGACGTCGTCAAGACCATGTCGGGCCAGACCGTGGAGATCCTCGACACCGACTCGGAGGGCCGCCTCGTCCTTTGCGATGCGCTCACGTACGTCGAGCGGTACGAGCCCGCCGTCGTCGTCGATGTCGCAACGCTCACCGGCGCGATCGTGGGCGCGCTTGGCGAGGTCGCCAGCGGCGCCTTCTCGAACAGCGACGCGCTCGTGCGCGAGATGCTCGAGGCCGGCGAGCGCGCGTGGGACCGTGTGTGGCACATGCCGCTGTGGCCGGAGTACCAGGAGACGTTCAAGTCCAACATCGCCGATTTCGCCAACGTCGGTCCGCAAGGCGATTGGGCGATCACTGCCGCGTGCTTCCTCTCGCGGTTCACCCGGCGCTATCCGTGGGTGCACCTGGACGTCGCGGGAACGGCATCGAAGGGCGGCGAGGACAAGGGCGCGACGGGCAGGCCGGTGGCGCTTCTCGCGCACTTCCTCGCGGCGCGGGCCGCGCGCTGAGGCGGTTCAGCGACGAACGATTCGCAGCGGCCGAATGACGCATCGACACCGACGACCGCGTCGGCATCGCGGCGCGCGACGTCATTCCTTCGACGGCACCCGCGCTTCGAGCTCCACCCATCGCTCGAGCTTCGCCGCGAGCAGCGTCTCGATCTCGGCTGCTCGCGCGCGATCCGCGCGCATGACGTCCGCGCCGTGCTTGTAATAGTCCGCAGCCGACATGCGCTCCCCGAGCGCGATCTGTTCCTGCTCCAGCGCCTCGAGCGCCGCCGGTAAGGCCTCGAGCTCGCGCTGCTCCTTGAACGACAGCCTGTCGGCCTGTTGTCGCGGCCGCGCCGGACGCACGCGCGCGCTCGCCGCGGCGGCCGGGGCAGGCGCGGCGGCCGGGGGGCGCTGAGCGATCCAGTCGCTGTAGCCGCCCACGTATTCGCGCCAGCGGCCGTCGCCTTCGCTCACCAGCGTCTGCGTGACGACGTGATCGAGGAACGCGCGGTCGTGGCTCACGACGAGCAGCGTGCCGGTATACGACTGCAGGGTCTCTTCGAGAATCTCGAGCGATTCGATGTCGAGGTCGTTGGTCGGTTCATCGAGCACGATGAGGTTGGCTGGCTGCGCGAACAGCCGAGCGAGCAGCAGGCGGTTGCGCTCTCCGCCCGAGAGCGTCTTGACCGGCGCATTCGCGCGTTGCGGCGGAAAGAGAAAATCGGCCAGGTACGACAGGACGTGCTTGCGTCCCGACGGCGTCTCGATCCATTCGCCGCCGGGGCTCATCGTGTCCGCGAGGGTTCGATCGTCGTCCAGCTGCTCGCGCATCTGATCGAAATACGCGACCTGCAGGTTGGTCCCGCGGCGGACGTGGCCGGCATCGGGCGTCATCGTGCCGAGAATGAGCTTGAGCAGCGTGGACTTGCCGGCACCGTTCGGTCCGATGATCCCGATGCGATCGCCGCGCATGATGCGCAGATCGAGGTCGCGGACCACGACGCGCTCTCCGAACGCCTTGGCTACGCCCTCGAGCTCGGCGACGAGCCTGCCGGAGCGCTCGGTGGCGTGAAGCGCCATCGTGACGTTGCGCTGTCGTTCGCGGCGGGCCGCGCGCTCGTTTCGCAACAGCTCGAGGCGCCGCACGCGCCCCATGTCGCGGGTGCGCCGCGCTTCCACGCCTCTGCGGATCCACGCTTCTTCCTGCTTCCAGAACGAGTCGAACTTGCGGTTCGCGGTCGTCTCGGCAGAGAGCTCGTCGCGCTTGCGCGCCGCGTAAGCTGCGAAATTGCCCGGGTAGGAGCGCAGGAGACCGCGGTCGAGCTCGACGATGCGGGTCGCGACGCGATCGAGAAACATCCGATCGTGCGTGATGACGATGGAGGCGGGCTGCTGGCCGAGCAGCTTCTCCAGCAGCGCGATGCCGTCGAGGTCGAGGTGGTTGGTCGGCTCGTCGAGCAAGAGCAGGTCGGGCGATAGCGCAAACGCGAGCGCCAATGCGGCGCGCTTCCGCTCGCCGCCGGATGCCAGCGCGGGCGGCATCGCCTCGTCCAATCCGAAGCGATGCAGGAATTCCACGAGCCGCGCTTCGGCGCGCCAATGCTCGCGCTCGTCGTGCGCGTCGGCCGCCAATGCCTTCAATTTGCCCCGCAGCGCCAGGCTCTCCCGGATCGTCGATGCCGCGGGGATCTGCGGCTCCTGCTCGACGAGGACGGTGCGCAGGCCGTCGCGGCGCTTCAGCTCACCATCGTCGAGCTCGAGCGTGCCATGGATCACCTGCAGCAACGACGATTTGCCCGTCCCGTTCCGACCGATGAGCCCGACGTGCTCACGCGGGTCGACGACGAGCGCGGCACCGTCGAGGAGCGGTTGCAGACCGAACGCGAGCTCGGCGTCCTGGAGCGTGATGAGCGGCATCCGTGCGATTATCCCAAAGCCGCAATGGGCTCCCGGCTCGTTCTCCAGATAAGCATCCGGAGGCCGTTGTGGATACACTGGGCGAGGGAGGACTGGCCATGACAGAGGACAAGATTCAGGTCCGCGTGACCGCAACCGGACAGGTGCTCGATGTCGTCGTCTTCAGCAAGCGACTCGACGCGATCACCGTCGTGCTCGGAGAGGGCGTGCACAACGTGCGTGTGGATCTCACGCCGACCCGCAACGGCATGGCCTACGCCGGGAAAGCGCTGGGCCGGGAAATCGTCTACGAGCGCAGCCGCGAGGACGTCAAGGCGGATCTCGCAAGGGCGGCCGGGTTTCGTGACTTCAGGCGATGAGCGGTTGCACGCGGAGTGGGGCGCCGCGGCGTACACGCTCAGACTATGACGCTGGGCCTTGCGCCTGCGTGATCTCCACCACGTCGCCTTCCGCGATGGATCCCGGTTGCGTGACCTGGCTCCACATCCCGGCCTCGCCTCCATGGGTCCGGTGCAGTGTCTTGTAGATATTCACGTCCCTTGCGAGCCCTGGCTGCGCGCGGTTGACCATTGTGCAGCGTATGCATCGGCGGCGCGGGATGAGCCGCGCCGAGCCGGCATCGAGTTGGCGGTCAGTCCAGGCATCCTCGAGCCACGCTTCGCCGTCGACGTCGATCAGGATATTGGGCCGAAAGCGACGCACGTCCCAGCTGCCGTCGGGATGCGCAAGCGCGCCGCTGCGCAAGCCGGCAATCGTCATCACCAGGACGGGAAAGGCGTCGACGAAGCGGCCTTTCGGCATGGTCCATTCGATCGCCTGGCTTGCATCGTCGGTGGCATCGGCGAAGTACTCCGCACGGGCCGGGCCGCGGTCGGAAGCGGCAACCAGGGCGACCGGCTTTCCCAGCCATGACGACAACGCGGCGTTCGTGTCAGCACCCGTTCCGGCAACCTCGCGTCCGTCGGGAAGGGTGATCACCGGCACATCGCCGGCAAGGCGCGACGATGCGAAGAGCAGGCGTGGCTCCCGTCGCGCCGTGAGGATTCGGCCATCGCTTCGATCCTCGATACCCCAGGTCCGGTCGCCGTCCACGCCATCGTCCACCACGCGCAGCGCGGGCAGCCGCTCGCCGAGCAGCGATTTCACCGGATAGCGCCAAAGCTGCGCGACGTGCATGCTTGCCGTGTCGAAGGTGGCGGGCTGCATTAGGTGCGAAATCGCTGAAGCTAGAAAGGCTGCCTTACTGCGCGCACCTTGGGCGCTCCCGAGCGCTTGTACGTGAGCTCCAGACAAAGGTCGAACACGTCGTCCCTCCATTCTTTCGGAAGTGCGTTGCTCGGTGCGGCGAGTGCCGACGCAAGCGCCGGCAATTCCTTGTGCGTCCACGCCACGACAATGCGCGAGCCATCGAAGCGCGGGTCGTGCAGCAACTTGGCCGCCAGATAGGCGAACTCCCGGGACTCGTAGCTGCCGTCGATCACGAGTCCCGTTGCATCCGCCAGCGGCCGCAGCGTGAGATAGGCGCGAACGCTGTTGCCGGCGGGAGAGGCGGCGAAGAGGTGCTGCGGCTTGCCGAACGTCTGCGGCAGGAACGTGGCGAGCTTTTCCGCGCGACGGCGGCCCGCCTTCGACAGATCCATGCTGCCGGTTTCCGCCGCAGGCTCCTCGGCGTGCCGGAGCACCACGATCGTCTTGGCCATGCGTCATGTTGCGCGCAGCGCGCAGCGGTGGCAACCGCATCGCCGAGGCGTCCCAGTCGCTGCGCCGGCGCCCGAACAACAGGACATTCATGCCGTCGGCAGCCCGTTGTCCAACCCCACGATTTGAGCGCAAGAATCGGAGTTCCGCCCCTCAGTCCTCGCGCGATCCTTCGCTTCGGTCGTCGGTCTGCGCCGACCGCCATCTCACAAACTATCCCGGCGAGGAAATGCCATGGACAAGCAAGTGCAAAATAAGGCCGTTGTCGGCCGCTGGTTCACCGACTTCTGGGGCAAGAAGTGCAATCTCGCGGTGATCGACGAGATTGCCGCGCCGGACATGCTGCTCAGGTACTCGCTGCACGCATCCCGTCGTGGCCGCGACGACATCAGGGACTTCATGATCGGTTTTCGGAAAGCCTTCCCCGACCTGAATTTCCGGGGTACCGCGGATCTCATCGCCGAGGGCGATTACGTCGTTGGCCAATGGGAGCGTGGCGGGACGCATTCGGGTCCGGCGTTCGACGACTTTCTGGTGGGCGCGCTTCCGGCCGCGACGGGCCGCAAGATGCATTTCACCGGCACCACCGTGCTCAAGGTGATCGATGGCCGGATTGTCGAGGAGATCGGACTCGACGACGGCGTGGCTGCACTCATCCAGCTTGGACTGATCAAGGCTGCCTGAGGGATGTCGGACATGCGCACGACACCCGCTAGAGCGCCCAAACACCGGCCGATGTCGATCGCGGACGATCCTCGATGGATGCGTATCGTTGCTCGCGACAAGAGTGCCGACGGCCAGTTCTGGTACTCCGTCGCAACGACGCGCGTCTATTGTCGACCCTCGTGCGCCTCGCGCACCGCGAACCCGAAGAACGTCCGGATTCACGACACGCTGCAAAGCGCCCGGGCGACCGGCTTCCGTCCCTGCAGGCGCTGCAATCCCGAACGCCCGCCGATCGAGGCCGAGAACGCGTCGCTCGTCGCCGCGGCCTGCCGCATGATCGAAGAGAACGAAACGGAGCCTTCGCTGCAGCGGCTCGCGGAAGCGAGCGGCCGCAGCCCCAGTCATTTCCATCGCGTGTTCAAAGCGATCACCGGCGTGACGCCCAAGGAGTACGCGGCTGCGCATCGCGCGAAACGGGTTCGGCGCGAGCTGACGGCCGCCAACACCGTGACCGAAGCGATCTACGATGCGGGCTTCAACTCGAGCGGCCGCTTCTATCAGGTCTCGAACGACGTGCTTGGCATGACACCGTCGCAGTATCGCGCCGGGGGCGTGAACGAGGAGATCAGGTTCGCACTCGGGCAATCGTCGCTCGGCGCCATTCTGGTCGCGTCGAGCAAGAAGGGCATTGCATCGATCTCGCTCGGCGACGATCCTGAGGAACTGCTTCGCAAGCTGCAAGATCGCTTTCCGAAGGCCCGGTTGATCGGCGGCGATCGCGAGTACGAGGCGCTGGTCGCGCGCGTCGTGGCTCTCGTCGAGCAACCGCGAACGGGCCTGGATCTTCCGCTCGACGTTCGCGGAACCGCTTTCCAGCGACGCGTCTGGCAGGCATTGAAGCGCATTCCCGCCGGCAAGACCGCTTGCTACGCCGAGATTGCGCGGCGCATTGGCGCCCCCAACGCGGTACGCGCGGTCGCTGCGGCATGCGCGGCAAACGCTCTGGCTGTGGCGATCCCTTGCCATCGCGTCGTTCGCAGCGACGGATCGCTTTCCGGCTACGCGTGGGGCGTCGAGCGAAAGCGCGCGCTCCTGGATCGAGAGCGCTCGGCAAACGGCGACTGAGCGACAAGGCCTGCAGGTGGTCGGAAGAAAAGCGGTTCCCGTGATGCGGTGGTCGAATATCCTTGCCTTGACAACCCTTGGAGGCAAAGCTTCGTGAACGCACGCGTGCCAGCGGACGGAGCCAGCTCGCCAGCCGCGCGTATCGCGGGCTACGACTGGCGATCGCTTGCCAACGATCTCGACAGCTTCGGCTACGCAATTGTCCCGGGGCTGCTACGACCTGAGGAATGCCGGACGATCGCCGCGTTCTATCCCGACGAGAGCCGTTTTCGCAGCCGCATCCTCATGGCGCAGCACGGCTTCGGCAAGGGCGAGTATCGCTATTTCAGCTATCCGCTGCCGAACCTGATCGCCGCCTTCCGAACCGCGCTCTACGCTCGCCTCGTGAGCGTGGCCAACGGTTGGACCGATCGTCTGGGACTCGATGAACGCTATCCCGACAGCCATGCTGCTTTCCTCGAAAGATGCCACGCCGCCGGGCAGCAGCGGCCGACGCCCTTGCTGCTGAAATATGTCGCCGGAGACTTCAACCGCCTTCACCAGGACGTCTACGGCGACCTCGTATTTCCCATCCAGGTCGTGATTCTTCTCTCCGACCCGGGCGAGGACTTCAGCGGCGGAGAATTCGTGCTCACCGAGCAGCGCCCCCGCATGCAAACGCAAGCGGAAGTGGTGCCGCTACGCCAGGGTGATGCCGTGGCTTTTGCGGTCCACAGCCGTCCCGTGCAGGGATCGAAGGGTGCTTACCGCGTAACGCTACGTCACGGCGTGAGCCGCATCCGGTCCGGCATGCGCTACACCGTCGGCATCATCTTCCACGATGCGACGTAGACGCTGGAGCGCACGGGCCGCGCGGGGTTCAGGTCTTCGATGGCATCCTCAGGGGCTTCCCAGCTTCCCGGCCTTGGATCGATCGTGATGATAGGTCTGCGGCGACCGCCGATACGCCTCGTCACAGCGGTCGGAACAGAACCATGGCCCGGTCGGCGTAGTCTTTGCATACGCCTCGAAGGGCGCATGCATCTTGCATACCGGACATATCCAGGCGGGATCAGAAGCGGGCGCCAATTCAATCGAGAACAGCCGCACGCCATCAGCAATCGATCGTAGCGCGACGTTGCCGAGATCGTGCACGACGATTCCAGTGGCGGTTGCGAAATCAGCGACCGGCTGCGTCGCCAACAGTTGCCCCGGCGACGCGGACGCGGCAATGCGCGCGGCGATATTCACTGTAGAACCGAAGATGTCATGACCTCTACGTAGCACGGGACCGTGGTTCAGGCCGGTCCTCGTCAGCGGAATCTGGGGTTCGGACCGACAGGCCGGCAATAGACGGCCGAGCACACGAAGCGCGGTCGCGGGGTCGGGGAAGCCAAACATCGCTTCGTCCCCGATCCACTTGATCGGCGGCCCGAGCGCACCCAGCGCGTCGCCCACCAGTTGCTCGAACCGCCGAAGCACCGCTATCGCCGACGCATCTCCATACACGTCGGTGAGTGCGCTGAATCCGGCGAGATCCACGAAGGCGACCGTGGCAACCGTGGACTCGAAGCCGTCGACCATCGCCGCGTGCGTACTCATGGTCGATTCTGGTGAGCGCGTGACTGTCGGTCGAACGTCAACGCAGCACGACCGAACGCGGTCGGTGCGAGCGATGCGATCGAAATCGCCGCGATAAACGTGAGGCGCGGCACGCGTGGCTCACACCAGGCGCCCAGCCTCCTCCTCCGTGGGCAGCCGTCCGTCCGGCGTCAACTTGTCGACTGCGTGAGGCAGCTCTCGAGTCAGCCGCGACAACAACTCCTCGCGCGAGAGCCCGGTGTGCTGGGAAAGCGTGTTCAGCACATCGGGACCGATCGCCTGCTCGAGCTGGCTCGGCTCGATGGGTTGATTGGGTCCCGGGCTGACCCAGGAATCGGCGGCGTGCCCCTGGCCGTTCTGCCTGAAGCGATCGATCAGCTCACCAAGGCCGCCGCTCAGAACACTGCCTGCACTTGCACCGCCGAGAAGACCACCCAGTTTGCCGAGCATGCCCCCGTCGCCTCCAGGCGCGTTGGCTTGCCCGGGCTCGCCCGGCGCCTGTTTCAGCCCGCCGAGCGCCTCGGCGATCTTCTCGCGGTTCTGGTACCCGGCGACAGCGAGAAGTCCCAAAAGCGCAACCATGGACGGCATTCCGCGGCTCATTTCACTCTCCTCGATTGCAAGTTGCGCACGCTGGAGCTGGCGAGCAGCCAGCGTGCCCTTTCCCCGATCTTTCCGGGGTGTATCCTTCGTCGGGCAGATTGGCCTTCATCCAACCCTTCAAAGGAGCGCGCGATGGGCATCATCTGGACCATCATCATCGGATTCATCGCCGGCGTCATTGCCAAGTTCATCATGCCAGGGAGCACCAACGAACCCTCCGGTTTCATACTGACCGCGATCCTCGGCATCGTCGGAGCAATCGTCGCGAGCTACCTCGGACAAGCGCTCGGATGGTATGCACCCGGGGAGGGCGCCGGGCTCATCGGTGCCGTCGTCGGCGCCATTATTGTCCTTTTCGTCTGGGGACTCATCGCCAGGCGCAAGGCCTAGGCAACCGTACGCATCCCAGTGCGGGCTACGGTCGATCCGGGCGCGCAGAGCGCGCTCGGATTGTATCCAGGCACTTGGATCAACGTGGGCACGGAGGCGTTCACACGAACACGCTGGCCCCGCCGCTGCGCCTTTAGCGAAAGGTACACCAAACGCGCCAGCAACCCACCGACCTTGCAAGGACGTCGCCGATGAAGGCGATCGTGGTCGTAGACCAAGCCGCGGGCATGGCCGGGATGAAGCTCGTGGACCGGCCCGAACCGCGGGCAGCGATAAACGACGTCGTCGTTCGGATTCACGCGTCGGGATTCGTCGGGACCGAGCTGACATGGCCCTCGACCTGGACCGATCGCCTCGACCGTGACCGAACGCCGTCGATCCCGGGGCACGAGCTGGCCGGAGTCGTCACGGCCCTCGGCTATGGCACGACCGGGCTGTCGGTAGGACAGCGGGTGTTCGGGCTGACGGATTGGTATCGCGATGGCACCCTCGCCGAGTACGTCGCTGTCGAGGCGCGCAACCTCGCGCCGCTGCCGGGCGACGTCGACTTCACGATCGGCGCGAGCCTGCCGATCTCAGGCCTGACCGCATGGCAGGGACTGTTCGAGCACGGCCGCCTTCGGGCAGGGCAGAGCGTCATCGCGCACGGCGCGGCGGGCGCGGTCGGGGCCATCGTGACGCAGCTCGCGCGATCGGCGGGCGGCTACGTCATCGGTACCGGACGCGCCGCCGACCGCCAGAAGGTGTTCGACTTCGGCGCGCAGGAATTCGTCGACCTCGACAACGACAGCCTGGAAGACATTGGCAGCGTCGATCTGGTGTTCGACCTCATCGGCGGCGACATCGGGAAGCGATCGGCGCGCATGGTTCGAGCCGGAGGAACGCTCGTGTCCATCGTAGGGCCGGGCGAGGCACGGCCCGCGGACGGTCTGGCGGTCGACTTCGTCGTCGAGTCCGACCGCGCTCAACTGAGCGAGATCGCGCAGCGGGTACGAGATGGACGACTGCGAACGAACATCGGCACCACCGCGACGCTCGACGATGCTGTCGCCGCCTTCAACTCGACCGAGCGACGCCCGGGGAAGACCATCATTCGCGTTCGTCCGTGAGCAGGCTTCGCTCACTTACCTCTTGACCCGAGGCGCCACCGTGCACGACGGTGGACGCCTTCAATCTTCGGCTGCGGCGACGCCTGCGCTCCCGTGCATGTCGAAGAACAACGACATGAAGCCCGGCACCGTCTCCTTGCGCGCCCAGTCGCGCTGCAGCTCGCAGAAAAGTTGCGTGACGCTGATCATCTTCGCACCCGCCTGCTCGATGCGACGTAGCGCCATATCGTGAGCGGACACCGAAGTGCCACCGACCGCATCGGCGACCGCGTAGACCTCGTATCCTTCGCGCATTGCATCCAGCGCCGGGAACGTGAGGCATGCTTCGGTCCACAGGGCGGCCATGACGAGCTTCTTGCGCCCCGTGGCTTGCACGGCCTTGCGGAACTCCACATCTTCCCACGCGTTGATCGACGTGCGATCGTAGGTGGGCACTTCCTCGAGCAGCGTGCGCAGGGCCTTGATCGCTGGCTTGTTGATGCCGGTTGCCACGTTCACCGTGGAATGCACGATCGGTAGACCGTAGAGCCTCGCGGCCCTGGCGGCGCGCAGGATATTGCTCACCAGGCGCTGACGCTCCATGGACGCGATGGAGTTCACCTGCACCGGCTGGTAGTCGATGACGATGAACGCGCAATTTTGGGGTGTAAGCAGGTCATCCTGAATCGGATCGCGCATCGGCTCGCTTGCCATGTGATTCTCTCCGAGTACTTTCCGGTGATCGCTGGATTCGTGTTCCAGCCGGCCGGCGCACGGGGCGACGCCGGCGGCGGGCCTTCATTATGGTGTCAAGCCGCATTGTGCGTGCTCGCGCGCGCTATGTGACGATCCGCGGCCGCGCATCGTCGATCTCCGGCCCCAACGGCCGATCAACGAAGCGACGTCGGCTCTTGCCCTCTGTCCGCAGAACCGCTCAAGCGCGTCGTGTGCGAACCGCAACCATACCGCCGCCCAGAACGATCAGTGCCAAGGCCGCGAGCGTTCCAATGCCAAGCGTCGGAACGTTTGCCGCGGGCCCCGACGTTGGCGGCGGCGGGGGCGCGGCCGTCGTGCCGAGAGCAGCGAAGACCGGGACACTCAATCCGGTTGCTGCGCCGACGAGCGCCCGCAAGGGCGCTACATTGCCGCTCGCCGAACGGGGGAACACTCTCACAGAGTTGTTGCCATAATCCGGCACCAGCAGTTCGTCGTTTACTGTGTCGAGGGCCATACCGCCCGGCGTCGTCAGGCCGGTAGCGACGCCGGCGATGGTGCGTATTGGAGCCACATTTCCGTTCGCGCTCCGGGCGTACACGGTAATGGAAGGAGTGTGGTTGGAGACGAACAACTCGTTGTTCACCGTATCCACGGTCGCCTTGACAGGAGAATTCAAGCCCGTCGCGGCCCCCGAAATCATTCGGAGGGGGGCAACGTTTCCGTTCGCAGTCCTCGCGTACACCGTGATCGTGTTGAAGTTCGTGATGTAAAGTTCGTCGTTCACCGTATCTACCGACGCGCCTACGGGATTACCCAGCAGCGTGGCCGCCCCCGAGATCGTCCGCAACGGGGCTGCATTGCCATTCGCGGTTCGCGTGTAGACCGTAACGGAGTTGTTGCCCGGGTTCGTGACGATCAGCTCATTGTTGACTGGGTCTAACGCAATGGCGATTGGAAGATTGAGACCGGTGGCAGCGCCCGAGATGCTACGCAGCGGAGGCGTATTGCCGGCTGCCGTCAGGGCGTAAGCAGTAATGGAATTGGTGCCGTTGTCCACCACGAAGAATTCGTTGTTCGCCAAGTCCACGGCGATTCCTTCGGGCGTCGCCAAGCCCGTGGCAGCGCCAGAAAGCGTCCGCGTCGCGGCAACGTTTCCGTTTGCCGTTTGAGGGTAGACCGTAACAGAGGTGCTTCCGACGTTCGTGATGAAGAGTTCGTTCTGGGCGGCCGCTACGCGAGGCAGGCCGATGACGAGAACCGTCGCGACAACAGCAACGAAACGAAGAGAGCGAGTTGCCACCTTCCGCCTCCAATCTCAACAGTTTGATGTTCGGAAGCGAAATGCCCTCCCGGAGCGAGGGTACTTTCACGCTCGGGGGCTGCGGCACGGTAGTCGTTTATTCGGACGGCGTCAACGACAATGTCTTCGATTCCGAACAACGGTCACTTGTGCCTGGCCGTTGCTGCTTCGCCGACATCGGGCAAAAGGCATTAGCCGGACACCGAGGAGTTCGGCCTACTTCTCTCTCCGAGGCACGTTCTGGTCCCGCCGGGGCTGGCCCGCTTTCGGGTCAGGAGGGGTCGCTTCGCCCGTCGCTTCGGCAACGGACATAACTGAACGTCACCTGACAACGAGCCGCATCCTCATGGGAAGTGATAGAACCGCTCGTTCAGGTACTTGACGATGCTGTCGGTCTGCTCGGCCGAGAATTCCTTCTTCGCCCCATGGCCGCACGAAGCGAGCTGGCGCCGCAGCGCATCGAGCGACATCATCTTGTGATCGGCGCGGGTGAACACGCCGGTGTCATGGCAGCTCGTGCAGTTCGCCACGACGAGTCGCTCGCCCTCGGCGCTGTCGCCGGGCAGCGCTGCGTGTGCGGCGGGGACGATCAGCATCGACAGTAACGCGATCCGGACATATTTCATGGCGTCTCTCCAATCGGGCACGGCATTGCCGACACGGTTCGATTCGGGATTCCTGGCAGGTGCCTTGGCGAGGATTGTACGACTCCGAACGGCGGCCAGGTCGTACGAACCGGCGCGGCGTCGACGGCTCTCGGCGATTCTTGACCTTGCGCGCGCGTCAGCGTAGCGTCACTGCAGACTCGCACGCAGGTACGCTGCACGGGCGAATCGAGCGAACCTGGCACGTGGGCAGGAGGCCGGAGACGTGACGCGGCGGGGGTCACGAGCGCCTTGGGCGCTTGCCTTGTGTGCCGCGCTCTGCGCGTGTGCCGCTACGCAAACATTCCCGCCGGCGGCGCCGAGCACGGGCAAGCGGCCGCCTCCCATGGAGCGGGACTTCCGCCCGTCCGATCTGGCGAAAGGCGACATCGACCTCGTCGCCGAGGCCCACGCACAGGAATGCCTTGCCTCGGTGCGCCTGCTGATGGAAAAGCTCTATCGGCGCAACCCGCGCGAATGGCGCAAGGGCAACTACGCGAGCATCGATGCCGCCGTCGCGCGGGCGTTCGATGCGCGCTTCCAATTCAGATTCGCCGAGCTTCACAATGTCCGTGCCGCCGATGCCATCGTGCTTTCTCTGCATCCCGACTATGCCGGCGACCGTGTCTTCGCGTTCGGGGTCGGGCTGGCAAGCATGGTGTTCCTGTCCTATGACGGCAAGACGGAGTTCTACCTCACCGATGCCCTCGATCCGCAAAAGCTCTACAACTCCGCTCGCAACGTCGAGATCGCAGCCTGGAAGCTCGCGAACTCGCGCGATGCACACGGACAGCCCCTGCTGCTGTCGAACGAGGCAGCCGGCGACGTACGCAATCTGTCATTCGAACGGGAGTTCGGCAAGATGATCGCGTACCAGGACGTGATGGCGGATATCGCGGCTCAGCGAACCAATCGTGTGATCCGGCGTGTCGTCCAGACCGTCGCGACGGCGGCGTTCCTGCCGATCTGACAGCTCGCACGACGCGCACAGCTCGACTCTCAGGATGCGACCATGAAGACATTGCCCAGGTCACTCATCGACGCCGGGTGTCTCGCCATATGGGTCACGGCGACGGCGCTGCTGTTGACGCCTGAAGGTCATGGTCAGGTGGAGCACGCTCGGGCCGAGGGCTTCGTTCCGGTGAGCGAAGCCGCGCCTGCGCAGGTCGATCCGCGAAGCCGGTCGTGCAACGATCTGAAGGTCCAAATGAGGAGCTCCGGACAACTGAACTTGCTGTCCGGACCCGGGCCGGGTTCGGGCGATACGTTCTACGGTCCGGCCGTTCCGAGATGTCAGTTCTGGCAAATGCCGCAATTCGCGTACGTAAGGGCACGCGACGGCCTTTGCGGGGTTGGCTACATCTGCGTCGACAAGTACTCGATGGATTGAGCGCGGACCATCGCAATCAGGATTGCGAACTCCGCTGCGGAACCGAAGGCTGCTGCTCGACTGGGTAGTCGACGCAAGCCGGGGAAACAAACCCGACGCCGCGGCCTGCGCCGAGCTCGATGGCGCGCGTCGCCGGCCGGCTGCGCGCGCGTTGACGGATGACGCGTACTACGTCAGCGCTTCACCATGACCACCCGCTTCAACGTCCAGTTGCGACGGCTCTGCGGCCATCGTCATCACCGCGAACAGGAGCATTCCAATGCTCATGCCGCCACATGCCGCGACCAGCAGCCACCAAGCTGACACCATGACGCCCTCCCACACAGCGATTGCGGTTGGACTGTTTCCTCTGCTCTGAGTCGTTCGTTGTTGGTATTGCGGAGGCTGGGCCGGCTCAATCCCAGGACAACGCACCTCCGGTCTGGTACTCGATCACGCGGGTCTCGAAGAAGTTCTTCTCTTTCTTGAGGTCGATCATCTCCGCCATCCACGGGAATGGGTTGTCGGCCTTGTCGAACAACGGATCGAGGCCGATCTGCTGGCACCGGCGGTTGGCGATGAAGCGCAGGTATTCCTTGAACATCGGCGCGTTGAGGCCGAGCACGCCGCGCGGCATGGTGTCCTCGGCGTAGCGGTACTCGAGCTCGACCCCCTCGCGCATGAGCTCGGCGATCTCCTCGCGGAACTCCGTGGTCCACAGATGCGGGTTCTCGAGCTTGATCGTGTTGACGAGATCGATGCCGAAATTGCAGTGCATCGACTCGTCGCGCAGGATGTACTGGTACTGCTCCGAGGCGCCGGTCATCTTGTTCTGGCGGCCCATCGCCAGGATCTGGACGAAGCCGACGTAGAAGAAGAGCCCCTCCATGATGCAGCTGAACACGATGAGGCTCTTCAGCAGCTGCCGGTCGGCTTCCGGCGTGCCGGTCTTGAAGTGCGGGTCGGTCAGCGTGGCGATGAACGGGATCAGGAACTCGTCCTTGTCGCGGATCGACTTGACCTCGTGGTAGGCGTTGAAGATCTCGCCTTCGTCGAGGCCCAGGCTCTCGACGATGTACTGATAGGCGTGCGTATGAATCGCCTCTTCGAACGCCTGGCGAAGGAGGTACTGCCGGCACTCGGGCGCCGTGATGTGGCGGTACGTCCCAAGAACGATGTTGTTGGCGGCGAGCGAGTCGGCCGTCACGAAGAAGCCCAGGTTGCGCTTGACGATCAGGCGCTCGTCTTCGGTGAGGCCGGCCGGGTTCTTCCACAGCTCGATGTCGCGCTGCATGTTGATCTCTTGCGGCATCCAGTGATTCGCGCAGCCGGCGAGATACTTGTCCCACGCCCACTTGTACTTGAACGGCACGAGCTGATTGACGTCCGCCGCGCCGTTGATGACGCGCTTGTCCTCGAGGCGCACGCGCTTCGAGCTGCCCTGCATCGCCTGCTTTTCGACGTCGAGGTCGTGCACCGGCTCGCGCGAAAGAATGCCGCCCCCCGCGCTGGCGAATGCGTGCGTCCGCATCGTCGCGGGCCCGGGAGGGGCGGCAGCAGGCGCAACCGGTGCCGGAATGTCGTCGTCGAAGCTCAGCGTCTGCATTCGTAGTCCTCTCGTGCGGACCTGTCGTCCGTTCAAGCTCTTGTCGATGGGGCGGGTCGACCGCCCCGGTTCATCGTGACCGCTGCCGGCCCGGTCCCCACGCGCGCGAGCGCTCGAGGCGCATCGGTCGCTCGCCACGCTGCTCGGTGGGACGCTCCTCGGGATCGAGCGAAGGGCGCTCGTCGTTGTACTCGTAGTACTCGTCCTGCTCTTCCTCTTCGTACGTTGCAGTCGGTCGTTCCATGATCGGCTCCCGTCGGCGGTTCGGCGGTCCCTTCTTGCGAGGGCTCCGCTTGCTGCATGGATGTCAGTGCATCGCGGTCAGTTTCTCGTACAGGAACTCCGGCGCGAAATCCTGGCCTTCGAGCCAGGCGATCGAAGCCAGTCCGTAGTCCAGGTAGAACGTGGCGAAGCGCTGTCGATCGCGCAGCGGCTCCAGCTCCTCGCCGTGCAGCTCGTCGGCCAGGTCGACGACACCTTTCCTTCCGTCGTTGAACTCCAGCCATACCTTGTAATCGTGCAGATAGCGCGCCTCGATCACGTGCCTTGGTGCGTACTCATAGCGGGCCAACGGTGGCCTCCCTTTCGCGAAGTTGAACGAAAGCGCCGGGAACCCGGCCCTGGGAAAAGCGGCGCGCGTCGCGGCTGCAGCTTCGCGCGCCCCCAGTTCAACTCACTGCCGTGGACCCGAGCAGCGGGTCCTATCGGTAGGGCTCGTTCCTTCGCGTCCGACGCCACACCTGGCGCGTCCTGTCTGGGTTCGCAAAGGTCTGCCTCGCCCGATGCCGCCGCGCGATGTCTCTGGGTCATCGCTGCCGTCGCGCACATCGGTTCACCGAATCCGTTGTCGCTCGCGGGTCGCCTTGTCGACCTTCGTCGAGCCGATGCTGCCGTTCAATCGCCGGCGCCGAACCTGCGCGCGCCGATGGCGCGCAGCGCTTGCGTTTGTGCGTCGGCCATCTCGTCCCGATTGCAGGCGGGCTGGTATTGCTTGACGAGCTGACCCTCGTTGTAGCGACGCCAATCCTCGGTCGAGGAGGGCATCGCAACGTAGGACACGAACAATCCCGACCGGCCGCGCGGGTGCCACCGCCAGCGGTTGTAGGCCGTGTGATGCGTGCCCACCGCGGCGCGCAGGTTCGCGCTGGAGCCGAAATAGATCGGCTCGTACGGCGCGGGGCGATATTCGTAATTCGGCACCAGGATCGCGTACAAACCGGCGCTCGACGGAAGCGAGTCGGGGCCGAGCGGCACCGGATCGGTGAATTGCAGCGTGCCGTAACTGATCATCGTTGTTGTCCTGGTGGCCGCAAGTGCTTCACTGGCACGCTTCGCACGTCGGATCATCGATCGCGCAGAACTTGGGCGCGGTCTCGTCCTCGGTCTTGGGCGCGGCGGCAGCGGCGGGCCGCGCATTGCCGGAGATGCCGCCGGATGCCGGCACGGCGTTCAGCTCGCCGCCACGACCGGTCGACTTCTCCGCCGAGGTGGCTGCGAGCGTGCGCAGGTAGTACGTGGTCTTCAGTCCGCGCTGCCACGCGAGCTTGTACGTGTCGTCGAGCTTCTTGCCCGATGCACCGGCCATGTAGATGTTGAGCGACTGCGCCTGGTCGATCCACTTCTGGCGTCGCGCACCCGCTTCGACGATCCACCTGGTCTCGACCTCGAACGCGGTCGCATAGAGCTGCCGCATCGCGGCCGGCACCCGATCGATCTTGGCGAGCGAGCCGTCGAAGTACTTGAGGTCGGCGACCATCACGTCGTCCCACAGGTCGAGCTTCTTCAGCTCGGCGACGAGGTGCTCGTTCACGACGGTGAACTCGCCGGAGAGGTTCGACTTGACGTAGATGTTCTGGTACTCGGGCTCGATCGACGCCGCGACGCCGATGATGTTGCTGATCGTGGCGGTCGGCGCGATGGCGATGCAGTTGCTGTTGCGCATGCCGTGCTCCTGGATGCGGCTGCGCAGCGACGCCCAGTCCATGGTGGACGATTCGTCGATGTCGACGTAGCCGCCGCGCTCGTCGCGCAGGAGCTTCAGCGTGTCGAGCGGCAGGACGCCGCGGTCCCACAGGCTGCCCTTGAAGGTGCTGTAGCGGCCGCGCTCCTCGGCAAGCTCGGTCGACGCCCAGTACGCGTGGTAGCAGACCGCTTCCATCGACGTGTCGGCGAACTGCACCGCGGCGTCCGACGCGTACGGCACGTGCATGAGGTGAAGGCAATCCTGGAAGCCCATGATGCCGAGGCCGACCGGCCGATGCTTCAGGTTGCTGTTGCGCGCCTTGGCGACCGCGTAGTAGTTGATGTCGATGACGTTGTCGAGCATCCGCATCGCGGTGGTGATCGTGCGCTTCAGCTTGGCCTGGTCCAGCAGCCACCCCTTGTCGCCCTGCACCATGTGCGCGAGCAGGTTGACCGAGCCGAGATTGCACACGGCGATCTCCGCGTCGCCCGTGTTGAGCGTGATCTCCGTGCAGAGATTGGAGCTGTGCACCACGCCGACGTGCTGCTGCGGCGAGCGCACGTTGCAAGCATCCTTGAACGTGATCCACGGATGCCCCGTCTCGAACAGCATCGAGAGCATCTTGCGCCACAGCTGAAGGGCCGGAATCTTCTTGAAGAGCTTCAGCTCGCCGCGCGCGACCTTGTCCTCGTAGCGCGCGTACGCTTCCTCGAACGCGTGTCCCCACTTGTCGTGCAGGTCGGGAACGTCCGACGGCGAGAACAGCGTCCATTCGCCGCCCTCCATCACGCGCTTCATGAAGAGGTCGGGAATCCAGTTCGCCGTGTTCATGTCGTGCGTGCGGCGGCGATCGTCGCCGGTGTTCTTGCGCAGCTCGAGGAACTCCTCGATGTCGAGGTGC
>Ga0207674_10000378_pt1 | contig 57957 bp, 67 predicted proteins | sample KBSCornC72_FD_184303 | JGI IMG/M metagenome (GOLD analysis project Ga0207674, IMG submission 184303) | Corn rhizosphere microbial communities from Kellogg Biological Station, Michigan, USA - KBS Corn C7-2 (SPAdes) (version 2) | ecosystem: Host-associated > Plants > Roots > Rhizosphere > Soil ... | reverse complement strand
AAAATTGGCTCACGCAACGAATGTCCGAACTTGAGAAGGCCCGTAATTTTGTCGCTCACAACCGTATGCTGCTGGAGTCGGAGTTTGAGCGCATCTACATGTACATCTCTGATTGGAACAAAGTGGTCGGAATCTAGTCAGGCGATGAAAGCCGCCCAGCGCAGCTCCTCACCTTGCCGCCACTCCAAACCGCTCCGCACTCCGCGCCTTGCGCTTCGCCGCCTCAACGTCACGGTCGCGCGGCGGGGCCGTCGTCACCAGCGCATCGAGCAGGTGATGGGCAGCGTGCGTCACGTCCTCGACCGCGCGATTGAACGCCGCCTCGTTCGCCTTCGACGGCCGGTTGAAGCCGGAGAGTTTGCGCACGAACTGGAGCGCCGAGGCGCGCACTTCGTCGTCCGTCGCCGGCGGCTTGAAGTTGTGGAGCGTCTTGATGTTACGGCACATGGCGGCCTCCCAAGTCTTGTGGCGGGTCCATCCTAAATAGACGGCATAAATCGCCAACGCCCCTCTTGACGCCCTGGAATTCATTCCTATGTCTCCCGGACGAGGCTTTCCGGGGAGTTCGAACGAGGATTTACGCGCGCTATCCACGTCCTTTTCGTTTCGGCGCCAAAGACTTGAGTGCGAAATCGGCGAATTGAATGTCGAAAAGCGCGCAAAATCTGGCATTTCGAAAATGGGTCGCCCGAAACAGCCGGGCGATGACGACTTTCTTGTTGGTTGGTCCTGACGAGCGGGGCGATGACGAATTTCGCGAGGGGGGAGGGGTATGAGGAAACGCAAAAAATCGCCGCACAATTATCGTGTCGAAGCATCGGCGTACACGACGCAATCGTTCGCGCGCAGTCCGGCCCGCCCCGCGAGCACTTTGATCCGGCACAAGCAAGACGGGCGCGAATCGGCGACAATCCCCCCGTGCACAGGGAGTCGTCGTCATGGTCAACCCCGTCAAGCTGGGATTCACATTCGGCAGCCTCGTCGCCATCATGCATATCGGCTGGGTCGCGGTCGTCGCGGCCGGTCTGGGGCAGGTGCTTGCCGATTTCGTCTTCCGCATTCATTTCATCGCGCCGATCTACCAGGTTCAGCCGTTCGAACTCGGCCGTGCCCTCGTCCTCGTCGCGGTGGCGTTCTCCGGCGCCTTCGTCATGGCGACGCTGGCCGGCGCGATCTGGAACAGTTTCAACCGCGCTTAAGTCAGCGTCATGAAGAGGCGTGTCGCGAACGAGACCTGATAGACCAGGTTGAGGATCGCGAACGTCCAGTGGAACTTGCGGTTCTCGGTGAACATCGCGGCGATGCTGATCGCGATGTAGGTCGGCGCGCGGATCAAATATTCGAGGCCGAACCAGGCGAGATATTCGTCGCCCTTCAGAAGCGTGTCGGCGAAGTCGAACACGAAGGTGAGCGCGAAGAGGCCGAAGAACCAGCGCTTGCGGGAATAGAAGTAATCCTCGTAGCCGGCATATTCCTCGAGATTGTCGGGATAAAGCAGGCTGCAGAGCAGATAGAGCGCGACGGTGAAGAGGATGAGGAAGCCGTAGATCGGAAACGTCCAGCGCTTGATGTCGGTCAGCCAGAATTCCCACCACCAGAAGTGGACGAGCATGAAGAGCATCGAGATCGTCCAGATCAGATGTACCGGATAGACGGTGAGCTTTTCCGGATGCTGGATGAAGCGCGACACGCCGGTGAGGAGCCGCGCGATCGACAGCGAGATGACGAAGCCCAGGACCAGGCGGACATGGGCGAAAATCTCGGGGTTCAACGGATCCATGAATCAGTTCCGGGCCTGCAGCCATCCTTCGACAAGCTCAGGATGAGGACTTTCCCTCGCACCTCATGATGAGACTCTCGAACCAGGAGGCGCTTCCTCATCCTGAGCTTGCCGAAGGATCACCAGCTGAACGACCAGGCCGCGATCTTCCAGCTGCCGCCGGCACGCGTCAGCGCATAGGTGATCGTGCCATGCTCGACGATGGTCTTGCCCTTCACCTTGTAGGTGTAGTCGGTCGGGATCACGGCGTATGCGGCGTCGCCTTCGACCGTCAGGCGATGGACCTTGTGCATCGTCAGGCGTCCGTCGCTGGCGCCGAGCCTCTGCGAATCCTTGCCGTAGTCGGCGGCCCAGGCGTCGAGCGAGGACCAGTGATGCGGCGCGAATTCGTCGATGATCGAAGGCGCATCGACATGCGCAGCCGCGGCGGCCTTCATGTCGCCTTTGTTGATGCCGTCGACAAACGCCTTGATCGGCACCATCGCGTCGTCTTTTTCAGATGCATAGGCCGGCGCTGCCAGCAGCAGCGCGGACGCGAGCAGGAAACTGCGAAACATGGAAGGCTCCCCCAGTTGGCGGCCACTGTCGGCCGCGAGCATGACTTTCGATGCAAAAGTGCCTGCAATCTCGACACTTTACCATGGTTGATATTTTCCCCCGCAGCGCAGCATTTTGCGCTAAACTGTGACAAGAACGGTCACCGCGCAGCCCTCCGAAGCGGCCACGCGCGCCCGCCCCGAAAACCGCAGAGCCCCTCTCCGCCGTCGCGGACCCGGACCCCGCGCAAGACAAGGAGTCCGCCATGGCGAACCCGACCGATATCCGCGACAGCGCCAGACGCAAGGCGAACACGCACTTCACCGCCTCGGAACAGCGCGATGCGATGGTGAAGAAAGAGCTCGAGATGGAGCGCACCGCCTTCGACAACCGCACCGCCAAGCTGCGCGCGCTGCGCCTGGCCAAGGAAGCCGCCGATGCCGAAGCCGCTATGAAACTCGCCGCCGAACAACCGCCGAAGCCGGTTAAGAAAAAGCGGGCTGCTGCGGCAAAAATCCGCTGAATCACGAATTGCAACAGCCGATTGCCATGGCGCGTCCAAAAGCCTATATGGGCGCCAACGTAGACGGCGTCCCGTCAGAGAAAGCGCACTGTTACTAAAGCCCTGCCCGCCTCAAGTGCGCGCCTGGACGAGACAGCAACACTTCCTCTCCTGATGGCCGTTTTTCGTACCGCGTCGGCATGTGCCGGCGCGTAATCCAAGTGACTAGGACAAAAGTGAAATGACCATCGGAACCGTGAAGTTCTTCAACACTGCAAAAGGGTTTGGCTTTATCGCGCCGGAAGGCGGCGGCAAGGACGTGTTCGTGCACGCCACCGCCGTCGAAGCGGCCGGCATGCGCTCGCTGAACGAAGGCCAGAAGGTCTCGTTCGACATCCAGCCGGATGCGCGCGGCGCCAAGGCCGTGAACCTGAAAGCGGTCTGAAGACGCTTCAAATTCTGCGAAGCGGCCGGCGCGGAGAAATCCCCGCCGGCCGTTTTGTCTGTCGCAAGCGGTCGTGATATTTGAGAAGCCACGGAGCGGGGGCTCATGAAAACCTGGCATGCAATGGCTGTTGTCGGCCTGGCCGTGGGCTGTTCGGGCTGTGCCTCGGCCATCGATGGCGCGACGCAGCTGGTCTATGTCGAGACGACGCCGGTTTCCGGTGCGTCCTGCACCTGCTCGAATGATCGCGGCCAGTGGCCGCTGACCTCGCCCGGCACGGTGGTGGTCAAGAAGAGCGAAAGCGTGCTGCAGATTCGCTGCAGCAAGCAGGGCTATCGCGACGGTACCGTCTATGCCGCCGGTCATATGACGACTGCCGGCCTGGTGGGCGCGATGCTGCCCTATGCCGGCCTGATCAGTTCCGCTGTCGACGCCTCGACCGGCGCCGCGCTCAGCTATCCGAACAGCTTTTCGATCGTACTGAAGCCCGTTGTCAGCGCGGCGCAGGACGCAACCAAATCCGACAAAACCAACCCTTAAGGAAACCACTCGATGACCATCGTTCGCCTGCTTTCCATTGCCGCGCTGTCGGCACTGCTTAGCGCTTGTGCCGGCAGCGTATCGGCGCCGACCGCCATTGCGCCGCTTTCGCCGGATCAAAAAGCCAATCTGCACGTCTCCGACATTTCGGCTGACGCCCAGAGCGGCGTCGCAATGTCTGACGGCGATTTCGGCATCATCTGTCAGAAGGTGAGAAGCTATATCACCATCCAATCGCCAAGCGTTCTGGCGGAGGGCACGGCTGCACCATTGAAGATGAAGATCCACTTCACCCGCTTCGATCGCGGCAACGCCTTTGCGCGGGCGATGCTGATCGGCCTCGGTCAGATCGTCATCGAGGCGACGGTTTCGTTGCAAGATGCGCAAGGCACGACGGTGGCGCAGTACAAGGTGTCCAAGGATTTCGCCATTGGCGGCGTGGTCGGCGCGACCACCAGCGTTGACGATGTCGAAGAAGGTTTCGCCAAATCCGTCGCCGCCGTCGTGGTTGGCTGACGCTCGGCGTCAATTGAGGCAATTGGCAGAGGGTCGCGTTGCCAAAGCGAGCGCGAATGCGGAAACTCGAACCATGACTCCCGACAAGGACCAGGAACGTTCGCCATCGGATCTGCCACTCCGAAACCGGGCGGGCGCAGGGTTCGGCGGTCGCGCCTTCGACCCGAGACTGCTGCATGGGCCGATCGGGCGCTCGCTCTTCCTTCTCGCCTTTCCGATCATGGGCGGCAACATCCTGCAGATCGCCTATCAGTTGGTCGACGCGTTCTGGGTCGGGCGTCTGGGCGCGGCAGCGGTCGCGTCGGTGTCAGTCTCGATGCCCTTGATGTTCCTGATGGTGTCGCTCGGCATGGGCTTCACCATCGCCGGCTCGACGCTGATCGCGCAATATGTCGGGGCGCGCAACCGCGAGATGGTGGATCACGTCGCAGGCCAGACGCTTCTCACCGTCGTCGCCGTGTCGCTCGTTCTCGGCCTGATCGGCTTCGTCATCGCGCCCTACCTGCTGGAGCTGATGGAAGTCGACGCCGAGGTCTACCACAACGCGCTCGGTTTTCTGCGCGTGCAGTTCCTGAGCCTGCCGCTCGCCTTCGCCTATTTCTGCTTCCAGTCGCAGATGCGCGGCGTGGGACAGGTGACCGTACCGCTCTACATCATCTCGGGCTCGGTCTTCATCAACTTCGTCCTCGATCCGCTCTTCATCTTCTATTTCGGGTGGGGCGTGGTCGGCGCGGCACTGGCGACGATGGTGAGCCAAACCGTTGCAGCGATCGTCGCGATCATGCTGCTGACGTCCGGGCGCTATGGCATCCGGCTGAAGCTTCGCGAGCTGCGCCCCGATCCCGCGTTCATCGCTCGCGCCTTCAATCTCGGCTATCCGGCGGCGATCGAAGGTTCGGCCCGCGGGCTCGGCATCACGATGATGATGTTCCTGATCACCAGTTTCGGCACCGTGACGACCGCCGCCTATGGCGTCGGCGGCAATGTCCTGCAGTTCGTGGTCATTCCTGCGATGGGCTTCTCCATGGCGACGTCGACGCTGGTCGGACAGAATATCGGGGCCGGCAATATCGGGCGCGCCGAAGCCGTCGCGCGCTTCGCGGCGCTCATCACCTTTTCGGCGCTGACAGGCGTCGGCATCGTCGCCTTCGCCTTCGCCAACCATGTCGCGGCGTTCTTCGTGCCGCACGACAAGGCCGTCATCCACGAGGCCAGCGTGTTCATCCGCACGGTGTCGTGGAGCTTCGGCTTCGTCGGCGTTCAATTCGCGCTGATGGGTGTGTTGCGTGCCAGCGGCAACATGTTCGCGGCGATGGTGATCAGCCTGGTTTCGCAATGGGTGTTGCAGTTTCCACTCGCCTTCGTGCTCGCCGAACGTGCGCACCAGGGCGCGCACGGCATCTGGTGGGCGTTTCCGATCGCCAACGTCCTGACCGCGATCGTCAGCATGATCTGGTTCGCACGCGGCGATTGGAAGAAGCGGCGCATCATCGAGAGTGCAGAAGACGAAGAGCGCGAAGACATTGCCGACCAGGTGATGGTGTGAGCGCGCTCACCAGGGCAGAACTGCGCGCCTTCATCGCCCGCCAACGCTATGGCGTGGTCGCAACGGTGCAAGGCGACGGCGCGACCGAGTCGGCGCTGGTCGGCATTGCCGTTTCGTCGGAGCTGGAGATCTATTTCGACACGCTCGGCGACACGCGCAAAGCGGCGAACCTGCGTCGCGATCCCAGAATCTCCATGGTGATCGGCTGGGACAACGAACAAAGCGTCCAGTTGGAGGGCATCGCAGACGAGCCGAAAGGTGACGATCTTGTCGCCCTGAAGCGCATTTACTACGCCGCCTGGCCGGATGGCCCAACGCGCGAAAGCTGGCCCGGCATCACCTGGTTCCGCATAAAGCCGCACTGGATCCGCTTCAGCGACTTCAACCGCGCCGAAGACATCGTGCGCGAGTTGCGTCTGTGACTATTGGTTGGGTTGGAAATCCGGGAAGCGCAGCACGATGCGCTTCTGCGGACCGCTTCCCATCCGGAATGACGCATTGACCGCCTTGGCCGAAGAGTTGTCGATCGTGACATCGACGCGATACTCACCGGGAGCGCCGCGCAGCAACACCCACGCGCCGGGGCAATCAAGCGAGCCGACCGTGTCGGCGCCATGACTGATCCTGACGGTGGCGCCGGAGAGATATTGCGCGCCGCCGTTGGAGAATTCGATGCGGACCGGATAGCTCAGCCATTGCGGGTCGTCCTTCGTCTCGCCGACGCCGGTGCAGACGGCTTCAAGCCCGTTCATCTGGACCGGTTTGTCCATGGCCATGGGATCGGCGACGGCCGATCCGCCAGCTACGGCGGCCAGAACGAGCAGAGCGGTGCTAAGGGATTTGCGCATGGTTCTTTCTCCCTGATTGCTGCGCGATCATAGGCTCACCCTGTGGCGAAATCGCGGTCTTTTGGAGGATTTCCGCGCTATGCACGGTTTAGGGGCGTCACATACGGCAAGACGACGACCGCGTCGGCCTGAAGCAAAAGTGAGATCTCGAAAAGCGCGTTATACATGTGACCGACTACGCATGGCGGGCGAAAAAGTTCCGGTGCGTCGCGCATGTTGCGCCGTCGAATGGCTTCGGCAAGGCGATGGCGCGCGCTTCAATGAAGCGTTCGAGCGCGGCCGCGTTCAAGAAAAGCGTTCCCACGCCGCCTGGCGCGAGACGTTCAGCGCGTTGGCGATGTCGGCCCAGCTCACCTCGCGCTTGCGCAGGATGTCGACGGTCTGCTGCACGCGATCGCGCACCTCGCGGTACATCTGGTCCTGGGCCGACAGGATCTTCAGGAATTTCTCGGTCGGCATGTCCTGCCACTTCTGCATCGTCACCGGCTTGTCTGGGGTCGCATCGGGCGTGTCGGCGATGATCTTCACGCACAGCGCCACGCATTCATCGCAGATAAGGACTGCCGGTCCGGCAATGAGTTTTTTCACGTCATGCTGTGACTTGCGGCAGAACGAACAGTAAAGCGTGTCGGACGGCTCGCTCGGGGCATTCGGCTTCGCGCTCACGATGAACTCCTGTCAGGTCAGGCCTGACAGTCAAGTCCTCCTTGACACGAATGTCAAGCTTTGCTTGACAAGGTAAAGCTGCAACGTTCCCCGCCATCATCCAGGGGGGAACACCATGAAGGCATGGGCTTATGTGCGCGCAGTCGGGGTCGTTCTGGGAACGCTGGCGATGGCTTCTCCGGTATGCGCGGCGGCTTCGAAGGCGCGGGCGGTGGCGCATCTCGTGGGCCGCGACGGTCATCCGGTCGGACTCGCAAACTTCATCGCAACGTCGCATGGCGTTCTCATCGAACTGGACTTGAAAGGTCTACCGCCCGGCGCGCACGCGATTCACATCCACACCTCCGGCAACTGCAATGCAAAGGTCGCGTTCACGTCGGCAGGTCCCGATCTCAGCTTCGAACCGACCAAGCTCCATGGCTTCCTCGCACCGCACGGTCCCCATCCGGGAGATCTGCCGAACGAATATGCAGCCGGCGACGGCACGCTTCACGCTTCGGTGATCAGCAATGCCGTCTCGCTCGGCAATGGCAAGAAATCGATCTTCGACCGCGATGGCGCCTCGATCATTGTGCATGCGAAAGCAGACGACTATGTCAGCCAACCCGCCGGAAATTCCGGCGACCGCATCGCGTGCGGCGTCATCGAGCGCACCGTCGCGCCAGGCGCGCGCAAAGGCGCCAAGCGCAAACCGCATAAGTGAGATGGACGGATTCGTGCATGATCCGCGGTGACTTGCGGAGTAACGAATCATGCCCGTGCTTCATCAAATGCAGATGTCCGGCAATTGCTACAAGGTCCGCCTTACGGCGCGCCAACTCGGCGTGCCGCTCACGCTGAAGGAGTATCCGCTTCACGCCGGAGACACGCGCAAGCCCGCCTTTCTCGCCAAGAATCCGAATGGCCGCGTGCCGATGCTCGAATTCGAGGATGGCCGCACCCTGCCGGAATCCGGCGCCATCATCTGGTATCTCGCCGAAGGCACGAAGCTTGCGCCGGAAAGCCAATGGGATCGCGCGCAGGCCCTGCAGTGGATGTTCTTCGAACAGTACAGCCACGAGCCTTACATCGCCGTGGCGCGCTTCTGGCTCAAATTCGCGGCCAGGGAAGACCTCGCCAAGAAAGAGCACCTGGTCGGCGAGTGGCATGACAAAGGCAATGCGGCGCTCGGCGTGATGAACACGCACTTGAAAACACACGACTGGTTCGGCGGGGCGCGCTACTCCGTCGCCGATATCGCGTTGTACGGCTACACCCACTCGGCGGCCGATGGCGGATTTAATCTTTCGGAATATCCCGCGGTCACGAAATGGCTGACGCGCGTCGCGGCACAGCCGGGACATATTCCGCTCGACGAAAGCTGGTGACTTGCCTTGATTCCGACGAGCCTTTATATCGCCGCGCAATCGTGGCCGCGCAGCCTTTAGAGAAGTTTCTTGCTTGTCCCTTGTGACGGCACGACGACGCTTTTCCTGAAACAAGTCGCTGCCCCGATGACCATGCTGGACGCTGTGTCCGCCTGGTAACTCAAATGCTTTCAGGAGAGAAAGCCGTAATGATTGGTCAAGTTAAGTTCTTCAACACGACGAAAGGTTTTGGATTCATCGCGCCCGAAGATGGCGGCAAGGACGTGTTCGTGCACGTCACCGCCGTGCAAGCGGCGGGACTGCGCGGCCTGAACGAGGGCCAGCGCATCAGCTTTGAAGTCGAAGCCGACAAGCGCGGCCCCAAGGCTGTCAATCTCAAGGTCGTCTGAACCTCGATAAAGTAAAAGCTTGTCGAACGGCGCGGGAGCAATTCCGCGCCGTTTGGCTTTTTGGGGCCTTCTCGCTAACGCCTGCGGGACATGGCATTGTTCGAGAAGCGCACAAAGGACCTCGCTTGGGCGACGCAGGCCACAACATTGATCGGCTGTTGGACGGGGACGCATTGCGACGCGCCCTGACCGCGCTTGCACACGCGTCATCCGACAAGGTAAGGCTGCGCAAGGACGCGCTAGCGTACATCAAGACCGCATTCCTGGACGCTCGCGCCACGGTGAAGTCCGGCGTCGAGTCGGGAGCCCTTAGCGGGCTCGCCGCGGCGCGCACGCTTTCGGCATTGCAAGACGCCACGATCCAGGTGATCTACGATTTTGCCACCAAGCACTTCTACTACGCGCAAAACCCGACGGACGCCGAACGCATCGCCGTCATTGCGACCGGGGGCTATGGCCGCGGCGAGCTTGCGCCGGGGTCGGACATCGATCTGCTCTTCGTGCGGCCGTTCAAGCAGACGCCCTGGGGCGAAAGCGTCATCGAATTTATCCTCTACATGCTCTGGGATCTCGGGCTGAAAGTCGGCCACGCCACGCGCTCGCTCGGCGAATGCGTGCGGCTCTCCAAGCAGGACAGCACCATCAAGACCGCAATCCTCGAGGCCCGCTATTTGTGGGGCGACGAAAAGCTCTATGAGGAATTGCGCAAGAAATTCTGGAGCGAGGTCGCCACGGGAAACGGCCAGGACTTCGTCGAGGCCAAACTCGCCGAACGCGGCGAGCGTCATCGGCGCCAAGGCGAGAGCCGCTATCTCGTCGAGCCGAACATCAAGGAAGGCAAGGGCGGACTGCGTGACCTGCAGACGCTCTACTGGATCGGGAAATATCTCTATCACGTCGACGATGCGGCAGCTTTGGTGCAGCACAACGTCTTCACCAGAGACGAATACAAGACGTTTCAGAAAGCCGAAGCATTCCTGTGGGACGTGCGCGTGCGCCTGCACTATCTGGTGGGGCGCGCGGAGGAACGATTGTCCTTCGATGTCCAGCCGGAACTCGCCAAGGCGATGCATTTCACCGACGACAATCCACGCCGTGCCGTCGAAGCCTTCATGAAAACCTACTTTCTGGTGGCGAAGGACGTCGGCGATTTGACGCGTATTTTCTGCGCGGCGCTTGAAGACCAGAACAAAAAGCGCCGGCCGACGCTGGCCAGCATGCTTCCGGGTTTTCTCAAGCCGCGCACGGGGAGCGAAGACTTCTTCGTCGAGAACGGCCGGTTGAATGCGCGCTCCAGCATCTTTCGCGGCGATCCGATCAACATGATCCGGATCTTTCACATTGCCGACGCAAAAAGTGTCGACGTCCATCCCGACGCATTGCGCACCATTACGCGTTCGCTCGACGCGATCACCGACGACGTGCGTCGCGATCCCGAGGCAAACCGGCTTTTTCTCGAGATCCTGTCGTCGCGCAACAATCCGGAGCGCGCACTCAGGCTGATGAACGAGGCCGGCGTTTTCGGCCGCTTCGTGCCGGAATTCGGCCGCGTCGTCGGGCTTATGCAGTTCAACATGTATCATCACTACACGGTCGATGAGCACCTCATTCGTGCCATCGGCTATGTCGCCTCCATCGATCGCGGCGAGCACAGGAACGAACATCCTCTGTCGACCGAAATCATCAAGCGTATCAAGCGCCGCGAAGCGTTGTACGTCGCCATGCTGCTGCATGATATTGCCAAGGGACTTCCGGGCGATCACTCCGAAGTCGGGGCCGCCATCGCCAACAGCTTATGTCCGCGCCTTGGCCTGAAGCCCGAAGACACGGCTGCGGTCATGTGGCTGGTGAAAAATCACCTGGTCATGAGCGATGCGGCGCAGAAGCGCGACATCAGCGATCCCAAAACGGTCAAGGATTTCGTCGGTCAGGTCCAGACGCCCGAGATGCTGCGACTCCTCCTTGTGCTGACCGTGGCTGACATTGCCGCTGTCGGTCCTGGCGTGTGGAACGGCTGGAAGGGTCAGCTCCTGCGCGAGCTCTACTACGAGGCGGAGAGCGTGATGTCCGGTGGCGACGCGACGCCGGCGCGGGCCGCACGCGTACAGCATGCCAAGGCGGCACTCGAACCCCGTATCGCCGATCTTACAAGCGATGCCCGCGAACGCGCGCTCACGCGCCACTATGACAGCTATTGGCTTGCCTTCGACGACAACGCGCATGAGCGGCACGCGCGGCTCATGGCCGAGGCCGATGCCAAGGGCGAGTTGTTCTCGCTCGCGGCGGAGAGCAACGAGTTCCGCAGTGTGACGGAAATCGTCTTGTACACGCCGGACCATCCGGGGCTGTTCTCGCAGTTGGCAGGCGCGGTCTCGATTTCGGGCGGGACCATCGTGGACGCCAAAGCCTTCACGACCAGCGACGGCTTTGCGCTCGACGTTTTTTCCGTGCAGGACGCTGAGGGCGGCACTTTCGGCGATTTAGCGCGGGTCGAGCGCTTGCGTCAGTCGATCGAACGAACGCTGCGTGGCGAAGTCTATCCGCGCCGCGCCATTGCCCAACGTCCTGCCCGGCGCCGCTCCACCGCCTTTCGCGTCACGCCCAGGATCAACTTCGACAATGAGGCGTCGGCAAGCGCGACAGTCGTCGAGGTCGAGGGCCTGGACCGTCCGGGTCTGCTCTATGAGGTGACCGACGCGCTCTTCCAGTCGGGTCTTTCGATCTCGTCGGCCATGGTGTCGACTTATGGCGAGCGCGCAGTCGACGTGTTCTATGTGCGCGACGGATTCGGGCACAAGGTTCGCCATGCCGAACGGCTCAAAACCGTCCACGCAAAGCTCCTGAAGGCGCTGGAGCCGGGGGCCCTTGAAGCTGTGGCGGCTGCCGGGGCATAACCGCGCTCCTTTCTCTCAAAGACCTCCCATGACCGTCGCGCCAAAGCACAAGCCCCTCGTCTTTTCCGGAATGCAGCCGACCAACACGCTGCATCTGGGCAACTATCTCGGCGCGCTCAAGAACTGGGTGCGGCTGCAGGATGAGATGGCGTGTCTGTTCTGCGTCGTCGACATGCATGCGCTCACCGACGACGCCGGCTACCGCAAGGCGGCCGACGTGACGCATTCGAGCTATGAAGTCGCGGCCGCCTATATCGCGGCCGGCGTCGATCCGGCGCGCTCGCCGATCTTCAATCAATCGCGCGTCCCCCAACATGCCGAGCTGGCATGGATCTTCAACTGCGTCGCGCGCGTCGGCTGGCTCGACCGCATGACCCAGTTCAAGGAGAAGTCCGGCAAGCACAAGGAACGCGCCTCCGTTGGTCTTTACACCTATCCCGTGCTGATGGCGGCTGACATTCTTCTCTACAAGGCGACGCATGTGCCGGTCGGCGAAGATCAGAAGCAGCATCTCGAACTGGCGCGAGACATCGCGCAGAAGTTCAACAACGATTACGGCGTGCCGGACTTTTTCCCGCTTCCCGAACCCGTCATTACCGGGCCGGCGACACGCGTGATGAGCTTGCGCGACGGGCTGAAGAAGATGTCGAAGTCGGAAGAGTCCGACAATTCGCGCATCAACCTGACCGACGATGCGGACGCGATTGCGCAAAAGATCCGTCGCGCCAAGACCGATCCGCACCCGATGCCGAGCAACCACAACGAATTCAAGGGACGGCCCGAGGCGGAAAATCTGATCAACATCTTTGCCGCTCTCTCCGACGAGAAATCGGACGCGGTGATGAAACGTTTTGCGGGCGCGCAATTCTCGACGTTCAAGAACGAGCTTGCCGATCTTGCCGTCGGCAAACTCGGCCCCATCACCACCGAGATGCGCCGCCTGATGGCCGACACAGCCGAAATCGACAATATCCTGAAGGCCAGCGCCGAGAAGGTCGAAGCCCTGGCCGAACCCATTCTCCGCGACGTGAAGAAAATTGTCGGATTCGTCGGCTAGTCGCCTGGCTTGCCGACGGGTGCATCCGGCGCGACGCCGTAGCTGAACATGATGTCATGCGTGCGCGGCTGCAGATGCTGGCCGCCATCGACGACAATCGTGTCTCCCGTGATCGACGGAACCTTGATCAGGAAGCTCAATGCTTCGGCGATGTCTTCCGGCGAGCTTCCGGTGCCGAGCGGGGTCTTGGCGTGCGCCGCTTTGAAGCCTTCATCGCTCTGTTCGCCGCTGCGCAGAGTGAGGCCGGGCGCGACGCCGCAAACACGCACATCGGGCGCCAGCGCCATGGCGAGCAGGCGCGTCGCCGCTTCCAGCGCCGACTTGGTCAAGGTATAAGAGAAAAAATCCGGGTTGAGATTGAACACTTTCTGATCGAGCACATTGACGATCAGACCCTTTGCGCCTTTCCGTAACTGCTTGCGGAAATCCCTCGCCAGCAGCACCGGCGCATGATGGTTGACCGCGAACAGCTTTTCGAGATTCCCGCGGCTCACGTTCGACACATCGTCATACTCGAACGCCGACGCATTGTTCACGAGCAAAGAGCAAAAACCCCACTTCACATTGGCGCGCCCGAAGAATTCGACGAAGGAATCGAGCTTGCCGATGTCGCCTGCCAATGTGACGGCGCGCCCCCCGGCCGTGTTGATCTCTGTTGCCAGCGCTTCGGCTGCCGCGGCGGACTGGTTGTAGTGGATCGCAACTGGCCAACCATCTTCGGCAAGCCGCCTGACCAGCACGGCACCGATCCGGACGCCTCCCCCGGTTACGAGCGCATAACCATCGCGATCGGGAGAACCGGTCATGGGCGCACGCGATAGATTTCGACGCCGGCACCGCCGGCTTCGTTGTAGATGTCCGGCTTGAAGATCGAGACACGGCACGCCACCACGCGCTTGTCGCGAAAGCAGAGCTTCACCAGCTCTTCGAGCAGGGACTCGATGAACACCGTGTGTTTGCGGCGCGGCCATTTGCGCAAGGCATCGCGGACATAGTCATAATCGACGACCGACGACACGTTCTTGGCGCGGCGCGGCGATGGTCGCGCATACATCTCGACGTTGATGACGATGCGCTGCGGCTTCTCCGGATGGCGTTCCCAGGGATGAAGACCGAGCCGAACCTCGGTGACGAGATCGCGGATCATCATGCGGACATAGCCGTTCTCTGCCGACCAGGCCGGTGCTGCGGGAGGAGATGCGGCAACTTTCTTCATCGGGCGAGCTTTAGCATTCGCGGCCAAACGGGTACAACTGCGCTCCCCTCCGAGGCACCATGTCCGGTCCAAACGTCACCCGTCTTCCGATTGCCAACGCGGCTTTGGCCATCCGTCACGTCTTCATCCGCAATCTCGAGGTCCTGGCGCATATCGGCGTGCATGGCCACGAGCAGGGCAAGATGCAGCCGGTACGCATCAACGTGGATCTGGCGGTGGAGGACAAGGCCGACCTCGCCGACAAGCTTGAACTGGTGGTCGATTACGACGCCATCACCAAAAAGATCCGCGCCATCCTGGCGGCAGGTCATATCAATCTCGCCGAGACCTTGGCCGAACGCATCGCGACGGCGTGTTTCGAAGATGTCCGCGTCAAGACGGCGCGCATCCGTGTCGAAAAATTGCACGCTCTTCCGGGTGCCGAATCCGGCGGCGTCGAGATCGAGCGGCAGAGGCCGTAACGCGGCGGGCAGCGGTTCATGACTATCTCTGTTCCCGATCTCTTGCTCTCCTTCCTCGCTGCGGCCGTCGCGCTGTCCGGTTTTGCGGGCATCGTCGCGCTGATCGATCGCGGTGCCGCCGATGTTTCGCCGGAGCTCGCCTCGTTCCGCCTGCGCTCCCTGATCGGGACCGCGTTCAGCACCATCATCCTGTCCGCCACGCCGCTGCTGGCGATTGCGCTCGTCGGCGACAGCCAGACCCTCTGGCGTGTCGCCTGCGGTCTGCAAGCGATCTGCAGCGTCGTCTTCAGCGTTCGGGGCTTCGTGCTTCGGCAGACGTTCCGCGGCGAGGCCGGTCGCGGCATCCGACTGGGACAATTCTATGCGACGACGGCAGTGGGTGCCGTGGCAATGGCGATCCTGCTGGCAGGTGTCTTTAACTATCTCCCCGCACCGGCTAGCTATGCCACCGGCGTGTTCTATTTTCTGCTGATCGTGGTCGTGTTCTTCATGCGGCTCGTCTTCATGTTGGACGAGTCGCTGCGGAACACCGAACCGCGGCCGTAGACGTATCCGCCTGCAGAACAATCCGATAGTTGCTATCATGTCGAGCAATGGATTCCGATCAGACATCATCGGCTGACGTACCGCTCAAGGGCGTCGAACGCATCGCCGCATATCTGAAGACGCTGCCCGATGCGCCGGGCGTCTATCGCATGCTGGATAGCAAGGGTGATGCGCTTTATGTCGGCAAAGCCAAGAACCTGAAGAAGCGCGTCGCGGCTTATGCCAGCGGCAGGCCGCATGCGGAACGCCTGACGCGCATGATCCAGGAAACGGCGGAGATGCTGTTCGTCACGACGGCATCCGAGACCGAAGCGCTGCTCCTCGAGTCGAACCTGATCAAGCGGCTGAAGCCGCGCTACAATGTTTCCTATCGCGACGACAAAAGCTTCCCCAACATCCTTCTGCGCCAGGACCACGGCTTCCCCCAACTGCTGAAACATCGCGGCGCCAAGACGACCAAGGGCGTTTATTTCGGTCCCTTCGCCAGTGCCGGCGCCGTCGGTCGCACGCTCAACACGCTGCAGCGCGCGTTTCTGCTGCGCTCCTGCTCGGATTCCGTCTTCGAATCGCGCACGCGGCCTTGCCTGCTCTTCCAGATCAAGCGTTGCAGCGCACCTTGCGTCGGCCGCATCGACCAGCAAGGTTATGGCGAACTGGTGCACGAGGCCGAGCTGTTCCTCACCGGCAAAAGTCGCACCGTGCAAGACCGTCTGGTCAAGGAGATGAACAAGACCGCTCAAGCGCTCGACTATGAAGCCGCCGCGCGATTGCGCGACCGCATCCGCGCCATGAGCCATGTCCAGCTCAACCAGGGCATCAATCCCTCGACCTTCTCCGATGCCGATGTCTTTGCGGCCTTCAACCAGGGTGGCGAGACCTGCATTCAGGTGTTCTTCTTCCGCGCCGGGCAGAACTGGGGCAACAAGCCGTATTTTCCGCGTCATCCGCGCGAGATGGCGACCAGCGAAGTGCTCGAAGCTTTTGTCGGGCAGTTCTATGACGAACGCATGGCGCCGGCACTCGTTCTTCTTTCCGAGCAAATCGACAATGCCCGCCTCGTCGGCGATGCCTTGACGCTGCGCGCGGAGAAAAAGGTCGAGCTTCTGGTGCCGCAGCGCGGCGAGAAGCGCGACATCGTCGACATGGCGCTCACCAATGCGCGCGAGCAGCTTGGCCGCCGGCTGGCGGAGAACACCGCCCAGCGCGAATTGCTCGACGGTGTGGCGGACCTGTTCGGGCTCGATGCCCCGCCCAAGCGCATCGAGGTCTATGACAATTCCCACATCATGGGAACGAACGCGCTCGGCGGCATGATCGTCGCGGGGCCGGAGGGTTTCGAGAAGGGCGAATATCGCAAGTTCAACATCAAATCGACGGATCTCACGCCGGGCGACGACTATGCGATGATGCGCGAGGTGCTGACGCGCCGCTTTTCGCGTCTGGTCAAGGAAGGCGAGGACCCGAAAACCAAATGGCCCGATCTCGTCCTGATCGACGGCGGACCAGGACAGCTCTCGGTCGCCTGCCAGGTGTTCGCCGATCTTGGTGTCGAGGACGTCACACTGGTCGGCATCTCCAAGGGCCCGGACCGCGACGCGGGCCGCGAGCATTTCTACATGCCGAACAAGGAACCGTTCCGTCTCGATCCCAAGAGCCCGGTGCTCTACTACCTGCAAAGGCTGCGCGACGAAGCGCATCGTTTTGCCATCGGCAGCCATCGCAAGAAGCGCAGCAAAGCGATTGGTGCCAATCCGCTGGACGAGATCGCCGGCATCGGCGCCGCCCGCAAGAAGGCGCTCCTGCAGCACTTCGGCTCGGCGCGGGCGGTGGCGGCGGCTGGCACGTCCGACATTGCGGCGGTTTCCGGCGTGAGCAGCGCCATGGCGAAGAAAATCTACGATTTCTTCCATCCCGGCGGCTGAACGCCGCGTCAGATCGCCTCTCCCGCAACGGAAAGCGTTGCAGAAACGACGCTGCAAACGGAGCCGGAATTGCTCTAAATTCCTTTCATGTTCCAGATTCCCAATACGCTGACATTGCTGCGCATCCTGCTCGTGCCGGTGTTCGCGATCGCCTTCGTCATACCTGGCGAGGCCGCGAGACTGACGGCGTTCGTGGTCTTCTGCATTGCGGGTCTGAGCGACGCGCTGGACGGATTTGCCGCCCGCAAGCTCAACGCCGGCACCGATTTCGGCCGCATGCTGGATCCGATCGCCGACAAGATCCTGGTCGGCGTCGCGCTGATGATGCTGGTCGCTGAGGGCCAGGTGCGCGAGTTCAACCTCACCATGGGACTTGGCAGCCTTCTGAAGCTCGTGCCGGCCTTGATCATCCTGGCGCGCGAGATTCTCGTCTCGGGTCTGCGCGAATTCCTCGCCGGCGTTTCGGTGAGCGTGCCGGTCTCGAGCATCGCCAAACTCAAGACCACGATCCAGATGGTCGCCATCGGCGCGATGATCCTGGGTCCGATCGCCGACCGCTGGGTCCCCGGTTCGCTCGCGCTGGCCTATATCGCGCTCTGGTTTGCCGCCGTGCTCACCGTCTATACCGGCTATTCCTATTTCCGCGCGGGCCTCGCCTATACCCGCAAGCGCCGCGAGAGGATCGCGTGAACGTCCTCTATTTCGCCTGGGTGCGCCAGAAGATCGGCCATAGCGAAGAGACGATCGCCCATTCGCCCGAACTGCGAACGGTCGGCGATCTTGCGGCGATGCTGGCGGCGCGCGGCGGCGGTTATGCGGAAGCATTCGCCGACCCCAAGCGGCTCCGAGCCGCCGTCAACCAGATCCATGCCGGTTTCGATGCCGCCATCGCAGCCGGCGATGAAATCGCCTTCTTTCCGCCGGTGACCGGCGGATGAGCGCGAACATCCACATCCAGGTCGAGGATTTCGACGTCTCCGAAGAGATCGATGCCTTGACGCGCGAACAACCGGAAGGAACCGGCGCAGTCGCGACCTTCACCGGCTATGTGCGCGGCGACGGCGGCCTCAGCGCGCTGAGGCTGGAGCACTATCCCGGCATGACGGAGCGCGAGATCGCGCGCATCGCGGCCGAGGCGGGAACGCGCTGGCCCCTTTCCGGCGTGACGATCATTCATCGCGTCGGCCGCCTGAAAGTCGGCGAGCGCATTGTCCTCGTCGCGGTGGCATCCTCGCATCGCGCGGCCGCGTTCGCGGCGTGCGAGTTCCTGATGGACTTCCTGAAGACGCGGGCGCCGTTCTGGAAAGAGGAAGAGCGTGGCGGCGGCGCCCAGTGGGTCGAGGCCAAATCGTCCGACGATGCGGCCGCGGAGCGCTGGCGCAAGGCATGAATTTCCTCTGGGTGGTGTTCACCGTCGTCGCGGCGGGCGGCCAGACGGCGCGCAACGCCATGCAGCGCGAGCTGACGCAAAGTCTCGGTGCTGTCGGTGCGACGCATGTCCGCTTCCTGTTCGGCTTTCCCTTCGCGCTTTTGTTCCTGCTCGGCGTTGCAGTCTTCACGAGAGAATCGCTGCCGCATCCGACGCTGCCGTTCTGGCTTTGGATCGTGTCCGGCGCGCTGACCCAGATCGGCGGCACGGCGCTGATGCTTTTGACGATGACCGAACGCTCCTTCGTCGTCACGGTCGCCTATCTCAAAACCGAGCCTTTGTTCGTTGCCGCCCTCGGACTTTTGTTTCTGCACGATCCGCTGACGCCGGGCATGGCTGTGGCGATCGTGATCGCCACAGCCGGCGTGGTGCTGGTTTCGCTCCGCAGCGGTGGCGAGACCGCGGGCGGTTTGCGCCCGGCCCTGCTCGGACTTGCCGCGGGCGGTTTGTTCGCGATCTCGGCCATCGGCTATCGTGGCGGCATTCTCGCGTTGCACGCGCCCGGTTACGTCATGCCCGCGACCTTTGCGCTCGCCACCGGTCTCGTCGTGCAAGCTTTCGCGCTGACGAGCTATCTCGCGGCCACCAGCCCACGGGTTCTCGTCGCCATTGTGCGGCTGTGGCGCCCCTCCCTCTTCGCCGGCTTCATGGGTTCGGCGGCGTCGGAGTTCTGGTTCCTCGCCTTCGCGCTCGCGACCGCCGCGAGCGTACGCACGCTGGGACTGATCGACGTGCTCTTCGCGCAACTGGTGAGCCACATTCTGTTCAAGCAGAAGACGACGGCGCGCGAAGCGGCGGGCATCGTCCTTCTTGTCGCGGGCGCGGTCTTGCTGGTCTACTCGCATCCCTGACTTGGGAGAAACCGCATGCTCGAACGCACCATCGACATACCGACCCGGGACGGCGCGACGACGACCTTCATCGTGCATCCGGAACGTGGCGGCCCGCACCCCGTCCTCTTCTTCTACATGGATGCGCCGGCCATCCGCGAGGAGCTGCGCGACATGGCACGGCGTTTCGCGAGTGCCGGCTACTATGTCGTCCTCCCCAATCTCTACTATCGCTCCGGCGTCATGGAGCTTGGGCCGCTCTCGCCCGATCCCAACGCGCCCAGCCGCAAGAAGATGTTCGAGCTGATGGGATCGTTGACGATCCCGATGATCATGGACGATACGCGCGCGTTGCTCGCCTTCGTCGACGAGGATCCGGCGGCGCGCAAAGGCGCCATGGGTGCCGTCGGCTACTGCATGAGCGGACAGTATGCGATCAACGCGGCGGCGCAATTTCCTGAGCGCTTCAAGGCCGCAGCTTCGATCTATGGCGTCCTTCTCATCACCGACAAGCCGGACAGTCCGCATCTCATGGCGCACAAGACGAAAGGCGCCGAGCTTTATTTTGCGTGCGCCGAAGTCGATCGCTGGATGCCGGTGGAGCAGATCGAGCCGCTCCGCGCCGGATTGAAAGGATTGAACGCGGAAGTCGAATTCTATCCCAAGGTCGAGCACGGCTTCGCCTTCCCGCAGCGCGCGGCGTACGACAAGGCTTCCGCCGAGCGGCACTGGGAGCGCTTGTTCGCCTTGTGGAAACGCAATCTCTAACGCCAGTAAAAAAGGCGGGCGCTGCTCGCGCAGCGTCCGCCCTGGTGCATGAGTGCATGGCAGGCAAGCGCAAGACCGTCATGGCCAACCGCAAGCACCTTCACTGTCTCCACCTCGGTCTGTGCCAAAGCCGGAGGACGTGCGCCGCCCCCCTTTGGGTGAGCGAAACCGGTCGTTCCTTGAAGCAAGGGTGCGCGCGAGCTCGCACCTGGACCTGTATGGTCTCGCGGCGTCTTCGCATGGGGGCCATGGGTCTGCCGGTTCGTGCTTAGCGGCATGGCCGCTCCTTGGTTCGTCATTGGAGCAGAGATGAGGAGTGGAAATAGGAATTCAAGGTGACAATAGGAATTTATTCAATAAATCTTGGAGGCTGGTTGGCGGCTGAAATTACTATGTAAAAGACAGCAACCGAGGCGCGGTGGAGGAAAAGCGATGGGCCTTCTGGATGGACTGATCGGCGGCATGGTCGGCGCGGAGATGGTGACGGTCGTGAACGGCCTGATCGAGAAGCATGGCGGTGTTCAGGGCGTCGTCAATCAGCTGCAGACGCAAGGTTTGGGCGCAACCGTCAACTCCTGGATTACCGACGGACCGAATGCGCCGGTGACGGCGGCGCACATGCAGCAGGCGTTCGGCGAGCAGACGCTGAACGACCTCGCGGTCAAGTCCGGCCTGACGCCCGACGAGCTTGCCGCGAAACTCGCGCAAGTCCTGCCGCACGCCGTCGATGCGCTGACGCCGAATGGTGTCGTGCCGAAGACGTGAGAAGAAATCGCCCCGATCCTCTCGATCGTCATGGCCGGGCTTGACCCGGCCATGACGAAGGAGGGATGTGGCGCGTGAGGTTCCTGGATAAGCGACGGCTATTCGAACCAGTGAATGCCGTATGAGACGCCGATGCAGGCCGCACATACGACCGCGCCAAACGATGCGACGAGGCGAGCGGTCCGTCGCGCCTTGTCGCTGACCTCTTCGGCGCCCAAGGGGACACGGAGCCTTGGGCCACCGATGCCGCCCGTGACGAACGCGCTGATGACGAAACACACCACAAACAGGGCGAGTCCGGCGCCGAACCAGACGAGGCTCGAATATTCGCGCTGCGAAATGTATGACACATGTTCCTGCGTCAGACGGACCACGCGGCCGGTGCTCGGGTCGAGCGACGTCGCTGCGGCCGACTCAACGTCGTCCATGCGCAGCTTGAGCAAGAGCGCGGCGGCAAGCCATCCTGCGATGAACGGAAATCTCCAGTAACGTCGCAGCCCGCCGCCGGAAGCGGCATCACCACTCGACATGTCGGAATTCTTTCGCTCCAGAACGCACGCCCTTGTTCGAAGCTTATGTGGCGCGCGCCGAAGGCTCAATATGGCGCAACAGCAATTACGTCGGCACGTCAAAAACTTACGACGTATATATTGTGACCAAGCGCCTCAACTCGCCTTGGCGAGTTTCACGATGCTGACCGGACGGCGCACGTCTTCCGCATAGTCGTTCATCAGCGTTTCGGTGATCTTGCCGGGCTTATATTTGTACGGACCGATTTCGGAGACCGGCGTCACTTCCGCCGCGGTGCCGACGATGAAGCATTCGCTGAAACCGGGAAGCTCCTTCGCCTCGATGTGTTTTTCCTGAACCGGGATCTGGCGCGCCTTGGCGAGTTCGATCACCGATTTGCGCGTGATGCCGTTCAGGAAACAGTCGGCGATCGGCGTGAGAAGCTTGTCGTCCTTGACAAAGAAGATATTGGCGCCGGTGGCCTCGGCGACATAGCCCCGATAATCGAACATCATAGCGTCGGCATAGCCCTTCGCTTCGGCCTCGTGCTTCGACATGGTGCAGATCATGTAGAGGCCGGCCGCCTTGGCATTGGTCGGCGCAGTGTCGGGCGCGGGACGCTTCCAGTTCGAAATGTCGAGACGGATTCCCTTGAGCTTTTCCGCTGCGTCGAAATAGGACGGCCATTGCCAGACCGCGATGGCGACATGGATGGTGGAACCGGGGGCCGCGACGGCCATCTGCTCGCTGCCGCGCCACACCACCGGACGGACATAGCCGTCGACGATGCCCTGGCTCTCGGCCGCGGCATAGCAGGCCTTGTCGATCTCAGCTTCCGTGTAAGGAATTTTCATGCCGAGAATGCGGGCCGATTCGAAGAGGCGCGCCGTATGTTCGGCCAGTTTGTAGATCCGCCCGTTGTAGAGACGCTCGCCCTCGAAGACGCAGGATGCGTAGTGCAAGCCGTGCGTCAGGACATGGATTTTCGCCTCGCGCCAGGGCACGAGCTTGCCGTCGAACCAAAGCGCGCCGTCGCGCTGATCGAAGGGGATGATGTCGGCCATAAAATCCTTTCACCCTTGCCCGCCAAGCGCCCAGGGCCTAGTTATCGTAAGGGGTTAGCTCCCCTTTGGGCCATTATACTGCCGCTTGTGGTCATGAAAACAAGGCGCCGGGAATAGCAGCCATGATCGCCGCCCATTCAGCCGTCGAAGATCCGCATCTGCTGGTCGTGGATGACGATGAGCGGCTGCGCGGCCTCTTGCATCGCTATCTGACATCGAATGGTTATCGCGTGACGGCGGCGGCCGATGCCGCGGATGCGCGCGCGTTGATGAAGAGCATCGCCTTCGATCTTCTCGTCCTCGACGTCATGATGCCGGGCGAATCAGGCTTCGATCTCACGAAGTCGCTGCGCACCCATTCGCAAGTGCCGATCCTGATCCTCACCGCGAAAGGCGACGCCGAAGACCGCATCGCCGGACTTGAGCTTGGCGCGGACGACTATCTGCCCAAGCCCTTCGAACCGCGCGAGCTGCTCCTGCGCGTCGGAGCGCTCCTGCGCCGCGCCACGCCGCCCGCCCGCTCCGCACACAGCGAAGTGCGCATGGGCGACGCGACCTATGATCCCGAACGCGGCCAGCTTCGCCGCAAGGACAAGCTCGTGCATCTGACGAGTTCGGAAGCGGCCTTGCTGCAACTCTTCGCGGCGAATGCCGGGCGCTCCTTCTCGCGCAGCGATCTCTGCACGCGACTGGGCGTCAGCCTCGAGCGTTCGATCGACGTTCAGGTCACCCGGCTCAGGCGCAAGATCGAGGAAGATCCCAAGCTTCCGCTCTATCTGCAAACGGTGCGTGGCGTCGGCTATGTCCTCGTCCCAGACCGCGTCAGCTGACGCCGCGCGCGGGCTGGCGCGTTACGATCCCTGGCGCTTCGTCAAGCGCTTCCTGCCGCGCGGATTGTTCTGGCGCTCGCTGCTCATCATCGTGACGCCGATGATCCTTCTCCTCGGCATCGCCTCCTACGTCTTCTTCGAACGGCACTTCGACACCACCACCCGGCGCATGGCACGCGACGTCTCCTCCGACATCGCCTTCATGATCAATGTCGAAGATTCCTACCCCCAGAAAGAGCGCGAGACGCTGCGCGAGCGCGAGCGCCGCATGCTGCAATACGACATCAGCTTCGAGCCGGGCGCGACGGTTGCGCCCAGGCGGCCTAATCACCGGCTCACCAGTCTCGACCGTGCGCTGATGGAGGTGATGACCGAGACGATCGGCGAGCATCGGCCGTTCGCGACCGTCCATGTCGGCAACTCGGTCGAGCTGCGCGTGCAGGTGCATGACGGCGTGCTCCAGGTGGTGGTGCCGCACGAGCGGCTGACGGCATCGAGCGCCGACATCTTCATCCTCTGGATGGTGGGATCGGCCTTCTTCCTCGTCGCGGTCGCGGTCCTCTTCCTGCGCAACCAGGTGCGCCCGATCGAGGCGCTTGCCTTCGCGGCGGACAATTTCGGCAAGGGCCGCAGCGTCAGCGACTACAAACCTTATGGCGCGGCGGAGGTGCGGCGCGCGGCGCAAGCCTTCATCACCATGCGTGCGCGCATCGAGCGCCATGTGCAGCAGCGCACCGAAATGCTGGCCGGCGTGAGCCACGACCTGAAGACGCCTCTGTCGCGGCTCAAGCTGCAACTCGCGATGATGGGCGAGACGCCCGACATCAAGGCGATGCGCGCCGACATCGTCGAGATGGAGCACATGCTCGACGCCTATCTCGAATTCGCGCGCGGCGAAGGCGGCGAGCAGGCGATCATGAGCGATCTCGGCGAACTCGTGCGCGATGCCGCCTCGTCCGCGGCAAGCGCGCGTCACACCGGCATGGAACGCGTCGACATCGATATTCCGAAACCCATCTCGCTTTCGATCAAGCGCCAGGCGCTGCGCCGCTGCGTCACCAACCTGATCGACAACGCCTTCAAGTTTGGCAAGACGGTCAAGGTTCTCGTGACGCGCGACGAGCGCTTCGTGCGCATCGTGGTGGATGACGATGGTCCCGGCATCGCATCCGAGAAGCGCGAAGAGGCGTTTCGCCCGTTCCATCGTCTGGATGAAGGCCGCAACCTGCAGGCCGGCGGCGTGGGGCTGGGCCTCGCGATCGCGCGCGATCTCGCGCGTGGCCAGGGCGGCGACATTCTGCTCGATACGGGTCCGCTCGGCGGCCTGCGCGCCACGATCAGGTTGCCGGTTTAGGTGGCGAGCCGAACTCAGCCCTCATCCTGAGCCTGTCGAAGGATGGAAGCAGGGCGTGGGCTCATCCTTCGGCAAGCTCAGGACGAGGAGGTTTTCTGCCCCGGCATGGCGCGCAGCGGATAATCGACGACGATCGCCTTTCCGGCACTCAACGCCTTGACTTCATGTTCAGTGTTGGGCGGAACGATCCCGACAAATCCTGGACCCGCGCGCCGCCGTTCCGTGCCGATGGAGATGTCGAGCTCGCCTTCGAGGATGTGCCAGACTTCTTCCTGCTCATGCGCATGGCGGTGGATCGAAGCGCCGGCGTCGAACGCGTAATGCACGAAGGTCATGCTCGGCGAATCGAACTGGCGGCCGTACCAGCCCGGCCTGCGGCTGACGACAGGGATATCCTTGGTGTCGATGAAGCTCATGGCATTCTCCTCGGGAGCGCCAGTCTAGCCCAAGTCCCGCGCCCTGCGCCGCGCCGCGGCCACGGCGCGTTTCAGCACGTCCGGCAATCCGTCCTTGGCCAGGAGAATCCTCAAGGCGGCCTCGGTGGTGCCGCCGGGGCTGGTCACGTTTTGGCGCAGGCGCTTCGGCGGCGAGGGATCGGCCTCGAGCAACGCGCCGGAGCCGATAATGGTGGCGCGCGCCAGCTTCTCAGCGAGCGCAAGCGGCAGCCCTTCGGCGAACGCGGCGGCTGCCAAGGCCTCGACCAGCAGGAAGACATAGGCCGGACCAGATGCGGACACGGCGGTCACGACGTCGATGTCTTTTTCGCTTTTGAGCCAGACCGTTTCGCCGAGCGCTGCGAGCAGGCGCTGGGCGAGCGCCTTGTCCTTCGTGCTCACGCCCTTGGCCGCGAAGAGCGCGGTGATGCCCTTGCCGATCGCGCCCGGCGTGTTCGGCATGGCGCGCACGATGCGCGCTTTGGGTCCCCAGGCTTTTTTCAGCGTCGCAGTGTTCGTGCCGGCGGCGATCGAGATCATCAACGCGCCGCTCTCCGCGATGGGGCGAAGACGCGCCGCTTCGAGGTTCAGCACTTGCGGCTTCAGCGCCACGATGCACGCACTGGCGCGAAGCGAATGGATGCTGTCGACGCGGGCGAAGAGCGCGATCTGATGGCGGCGCGCCAGCCGCTTTAATGCCGGCGAAGGTTGCGGCTCGACGGCGATCAGCGTCGCGAATTGGTTCTTGGCCCAGCCGTTCAGAAGCGCGCCACCCATCCGGCCGGCGCCGATGAGGATGACGGGTCTCACGCCTGACCGGCGCACTCCAGCACCGCGGCGGCAACGGCTTCCTCGGCGCTCTTGCCGCCCCACAGGACGAACTGGAACGCCGGGTAGTAATACTCGCACGCCTCGAGCGCGAGATTGAGCAGCGCTTCGCATTGCGCGACCGATGCGCGCGCATCGGGAAAAATCATCGCGTGGCGGAACACGATGGTTCCGTCATCCGGCCAGAGGTCGAAGTGACCGATCCAGAGCTTGGCATTCACATACATCAGAAGGTCGGCGACGTTGCTGCGCCGGACACCATCGGTGATGCGCATGTCGAAGGCACTGGAAAGATGCAGCGACTGCAGGTCCTCGCGCCAGGAAAAACAGAAATGGTGATCGCTCCAGCGGCCGGCCACCGAGAGATTGAGCTCGTCGCGCCCCGAACGTTCAAAGGCCCAGCCATTGGCTTCGACGGTTTGCTCGAGCATGTCGATGGGATGCGGCGCGTGGGTGGCTTCGTCCTGGTGAATGACGGTCATACGGGCTCCCGTGGTGCCGCGACGCGAGCCGCGAAGCAGTCGTGAATCAAACTGGCACAAGATTTTGTGGCCGCACAAGAGTCCGACTCCCGGCACCATGGGACAAGCAAAGCCATTCACAGCTTTGCGGGACCTGCACAAAATTGTCATGGCCCGCGACTGCGGGCCACGACATCGATCAACTCGGCGGAGTCGATTTGGCCTCGAGCGCTGCGATCCGTGCCTCCAGGCGCTCGTTTTCGGCGCGCGCCTTGGCGGCCATTGCCTTGACCGCCTCGAACTCCTCGCGCGGCACGAAGTCCATGTCTGCGACGAGCCGTTCCAGCCTTTGTTTGACGAATGTGTCGATCTCGTCGCGCACGCTTTTCGCGGCGCCCGCGGCATCGGTGAAGATTCTGGCCATGCCGTCGAGGAACGGATTGTCGGTCTGTGCCATGGGGCTCTCCTGGTGAGGCTTTATATGGCGAGCCGAAGGCGGCGCGGCAAGGCGCGAGCTTGACAGGGGCCAAGAAGCACTGCGTTTTCTTGGCCATGCAGCTTGCCTCCCTGCCCTTCCCCGACATGGATCGTGTCGCGCTCCACATCTGGGGACCGCTCGCCATTCGCTGGTATGCGCTCGCCTATATCGCCGGGCTGTTGTTCGGCTGGTGGGCGGCGGCGCGCATGACGCGGGAGCGAGCGTTGTGGAGGAACCCGCCCTTCCACAACAAGCCGCCCTTGAGTGCCGACCAGGTGGGCGACCTCGTCGTTTGGGCCACGTTCGGCGTGATTCTCGGCGGTCGAATCGGCTGGATCCTGTTCTACGGGATTGCGCTCTGCAGCGTATCGCCGGAGTCCGCATTCTGTCTGGGACCGCATGGCGAGCCGGGCTTGCCGCAGGCGTTTCTGAGCGATCCTTTCCGCCTTATCACCATCTGGCAGGGCGGCATGTCGTTCCATGGCGGGCTCGCCGGCGTCGCGATCGCGCTCTGGCTGTTCTGCCGGCGTCACAAGCTCGTCCTGTTCGAGGTCTCCGACCTGATCGCCGTGGTCGCGCCAATTGGGTTGTTCTTCGGCCGTCTCGCCAACTTCGTGAATGGCGAACTGTGGGGCAAGGTCACCGACGTGCCCTGGGGCATGGTGTTCTGCACGGCGCATATCCGGGAGCAGTTTGGCGGCGCGTGTCCGGCCGGCAATCTGCCGCGCCACCCCAGCCAATTGTATGAAGCAGCCCTCGAAGGACTGGTGCTGTTCGCAATCCTGCAAATCGGATTGCGCGTTTTTCGTCTGCACGAACGGCCTGGACTGCAGACCGGGCTCTTTCTTGCAGGTTATGGCGCCTTTCGTTTCTTCGTCGAATTCTTCCGCGAGCCGGATGGACCCTTCCTCGGCTGGTTCAGCATGGGCATGGCGCTGTCGATTCCGCTGTGGCTGGCGGCGATCTATTTTCTCTGGACGTCGCTCAAGCCGGCGCGCGCATGACTCCGCTCGGCCGGCGCATTGCGGCGTTGATCGCGAGCGAGGGTCCGATCTCCATCGCCGAATTCATGACGCTGGCCTTGCACGACCGCGAAGGCGGCTACTACGCGACGCGCGATTCGCTCAGCGGCGATTTCATCACCGCGCCCGAAGCAAGCCAGATGTTCGGAGAACTCATCGGGCTGTGGCTGGCGCAAGCCTGGCACGATCAGAAAAAGCCGAAGAACCCGCGCCTCGTCGAACTCGGACCCGGTCGCGGCACCTTGCTGCGCGACGCGCTGCGCGCGCTGAAGCTCATGCCCGAATTCCGCAACGCGCTCGAAGTCGTGCTGGTGGAAGTAAGTCCGGCGCTGCGCAAAGTTCAGGCGGCGACCCTCGCCGGTTGCGGCGTGCCGTTGCGCTGGTCGGAGAATTTCGCTTCCGAATCCCTGGAGGGGCCGATTTTCCTCGTCGCCAATGAGTTCTTCGACGCCTTGCCGGTCCGCCAATATGTCAAGACCGAGCGCGGCTGGTGCGAACGCAGGGTGACGCTCGGCGAGGACGGCGAACTTGCCTTTGCGCTTGCGCCCGACGCGGTGCCGGCAGGTCTCGTTCCCGCCAGCCGCGACGGTGCGCCCAAGGGCGGCATCTATGAACACTCCGCTGCCGGCGAAGCTCTCTCGGAACAGATCGCGCATGCCATCGCGCGCGACGGCGGCGCCGCGCTCATCATCGATTACGGCTACGACAAACCGGGCTTCGGCGAGACGCTGCAGGCGGTGGCAAGCCACCACTTCGCCGATGTGCTAACCGATCCCGGCGCACGCGATCTTTCGGCGCATGTCGATTTCCACGCGCTCGCGCAAGCGGCGCGGCTGGGCGGCGCGAACGTCTTCGGTCCGGTCGAACAAGGTGCGTTCCTGACAGCGATCGGAATAGTCGCGCGCGCTCGCGCGTTGAGCCGAAACAATGCCGAGATCATGACCGCGCAGCTCGACCGCCTCGTCAGCCCGCGGCAGATGGGAACCCTCTTCAAGGCAATGGCGATTTTGCCGAAGGGCGCGCCGGCACCAGCAGGATTGGAGTGAGACGTGCTGATCCTTCGTGCCGATAACATTTCCACTCTGTCCGGTATCGCGCACGGCTTCTTCGGACGCAGGGGCGGCGTTTCGCGCGGGCTGTACGACTCGCTGAATTGCGGTCTTGGCTCGGCGGACAACGCAGACCATGTCGGCGAGAACCGTCGCCGGGTGCAGCAGGCGCTCGGGGCAAAAGCCCTTTGCACGCTCTACCAGGTTCACAGCGCGTCCGTGGTCATGGTTGAGACACCATGGGACACCGGCCCGCAAGCCGACGCCATGGTCAGCAGAACCAAAGGCATCGCGCTCGGCATCCTCTCGGCCGACTGCGCACCCGTGCTGATGGCCGACGCCGATGCCGGCGTGATCGGTGCGGCGCATGCGGGGTGGAAAGGCGCGCTCAGTGGCGTCATCGAAGCCACAGTTGCCGCGATGGAAAAACTCGGCGCGCGCCGCGCGCGAATCGCCGCCGCCGTCGGCCCCTGCATTTCGCAGGCGAATTACGAAGTCGGCGCCGATTTCCGTCAGCGCTTCGTCGCGGCCGATTCGGCGAATGGCCGATACTTTGCTCCCGGAAGCCGCGCCCAACATCTTCAATTCGATCTGGAGGCGTTTGCGGCCGACCGCCTCGATCGCGCCGGGGTGGCTAATGTGTCGCGGCTCTCTGCCTGCACCTATGCGCGCGAGAGCGACTTTTTCAGCTTCCGGCGCGCCACCCATCGCGGCGAGACCGACTATGGCCGAGAATTATCGGCTATAATGCTCGCGTAGCACTTCACCCTTGGGGGCGTTGTTGCTACAAGCCCGTCACCAAACCATCACATTGCGGGGCGAGCTGCCATGACCGACCAGAACGGATCGCGGGGCATGAAGCTGCTCGCGGGCAATTCGAATCGCCCGCTGGCCGAGGCGATCGGCCAATATCTGAAGCTACCCTACACCAAGGCCGTCGTCAGGCGCTTCGCGGACATGGAAGTGTTCGTCGAGGTGCAGGAAAATGTCCGCGGCGAGGACATGTTCGTCATCCAATCGACGAGTTTTCCCGCCAACGACAATCTGATGGAGCTCCTGATCGTGATCGACGCCTTGCGGCGCGCGAGTGCCCGGCGCATCACGGCGGTGATTCCCTATTTCGGTTATGCACGGCAGGACCGGAAGGTCGGCCCGCGCACGCCGATCTCCGCCAAGCTGGTGGCGAATCTGATCACCGAGGCTGGCGCGCATCGCGTCTTGACCGTCGATCTCCATGCCGGACAGATCCAGGGTTTCTTCGACATTCCGACCGACAATCTCTATGCCATGCCGGTGATCGTGAAGGACATCGAGGATTATCTCGGCACCGGCGATCACCTGATGGTGGTCTCGCCGGACGTCGGCGGCGTGGTGCGCGCCCGCGCGCTCGCCAAACGGCTGGGCGCCGATCTCGCCATCGTCGACAAGCGCCGCGAACGGGCCGGCGAATCCGAAGTGATGAACATCATCGGCGATGTGAAGGGCCGCTCCTGCGTCCTGATCGACGACATCGTCGATTCGGGCGGCACGATCTGCAATGCGGCGGAAGCCTTGCTCGCGAAAGGCGCGAAGGACGTCTGCGCCTACGCGACGCATGGCGTGCTCTCGGGCGGCGCGGTGGCGCGGATCGCCGGTTCCAAACTCAAATCGATGGTGGTGACCGATTCCATCGCGGCCACCGAAGAGATGCGCAAGAGCGAACGCATCCGTCGGATCTCCATCGCACCTCTGATCGGCGAAGCGATGCGCCGTATCAATCACGAAGAGAGCGTCTCGAGCCTCTTCGACTAAAGATTGGCGGCGGAGAACGGAGCGCGTCCATGCCCACGCCGGCCGATGTCCGCAAGATCGCACTGACGCTGCCGGGCGTCAGCGAGATCGATCACTTCGCCCGTCCCGCCTGGCGCACGACGAAGCGCATCTTCGCGGTGATGCGGCCCGATGGCCTCTATCTCAACCTCGCCGACGAGCGAAAGGAGTTTCTCTTCGAAGCCGACCCGAAGGTGTTCGTGAAATACATGTGGGGCAAGCGCGCCAACGTCATCATCCAGATCGACAAAATTTCCAGGCGCGAACTCGAGGCCTTGATCCGCGAAGCCCATGCCCTCAATTCGACGCCGCCGCGCGCGCCGAAAAAGGCGCGGCCGAAGCGCAAGTGAAAAGCCGGACCCATCCTCAATGCCGCGCGATGAAACGGAGCATGTCCGCGCGCAAGGGCGTGCGCGTGCGAAAGCCGGGCGCGAGCGCGCGCAGGATTCCGAGATGCGTGACGCCAGGATATTCGATCAGCTCGACCTCGTTTCCCGCTTCCTTGAGGCGCTTCGCCATGCGGCGCGAGTTGCCGCCGACCGTGCGATCGGCGGAGCCGGTCGCGAGCAGCATCGGCGGCGACGGGTTACGGGCGTACTTGATCGGCTGCGTCGCCATCACGCGGTCGCCGCCGAATATGTCGATCAGGACCGGATCGTAGAGCGGCAGGAAATCGTAAGCGCCGGCGATGCCGATGACGCCGCGAATCCAGGGTGGCTCGATGTCAAACGCGGGATTGCACGCCAACATCGCCGCGATGAAGGCGCCGGCGGAGTGGCCCGAGAGGAAGAGGCGCGCGGGATCGCCGCCATGGCGCGCGATCTCCGCATGCACGAAGCGGAACGCCGCCGCGCCATCCTCGACGAAGATGGGATATTTCGCTTGCGGATAGAGACGATAGTCGGCGACCGCGACGATGATGCCGACGCTTGCAAACGCCTGACCGAAGAAGCGGTAGAGGGTTTTGCTGCCGTTTTGCCAACTGCCGCCATGGAAAAACAAAAGCACCGGGGCGGGCGCCGCAAGGCCTTCGGGAATGTAGAGATCGAGCCGCGCGCGCGGCCCGCTGCCATAGGCGATGTCGCGAAGGAACGAATAACCCGCCTTCGGAATCGCCAGATTGAACAGCGGCGCGGAAACCGACAGCACGCCGCTGCCGGCGGCGGCCAGCGCATGCGACAAGAAACGGAAGGGTGCGGCGGACATCCTGGACGTAGTCCATATACGATCCGCGGGGCGTTCTGGATGCGATCGAAAGTCGGCTCCAGACATTTGAGCATTTTCAAATGATTTCAGCATGTTAGCGGAGCTCTGCCCGGACCTCTGCCGCCCGGTTGCATGCCCTCGCCGCATCCGCTAAAAGCCGCGCCTTCCGGCTTCAGGGAATTCTTTTCATGCGTGAGACACAGGAACTGCGCGCCGAGCCGCGCTCGGGCACGGGCAAGGGCGCCGCATTCCAGATTCGCCGCAAGGGTCTCGTGCCGGGCGTGATCTATGGCGGCAAGGAAGAAGCCCAGAACATCTCGGTCGACTTTCGCACGCTCGAGCGTCACGTCGAGACCGGCACGTTTCTGACCACGCTCTTCATGCTCGACGTGGAAGGCAAGAAGACGCGCGTCCTGCCGCGCGCGCTGCAGCTCGATCCGGTCAGCGACCGCCCCGTGCACATCGATTTCATGCGCCTCTCCGAAGGCGCCAAGATTCGCATCGCCATCCCCGTGCATTTCAGAAATCAGGGCGAATCGCCCGGTCTGAAGCGCGGCGGCGTGCTCAACGTCGTGCAGCACGAGATCGACGTCATTTGCCCGGCCGACAATATCCCCGACACGATCGAAGTGGATTTGACCGGTCTCGACATCCACGACTCGATTCACATCTCCTCGATCACGCTGCCGGAAGGCGTCAAGTCGATCATCCGCGGCCGCGACTTCACCATTTGCTCGATCGTAGCGCCGACCAGCGTCATCGAAGAGCAACGTGCCGCTGCCGCGGCCGCTGCCGCCGCCGCGCTGTTGCCGCCGGCCGAGGAAGGCGAAGTGCCGGAGGAAGGTGCCGCTCCTGGCGCACCCGGGGCACCGGGTGCCGCGCCCGCCGCCGGCGCTGCCGCGGCTCCTGGCGCCGCCGGCGCTGCACCTGCAGGCGGCGCGCCCGCAAAGGCGCCGGAGAAGAAATAGCTTCGGCCGGCCGACGGCCGGACAGGGGCCACCATGCCTTCCAACGTTGAGTCACCCCTTCTGCTCGCCGGTCTCGGCAATCCGGGCGGCGAATATGCGCGCAACCGGCACAATGCCGGCTTCATGGCCGCCGACACGATCCATGCGAGCTACAAGTTCGGTCCCTGGCGCTCGCGCTTCCATGGCGTCGTCAGTGAAGGCGCGCTCAGCGGCCGCAAGACGTATCTCCTCAAGCCGACGACCTTCATGAACGAAAGCGGCCGCGCCGTGGCCGCTGCGATGCAGTTCTTCAAGCTGCCGCTCGCAGCAGTCGTGGTGATGCATGATGAGATAGCGCTTGCCGCCGGCAAGCTCAAAGTGAAGACGGGCGGCGGCGATGCCGGAAACAATGGCGCACGCTCCGTCACAGCCGCCATCGGGCCGGACTATCGCCGCGTGCGCATCGGCATCGGCCATCCCGGCGAGAAGCATCGCGTCAGCGGTCATGTGCTCGGCAATTTCACCAGGGCCGATGAAGACTGGCTGGTGCCGATGCTGTCCGCCATCACGGAAGCCGCGCCCTTCCTCGCCAGGGACGACGATTCCGGATTCATGAACAAGGTGACGCTCATTCTCCATCCGACGGTGAAGCGGACGAAGTCGGAAACGGAAGACGAGTGATGGGCTTCAAATGCGGCATCGTCGGATTGCCCAATGTCGGCAAATCCACGCTCTTCAATGCGCTGACGCAGACCGCGGCCGCGCAAGCGGCGAACTATCCCTTCTGCACGATCGAGCCGAATGTCGGCGACGTCGCGGTGCCCGATCCCAGGCTCGAGACACTCGCGGCGATCGCCAAGTCCGCCGAAATCATTCCGACGCGCATCACCTTTGTCGATATCGCCGGTCTGGTGAAGGGCGCGTCGAAGGGCGAAGGCCTCGGCAACCAGTTTCTCGCGAATATCCGCGAAGTCGATGCTATCGCGCATGTGCTGCGCTGCTTCGAGGATGACGACATCACGCATGTCGAGGGCAAAATCGATCCCGTAAGCGATGCGGAGACCGTCGAGACCGAACTGATGCTCGCCGATCTCGAGAGCCTCGAAAAACGCATCGCACCGCTGGAGAAGAAGGCAAAGTCCGGCGAGAAGGAAGCCAGGCAACAGCTCGCCTTGATGATGAAGGCCGTCGCGCTGCTCCGCGACGGCAAGCCCGCGCGGCTCGCCCAACTGTTGCCCGAGGAACGCGCACCCTATGCACAACTGGCCATGCTGACGGAAAAGCCCGTTCTCTATGTTTGCAATGTCGAGGAAGGATCGGCCGCGACGGGCAACCGCTATTCTGAAGCCGTCGCGGCAATGGCGAAGCGCCAAGGCGCAGGCGTCGTGACGATTTCGGCCCGCATCGAAGAGGAAGTCGCACAACTCTCCGAAGGCGAGCGCGCGGAATTTCTTTCGAGTCTCGGCCTTGAAGAACCCGGCCTGAACCGGCTGATCCGGGCCGGGTACGCGCTTCTCGGCTTGCTGACGTTTTTCACGGCGGGGCCCAAGGAAGCGCGTGCCTGGACGGTGACCAAGGGCGCACGGGCGCCTGCGGCCGCCGGTGTGATCCACACCGATTTCGAGCATGGCTTCATTCGTGCCGAGACTATCGCTTACGAGGACTACGTGGCAGGAAATGGCGAAGCCGGCGCACGCGATGCGGGAAAGTTCCGCCTCGAGGGAAAAGACTATGTCGTCCAGGACGGCGACGTGATGCACTTTCGCTTCAACGCGTAACGCAAATCAAATCACCATGGCCGGGCTTGACCCGGCCACCCATTATGCGGGTTAGTTGTGAACGCGGACGCGTGCGCGCTGGGTGGCCGGCTCGACGGCCGGCCATGGAGAATGCTGATGGCCCTCAAAGGCAAGATGGATAAAATGAAGATGAGCGACGGCGCCGAGATCGGCGTCTATCGCGTACAACCGAGCGGCACCAGACGCGGCGGGCTGGTGCTGATCCAGGAAATCTTCGGCGTCACCGAGCACATCATGGAGCTCTGCGACGGCTATGCCGCCGACGGTTACGAAGTGCTGGGCCCGGCGATCTATGATCGCGAGGCGCCGAACTTCCAGGCGACCTATTCGCCGGAAGACATCCAGAAGGCGATCAAGATCGCGCGCGGCGAGCATCCCTTCGATCTCTCCGTCGCCGATGCGCAAGTCTGCATCGACGATCTGAAGAAGCGCGGCAACGTCTTCATCACCGGCTACTGCTATGGCGGCTCGGTGACCTGGGCGGCAGCCGGTCGCTGCACCGGTTTGTCGGCCGCGTCAGGCTATTATGGCGGCAATATCGGTCAGATGATCGATCTCAATCCGAAATGCCCGACGATTCTGCATTTCGGCGAGAAGGATCACGGCATTCCGATGGAGATCGTCACCAAGGTGAAGGACGCGCACCCGGACGTGAAGGTCTATGTCTATCCGGCGGGCCACGGCTTCAACTCGGACCGCCGCACCGATTATCACGAGGAGAGCGCCAGGCTGGCCAAGCAGCGGACGTTGGAACTGTTCAGGGCGAACGGGGGGGTAGGTTGCCATTGACACCGGTGAAGCCGCCGAAGAGCAAGCAACAACTTGTCGGCGCAATCCACGAGCGTCTTTTTCCCCAACTCGCAGCGCTCGGTTTTTCAAAAGTCGGCAGTACAGATCAGATGCAGGCGCGAGGTTATGTCTTCCAGCGCATCCGCGGCGAACACAAAGATGAGGTTCGTTTTTGGTGGGACAAGTATGGCCGTGCCAGCTTTCTGCTGCAATTCATCACGACCGATGGAATCTGATGAACGCGCTACCCACGGCATATTCCGCGCCTCGACCGCAAGTGCACGCGGCTGCACTTTCCGCGAAACACAGTATGCGCAGCCTGCTCGCCGGCGGACCAAAATGGTTCCATGTGAGCCGATTGGCTCGGCTCGGCTCACCGGTTCGCGCCGCCGGATCCGTCGTGGAAGAAGCGAGCGAGCGGCTGGCTGAAATCGACGCCTTCTTCAAGAACGGATCGGTGAGCCGTTATTTTCAGCACTAGTTGAAGTTTACCGCAGCGCGGCCTCGATGTTGCCGCCGTCGACGGTGATGACTGCGGCCGTCGTCTTCTCGGCGTGGGCGAGATAGACGAAGGCTTCAGCGACCTCGTCCGCGTAAACTTCGCGGCCGAGCAGATTCCCCGACATATAAGACGCTTCCGTTACGCCGCGCGCCTTGGCGCGCGCCGATACCATTTCATCCGTGAGCAGTCCGCTGCGCACGCGATCGGCGTTCACCGCATTGGCGCGGATGCCGTCCTTGCCGTGATCGAGCGCATATTGGCGCACCAGAAAAAGCGTTGCCGCCTTGGGCAAGCCGTAGGGCCCGAAATCCTTGCCGGGATTGACTGCCTGCTTGGAGGTGTTGAACAGCAGGCAGCCATAGGTGCCTTGCGCCTTCATGATGCGCACCGCGTTCTGCGCTACGCTTTGATGCGCAAAGAAGTTGAGTTCGAAACTCTTGCGCAACACCTCGTCGTCGACGCTGCCGATATTGCCTTGCCAGGCTGCGCCGGCGTTCGAGACGACGATGTCGACACCGCCGAAGGCATCGACGACCGCATCGAAGGCGGCGCGCACCGACATGGGATCGGTCACGTCGCATCGTATCGCGAGCGCGTTCTTGTGCACGGCTTTCGCGGCTTTCAGCGCCATCTCGTGATCGCGATCCAGGATCGCGATCTCTGCCCCCTCGGCGGCAAACGCGCGCGCCGTCGCCGCGCCGATGCCCGAGCCGCCGCCGGTGACGAGGCAGACTTGCCTGGCGAGAATCTTCTCCGCCGCTTTGCCGAGCTTCGCTTGTTCCAGCGACCAGTATTCGACGTCGAACATGTCGGCTTCGGAGATGGGGCGATATTCGCCGATCGCCTCGGCATCGCCGATCACCTCGACGGTGTTCTCGGCAATGTCGGCGGCGATGGCCGCGTCCTTCGCGCTGGCGCCGACGCCGAAAAGGCCGACACCCGGCACCAGGATGACGCGCGGAAGGGGATCGAGCTCTTTCTTCTTCGGCTCCGCGCGCTTGTTGTTGCGCGCGAAATAGTCGTGATAGCGCGCAACGAACGCTTCGACCGCGCCCGCGACGTCCTTCTTCCACGCCTCGAGCATGTGCGCATCGGGCGGTGGTACGATCAGCGGCCAGTTCTTTGTGCGGATGGTGTGATCGGGCGTCACCACGCCCTGCTGCGCATAGCGGGAAAGCTCCGCGCCGCCGACATAGTCGAGGATGGCGGGGCTGGTGCGGAAACAGAGGATCTGGCGCTTGACGGTGCCTGCCATCTCGTTACGTTCGAGCGCAACGGCACCGCGCAGGATCGGAGCGATCTCGGACAGGCGCGCGATGTTCGCGGGCAGCTTGGCGCGGGCACGCGGTTTTCGTTGCCGCGCCAGACGCTCTTCCGCCAGCGTGACGAATTCGATCATGCGCTCATAGGCCTGGCGCGCATCGCCGCCGACCGTAAAAATCCCGTGCTGAAGAAGGACGAGGCCCTCTACCTTCGGATTCTTGTCGAAGACATCGGCCACCGACTTGGCCAGTGCGAAACCCGGGATGGTGTAGGGCACATAGGCGACGCGCTCGCCGAAGACGGAGCGTGCAACGGCTTCGCCGTCCGGCTGGTCGGTCAGCGCGAGTACGGCGGTCGAATGCGTGTGGTCGACGAATTTGTGCGGCAGGAAGGCATGCAGCAACGTCTCGACCGACGGATTGGGCGCCGATGAATCCAGCAGATTGACGCGCTGGAAATTCACCATGTCTTCGTCGGAGAGTTTGGGGAGAGCGCGCAAACGGCGCAGTTCGGCAAGACGCACGGCCGGAAGACCCGCTGGCTCGATATTGCCCATGTCCCAGCCGGAGCCCTTGACGCAGATCACCTCGACTTCGTCACCCAGAAGATCGCGCGCCTTGGTCTTGACGCTGGTGTTGCCGCCGCCATGCAGCACGAGTTTCGGATCCGAGCCGAGCAGGCGTGTCGTGTAAGTACGAAGCGCCAGGTCGCGATTGACGCCTTGCGCCGCATAGCGTGCAACCAACGCCTCGGCTTCGGAATCGGACCAGCGCGATTTCATTCGTTTCGACTTTCCATCTTCGTCATCGCCTGCTTCATGCGGGCGACCCATCTTGTTTCGCAAGCGAAAAATTGGGTCACCCGGACGCTGCGCGCCGGGTGATGACGGTTAAATCATTTCTGATGTTCGGGGAACAGGCTGCGCAAGCCCTCCGCGCCGGCCGCGCACACGCCGCGTTCGGTGATGAAGCCTGTGACAAGGCGGGCCGGCGTGATGTCGAAACCCGGATTGGCGGCGGTGCTGCCCGGCGCGGCGATCTCGACTGTCGCGAGTTCTCCGCCCGCCGTGCGGCCGGTCAGCTTCAGGACCTCGTCCGGCGAACGCTCCTCGATCGCGACGTCGCGGCCTGAGTGCAGCGACCAGTCGATGGTCGAAGACGGCAGCGCCACATAGAACGGCACACCATTGTCCTTCGCGGCGAGCGCCTTCAGATACGTGCCGATCTTGTTGGCGACATCGCCATTGGCGATGACGCGGTCGGTGCCGACGAGGCACAGATCCACCTCGCCCGCTTGCATATAATGGCCGCCGGCATTGTCGGCGATGATGGTGTGAGGAATGCCGTGGCCGCCGAGTTCGAAGGCGGTGAGAGCCGCACCTTGATTGCGCGGCCTTGTTTCGTCCACCCACACATGAAGTGCGATGCCTGCGTCATGCGCGAGATAGATCGGCGCCAGTGCGGTTCCGTAGTCGACGGTCGCGAGCCAGCCGGCGTTGCAATGGGTGAGGATATTGAGCTTGCGCTTCTTCCGGATCGCCATCTCGCGAATGAGCTCAAGACCGTGCCGGCCGATGGCCTCGCACATCGCGACGTCTTCGTTCGCAATTGCGGCCGCTTCCTTCCAGGCCAGCGCGGCGCGCTCGGCGCGCGGGTGGTTGCGCACCGCATCGGCGACGCGCTGCAGGGCCCAGGCGAGATTGACGGCCGTCGGCCGCGTGGCGCAGAGCTTGTCGGACGTTGACGTCAGAGTCTCGTCCGACGGATCGGCGCGCAAGGCAAGCGCCAGGCCGTACGCAGCAACCGCGCCGATCAGGGGCGCGCCGCGCGTCTGCATCGCGCGGATCGCGTGCGCCGCCTCTTCGGCCGAACGCAACGTCAGCGTGACGAATTCGTGCGGCAACTTCGTCTGGTCGATGATGCCGAACGCATCCTCGCCGATGGGCCAGACCGAGCGGTAATGCCTGCCGTTGATCTTCATGCCCGCGCTTCTAGCATACTCAGGGCGAAGGTGGGGTCGTCGCCAGCATCGAGGGATATTGCGCGAATTTTTCGTACCAGGCTTCGAGCTTGGGATGGGTCTTGCGCCAACCGAGATCGCCATAGCGGAAATCGAGATAGCCGAGCGCGCAGCCAACCGTGATCTCACCGATTGTCGGCGGCTCGTTGAAGCTCACGCGTTCGAGCGCGTCGAGACCAGCGTTGATCGTCGCCATGTAGCGCGCGATGTGGTCCGGATTGCGCCGCTCCTCCGACTGAATGACCTCGTAGCGGCAGGCGACCGCAGCGTCCATGATGCCGTCGCCCAGCGCCTGCAGGCCGAGCGCCTTCCAGCGCCCGCTGACCGGCTTCCAGAGCGACGCCGGCGCGAAAAATTTTCCGCCGCCGACCTCATTCAGATATTCGCAGATCACCGGCGAATCGAAGAGCGTCGAACCGTCGTCGAGCACCAGCGCGGGGATCTTTTTCAGCGGATTGATGGCGCGCAGGCTTTCATCATCGCGTGCATTGACGACGATCTCTTCCAGCTTGACTCCGAGTTCGTGCGCCACGACGCGGCACTTGCGCGCGAAGGGCGACGCCGGATTGGTGTAGAGCTTCATGCCTTAATGTCCCTCATAGGCCACCAAGGTTGTCACCTGCTTGCCGAGCTTGCGGATTTTCTCCGCGCCGCCCAGGTCGGGCAGATCGATCGCGAAGGAACAGCCGACGACGTTGGCGCCGGCACGTTCGAGGAGCTTGACGGCGGCGAGGCAGGTACCGCCGGTGGCGATCAGATCGTCGACCACGATGACATTCTCGCCTTTCCTGACCGCATCGGTGTGGATCTCGACGCGGTCGGTGCCGTATTCGAGCGCATAATCCTCGCCCAGGACCTCGAAGGGGAGCTTCCCCTTCTTGCGCACCGGCACGAAGCCGGTGGAGAGCTGATGCGCCACTGCGCCGCCCAGGATGAAGCCGCGCGCTTCGATCCCCGCGACCTTGTCGATGCGGACGCCGGCATAGGGCTGGACAAGTTCGTCGACGGCACGGCGGAAGGCGCGCGGATTTCCGAACAGCGTGGTGACATCGCGGAACATGATGCCCTTCTTGGGATAGTCGGGGATCGTGCGGATGACGCTCTTGAAATCCATTCCTAATACCTCGTCATGGCCGGGCAGCGAGGCCGACTTGTACCGGCCGAAGCGCGACCCGGCCACCCATATCACTTGCATTGCCTCGCGTATCGAGCCTCGCAGGCGTGTGGACACACGCCGGATGGTTGGGCGGGTCAAGTCCGCCTATGACGTTTTGCTTTCTTTTTCTGTTTCAGGATTCGTCCCGCCACGGCATCGAGCTTTCGCATCAGCTTCGGATCGCGTTTATCTGGCGCGGTGATGATCGCGGTATCGAGCACGCGCTCGATCTCGGGCGACGCGGTGTGATAAGGTCCAAGCTTGCCCGAGACATTCATGATGAGCCGCCGCGCATGTTCGGCATTGGCGTGCAGCACCTTCACCACTTGATCGACCGTGACATGGTCATGCTCGGGATGCCAGCAATCATAGTCGGTGACCATCGCGACGATGGCGTAAGGCAGTTCCGCCTCGCGCGCGAGCTTGGCCTCCGGCATGGCCGTCATGCCGATCACGCTCGCACCCCAGGAGCGGTAGAGATTGCTCTCGGCGAGCGTGGAGAATTGCGGACCCTCCATGCAGACATAGGTGCCGCTCCTGGCATATTCGATGTTTTCCTCGGCGCAGGCTCTTTGCAGCGCATCGGCGATGCGGCGGTCGACCGGATGCGCCATGGAAACATGCGCGACGAAGCCCGGCCCGAAGAAACTTTTCTCGCGCGCGAAGGTACGATCGATAAACTGATCGGCGATGACGAATTTTCCCGGCGGCAGTTCCTCTTTCAGGGAGCCGCACGCCGAGACGGAAATCAGGTCGGTGACGCCGACGCGCTTCAAGACGTCGATGTTGGCGCGATAGTTGATCGAACTCGGGGTGTGGACGTGGCCCCTGCCGTGGCGCGGCAGGAAAACGAGATCGGTGCCCTTGTAGGTCCCGAACAGGAGCGCATCGGAGGGCTGTCCCCAGGGCGACTTGATCTTCTTCCAGCGCGCCTTCTCGAGGCCGGGAATGTCATAGACGCCGCTGCCGCCGATGATGCCGAGAATGCTTCGCATTCGGAATCCGGAAATCAGAAATCGGAAATCAGATAATCACACTGGACTTCGAATTCCGAGTTCTGATTTCCGACTTCTGACTTCTGGTTAGTGCGCGTCTCTCCAGACGCGGCGATAGGAGAGATACAGCAGGCCTGAGAGCACGACGAGAAACACCATCACGCCCAAGCCCATGCGGTGGCGGTCTTCGAGGTGCGGTTCGCTTGCCCAGGAGAGGAAGGTGACGACGGCTTTCGCTTCGTCATCGATCTTGGCCGGGGCGCCGTCGACGAAGGTGACCTGGTTGTCGGTCAACGGCGGCGGCATGGCGATGTTCCAGCCGATGAAATAGGGATTGTAATACTTGCCGTCCGTCACCTTGAAACCCGGCGGCGGCTTTTGTCCGAAGCCCGAGATGATGGAATAGACGTAGTCGGGTCCGCCCGGCCGCGCCTTGACGATCACCGAAAGATCCGGCGGCAAGGCTCCGCCATTGGCAGCGCGTGCGGCGTCGTCATTGGCGAAGGGAGCCGGGAAATGATCGGCGGGCGTGCCGGAACGCATCAGTGGCTGACCCTTGTCGTCAACCGTCTCGCCCTTGTCGTTGGGTCCGGCCGGAATCTTGTAGCCGGCGGCGATCGCCTTCATCTGCGGATCGGAGAAGCCCGGTCCGCCCTCTTCCGCCAGCGTGTGGAAGGCAACGCGATTGAGGCTGTGACAGGCGGAGCAGACTTCCTTGTAGACCTGGAAGCCGTGCTGCAGGTCGGCGCGATTGAAGGTGCCGAACGGTCCTTCGAACGACCATTCGAGATGCTTCAGCGGCATCTGATCGCCCGTGGCCGCGAGACCGGGAGCGGACGCGACGACAGCAAGGGCCAGGCCGAGCGGGAGTGCGAAGCGCATGGAGGTCGTCCTCACTCGGCCGGCGCGGCGCTAGTGCCGAGCACGGATTTGGCGATGCTGTCGGGAAGGGGCTTCGGCGTTTCGATCAGGCCGACAATCGGCATGATCAACCAGAAGAATGCGAAATAATAAGCGGTGGCGACGCGTGCGACGACCACCATGGGCATGCCGAAGCGGACCGCGTCCACCGACTGCGAACCGCAATAGCCGAGCACGATGCAATCGACCACGAAAACCCAGAAGAGCTGCTTCATCAGCGGACGGAAGCGGTTCGACCGCACCGGGCTCCAATCGAGCCAGGGAATGAAGGCGAGCGTCAGAAGCGAGCCGACGAGCACCAAGACGCCGATCAGCTTTTGCGGGACCGAGCGCAGCATCGCGTAGAAGGGCAGGAGGTACCATTCGGGCACGATGTCGGTCGGCGTCACCAGCGGGTTGGCCGGGATGTTGTTGTCGGGATTGCCGACGAATTCGGGTGCATAGAACACCAGGACCGCGAACAGAATGGCAAAGAGCCCGACATAGAATGCGTCCTTGGCCGTGTAATAGGGATGGAAGGGGAGCGAATCCTGCGGTCCCTTGACGTCGATCCCGAGCGGATTGTTGTTGCCAGGCACATGCAGCGCCCAGATATGCAGGCCGACGACGGCGGCAATCACGAAGGGCAAGAGATAGTGCAGCGAGAAAAAGCGATTGAGCGTGGCATCGCCGACCGCGAAATCGCCCCAGAGCCACGTCGCGATGACCGAGCCGAGATGTGGGATCACCTGGTCGAGGGAGGTGAACAGGTTGGTGATGACGGTGGCGGCCCAGAACGACATCTGGCCCCAGGGCAGCACGTACCCCATGAAGGCGGTCACGACCATCAGGAGATAGATGATCACGCCCAGGATCCACAGCACTTCGCGCGGCGCCTTGTACGAGCCGTAATAGAGTCCGCGGAACATATGCACATAGACGGCAAGGAAGAACATCGAAGCGCCGTTCGAATGGACATAGCGCAACAGCCAGCCGTAATTCACGTCGCGCATGATGTTCTCGACGCTGTCGAACGCCAAGCCGGCATTCGGCACATAGTGCATTGCCAGAACGATGCCGGTGACAATCTGCACGCCGAGGCAAAAGGTCAGGATGGCGCCGAACGCGTACCAGAAGTTCAGGTTGCGCGGCGTCGGAAAAGTCCACACCGTGTCGTGCGCCAGCCGCAAGATCGGCAGACGCGAGTCGAGCCAGCGCGTGAGGTCGGTTTGCGGAACATACGTCGATGGACCGGACATGAAGGCGCTCCTCAACCGACTTTGATGCGAGAATCGGACAGGAAGGAATAGGCGGGGATCGCCAGGTTCTGCGGCGCGGGACCTTTGCGAATGCGTCCAGCGGTATCGTACATCGAGCCGTGGCAGTGGCAGAGCCAGCCGCCATAGTCGCCCTCGAACGCGGTTGGCGTGCAGCCAAGGTGGGTGCAGACGCCCGAGACGATCAGCCACTCGGCCTTGATCTCGCGGTTGGCGGCGGTTGCCGGCGCGTCATCGGGAAGATTGTCGTTGCGCGCGAGCTGATCGGGCAGATCCGACAGCGGCACGGCCGCCGCAGCCGCGATCTCCTTTGGCGTGCGCCGGCGCACGAACAAAGGATGGCCGCGGAACTTCACGGTCACCGACTGGCCGACCTGGATGGGCGTGAGGTCGACCTCGATCGATGCGAGCGCCAACACTGCCGAACTGGGATTCATCTGATCAATCAGCGGCCATGCGGCAGCGGCCGCGCCGACGACAGCGACGGAGCCGGTTGCGATGTAGAGGAAGTCGCGCCGCGTTGGTTCAGCGGTCGTGGTGGTGGCCAAGGGTTCACCTATGCTTCAGGCGCTCCGGGCGGCAGGAAGTTTCGCGAGCCTCGCCTGCCCCGGGAATCTCACGGCGCGCCCCATTGCTGGCGATAAAATAGAGAGATGAATTTGGAGGGTCTTGCGGCACGATGACGCATAAAATGCCGGAGATTCACGGGCTTGGCGAAAATGGCGAGTCAGCCAGCCATAACCGCGAGATAGCCTTTGCCAGGAAACGCACCGTCAAGCGCCGCGGGCGAGACTTATGATCTGCTCACAACTTTCCCAAATGTTGGACTTCGATGCGCCTAGCGCTCTTTGAACCCGATATTCCGCAGAATGCGGGGGCCTTACTGAGACTGGGCGCCTGCCTCGGCATTGCGGTCGACATCATCGAGCCCTGCGGCTTTCTGTTCAGCGACGCGCAACTCAGACGGGCCGGCATGGATTATCTCGAATTGGCGGAGATGGTGCGTCATGCCTCGTGGGAGCAATACCTTGTTGCGGGCCTGTTCGAACGGATTGTTCTTGTGAGTTCCAAGGCGTCGCAAAGCTACACCGACTTCGCCTTTTCACCGGATGACACGATTTTGCTCGGCCGCGAAAGTACCGGGGTTCCGCCCTTCGTCCATGATCGCGCCGACGCGCGCTTGCGTATTCCCATGAAATCGGGCTTGCGTTCGCTCAATGTGGCGCAGGCAGGAGCGATCGTCCTCAGTGAGGCGCTGCGTCAGACAGGGACGTTTCCGCCATGACGGCAAGGGAGATCGACACGGATCGCAAGCGCCGCACCCGCGAATGCTTCGAAACGCTGCGCGACAGGCTGTGCGCCACGTTCGAGGAGATCGAACGTGAGTATAAGGGCCAGTTGTCTGAGCGGCCGGCCGGCCAATTCGTCCGTACACCGACCAAGAGGTTCGACGAAGACGGTCGCGAAGCCGGCGGCGGCGTCATGAGCGTGATGAAGGGCCGCGTCTTCGAGAAGGTCGGCATCAATGTTTCGACCGTCGACGGCAAGCTTGCCCAGGATTTCGCCAAGACGGTTCCGGGCGCCGAGCAGGATCCCCGCTTCTGGGCCACCAGCATCTCCGTCATTGCGCACATGCAGAACCCGCACGTCCCGGCCGTGCATCTCAATACGCGCTACATGATCACGACCGAGAGCTGGTTCGGCGGCGGCGCCGACCTGACACCAATGGTCCCCAACGCCGAGGATTCGGCAGACTTTCATGCTGCGATGCAGCGAGCCTGCGCTGTGCTAGGCGGGGACACCTATGCCCGTTACAAGAAGTGGTGCGACGAATACTTCTACCTTCCGCATCGCAAAGAGCCGCGCGGAGTAGGGGGAATCTTCTTCGACCGCCACAATAGTGGCGACTTTGAGCGGGATTTCGCCTTCGTGCGCGAGGTGGGGCTGGCATTTGCCGACGTCTATCCCCAAATCGTAAGGAGGCGGATGGGGCAGCCGTGGACGGAAACCGAGCGTGATCACCAGCTTGTGCGTCGCGGGCGCTATGTCGAGTTCAACCTCTTGTGGGACCGCGGCACCCTTTTCGGCCTCAAAACCGGGCACAATATCGACGCGATCCTCGTGTCGATGCCTCCCGAAGTTCGCTGGCCGTAACCTGGTCTCACAGAGGTAACGCCGTTGGATTTCACGTTCGATCACGGCGGCTTCTTCGCGCTCATCCAGGTCGTGCTCATCGACATCGTGCTGGCCGGCGACAATGTGGTCGTCATCGGCATGGCGGCCGCGCGGGTTCCCAAGATCGTACGGCGGAAGGTGATTTTCTGGGGTCTGGTCGCGGCCGTGATTTTGCGCGTCGTGCTCGCGACGCTCACCGCCGAGCTTCTCGCCATCATCGGGCTGATGTTCGCCGGCGGCATCCTGCTTTTGTGGGTGTGCTGGAAACTCTATCGCGACATCCGCGAAGCCGCCGAAGAGAAGAAGTCGGTCGATGCGATGGAGGAGGAATCCGAAAAGCTCGGCGGGCCTTATGCCGTCGAAGCCAGCGCGGCGATGGTGCGCAGGGCGGTGGTGCAGATTGCGGCCGCCGACCTCTCGATGTCCTTGGACAATGTGCTCGCCGTCGCCGGCGCGGCGCGCAACCATGTCGTGGTACTTGCCATTGGGCTCGTCCTGTCGATCGGACTGATGGGCGTGGCGGCCAACGTCATTGCTCGCGTTCTGAGCAAACACGCCTGGATCAGCTATGCCGGGCTCTTCATCGTGCTCTATGTCGCGCTCAGCATGATCTGGCGCGGCGGTTACATGATCTGGAGCGCTGTGCCGGGCTAGACCAGACGCAGCAACACCGCGGTCGCATCGTCGCTTTTCTTGAAGCGTGGAAATTTCCGCCCTTCCGGATCCTTGTCCTCGATGGCGCGCAATTCTTCGCCGAGTGCACCAAGGCCCGTGTTCAGCGCGACCGCGAACAGGCGCTCTGCCTGGTAGGCGCCATAGTCGCTGACGAGTGCGAGAAAGCCGTCCGAGGCAAGCAGGAGATGCGCGTCGCGCTCGGAGCGAACACGCACTTTGTGGACATGTTCGGCCGCTTTGGGATCGGGCGAAAAGGCCCAACGCTTGCCGCTGTTCATACGGTTGCGCTCGCGGCGCAGCAACGGCAGGTAGGGCGAGAGCGAACCGTCAGCGACCGGGGGGCGCTTTAATTCGCTCGCCGCCGTGGCTGCACCCTTGGCCTCGCGCGCTTTGGAGACGAAGGAATGGCCGAGCATGTCGAGCTTGCCGTCGCCGTGGCGCAGCAGTCCCGCGCAGTCGCCGAACCAGAGAAAGTCGAAACCGTCCTCGGCTTCGACCGCCAGCGCCATCGAGGCGAAGGGCAATTCCCACACCTCCTCAGGTTCGCGTTGACGCAGGGCGTCAAATGATTTCTTCGCGTCGCCAAGTGCAAAGCGCAGCGCGGCGACCGGCGTCTCGCCATCGCCGATATGCGCCATCAGCCGGCGCGCGCCGAAGTGCGCGAGCCAGGCGGCATCGCTTTCACCCGGCATCAAGGGATCGCCAAGGCTGGTTGCGCCATCAAGTACCACCGCCGCATTGTCCAGATGTGCGAAGGCATCGTCGTTGGGCTTCAACGGATCGCCCGGGAGGGACAGCGTGTCGACAATCTCGAAAGGCATAATGAACAACTCTGTCATGGCCCGCGACTGCGGGCCACCCAGGTGATGCCGCACTCAATGTCCAACCGTCAGCCTGTCCCCCACTGGGTGGCCCACACTCGGTGGGCCATGACAGTGGAGCTAAAACGCCGTCGCCTGTACGACCGCTTTCAGGCGCTCGGCGAGAGAGAACTCGTCTTCGGTGAAATCGGCGTCGACCCACCAATCTTCGACTTCGGCGAGGATTTTTCCGACGAGCGGTCCTTCCGGCACGCCGGCGAGCATGACTTCGCGTCCACTCAGAGGAAAACGCGGCCGCTCCCAGGCGTCGGCGACGGCGAGCAGCATGCGCCACTGAACGGCGTTGGAATTTTTTGCGTCATCGGCCCATTTGAGAAAGACGCGATCTTTGAACGGACCGGTATCGATGCGATAGAGGAGCTTGCGCACCTCCTTCACCGAGAGATAGGAGACGATCTTCTCCTTGGCGCCGGCAATGTCCGCAACACGCAGCGCCTGCGTATTCGACAGTTTCAGCTTTGCTGCGACGGCGTCGGCGACGGAGACGTCGTTGGGCAGGAGCGCTGCCAGACGCAGCAGGGGATCGGGCGTGAAGAACGCTTCCGCGTCGATCGCGGCCAGGTGTTCGAGCCGCGTGATCGAGAGCGCACCGGGCAGCAATACGCTCAAGATGCCCGCGGCCGCCATGGTGCGCAGCACGGGCGCAGGATTTTCTGCTTCCAGCAGGCGGAGCAATTCTTTCTGCACGCGTTCGCCGGAGAGCTGTGCGAGCCCGGCCTTCTCCGCCGCCGCCGCGCGCAGAGCTTCGGCATCGATCTCGCCCTTGCCGTACCAGGCGTGAAAACGAAAGAGACGCAGGATGCGCAGATAATCCTCGCGGATGCGCGTCGTCGCATCGCCGACGAAGTGCACGCGCCCGGCGTTCAAATCCGCAACGCCGCCGACGAGGTCGATCACCTCGCCGTCCGCAGTCGCGTAGAGCGCATTCATCGTGAAATCGCGGCGCGCTGCGTCTTCCTTCCAGTCCGTGGTGTAAGCGACGACCGCGCGGCGCCCATCGGTCGCGACATCGCGGCGAAGCGTCGTCACTTCGAACGGCGTGCCGGATGCGATCGCGGTGATGGTGCCGTGCTCGACGCCGGTCGGCACCGCGCCGAGCCCGGCAGCCGTCAGGCGTTTCGCGACGACATCGGGCAGAAGCGGCGTTGCGATGTCGATGTCGGATACTTCGCATCCGAGAAGCGCGTTGCGTACCGCGCCGCCGACGAAGCGCGAGTCCGGTCCGAGCGCGTCCAGCACGGCGCGCGTCTTCGCGTCCGTCAACCAGGTGTGCCGCTTGGGATCGAGCTTCATCGGGGCTTCTCCGCCGGCTGAACATAACCGGGAACCACCTCGCCATTCACCACGTGCGGGGCGACATAGCGGCCTGTCGTCGGTTCGCCTTCGGTGATGCCCCAGACGATGAAGCTGAGGGCAAAGAGCGACAGACCGGCGATGAAGAGCAGCGTCCAGGGCGTCGAGCGCGCGGGCGTGGGCGGCGGGCGCATCTGCATCAGCGCGAGATAGATGCCGTAGAGGGCGAAGGGGACGGCGAAAAGCAAAAGCCGTTCGAGGATGATGCGGGTCATGGGGTTGAAATCCGCTCAGCGAAATTCAGCAGCATCGCAGCGGTTGCGCCCCAGATGTAATGACCTTCATAGGTGAAGGAGTAGAAGCTGCGCATCCGGCCCTGGAAGGCGCGCGATTGCTGCTGCCTGTTGGCGGGATCGAGCAGGAAGGCGAGCGGCACCTCGAAGATCTCGGCAACCTCCACCGCATGCGGCGACAGCGCAAAGCCGTCACTCAGGATCCCGACCACAGGCAGGATGGCGTAGCCGGTGCCGGTTTCGTAGGCGTCGAGAAATCCGGCCACCGTGACGAACGCCGGATCGATGCCGGTTTCCTCCTGCGTCTCGCGCAGAGCCGTCTCGACGAGCGAGATGTCGTTCGCGTCTGCCCGGCCGCCAGGAAACGCCACCTGTCCGGCATGACGCGTCAGGTGATGCGTGCGTTGGGTCAGGAGCACATGCGGCTCTTGGCGCAAAACCAGCGGCAGAAGAACCGCAGCCGGCTTCAGGTCCATCTTTTCGGCCGGACGATTTTGCGGGTTGAGATCGTAGTCGCCTCGCTTCGGAATGAGCGGCAGCGCCGGCGGCTCGGAGAGGAGGCGGCTGCGCAAAAGTTCGACGCCGCCCGTCACGATGCGCTGGCCGATCAATGCCGGAGTTTCGTCGTTCATGCCGCGGGACCCAGACGAAAGAAGACGCGGTCGCTCCACACGCCGAGAAAGCCCACCTGCTCGCCTTCGCCGGGAACGGCGAGATCGGCAAGCTGATAGAACACGGCGCGTGCGATGCGGGCTTCCAGTCCTTTGCGCACATGAACATAAGGCGCAGGTTCGCCCGTCGCACGATCGGTTACGACGCGGATGGGATTGGCGCTACCCGCCAAAGTCTGATCGCCGACGTTGGTGGTGAAGGTGAGCCTCTGCTCGCGGCCCGCGCCTTCGACATCCAGAAGCACGGCGAGGAACGGTGCATCGTCGACGACGATGCGCATCTTCTCGGCCGGCGTCACCAGAACATAGCCGTCCGGGTCCTTGCGCAATATGGTGGAAAAAAGGCGGACGAGTTCCTTGCGCCCAATCGGCGTCCCTTGATGGAACCATTGGCCGTCGCGCGCGATACGGATATCGATGTCACCGCAATGGACAGGATGCCACTTGTCGACCGGCGGAAGGCCGCGCCCGGCCGATGCTTCGCGCTGCAGGCTGGCCAATCCTATTTGGAGAGGGGAAAAACCGCTGTTCATCGTTACCGTTGCATGCTCGAACTTCACGACACCGTGCGCGTGGGGCTTTTCCTTGTTGCGACTTGACTGCCGGGGTACATAACCCCGTCCCGGTGCTCGCAAAGGATAAAGTGCGCCCAGAGGACCGGCAACCAAGCATCCGGACGATTTCATGCCCGACACAGTACTCACCGCGAATCCCACGGCCCAGACTGCGACCGCCCAGGTCGAACGAACCGTCGCGACGCTCAGGAAGGTTCGCGAGGCCGTCGGTCAGGCGATCTTCGGCCAGGATACCGTGATCGAACAAACGCTCGTCACATTGTTGGCGGGCGGCCATGGCCTTCTGATCGGCGTGCCGGGGCTTGCCAAGACCAAGCTCGTCGAGACTCTCGGCATCGTTCTTGGCCTCGATTGGAAACGCATCCAGTTCACGCCCGATCTGATGCCGACCGACATCATCGGCTCCGAAGTGTTGGAGGAAGACGGCGGCAGGCGCGCCTTCCGCTTTCTCAACGGCCCGGTGTTCACCCAGCTTCTCATGGCGGACGAGATCAACCGCGCCAGTCCGCGCACGCAATCGGCCTTGCTGCAGGCGATGCAGGAGCGTCACGTCACCGTCGCCGGTGCGCGCTACGACCTGCCGAGTCCGTTCCATGTTCTGGCCACGCAAAATCCGCTGGAGCAGGAAGGCACCTACCCTCTCCCCGAGGCGCAACTTGACCGTTTCCTCTTGCAGATCGACATCGATTATCCCGACAAGGCGGCGGAGCGGCGCATGCTGCTCTCCACCACGTTCGGCGAGGAGTCGAAGCCGGCGCCGGTGTGCACGCCCGACGATCTGATGGCCGCGCAACATATCGTGCGCCACATTCCCGTCGGCGAAGCGGTCGTCGATTCCATTCTGCGCTTGGTGCGCGGCGCGCGGCCCGGCGAAGAAGGTCTGAAAGAGGTTCGCGATGCCATCGCCTGGGGTCCGGGCCCGCGCGCCAGCCAGGCGTTCATGCTTGCCGTGCGGGCGCGCGCCTTGCTCGAAGGCCGCCTCGCGCCATCGACAGACGACGTCGTCGCGCTGGCGCATCCCGTGCTTCGCCACCGCATGGCGTTGACCTTTCCCGCGCGCGCCGAAGGCTTGACGATCGCGTCCGTCATCGAACGGCTCAGCCGGAGCCTTCTTTGAGCCGAAGCGGCAATCTGCAATATGAAGCCGAGGCGCTTGGCGCCAGCCTGCCGCCGCTCCTGGTCGATGCGGAGCGCCTGGCCAGCGCGGTCAGTCTGGGCGTGCATGGCCGGCGCAAGGCCGGCATGGGCGAGAGCTTCTGGCAATTCCGCCGCTATCGCCAGGAGGATTCGTCAACCGTCATCGACTGGCGCCAATCGGCAAAGTCGCAACATCTCTTCGTGCGCGAGCGTGAATGGGAAGCCGCGCAGTCGGTCTGGTTCTGGTGCGATACGTCTGCCGGCATGCGCTTCGCCTCCGGACCCGTCACCAAGTCGGAGCGCGCCAAGTTGATCGCTCTCGCCTTGGCCTCGCTTCTGGTGCGTGGCGGCGAACGCGTCGCGCTTTATGGCGATGCGCATGCGCCTGCGAGTTCGCGCGCCGCGCTCCGCCGTATCGGCCACACCTTATTGGCTCTTGCACCGGACGAACGCGCGCTGCCGCCGGATGCGGCGATCACCAAGAACGCGCAATTCGTCTGGCTGAGCGATTTTCTCTCGCCGCTGAGCGATATCGAGATCACTTTGCGGCGCTTGTCGCGCTCAGCGGTCGCCGGCGTGCTCGTCCACATCATCGATCCCGCCGAAGAGGATTTTCCCTTCACCGGACGAACGCGCTTCGAAGATGCGCTGGCCCAGCAGAGCGAAATCGTCGGGCGCGCCGAAACCATTGCGGGTGCCTATCGCGCACGCTTCAAGGCGCATTCCGAGGCGCTCGGCGCCTTGGCACGACGGTTGGGCTGGAGCACCATCTCGCACCGCACCGATCGCTCGCCGCAGACCGCATTGACCGCGCTCTATGCCGATATGAGCGGCGCGTAGAAGAATGGAACTGCTTTCCGGCTTGAGTTTCGGCGCGCCTTGGATTCTGGCGGCGCTTCTCGTGCTGCCGGCGATCTGGTGGCTCCTTAGGGTGACCCCGCCCTTGCCGCGCCGCGTCGTGTTCCCGCCGCTTCGCCTTCTCCTGGGTCTGACGGGTGAGGAGGAAACGCCGGCACAAACGCCGTGGTGGCTGTTGCTTCTGCGACTGGTCGCGGCAGGCTTGGTGATCGTCGCCTTGGCCGATCCGCTGCTCGGAAAACCGCCGCCCATTCCCGGCACCGGCCCGATGGTGCTCTTCATCGACAATGGCTGGACGGCGGCGGCGAACTGGGACGCGCGCGAAGCGGTGATCGCCGACGTTCTGCGCAGCGCGATGCAGCAGAACCGCGCGGTCGCCATCGTCCCGACCGCCGATGTGCCCGACGTCAGTCTGATGGATGCCGGCAAGGCGGCGCGCATCGCGCAAGCGCTGACGCCGGAACCCTGGCTTCCCGATCGCAGCCGCGCCGCGAAAGCCATTGCCGGGGCGAAGTTTAAGGTGCGGCCCGAGATCATCTGGCTGAGCGATGGCATCGAGGACGGCATGGCTCACGCCACCGCCTCGACGCTGGCATCGGCGGGCGCGCTCAAGATCTACGCCGATGCGGTCGGCAAAGGCCCGCTCGCATTGCTGCCGCCGGCGAGCAGTCCGCGCGGGTTCGATGTCGCGCTTCTGCGCGCCAACGCCGAAGGCGAGCGCAATGGAGACGTCGCTGCCTTGGGAAGCCATGACGAAGTGCTCGCCAGCGCGCATTTTCGCTTCGCGACCGGTGCGAACCGCGCAACGGCGCACATCGTGCTGCCTCTCGAAGTGCGCAACGAAACCGCGCGCATCGTCATCGTCGGCATGGACGCGGCGGGAGCCGTGCAGCTCTTGGGCGGCAGCGGCGCGCATCGTTCCGTCGGCATCGTTTCGGCGCGCGGCAACGAGAACGAGCAGCCGCTTCTCTCCGACCTCTATTATCTCGAGCGCGCGCTGGCGCCCTATGCCGATGTGCGGGAAGGCACGATCAGCGATTTGCTGGCGCGCAATGTCTCCGTGCTCGTCCTGGCCGACATCGGCAGGATCGCGGGCGCCGACTATGACCGGATCGCCAAATTCGTCGCCGGCGGCGGACTGCTCGTCCGCTTTGCCGGCGAACGCATGACGGCCGGCACCGACGATCTCATTCCGGTCAAGCTGCGCGTCGGCGGACGCTATCTCGGCGGGGCGCTCGCCTGGGCGGAGCCGCAGAAGCTCGCACCCTTCTCGGACGCAAGCCCGTTCGCAGGCCTGACCGTGCCCGGCGATGTGTCCGTCACGCGCCAAGTCCTGGCCGAACCCTCGGTCGAGCTTGCCGATCGGACCTGGGCGCGGCTGGCGGACGGCACGCCGCTCGTGACGGCGCGCGCGCAGGGCAAAGGCTGGATCGTCCTCTTCCACATCACGGCGGGGCCGAGCTGGTCGTCGCTGCCGCTCTCGGGACTCTATGTCGACATGATGCGGCGCCTGATGGCGCTGTCGAGCGGATCGCGCCCAAGCGACATGAAGAGCGCCCAGACTTTGCCGCCGGTCCTGACGCTCGACGGATTTGGCCGCGCGCGGAAACCTCCGGCCGAAGTCTTTCCCATCCGCGCCGCCGACATCGGACGAACCGTGCCCTCGCGCGCCCATCCGCCCGGGCTCTACGGCGTGGCGGGAACCGAGGACGCGCTGAATGCCGTCGGCGCCAAGGACGCGTTGCTCGCGTTTGGCGATCTCAGCCGGCCGATCCTGCAATATGCCCAAACCACGGTCATCGCGCTCGCGCCATTTCTGCTTGCGTTGGCCATTGCTCTTCTCTTCGCGGATGCGGTGATATCCCTTTGGATGCGCGGCTATCTTGCGCGCCTGCGATTGGCACGGGCCGCAGCCGTCGTGCTTGCACTGTCTCTCGCGTTTCCTGGGCGTGACGCGCGCGCCGATGATGCCTTCGACCTGAAAGCGGCGACCGACACACGCCTGGCCTACGTCATCACCGGACTGAGCGACGTCGACGATATGAGCAAAGCGGGCCTTGTCGGTCTCGGCAACCAGCTCAAGCAACGCACCTCGTATGAGCCGCAGGAGCCGATGGGCGTCGACATCACCAAGGACGATCTCAGTTTCTTTCCGCTCCTCTATTGGCCGATGGATCCGCGCGAGAAGGATTTGACGCCCGAGGCGCTGTCGAAGATCTCGGACTATATGCGCAACGGCGGAACCATCCTGTTCGACACGCGCGATCTGACGCTCGGCGCAACGCAAGGCCCGTCCTCGCCCGGCCAGCAGACGCTGCGCCGGCTGCTCGCCAAGCTCGATCTGCCGCCCTTGGAGCCTGTCCCCTCTGATCACGTTCTGACCAAGGCGTTCTATATTCTGCAGGATTTTCCCGGACGCTGGGATGGCGGCAAGGTCTGGGTGGAGGCGCTGCCGCCCGCCGATCCGAATGCAGGACCAACGCCGGCGCGCGGCGGCGACGGAGTCTCGCCCGTGATCATCGGCGGCAACGACTGGGCTGCGGCCTGGGCCGTTCGCGTTGACGGCTCGCCGATCGCCGATGTCGTCCCGGGCGGTGAACGCCAGCGCGAGCTCGCCTATCGCTTCGGCGTCAATCTCGTCATGTACGCCTTCACCGGCAATTACAAAGCCGACCAGATCCACGTGCCCGCACTGCTGCAAAGGCTCGGCAAATGAGCACGAGCCTCGACTTTGCACCGCAGATCCCGCTCCTCCTGCTGTGGGGCGCGATCGCCGTCGCAGCGCTGCTGACGATCTTTTCCTTCGCGGTGCGCGCACGCGGCGCCTGGGCGCGTGCGCTGGTTTTCGCGGCGTTGATCTTCGTGCTCGCCAATCCGTTGATCGTGCACGAGACGCGTTCGCCGCTGCCCGACGTCGCAGCCATCGTCATCGACCGTTCGCAGAGCATGGGGATCGAGAATCGGCGCGCGATGGAGGAAGCAGCGCTCGCCACGCTGCGCAAGCGCTTGGCGGCCGAGAAGACTCTCGAGGTGCGTGAGAGCGTCGTCACGACCACCACGACCGGCGAGGACAATGGCACCCAGCTGTTCGCGGGATTGAACGCGGCATTGTCGGACGTTCCGCCCGAGCGCATTGCCGGTGCGATCCTGATTACGGACGGCGAAGTCCATGACGCGCCACCGGCCGACAAATTCGCCATCCATGCGCCGATCCACGCGCTCATCGCCGGCCGCCGCGACGAACGCGACCGCAAGCTCACCATCGTCAATGCAGCGCGCTTCGCCATTGTCGGACAGACGGCGGGGCTCGTCGTACGAGTCGATGATTTCGGCGCCGGCGAAGGCGGCAAGGCCGACGTCGATGTTCGCATCGACGGCAACCCGGTCGCCACCAAGACGGTGCCTGTGGGCAAGGACACAACGATCGACATTCCGGTCGGCCATGGCGGCGAGAATGTCGTCGAAGTGGAGGCCAGGCCCGGGCCGGCGGAACTGACGCTGCAGAACAATCGCGCCGTCGTCACCGTGTCGGGCGTGCGCGATCGCCTGCGCGTGCTCCTGGTGTCGGGCGAGCCGCACGCGGGCGAGCGGGTGTGGCGTAATCTTTTGAAGGCCGATCCGTCGGTCGATCTCGTCCACTTCACGATTTTGCGCCCGCCGGCAAAGCAGGATGCGACGCCGATCGACGAATTGTCGCTGATTGCGTTTCCGACGCGCGAACTCTTCCAGGAAAAACTCACCAGCTTCGATCTGGTGATCTTCGACCGCTACAGCGAACGCGGGATCCTTCCCCTGCTCTACTATGAGAACCTCGCGGCCTATGTGGAGAATGGTGGCGCCCTCCTCGTCGCATCCGGACCGGAGTTCGCCCATGTGGGTCCGGACTTCACGCCCGACATCAGCATTTCGCGCACGCCGCTCGCCGCGGTGCTTCCGGCCCAACCCACGGGTGAAATCCTGACGCAAGGATTCAAGCCGATTGTCACGCCTGAAGGTTTCGCGCATCCGGTGACGCGCGAGCTGCCGGGCGCCAACACGGCGACGTCGCCGCCGACTTGGGGTCGCTGGTTTCGCGTCATCGGCGCGACGAAGATCGCCGGCGAGACGGTGATGAGCGGTCCGAACGACAGGCCGCTTCTGGTTCTCGACAAGGTGAAGCAAGGCCGCGTCGCCGAGCTTCTCTCCGACCACGCCTGGCTTTGGGCGCGCGGCTTCGAGGGCGGTGGACCGCAGGCGGAACTGCTGCGCCGCCTGGCGCACTGGCTGATGAAGGAACCCGAACTCGAGGAAGAACGCCTCGCCGCAACCATCGCCGAAGGCACGATCCGCGTCGAGCGGCGCACCATGGCCGACAGCGCCAAGCCGGTGACGCTCACTTATCCCTCCGGCAAGAAACTCACTTTGAACATGAGCAAGGTCGAACCCGGTGTGTGGCGCGCAACCGCCAAGGCCGACGAACTTGGGCTCTATCGTTTGACCGATGGCACGCTGACGGCGGTCGCTGCGGCTGGACCGCTCAATCCGAAGGAAGTCGCCGACATGCGCGCCACCGATCGCATTCTCGCGCCGATCGCAGACGCGAGCGGTGGTTCGGTGCATTGGCTCGTCGACGGCGTTCCCGAGGTGCGCCGCGTCGGGGCGAGCGGCACTGCGGCAGGAAGCAACTGGATCGGCTTGCGCGCCAACGGCGCCTATCGCGTGACGAGCGTCGAACAGCAGCCGCTGCTGCCGGCCTGGACGGCGCTTTTGTTTCTCCTCGGCACGCTCCTCCTCGCCTGGCGGGTGGAGGGACGGTAATGCGCAATGAGCAGACGGGATCCGCACTTGCGTGCCAATATCGGCGCCGCCGAGGACGCGCGATCCGCTGCCATGTCGCCGTTAAATCAAGCTTGCCGCTTGAAATGAAAAAATGATTCCTGTCTACAGTGGCTTTGGCTGCCTGGTTTTTGTCGGCACACTGGTGATGGGGCATGTGGTATGCGAGACTCGCATCTTCTAATTTTATTGTCATCGATATTGTTGTCCGCGTGCACAACTCCGCTGATCCACCAGCCGTTGACCGTAGCCGCTCGTGATCACCTCACTTCGACCGATGTGGTAACGCCAATTGGGCAGAGCGAAATCTATGTCTTCGTGCCGACGGCAACGGCCGGTGCCAGTCAAGGCCTGATCGGGGCACTGATCGATGCCGGCGTCGACAGTGTGCGCACGTCCAAAGCAGAGACAGCAGTAACGCCGCTGCGAAACGCAATGGTCGACTTCAGCTTCGACGCCGCATTACAAGCGGAAATGAAGAATTCGCTCGCGAAGATTGAATGGCTTCATCCAGGCAATTTCCTAATAGAGCGCGATGTCAGCGATCACGGAATCGAAGAGACCCTCACAGATTCGAAGGCGGCATCCGTTCTCTTCGTTATCGCGGACTATCACCTGTCAAATGACGGCGATTTTCTCCTTGCGAGCTTCGACGCCGCGCTCATGCCCAACAATGATCAATTGAGAGCGTTGATACCTGGTAAGCGTGACACTAAGCGACCAATAGCGCGCGCGAATGCACTCTATCAGAACCGGTTTGCGTTCGAGGCGCACGTAGCCGGGACGGGCGATCGCGACCGCAACATTGCCGAATGGAGCGCTAATAATGCGGCCGCTGCCCGGGCAGCCTTGGAAATGGCGGCGGGGA
>Ga0207674_10000374_pt1 | contig 58155 bp, 49 predicted proteins | sample KBSCornC72_FD_184303 | JGI IMG/M metagenome (GOLD analysis project Ga0207674, IMG submission 184303) | Corn rhizosphere microbial communities from Kellogg Biological Station, Michigan, USA - KBS Corn C7-2 (SPAdes) (version 2) | ecosystem: Host-associated > Plants > Roots > Rhizosphere > Soil ... | reverse complement strand
CCCTTCGCCATGCGCGCCGTCATCGGCGTCGCCGCGTTACCAATGTCGATCTGGCCGCAGGCGATGTCGAAGGCGCGGCCGTCGAGCGCTGTCGCCTTGGTCAGGCCCGTGATCGCGTGTTTTGTCGCCGTGTAGGGCGCGGAGTTGGGCCGCGGGGCGTGTGCGGAGATCGATCCATTATTGATGATGCGTCCGCCGCGCGGCGTTTGCGACTTCATCATGCGCAGCGCCGCCTGCGTGCAGAGAAAAGGGCCTGTCAGGTTGGTGTCGACGACCGCTTGCCACTGCGCCAGCGTGAGCGTCTCCATCGCCACGGGTGGCGCGCCCGTGCCCGCATTGTTGAACAGCAGATCCAGCCGGCCGAATTCTTCCTGCGTGCGCTCGAACAGCGCCGCGACCGACTTGGCATCGGTGACGTCGGTCGGAACTGCCAGCATCGACTTTCCTGGCGCGAGCGAGACGGTTTCGTTCAATGCACCGAGGCGGCGGCCGGCGAGCATTACGGCGTAATCGACACCGGCAAGTGCCAGCGCCACCGCCCGACCGATGCCGCTCCCTCCTCCGGTTACGATCGCCACCTTTTGCATTTTGACCCTCTCAGCGCGGTTCCGACGATAGCGAGATGTGCGGTTGTGCCGTGGAAACCGCCGACAGGATTGGTGCCTCCGCAAGCGCTGCATCGCGCGCATCGAGCTCAGCACGCACACCGGCATGACGGTCGGCATCGAGTTTCCAGCCGACGACGCAAAGCCCACCCAACATGACGAAGACGATGGGCCCCGACAGAAACACCCATTCGAGGCCGTTCAACGCTTGCGCGGTATTGTGGGCGCCTTCGGCCGCGTTATAGCCGACGCGTGAGAGCAGGATGAAGGTGACGCTGATCGCGGCCGCGGCGGCGATCTTCGAGGCGAAGGTCAGGACGGCATAGAGCAAACTGATCCGCTCCTTGCCCTGATGGAGTCGGATTTCGTCGCCGACATCGGCCATCATGGCGTTGATCATCAACCCGAAGCCTGCCGCCATGAATCCGCACCACAGCATTACCGGGACCGCTGCCAGAACATTGCCCACGGGAATCACGAAAACCGAGAATAGTCCGAGCGAAAAAGCCGTGGTGGTGGCGATCAAGGTTTGGTGCTTTCCAAATCGTGACGCGGCGCGCGCCGTCAGCGGCGCACCGATCACGCCCGCCAGGATATAGATCAGCAGAAGAATCGTGGCCTGCTGCGTGCTGAAGCCGCGCACATCCTTGAAATAGAAAAGATACATCGCACTCATCCAACCCGGTCCGAGCGTCAACGCCATCTGGCAAAGAAAGAGACGAATGACCTCCGGCTTGCGCGCGATGTCGAGATAGTCGACCAGCGCGAATTGCGGATGCGTATCCTTGCTGATGCGCTCCGGTGTTCGCCATACTGTCAGCCCGACCGAGATCGGTGCGACCAGGATGACGAACCAGCCCATCGCCTGAACGCCCTGGGCGTTGCTGAAACCGAGTGCCGGAGCAACGATCGGAATGAGCAACGTGATGACGCCCGCAGCCACGCCCACCGCGGTCAGGATTCCGAACACGCGCGAACGCTCGTGATATTGCGTCGCCAGCGTTGCACCCCAGGCATACTGCGACAGCGTCAGGATGGAATTGCCGATATAAAGCACGAAGAGCCAGACCAGCAGATAGAACGCGCCGATGCCTTTCGGCGCCATGAAGAGCATGTAGACGGCAAGCATCACAACGGGCACGCCGGAGCCGAGCCAGGCGCGATAACGGCCAAGCGGAGTGCGCGTCCGATCCATCATGTGGCCGAGGACCGGATCGACGAACAGATCGACGATCCGAACCATGGCCCAGGTCCCGCTGATCGCTGTCAGCGCGACGCCGAGATGACCCGCGAGATAGGGCGGCAGGTAGACGAAAAGCGCAACGCCCAGCGCGGAAACCGGAAACGTCGCAACCGAGAACGTGACCACCGAGACGAGCGAGAGTCTTTGCGCGACCGTTCCTGCACTTTTCATAGTGTCCTCAGCTGCCCAACTTGCGTCAGCAATTCAGCGGCGAATTGCGAAAGCGTGTCGTCGCGCGCGCCCATCACAACGATACGGTCGCCAGGTTGCGCCAGTTCGACGAGGCGGCGGCCCAATTCTGCACGATCGGAATAGACATGGGCAGCGCGGCCGCGGGCCGCAACTCCCTTGATGATGTCGATGCTCGAGACGCTGCGGTCTGTGGTACCGCCGAAATAGACCGGCTCCGGCATCAGCAATATGTCATCTGCGAGCAAATTGGCGGCAAAACAGTCGATCAGTGCATCCTTCATCAGCCGCAGTGGCCCAAAGCCATGCGGCTGGAACATGACAAGCAGGCGGCCCTCGAAGTCGTGCAAAGTAGAGAGCGTGGCTGCGATCTTGTCGGGATTGTGCGCGAAGTCGTCGATCACGGTCACGCCGCCCGCGCTGCCGACAATTTCGAGCCTGCGGCGAACACCGCTGAACTCTCCCAGTGCAAAGACGGATTCGGCGAGCGTCACGCCGGCCGCGCGCGCAGCGCCGATCGCAGCCAGCGCATTCGAGACATTGTGCCGCCCCGGCACGCGAAGCCTCACCTTCTCCGGTTTCGCGGCGTTGCGCTCGCTCACCTCGAATGCGATGCCGTCCGGCAATGGTTCGATCGCGCTTGCCAGGAGATCAGCCTTCGCATTGCTGAGGCTGTAGGTCAGAGAAAGTTTTGCCGCGCGCCCGGCGGTTAACGCTGCTGTCTCGGCATTGTCGAGGTTGAGGATCGCGAGCTCCGATCTGGCGACAAAGCCGCGGAAAAGTTCGCGCAGCTCCGCCATTGCCTTATGGTCCAGGGCAATGTTGTTCAGGACCGCCACGCGCGGGCTGAACCAGGCGATCGAGCCGTCGCTTTCATCGACCTCGCTGACGAAGAGATCGCTCTTGCCGACAAGGGCGCTGGCAAATGGCGCCTTGGGCGAGATGAAGTTCTTCATCACCGCGCCGTTCATCACAGTCGGATCGCGGCCGCTGGCGTGCAGGATCCAACCGAGCATTGCCGTTGTCGTCGACTTGCCGCTGGTGCCGGCGACGCCGATCGCGTTGGGTGCGCCATTGAAAAGTTCGGCGAGCAGCGCCGCGCGCAGCATCAGCTTGGCGCCCTTTTGCCGCGCGGCCATGACATCCGGAACAGTTTCTTCGACCGCCGATGAGGTCACGACGATCATCTCGCCGGTGATCCCCGATCCATCCTGGGCGAACAATTCGATGCCATTGGCGCGCAGATAATCGAACTTCTCACTGAGGCGGCCTTGGTCGAGCGCACGGTCGGAGCCCATGACCCTTGCGCCGCGCGCACGCAGGATGAGGGCCAGCGGCAGCATTCCGCTTCCGCCGATGCCGCACAGGAAATAAGGCCTGTCTGGATTCATCAGCGGACGCTATAAGCCGTTTTGCGGCGTGACAAGCAACGGGACACATGCGCGACGGCAAGGTGAAAATCGCGGTGGTTGCGCCCGCCTCGCGTCTGGAACCGGAGACGGCCGAGCGTGTCCAGGAAATCGCGCGGACGGCGTATCCGGGCGTCAAGCTTGTCTTTCATCCGCAATGTTTCCTTGCGAGCGGTCACTTTGCCGGCGACGACGAGACGCGGATGAATGCCTTCGTCGAGGTCGCCAACGATGAGGCTTTCTCCGCCGTTTGGTTCGCCCGCGGCGGCTATGGCAGCGGACGCATCGCCGAAGGCGTGATCGAGCGCCTGCACGCCGCCGCGCGTCGCAAGCTCTATCTTGGTTACAGCGACGGCGCCTTCCTGCTGGCGGGGCTTTATCGTCACGGCTATCACGCCGCGCACGGACCCATTCCGCACGACGTCAGGCGCGCCGGCGGCGAAGACGCCGTCAAGCGCGCCCTGTCCTTTCTGGCGGACCGCGATGCCGCTGCGCTCGAGCCGACGATCGACGGCAAGCATCCGACCGCAGCGTTCAACATGACGATTCTGAGCCATCTGATCGGCACCAGGCTCATGCCCGATCTCTCCAACCATGTGCTGATGCTGGAAGAGGTCTCCGAACATCTTTATGCCATCGACCGTTCGCTGGTTCATATCGTGAGCGACGAAACCCTCAGGCGCGCCGCCGGCGTGCGGCTTGGACGCTGCAGCGACATTCCGTCCAACGATCCGGAATTCGGCCAGACTCCCGAACAAATCATGCAGCATTGGTGCACGGTGGCCGGCATCCCTTATCTCGGTCGCGCCGACATCGGCCACGATGCCGAGAACAAGATCGTGCCGTTCGGATTTCTGAAGGACATGCCGGGCTAGTTTCCCGAGACCGAGTCAACCTGGCCGAATAGCTCTTCCAGCTTCGCCAGCGTCTTCGACGGCAGCGCGCCGCGATTGATGGATGCGACGTTCTCCTTCAGATGTTCGATCTTGCCCGTGCCGGTGAGAACGATGTGAATTCCGGGCTCGTGGCGGCAGAAGCGGTAGGCGGCATCGACGATGCCGTCCGTGTCCGTCTTCAGAAACCCGAGCGGATCGGTGGCATCGAGCTTGCTGCGATCGAGCTGGCCGGCTTTCTCGATCGTATCGAGCGCCTCTTTGAGACCCTCGGGACTGCTGAGCGCGCGGCGCACCGCGAACATGTTCTGCACGCCGACACCGTGCGCCTGCGTCAGGCGCAGCACGTTTCGGCGCGCCGAGGGATTGAGCAGATTGAAGCCGACCATCACGACGTCCCAGACACCGCTCGGCACCGCCGCGGACAGCATCCGGTGGTCGGTATCGGCGCCGAAATGTTCGGTGATGCCGAGGAACAGGATCTTGCCCTGTTCGCGCGCCCTAAGAAGCGCCGGCACAATCTCGGCGCCGACATAGTCGAGCTGCGCCGCGACGATGCCGTGCAAGTTGTAGACATCGACATAGTCGGTGCCGAGCCTGGACAAGCTTTTGTCGAGATGTTCGAGCACCTGTGCACCCGTGAACGGCCCGGCGTTGGGATCGGTCCAGGAGGCGATGCCGGTCTTGGTCGAGATGATGACCTTGTCACGCCGGCCGCGTACCGCTTCGCCCACGATCTTCTCGGTGCCATAGGCGGCGGCGGTGTCGATGAAGTTGATGCCGAGATCGAGCGCGGCCCTGACGACATCGGCGCTTTGCGCGAGCGTGTTGCCATAGGTTTGGCCAAGCCGGCTATGGCCGCCGCAGCCAAGACCCGCGACGCTGACATTGAGTCCGGTCCGGCCGAGAATTTTGTAATGCATAGGCTTTGCTCCCGGCTGGGAGCTTAGCGCAACCGGCGCACGAGCCAAGGTGCTGCGTCTTCAGCCCGCGCCGCAGCCTTGCAGGCAGGAACCGTCGACAGCCATGCAGCCGCAATCGCAGAATTCGCGCCTCAGCCGCTCGAGATGGAGTTCGAGCGCGGTGCGCACGATCTGGTGCCGCGTGACATTCTTTTTGACCGCGGCAATGCCCAGCTTTTCGAACTCCGAAGCAGAGAGTGTCACCACCATGCGATGCGGCTTGGGCGCCGGCGCTTCGGCCGACGTGTCGTTCGATACGAGCGGCGGAAGCGACTTCTCCTCGGACCAATGGAGCGACGGCTTGGCTGCGAGCGCCGAAGGCACTGCATCGCCCTTGCGAGCCAACAGGCTCGACGTCACCGGCATGAATCGTGGTTGGCTCACCTTGTACCTCGGTTGCTAATTGCGATCTTGCGCGCGGCGCCCAAAAGGATGGGTCCGTCGTTCCACGCCGCCAAATGTCGCAAAGTTCGTGCGCCGCTCGCCAAGCGCGCGGCGCTCGCGGATCGGTGCCGTTTCCGCCGCCGGTTCCGGGACAGCAACGGGTTCGGGCACGCTGTTCGCTTCCGGACCTGTCTCGAGCGGCTCTTCGGTCAGCGACGTCAGCGCCTCGATCGAGAGATCGGGCCGCACATCGGGCAGGAACTTGGTGTCGTGCGTGAGACGCGAGAGCCGGTCCTGCAGATACGTCCAAAGATCGCGCACTTCCTTGGCGGACTGCGACTTCGGCATCACCTCGCCGACCGAGCGCCCATCGACCATGCTGGCGGCGAAGTCGACGCGATGATGCAGCGTGATCGGCGCGACCGTGCCGTGTTGCGACAAGGCGACCGCGGTTTCGCCGGTGATGCGCGCGCGCGCCGTCGCGCCGTTCATGACGAAGACGAGCGGCTTGCCGTGACGCTCGGCAATGTCGACCGTGGCGCCAACGGAGCGCAGATCGTGCGGGCTGGGCCGCGTCGGGATGACCACGAGATCGGCATGCGCCACGACTTGCGAGATCGAATCGGTCACCGCCGGCGGCGTATCGACGACGGCGAGCTTGATGCCGCCCTTGCGCAGCTCTTCGAGCGCTTCGCCCAATTGCATGAGATGGACTTTGGCAAAGTGCGGCGAGGTCGCCTCGCGCGCGTTCCACCAATGCGAGAGGCTGCCCTGCGGGTCGGTGTCGATCAGCGCCACCGGGCCGATGTTCGCCTTGTCCGCCTCCACTGCGAGATGGCCTGACAGAGTCGTCTTGCCCGAGCCCCCCTTTTGCGAGGCCATCACGAGAACATGCATTGGTCCCTTTCGGCGGATGATCCCGCGCCGACACAGAATTGCCAGCCATTAGAGCGATCACGCGTTACATCACGCTGAACCGGGAGCATGACATTTGGCTTGTATTTTCGTCGAACTGTCGCAAGTCCCGCGCCGGAACACCTCGAGGGACGTTTGACGGTCGCATGGTCCAGCTTGAGACACCGGCCGCCCGAACTTATCCTCACAAAAGTCGCGTAAGAAACGCTCTAGCCCCTGCGATTGTTGGCTTTATTCGTTTTCGACTTTGTCATACCCCTCCCCCGTCAGCTCCAGCGTCATCGCCCGTGCCTGAATCTAATTTCATCCTCCTTCACCATGAGAGAAAGAGATAGGAGCGGGACAGCGTCACGGGAATGCGGATAAGTGGGCCGCTCGCGAATAAATACGCGAGAGAGAATTCAATGCCTTGCTACAAAAGACGCTGGGTTAGCGGAAAAACTTATCCAACGCTCATCTTTCGACAAAGTCAGGATGAGGTTGGTGTTCTTTTCCCGTTTACGGGAAATGGCTAAATCAGCACCGCCTGCGTCTTGGCGGCGATCTCCTCGCGCGTCACGCCAGGCGCGATCTCGGCCAGGTGCAAGCCGCCCTTGACCACGTCGAAGACGCCGAGATTGGTGATGATGCGATCGACGCAGGCTTTACCTGTCAACGGCAAGGTGCATTCCTTGAGCAGTTTGGAATTGCCCGCCTTGTCGGTGTGATCCATCGTCACGATACAGCGCTTCACGCCGGCGACGAGATCCATCGCGCCGCCCATGCCCTTCACCAATTTGCCGGGCACCATCCAGTTGGCGAGGTCGCCGGCTTGCGACACCTCCATCGCGCCCAGGATCGAAAGATCGATGTGCCCGCCCCGGATCATCGCGAAACTGTCAGCCGAGGAGAAATAAGACGTGCGGTCGAGCTCGGTGATCGTCTGCTTGCCGGCGTTGATGAGATCGGGATCGACTTCGTTCTCGCGCGGGAACGGACCCATGCCGAGCATGCCGTTCTCCGACTGCAACGTGACGTCCATGCCGGCGGGAATGTAGTTCGCGACCAGCGTCGGAATGCCGATGCCGAGATTGACGTAGAATCCGTCGCGCAATTCGCGCGCGGCGAGCCTTGCCATGTCGTCGCGGGTCCAAGCCATCACGCGGTCTCCCTGATGGTACGTTTCTCGATGCGCTTTTCGTAATCGTGGCCGACGACGATGCGTTGCACGAAGATGCCCGGTGTGTGGATCCCATCGGCATCGAGTTTTCCGACCGGCACCAGCTCTTCGACCTCCGCAACCGTGACCTTTCCGGCCGTCGCCATCATCGGATTGAAGTTGCGCGCCGTCTTGCGGAAAACGAGATTGCCCTGGGCGTCGCCCTTCCACGCCTTGACGATCGAAAGATCGGCGACAAGCCCACGCTCGAGAATATAGGTCTCGCCGTCGAACTCCTTATGCTCCTTGCCTTCGGCAATCAGCGTGCCGACGCCCGTCTTGGTGTAGAAGCCCGGAATACCCGCGCCGCCGGCGCGGATGCGCTCCGCCAGCGTGCCTTGCGGATTGAACTCGAGCTCCAGTTCCTTGGCGAGATATTGCCGTTCGAATGTCTCGTTCTCGCCGACATAGGACGAGATCATCTTCTTGATCTGGCGCGTCTGCAGCAGAAGCCCGAGCCCGAAATCATCGACCCCGGCATTGTTCGAGATCACAGTGAGGTTCTTCGCGCCGGACCCTTGCAAGGCGGCGATCAATTTCTCCGGAATGCCGCAAAGACCGAACCCTCCGGACATGATCGTCATGCCGTCGAAGAGAAGCCCGTCGAGCGCCGATTTGGGATCGGGATAGACCTTGTTCATGTCGGACCTGCTGTTGGATGACACGACTATAGCGTGAGTATCGCCGAAGCGCGCCCGTTATTCCGACCAGGAGAAGCCGCCGCGAATGATTCTGGGCGCCGCCCGGCTCACAACGGGGATCGGATCGGCGCTCTCGGTCGTGGCAACCGGCTCGTTGAAGAGATTGTCGCCGGCGAGGTAGGCGGAAAGTCCCTGCCACAGGCGATAGGAGATCCGCGCATCGACGGTCGTGGCGGAGCCGAGGTCGAGCGTGTTCTGATCGTCGGCGAAGCGCGTACTTTCGTGGCGCACCTCCGCCGTGATCGTCAGGTCGTCGAGGGGCGTGGCGCGAAACCCGCCGGTCAACGTCAAGCGCGGGGCCTGGGCCGGACGTTTTCCCGTCAGCTGCGGTGCGGCGGTGCCGCCGCGCACTTCGGCATCGACATAGTCCAGCCCGGCCTGGAAGACGAGCCAATCCGTCGCCTGCCAGTGCGCTTCGGTCTCTATGCCGACCGCGTCGATGTTGCCGGCATTCTGCCGTTGGATGAGAAGTCCGCCGGCCGGCACCATGCCCAGCCCCGGAACAATCAGCGGACCATGCCCGACCGTGACATTGGTGATCGCACCATGCAGCTGATTGTAGAATCCCGTCACGTCCCAGCCGAATGTCTCTGCCGTCTGACCGAAGCCGATTTCGGCGCCGTAAATTTTCTCCGGCGACAGATCCGGATTGGCTTCGGTGATGTTGTTGCCGAGCCGGAACGGGCGGAAGAGTTCGTTCAAGGTTGGCGCGCGAAAGCCGGCATAGGCAGCGGAACGCACATAGAGCCCCTCATCGAGCGCACGGCGCACGCCCAGCCGCGCCGTCGGCACGATGCCGCTTTTTGACGGCGTATGTTGGTCGACCGAGACAATGCCGGTCGCAAGCGCCGTCTGGATCAGGTGGCCGCCAGTCGAGGCCCATTGATCGGCACGAAGGCCAGCCGTGAGCAACCAGGCGTCGAAGCTCGTCGCGACTTCGGCGTAGAGGCCGCCGACGGCGGTCTTTCCACCGCTGACACGGCGCTGCGTGAAGTGTCCGCCGGAAAACAGGAAGTGCTCCTTGGATTCGCCTTGGGTGAAGCGCGCGTCGCCGCCCACTTCCCAATCGAAACCGTCGTCACTGCCGCGCAACGCGGCATTAAAGCCGAAGCCGAGCGCGGGCGTGGAGAACTGGTCATTGGTCGGCGTGGTCGAAACCCGACCGGGCGCGATCGAGACCGACGTATTCGAGAAGCCGGTGTTGCGCAGCCACGCCTGCACGCGATAGCCGAGCTCGTCGGCACTCTCCGGATGCGCCAGCGTCAGGCTCGCAGTCACGCCGTCCGCCGAGGATTGCGCACCGACGAGACCGGAGGCGCGATTTTCGCCATAGCCGCTGACGCGCAGCGACACGAGCGTGCCGCTCAAAGGTTCCGCTTCGGCGCGCAGCGACACGTTTCGCGCATGCAGATTCACATTGTCGTCGGCGGCGCCGCGCTGGTCCGGTGAAACCGGAATCCAGCCATCGCTGTCTTCGTCCGACGCGCTGGCGAAAAACGCGATCGGTCCGAGCGTCGCGCCGCCGGCCGCGGCGACGCGCCTGCCATTGAGGCTGGCGAGCGACGCGTCGCCCGCCACAAGGCCGTCGCCACGCGCCTCATTGAGCGCGATGACACCGGTGAGTGCGCCCGCGCCATAAGGTCCGGCACCGGCGCCACGCACGATCTCCACCGCGGAAATGTCTTCCGGCGGCAAGGACGACCAGATCACCCAGCCGCCGAAGGGATCGTTCTGCGGCACGCCATCGAGCGTCACGAGCGCCCGCCCGGCGCCCGACGGCGCGATCGAACGCAGCGAGACGCCTTGCGTCGTCGGATTGGCTGAGAGGCTCGAGTCGCGGCGGAAAAGAGAAAGCCCCGGCACTTGTTCGAGCGCGGCGTCGAGCTCGGTCGCGTGGTTGAGATCGTCCGCCGTGAGACGCGTGACGGAAAACGCGTCGTTGCCGACGGGGTCAGGCGGGCTTGCGGTGACGACCACCGTCTCGACCGGGGCTGCGCTCACCGCGCCCGGCAGTCCGAGCGCCAAAACGATCGCTGGCGCAAGAATTTTACGAATGTGCATGTGGTCCCCGTCCGCCAACAAAGATAAGCGCGCGCCCAAAAATCCGCCATGCGGCCCAAAGGACCTGCGACCGAATTAACCCCGCCGCAATGCGCCTTCTTGACTCCCGGTGGTATTTCGTACTATGTACGAGTACGTAGTACGAGACGCTATGCCCAAAGAACTTTCTGGCGGGGACGTCGAAGCGGTACGCGCCAGGATCGGCGCTGCGGCAACGGCGCTCTATGCCGCCAAGGGCGCGGGCGCCATCACCATCCGCGACATCGCCAAGAAGCTCGGCCGCAGCCCCATGGGCCTCTACCGCTATTTTGAAGATCGCGAAGAAATTCTCGCCTTCGTGCGCGCCGACGCCTTCAACCGTTTCGCCGATGCGCTCGAGGCGGCGTTCGCGTCCGGCGACGATGCCTTTGCGCGAGCACGCGCGGTCGGGCGCGCCTATCTCGACTTCGCCTTGCAGAATCCAAATGCCTACCGGCTGATGTTCGACATGAGCCCGCCCGACGAAGCCAGGCACAAGGGTCTGCGTCGTGCAGGCGAGCGCGCCGGCGAAACCATCACGCGCCATGTCAAGGATCTCGCAGCCGCCGGCATCGTGCAGGGCGATCCGAGGCTGGTGGGCAACGCTCTGTGGGCCGCGTCGCATGGCGTCATCGTGCTTTATCTTGCCGGCAGGCTACCGCGCGGCATGGATGTCCACGATCTTTATTTCGAAACCATGCGGCTCACCTTTCGTGGCGCACGCACGCCCTCGTCGCGCGCCGTCAAAACCAGAAAGCGCGCCTGATGTCGCGCTTCCCAAGTTCGAAATCGTCCTAGAGGAAACCATGGCTCTCAAAGGTGCATTGAAAAAACGTCTTTCCGTGCCGGTGATCGGCTCGCCTCTGTTCATCATCTCGGGTCCCGAGCTCGTCCTGGCGCAATGCAAGGCTGGCATCATCGGATCGTTCCCGTCGCTGAACGCACGGCCCATCTCGATGCTGGACGAGTGGTTGGCGCAAATCACCGAAGAACTCGCATCTTACGACCGCGCCCATCCCGAGGCGCCCAGCGCGCCCTTCGCGGTCAACCAGATCGTGCACAAGACGAATGAGCGGCTGGAGCAGGATCTGGCGCTCTGCGTCAAGTACAAGGCGCCCGTCGTCATTACCTCGCTCGGCGCGCGCGAAGACGTCAACGCCGCGGTCCACTCTTACGGCGGTGTCGTGATGCATGATGTGATCAACAACCGCTTTGCCAGGAAAGCGATCGACAAAGGCGCGGACGGCATCATCGCAGTCGCGGCGGGCGCGGGCGGACATGCGGGCGTGCTCTCGCCCTTCGCGCTCATCGAGGAAATCCGCGAATGGTTCGACGGACCGCTCGCGCTTTCCGGCGCGATCTCGACGGGGCGCGCCGTGCTTGCAGCGCAGGCGGCCGGCGCGGACTTCGGCTATGTCGGCTCGGCCTTCATCGCCACCAAGGAAGCGCGCGCGCCGGAAGGCTACAAGTCCATGATCGTCGACAGCGCAGGCGACGATATCATCTACACCAATCTCTTCACCGGCGTGCACGGCAACTATCTCAGGCCGTCGGTGATCGCGGCCGGGCTCGACCCGGAGAATCTGCCGATCTCCGATCCCTCGAAAATGAATTTCGGCTCCGGCGGCAACACCAAGGCGAAAGCCTGGAAGGACATCTGGGGTTGCGGCCAGGGTATCGCTAGCGTCAAGAGCATTATCGGCGCGGGCGAATTGGTGGCGAGGCTGGTCCGCGAATATGATGAAGCGCTAGCGGGACTCACCGCGCGCCGGAAGGAGCGCATCGCGGCATGATCAGAGCCGGCATCGGCGGCTGGAATTTCGAACCTTGGCGCGGCGTCTTCTTTCCCAAGGGCACGCCGAAGACGAAGGAGCTCGCCTATGCCAGCCGGCATCTGACGACGATCGAAGTCAACGGCACCTATTACTCGACGTTCAAGCCGAACACATTCCAGAAGTGGCACGGCGAGACGCCGGACGACTTCGTATTCTCGCTCAAGGCCAACCGCTTCGCGACCAACCGGCGCGTGCTGGGCGAGGCCAAGCCCTCGATCGCACGCTTTCTCGAAAGCGGCGTCAGCGAATTAAAGACGAAGCTCGGTCCGATCCTCTGGCAGTTCATGCACACCAAGAAGTTCGATGCGGCGGACTTCGAAGCTTTTCTCGCGCTGCTGCCCGCGGCGGTCGACGGCGTGAAACTCCGCCACGCGATCGAGCCGAGGCATACGAGCTTCCTCGTGCCGGAGTTCGTTGCGTTGGCGCGCAAGTACAACACGGCCATCGTCTTCGCCGACTCGACGAAGTATCCGATGATCGCCGATGCGACGTCGGACTTCGTCTATTGCCGCTTGCAGAATGCTGAGGAGACTGTGCCGACCGGCTACAAGCCGGCGGCGATCAAAACCTGGGCGGAGGCCGCCAGGGCCTGGGAGGCCGGCGGCACGCCGAAAGGCCTGAAACTGCTTGCCGAGCCGGCGGCAAAGAAGAAGCGCGACGTCTTCGTCTACATGATCAACGGCGCCAAGGTTCGCGCCCCCGCCGCGGCGACGGCGTTGCTGAAAACGCTCGGCGTCAAGATCTGAACGCCCTCATCCTTCGATGGGCTCAGGATGAGGACTAGGAAGGATCACTCGTCTTGCTGAGATACATCTTGCGCAGCGTCGTTCGAACGAACGGCAGCTTGCGCATTGTGCCCCAACGAGTCAGGCACGCGGGTGTCGACGATGCGGATGTCGCGTTGCGGGAACGGGATTTCGAGTCCGGCGCTGCGCAAGGCGTCGTCGATGGCCCAGGTGTAAGCCGCCAGGGTCGATGCCGGCCGCTTGACCGCGTGCAGCGTCGGCCAAACCAGCAATTCGAAATTCAAGGCGGATTCGCCGAATCCGACCAACCACACTTGCGTGCTCCGCAGGGGATCATCAGGCAACGTGAACGGCAAAGCTTTGGCCGCCGCAATGACGACCGTGCGCACCATATTCTTGTCGGCGCCATAGGCCACCGAAAATGGAATATGGATGCGTCGCGTCTGGCCCTTCAGCGTCCAATTGACGAACCGGTCCTCGATCAGCCGTGAGTTCGGCACGAGAATGTCGACATTGTCGTTGGTTCTGATGCGTGTCGCGCGGGTCCCGATCTCCTGGATGATGCCGCGGATGCGCTCGCCGCCGGGCAGCTCGACGTAATCGCCGACCTTGATGACGCTGTCGAACAGGAGCACGAGCCCGGAAACGAATTCCTTGACCACGCCCTGGAGCCCCAGCCCGACGCCGACGCCGACCGCACCGGCAAAAACCGCGAATGAGCTGAGATTGAAGCCCAGTGCTGAAATCGCAAACGACGCGCCCAGTATGACAATTCCATACGCGCCGAGCTTCTCCAAAATATAGAGAGAGGTGGTGGAACCGCCCATCCGTTCGCGAAATCGACCAAGCCCCGCGGTCAACAACCTCGCTGCGACAAGTGACACGATGAGAATGGCGAGAGCGAGCAGCAGACTACCCAGCGTTATTGCCGTGCCGCCGAGATTGGTTATGACAAGCGAACCAAGATCAGATTTTGCAATTGCATTTTGCACGGAATCCATCGCTCCATAGATCACCGGGAAGGCTTGGATATCTAAAACAGGTCTCCAGGCACTTTTGTTCCAATTTACTGTCACCCCCGGCGAACATCGCTCGAATCCCGTTCCCTCGCAGCACTTGCGCGCTGCTCGCCGGGGATGACAATTGTGCTCGTTGAAGAAATGGTCTCATGACAATCATCTGCTTTGAAGTTGAACGGCCTTGAGCGCGCACAGGCGCAGGGCGGCGCTCGGCTTCATCCTTGCGAATGTTTTTTTGGATTCGCTGTCGTTCGGGTTGATCTTTCCCATCCTGCCGAAGCTCGTCTTGACCTTGTCCGGCGGAAACCTGGCGAGCGCCGCGCAGGATTTCGGCTGGATGTCCGCCGCCTGGTCGGTGACGAATTTTATCGCCGCGCCGGTGTTGGGCGTGCTCTCGGATCGCTATGGCCGCCGACCCGTCATCCTGATCTCGGCTTTCGGCTTCTCGCTCGACCTCCTGGTCATGGCGGTGGCGCCGACGGTGGCTTGGCTGTTTGTCGGCCGCGTCGTGTCGGGACTGACGGCCGCGAGCTATTCCGCCGCGGCGGCCTATCTCGCCGACGTCACGCCGCCGCTTCAACGCACCCGTCGCTTTGCCGTGTTCTCAGCCGTCTCGGCAACCGGCATGATCCTTGGCCCGGCGGCGGGCGGTCTCCTCGGCGAGATCAGTCCGCGCGCGCCATTCTTTGCGGCGGCGGCATTCGCCGCCCTCGGCTGGCTCTATGGCCTGCTCATTCTGCCGGAGTCGCTTGCGCCGGAATTGCGGACCAAGATCCAATGGAAAAGCGCCATTCCCATTCGTTCGTTCGGCATCATCAGTCGGGACAGGAAACTCACTGGTCTGGTCAGCGCGGGATTCCTGATCCAACTGGGAGCGACGTCAGCCAATACGATCTTCGTTCTCTACACCGGATTTCGCTATCACTGGACGTCGACGGATGTCGGCTTGCTGCTGATGGCGTGGGGCGGCGGCAACATATTCGGGATGGCGATCCTGGCGCCCAGACTCGCCGAATGGTTTGGAGAACGCGTCACGCTTATTGCCGGTCTGAGCCTTTTGGCGATCGGCTTTGCCGGTCTTGGCCTGGCGCGCACAAGTTTTGAATTCTGTCTCGCCTGCGTTCCCGCCTGCCTCGGAAATATCTGCGGGCCGCCATTGCAGGCTTTGGAGACCAGGCAGGTGAGTGCGACGGAACAGGGCCGCCTGCAGGGCGCGCTCACCAGTCTGGTCGCCCTGACCGGACTCATCGGACCGATCTTCTTCACCCAGGTCTTCGCCTGGTCGATCGCCTTCGAAACAAGCTGGTCCGGCGTCGCGTACTACATCGGCGGCGGCCTCATGGCGGCAGCCTTGCCGATTGCTTTCACGGCGTCGCGGTCGCAGAGGCACCTGTCTGCGCAGGACGGAGACTGAAGCGCCTTATTCGAGTGCGAGCCTTACGAACACCGTCGTGCCATGGGGATCAGCGCCATATCTTGGAACAACCGAAGAGGGCACAAAATCGAACGTGTAGGACGCGCCCAAGCCAAGCTTCGCATGCTCGGCGATCTTCCAGTCATGGATACCCCCGAGCGTCAATTCGCCGACGCCATGCACCGTGCCCGACGCATCGATCTCGTTGTTCTCTTCCCATTCGGCACGGGCGAACGCGGTCCAGGCTTCTGCCGGTTTGTATTCGGCCTCGAGCAGCGCGCCGTTGAGCCGGTGTCCATCGCTCAGGTCTTTGAGGCCCCAGGCGAGCGTCGCCGACAGCGAGGAGTCGCCGCCAAATCTGGTGACGTACGAGGCCGACGCCGTGAAGCGGTTCTCGTCGACCGCAGGCGCCAGTTGCTCCGGGCTCTTGAGAAATCCCCATGACGCTTGCAAGGACCAGTGCGCGTCCGGGTTGACGCTCGCGCGCACCGCCGTCGAATCGAACCGGGCACCGTCGAAATCAAAGCGACTCTGGTCGGGTTCGCGTCCGTTGAACTGCGAGACTTCGATCTTCCAGTCGTCTTGCACGAATCCGACTGTCACGACACCGAACGCGATGTGCGTGGAATCGAGCCAATGATGCGTGATGGGTGCGATGGGAATGTCCATCGCGGATGCCCGATGCATGAAGGCGGGCGGACCCAGCGCAGGTTCACCGGGATAACCCGCATAGACAAAGACGCTCTCGTCGGGCGCGAGCTTGCGAACGTAAGTGCCCGACAGCTCCATGAGGAAGTCGTGGGGATGCTGTCGGTCCACGAGCGGCGTTACGCCGTCGGCAGTCTCGCCGGTTGCGAGAAGGAGCGGATAACCGCGCCTTCCCATGAAAGGATCGGGGCTCACCATGGCGCGGAAGATGAGCGTATCGCTTGGGCTGAGATCGCGGCGTGCCATTCCCATCAGCATGCCGGCCAGAAAAAACTTGTCGTCGCCGCGCGGTCCGCTTTGGCTGTCATAGATGCCCCAGAGCATCGCATGCCCCATCAACATCCAATCATCCAACGTTGCATGAATACCGTGATGCTCGGCAAGGTCCGGCTGCCAACTCGTTCCGGATGCGTCGCGCGTCATGGGATAAGAACCGAACGCGCCCGTCATCGTCATGCCGGGCATCTCGGTCATCGCGCCAGCTTGCGTCTTGCCATGAGCCATGCCTGGCATGTCTGACTTGCTGGAAGGAGGCGTCGTTGGTGGTTGCGCCTTCGTGGGTTTGCTTTCGCGACCGTCGTGCTCCGTGGGCATAGTCATGCCAGGCATCTCCTCGCCATAGGCGGGGGACGCGAGAAGGCGTACGGCAAGCAGGGCCAATGCGGCGTGCCGCAAGCTGCAAGGGCGAATGATGGGCATGGAAAAGCAGCCTACGAGACGATCATCCAGACGGCCATCGCGACCATCATCACATTCTCTGTGAGCGAGACGAAGCCAAGCGGAACATTGCTGTTTCCGCCGACGCAGGCACATTTGATGTCGCGCTCCCGGATGTAGACCGCGTAGAACATGAGACGGGGCGCGGCCGCTGTCCCATCATACCGACATTCGATTCAAAAGTGCCGCGCGGTCAAGGATTTCCTAGCCGGTCAGGCTAGCGGCGAGCCGGTCGAGAGACTGCGACCAGCCTTCTTTATAGTCTTCGACGGGATACTTTTCCGACGCCATGTCCGCGTGCACGACCGTCAGTCTGGTTTTCCCGTTCATGTCCTCCAAACGAAGCGTGATTGTCGAAGCCGGCCGGTCGACAGAATCCAATTCGTTCTCGTCTTGATCGGAAAAATGCTGCTCCAGGACCAGCTTCTCGCCCTCGACGATCTCGCGATAAATCCATTTGAACCAGATCGGCGAGCCCTCATGCACGATCTCGCAAAGCATCGAGCCGCCGACGCGGAAGTCGACTTTGCAGGTGGGCATGCTGGCGTCGTTGGGCATACCCCACCAGGCTTTGAGCGCATCGATTTCGCTGCAGGCCCGCCAGACCTTTGCGCGCGGCGCATCGAGCACGCGTATGATGGTCAATTCGTTTTTCAAAGCCGTCGTCATCGTTGCGTCTCCAGATATTTTTCCAGGCGATCCAGCCGGCTTTCCCAGATGTCGCGGTAGCGTTCGAGATGTTTCGCAGCGTCGCTCAGCGCGGCGGGCGCGAGTGCGGCGACCTGCTGCTTGCCCTCCCGGCGCTTGGTGACGAGCCGGGCTTTCTCGAGCACGACAAGATGCTTCGCCACGGCCGCGAATGAGATGTCGTAGGACGATGCGATCTCGCCGACCGACAATTCCTTTTTGGCAACGCGGCGCAGGATGTCGCGGCGCGTCACGTCGGAGAGTGCGCCGAAGACCAGGTCGAGTTGCGCGGTACGTTCAACCATATGGTTGAATGATAGGGAAGCGTCCGGGGTCCGTCAAGGGGTTCGACAATGTCAGCGCTGAGCCGCTTTGAGGGCGTCTTCCAGGTCCTGCGTGAGATCGCCGACATCCTCGATCCCCGTCGAGAGCCGGAGCAGATCGGGCGGACACGGGGTGTCCGGCCCTTCGACCGAAGCGCGATGTTCCACCAGGCTCTCGACGCCGCCGATCGAGGTCGCGCGTTTCCAGAGCCGCACATGCGCCGCCGTCGCGATCGCCGCACGCTCGCCGCCCTTGACGCGGATGGAGAGCATCCCGCCGAAGCCGTCTTGCATCTGGCGCGCCGCCACCGCATGGCCAGGGAAGTTCGTCAGACCCGGATAGAGCACGTCTTCCACGAGCGGATGGCCGCGGAAATGTTCGGCGAGCGTCAGCGCATTCGCCGCCGCCGTGCGCACGCGCGGAAAGAGCGTGCGCATGCCGCGGAGCAAGAGCCACGCTTCGAACGCACCGGGCACCCCGCCAAGCTGCGTGCGCAGGGTCTTGATCGCGTGCCACGGCTCGTCGTCCGCACGTGTTGCGAGCGCGCCGCCGATGAGATCGGAATGGCCGTTGAGATACTTCGTCGCCGAATGCATGACAATATCGGCGCCGAGTTCGATCGGCTTGGTGAAGACGGGCGTTGCAACGGTCGAATCCACCGCGAGCCGCGCGCGTGCTCCATGCGCGAGCGCGGCCATTGCGGCAAGGTCCGTCACGTCCCACATGGGATTGGCCGGCGTTTCGGTCCAGATGAGTTTGGTTTCGCCAGGCCTGAGCGCCGCCTTCACCGCCGCGAGGTCGGTCATATCGACCAGTTCGACTTTCAAGCCCCAGTTCGTCGCGAAGGTGGCGAGCCAGCTTCTGAGCAGCCAGTACATTACTTTCGGCGCGAGCACGTGATCGCCCGGCTTGAGCGACAGAAACACCGCGGTCGCCGCGGCCATGCCGGACGAAAAGAGCGCTGCGCCCTTGGCGTTTTCCAGCGACGCCAGCACGGCTTCGGCCTGGTCGTAGGTCGCGTTGTCGGAGCGCGAGTAGGAACGCCCCGAGCGAAACTGATTGTCGGGATCGCGAATGTAGGTTGAAGACGGATGGATCGGCGGCGAGACCGCGCGTGTCTTTTCGTCGATCCAGCCCAGCGCTTGGGCCGCGACCGTCGCCGGCTTCATCGGAGGCTTATCCACCATGCCCGATGCTGGCATGGCGCACCGTCAGGCGGCAACCGGCCCGGGTTTCCCGTCTTCGATGACGAAGGAGGCGAGCGTCGAACGCGTCGCCTTGGGATCGGTGATGTCGGAAACCACCTGGTAGTCCGCCTTCAGCCGCTCGCGTGTCAGCGCGACGCTGACATAGCCGCGCTTGCGGCTATCGAAGAACTTTATGTGCGGATTGTCGGGCAGAAGTTTGCTGAATTGATCGTAGGGCGGTCCATACGACGTAATCGAAGTGCCGACCAGTTCGCTGGCGATGGCCGGCGCTGACGGATCGTCGAAGTCCGTCTTGAGATCGTTGGCCCAGAAGGAGTGAATGTCGCCCGTGATTACGACCGGATTGGACGGCTTGGACTGAGCGATGTGCTGCATCAGCCGCGTGCGGCTCGGCGGATAGCCATCCCAGCCGTCCGTCCAATATGCGTCCTCTCCTGCCGGATTTTTCTGATGCAGCCGCGCCATCAAGACGTCGTTGGCGATGACGTTCCAGCGCGCCTTTGAACGCGCGAGACCGTCGAACAGCCAGGCTTCCTGCGTCATGCCGATCATCGAGCGCGTCGGATCCATCAGTTCGGGACAATGCGCCGGTGTTTCCTGATGACCGCCGCCGCCATCGCCTTGCTTCTTTGCCGGATCGCCGTAGCAGGCTTCGCGCGAGCGATATTGCCGCCCGTCGATCAGATCGACGCGCATCAGGTCGCCGAAATCGTAGCGGTCATAGAGCCGCATGTCGGGTCCTTGCGGCTTGGAAAACACAGGCTTCACCGGCATGAATTCGTAGAAGGCCTGATAGGCGGCGGCGCGGCGCATCAGAAACGCCTGCGGATCCTGAAAGTCCTGGCCGAACCTGTCGGCATAATCGTTCTGCACCTCGTGATCGTCCCAGGTGACGAGCGCCGGCACCGCGGCATGCAGCGCCTGCAGATCGGGATCGAGGCGATATTGCGTGTAGCGCGCACGATATTCGTCCAGCGTCTCGCACTCCTTGCCGCCGGAATGCGTGCGCACGGTTGGACGCCTTTTGTCGGCATATTCGTAGATGTAGTCGCCCAGGAAGATTCCGAAATCCGGATTCTCCTCGGCCGCATGGCGATAGGCGGAGAAGTAGCCGTATTCATAATGCGAGCAGGAGAAAAAGGCGAAGCGCAGACTGTCCGTGCCGCGCGGCGGCAATGTCATCGCGCGGCCGATGGCGCTGACTTCACCGCCGGAGCGGAAGCGATACCAATAGGGCCGCCCCGGCTTCAGTCCACGCACGTTGGCGTGCACGGCGTAGCCGAAGTCGCGCTCCGCCAATGCCGTACCGCGCCTCACGACGTGACGCAGTGAGTCATCACTGGCGATTTCATACGCAATGGGGATAAGCGGCGCATCGCCGATGGCGCGCGGATCACTTGCGAGCGGCTCCGGCGCAAGTTTCGTCCACAAGACGAACCCGTCCGTCGCGGGTGCGCCGCTCGCCACGCCGAGACTGAAAGGATTGTTCTGCCAGACCGGCGCGGTCATGGCCCTTACGATGTTCGGAGATGCGACCAACGTCGCTCCGATGCCAGTCAGCACGCCGCGCCGCGTCGGGGCCAAAAGTCGGTTCATGCGTTCACGGGAATCATAGCCATGCGACGGTTGCGTATCGTCGAAGTTCAGGCAAGCCCGACTTCCGCTGCGGCAACCAAAAGGACGCGTTTGTCCACTGGTGCAGCGCATCAGCAGCGATGCTAAAAGGACAGTCGGCAATATTAAGGAGACGTGGCATGGGTGACGCATATATCGTGGCGGCGGCGCGCACGGCCGGCGGCAAGCGCGGCGGCAAGCTGAAGGACTGGCATCCCGTCGACATGGGCGCCGAGGTGATCAACGCCCTGCTCGACCGCAGCAAGGCCGATCCCAACCTGATCGAGGACGTGATCTGCGGCTGCGTCAGCCAGGTCGGCCAGCAGGCGATCAACGTGGCGCGCAACGCCGTGATGGCATCGCGCCTTCCGGAGCACGTGCCGGGCACGAGCGTCGATCGCCAATGCGGCTCGTCGCAGCAATCGCTGCACTTCGCGGCGCAGGCCGTGATGTCCGGCAGCATGGATGCCGTCATCGCGATGGGCATCGAGAGCATGACGCGGGTGCCGATGGGGGCGTCGGCTGCGCTGCCGGCGCAGAACGGCATGGGCACCTATATGAGTCCGGAACTGCAGAAGAAATATCCCAACATCCAGTTCAGCCAGTTCATGGGCGCCGAAATGATGGCGACCAAATACGGCTTGAAGAAGGACCAGCTCGACCAGTTCGGCTATGAGAGCCACAAGAAGGCGATCGCGGCGACGCAGGGCGGCAAGTTCAAGGACGAAGTGGTGCCGCTTTCGATCAAGGCGGAAGACGGTTCGACCTCGCTGCACACGACCGACGAAGGCATCCGCTTCGACGTCTCGCTCGAGGGGATCAAGGGGGTGAAGCTTCTGCGCGAAGGCGGCGCCATCACGGCAGCGACCTCGAGTCAGATTTGTGATGGCGCGTCGGGCGTCCTCGTAGTCAACGACAAGGGCTTGAAGGCGCTCGGCGTGAAACCCCTGGCGCAAATCCATCACATGACGGTGATCGGCGGCGATCCGGTGATCATGCTCGAGGCACCATTACCTGCAACCAAGCGCGCGCTGGAGAAGGCCGGCATGGGGATCGACGACATCGACATCTTCGAGGTGAACGAAGCCTTTGCCTCGGTCCCGGTAGCCTGGCTGCAGCAGTTGGGCGCCAATCCGGAAAAGCTCAACGTTAATGGCGGCGCGATTGCGCTCGGCCATCCGCTCGGTGCCTCCGGCACCAAGCTGATGACGACGCTTCTCTATGCGCTCAAGGATCGCGGCAAGAAATGGGGCCTTCAAACCATGTGCGAAGGCGGCGGCCTCGCCAACGTCACGATCGTGGAGCGGGTGTAGTCGCAATCACATACGTCATTGCCCGGCTTGTCCGGGCAACCCATTTTCCTTCGCGCAGGAAGATGGGTCGCCCGCATAAAGCGGGCGAGGGAGTGAGGCATGGACCTTTCCTATAGCCCCGAATACGAAGCCTTCCGCGCCGAGATCCGCGCCTTTGCCGAGAAGCATGGCGCACAAGCGCCGCGCGGCGGCATGGCGGCGACGATGGCCGGCGCCAGGGAGTGGCAGAAGCTCCTTATCGCGCATGGCTACGCCGCGCGCACGATTCCGAAAGAGTATGGCGGCTACGGCGCCGAGCCGGACGTCCTGAAGTCGCGCATCATCGCGGAAGAATTCATTGCGCTCGGCTTGCCGATGGGAATGTCGGGGCAAGGCATCTCGATGCTGGTGCCGACACTGCTGGAACTCGGCAGCGAAGAGCAGAAGAAAAAGTTCATCGGGCCGACGCTGCGTGGCGAGATCATCTGGTGCCAAGGCTATTCCGAGCCGGGCGCAGGTTCGGATCTTGCCTCGCTCAGCACGCGCGCGGTCGAAGACGGCGACGACTTCGTCATCAACGGACAGAAAATCTGGACTTCGACGGCGGCGCAGGCCGACATGATCTTCTGCCTCGTGCGCACGGAAGCAGACAAGCCGAAACATGAAGGCATCTCGTATCTCCTCTTCTCGATGAAGACGCCGGGGATCGAAGTGAGGCCGCTCGTGACCATGACAGGGCGCGCGGAATTCAACGAAGTCTTCTTCACCGATGTGCGTGTGCCGAAGAAGGACATTGTCGGCCAGCGCGGCCAAGGCTGGTACGTCGCCAACGCCACGCTCCGCCATGAGCGCGGCATGCTGGGCGATCCCAACCAGGCCGGCACGCGGCTTCGCGCGCTGATCGAACTCATGCAAAGCGAAGATGTGGACGGTCGCCGCCTCATGGACAATCCGGTCATGCGCGACCGCCTCCTCAAGCTGCAGGCGCGGGTGCATGCGATGGAATATCACGGCCTTCGTCTGCTCACCGCCAGCCTCAAAGGCGAAGACCCCGGCGTGGCGCGGTTGATCGTCAAGCTGATGGGCTGCGAGCTCAACCATCAGCTGGCCGGTTTCGCCATCGATGCACTGGGAGAACTCGGCATGCTCTATTCCGGCTCGCCGCACCTGCGCAACGGCGGCGACTGGCAATCGAGCTACATGTTCGATCTCGGCCTCATTATCGGCGGCGGCACCGCGCAGATCCAGAAGAACATCATCTCGGAACGTGGTCTCGGCATGCCGCGCGAGCCCAAAACGGCGAAGGCCTAAGCCATGGAATTCGGCCTCAGCGACGATCAGAAGATGATGCAGGAGAGCATCGAGCGTACTCTCGAACGCGTCTCGCCGCTGGAACGCGTGCGCAAGGCCGCCGGACGCGAGCCTTTCGCCGCCGACGTGATGAAGGCACTCGTCGAACTCGGCGTGCCGGGGATTTTGATCGAAGAAGAATTCGGCGGCCTGGGCCTCAGCCTGCTCGACGCCGTGCTCGCGGCCGAAGCGCTTGGCCGCCATGTCGCGCCGGTTCCCTTTGTAGCGAGTTCGGTGATGGCGCCGTTGGCGCTGGCGGGCGCGGGCTCTGACAAACAGAAGAAGGCATACCTGCCGAAACTCGCGTCGGGCGAAATCATCGCCGGCGTTGCCATCAGCGAACAGGCGGCCGGCGCGCGCGAGAAAGCGGGTATCACCGCCAAGGGCGGCAGGCTCACCGGCAAGACGCTGTTCGTGCTCGACTTCGCCGGTGCCGATGTCTTCATCGTCGCCGACAGGTTCGCCGGACTTCACATCGTCGACGCCAAGGCCAAGGGCCTCGGGAAGATCCAACTCACGACCATCGATGCCACACGCTCGCTTGGCGAACTCGCCTTCGACACTGTCGAAGCCGAGCCGCTCACGTCTGGCAATCCTGCCGCCACGCTCGATCGCATGATCGATGCCGGGCGCATCATGCTCGCGGCCGACACGCTGGGCGCCGGCGGCCGCATGATCGAGAAGGCCGTCGCCTACGCCAAGGAGCGCCAGCAGTTCGGCCGCGTCATTGGCTCGTTCCAGGCGGTCAAGCATCTGTGCGCGGAGATGGTGGCCGAGCTCGAACCGTGCCGCGCGCTGATCTGGTATGCGGCCTACGCCTTCGACGAATTCCCCGAGCAATCGCGGCGCATGGCGGCGCATGCCAAGGCGCACACGTCGGAAGTCGGCACCTTCGTCGCGCGCACTGCGACCGAAGTGCATGGCGGCATGGGTTTCACCGATCTTCTCGGCCTGCACTATTGGTTCAAGCGTATCGGCTTCGACCGCCAGGCGCTGGGCGGCCCGGAGAAAGTCCGTCACGACGCGGCCGTGGCGCAAGGCTGGGTGGGTAACTAGGTCCCCTCACCCGACGCGCTGCTGGCGCAGCGTCGACCTCTCCCGCAAGCGGGAGAGGTTGGCATAACATCGGCCTCTCAGGCGAAACGGGAAAGGTCGGAAATGCGACGCATTTCCGGAGTGAGGGATAGTTTGACGCCGCCAAGCCACACCGACGGATTACCGTTTCCCCAGCGCATCTGGGCGGTTGCGACCATTGCGCTCGGCGTCATCATGGCGGTGATGGATTCGGCGATCGCCAACGTCGCGCTTCCGACCATCGGCATCGATCTCAACACCGATCCGGCGCTCTCGATCTGGATCGTCAACGGCTACCAGCTCGCCGTCACGATCTCGCTTCTGCCGCTGGCGGCGCTCGGCGACATCATCGGCTACCGCCGCGTCTATCTCGCCGGCTTGATCCTCTTCACCATCGCGTCGCTGCTGTGTGCGCTGTCGCACTCGCTACCGATGCTGGCCTTCGCGCGCGTGGTCCAGGGGTTCGGCGGAGCCGGGATCATGAGCGTGAACTCGGCGCTCATCCGCTTCATCTATCCGCAAAGCATGCTGGGGCGCGGGCTCTCCATCAACGTGCTGGTGGTGGCGATTTCGGCCGCAGCCGGTCCAAGCGTCGCTGCGGCGATCCTCTTCGTCGCGACCTGGCCCTATCTCTTCGCCGTCAACATCCCGTTCGGGATCGCGGCCGTGATCGTCGGGTTCCGCGCGCTGCCGAAGACGCCGCGCGCGCCGCATCGCTTCGATATCGCAGGCGCTGTTCTGGTCGCGACACTCTTCGGCCTCCTCATCGCCAGCATCGACGCGCTTGGCCATGGCGAGGCATTCATCTGGTTCGCCGCCGAGCTAGTGGCGGCGCTTGCGATCGGGACCGTCATGGTCAGGCGCGAACACCAGACCGCATCGCCCATGCTGCCCGTGGATCTGATGCGCATCCCGATGTTCGCGCTTTCCATCGGCACCGCAGTCTGCTCCTTCGCCGGACAGATGTTGGCGCTCGTGTCGCTGCCGTTCCTGTTGCAGAGCGCGATGCATTACAGCGCCGTCGAAACCGGACTCTTGATCACGCCCTGGCCGATCGCGATCACGATCATATCTCCGCTTGCGGGACGCCTGGCCGATCGCTATCCCGCGGGCCTGCTCGGCGCCATCGGATTGGTCGTGTTCGCCATCGGGCTGTTGTCGCTCGCCCTCCTGCCGCCGAGCGCGAACGTGATCGACATTTCCTGGCGCATGGCCTTGGCCGGCGCCGGTTTCGGATTGTTCCAGTCGCCGAACGCGCGCGCGATGATCTCGTCGGCGCCGCTCGAGCGTAGCGGCGGGGCGAGCGGCATGCTCGGCACAGCACGTCTCCTCGGCCAGACGATTGGAGCGGCTCTTGTGGCGCTCTCCTTTGCGCGCCTGCCGCAGCATGGCACGCAGCTATCGCTGTATATCGGCGTCGGCTTCGCGCTGGCGGCGGCCGCCGTCAGCAGCCTGCGACTTTTTGAGCGCACGGCAGAGGCCGCGAGAAGCAAGAGTCCCGGCGAGGCTTCCAGCGCGAATTGATTGGACGCTGTTCCCGGCCCTTGCTCATAATTCCTGAGAGACATGTGCAGGGGAAGACCGTGACCAAGATTGCATTGCTGTTTCTGACCGCAAGTTTCGCGGCGCTCGGCCTGGCAAGCGCCGACGAGATGCCGGCCAAGAACGACTATTCCATCGCCTCGAACTGGCTCTGCCTGCCCGGACACGAAGATGCCTGCAGCGCCAACGAAGATGCAACCGTGGTCGGCGCCGACGGCACGTTGAAGCATGAGAAATTCCGGCCCGCGAAGAACGCACCGGTCGATTGCTTCTATGTCTATCCGACCGTGTCGCGCGATCCCGGCGTCAACAGCGACATGCTGCCCGGCGCCGAAGAGATGATCGTGATCGCCCAGCAATTCGCGCGCTTTGGAAGCGCGTGCAAGACCTACGCGCCGCTCTATCGCCAATTCACGCTGACGGCGCTTGCCGCGCGCATGACCGGACGACCGATGGCGGCGCCCGCCGACCCGATGCTCGGCTATCACGATGTCGTCGATGCCTGGAACTATTACCTTGCGCACTACAATCGCGGCCGCGGCGTCGTTCTCATCGGCCACAGCCAGGGCTCGGGCGTTCTCAACGCGCTGATCAAGAACGAGATCGACGGCAAGCCGATTCAGAAACAGCTGGTGCTCGCTATCCTTGGCGGTACGCGACTTCAGGTGCCGGTCGGAAAAGACGTCGGCGGCGATTTCCAGCATGTCGCGCTTTGTCACTCGGACACCGATGTCGGCTGCGTCATCGCCTTTGCGTCGTTCCGCAGCAACCTGCCGCCGCCCGCGAACAGCCGCTTCGGCAAGAGCAACGGTCCAGGTCTTGAAGCGGCGTGCGTCAATCCTGCCGCACTCGGCGGCGGTTCGGGCGAAATCCACGCCTATCTCGCGTCGAGCGGGCGCGCCTTCGGCGCGGCGGTCGAGCCCAAGCCGTGGGCGACGGGAAAGACCGTCGAGACGCCGTTCGTCTCGCTTCCCGGCATGCTGAGCGCGGAGTGCGCGCGCAACGATGTCGGAACGTACCTCGCGATCACCGTGCATGGCGATCCGGCCGATCCGCGCGTCGACGACATTCCCGGCGATGTTGTGCTTGGCGGGCAGGTGCAGCAGGATTGGGGCTTGCACCTGATCGACATGAACCTGTTCATGGGCAATTTGATCGACATCGTGAAAAGCCAGTCGCGGGCGTATTTGAAGAAACAATCGGGAGCGTGAGATGGAACTTTCACCGGGCAAAGCGGGGTTTGCGCAAGGACGGCTCGAGCGCATCGCCGACCATCTGAGCCGCGCCTATATCGACAACGGCAAGATCGCGGGATGCCAGGTCGCGGTGACGCGGCGCGGCCACCTCGCCTATTTCAAATCGCTCGGCCAGATGGATCGCGAGCGCGGCAAACAGATGGCCGACGATACCATCTTCCGCATCTATTCCATGACCAAGCCGATCACCTCCGTCGCGCTGATGACGCTTTACGAGCGCGGTTATTTCCAGCTCAACGATCCCGTCCACCGCTTCGTGCCGGAGTGGCGCGATCAGCGTGTCTGGGTGTCGGGCGAAGGCTCGGCGATGGCGACGGAGAAGCCCCATCGCCCGGTCAGCATGCGCGACATGCTCTGCCACACCGGCGGCATCACTTATGGAGCGGCGCTTGCCGCGCTGGGTGCACCCGATACCGGCCATCCAGTCGACAAGGAATATGCCCGCATTGGCGTGCGCCGCGGCGACGGCGAAGACTTGAAATCGTTCGTGCAAAAGCTTGGCCGCGTGCCCTTGCGCTATCAGCCGGGTGAACGCTGGATGTATTCGCTATCGACCGATGTCTGCGGCGCGCTGGTCGAGATCATCTCCGGCAAGCGCTTCGACAGGTTTCTTGAGGAGGAAATCTTCGCGCCTTTGAAAATGACGGACACCTCCTTCACCGTGCCGCGCGAGAAGTTGAACCGCTTCGCGGCGAACTATCGACGCGGACCCGACAAGAAGCTGCAGCTGATCGAAGATCCCGAAAGGAGCAGCTATCTCAAGGAGCCGACCTTCTTCTCGGGCGGCGGCGGTCTGACCGGCACGACGAAAGACTATGTCCGCTTCTGCGAAATGCTCCGGCGCGGCGGCGAGCTCGACGGCGCGCGAATCCTCGGACCGCGCACCATCGAACTGATGCACCGCAACCACCTGAAGGACGGCAAGGACCTGACGCAGATGGCGATCGGCGGCTTCTCGGAAACCGCCAACGAAGGCGTCGGCTTCGGGCTCGGCTTTGCCTGCACGCTCGACAGCGTGACGTCGGGCAGCATCGTCGGAAGCGACTGGTACTGGGGCGGCGCGGCTTCCACCATTTTCTGGGTCGACGCCAAGGAAGATCTCGCCGTCGTCTTCATGACGCAGCTGATGCCGTCCGGCGCGTTCAACTTCCGCGGCCAGCTCAAGAGCATCGTCTATTCGTCGATCGCGGATTAGACGTAGCGAGAGCCGTCCTTGTGCACGAAGTGGCCATTGGCGGCGGCGCTCTTCATGTCGATGTCCGAGCAGGTGGTCAGGTCTTCGCGTGAACGCGAGCCGACTTCCAGATACACCGCGGTCATATTCGACCGGTTGATCATATGGTGGCCATTGCCGGTGTTTTTCGCGAAGGCGGCGCAGTCGCCGGCGCGCAACACGACTTCGCCCTGATCTTCGATCAGCACCACTTCGCCTTCGAGCACATAGACGAATTCGTCCTCGTGGGTGTGCCAATGGCGCTGGCTCGACCAATTGCCGGGCGGCAGGTGCATGAGATTGACGCCGAAGTCTTTTAGTCCGCCGGCATTGCCGAGCCGTTGCCGGATGCGCTCGGTGCACGGCGCGTCGAACGGGGGCGGATAACCTGTGCCCTTGATTTGTTTCACGGCGGCGATGTCGATCTTCGGCATGATGGTTCTCTTAATTGTCTCTTGTTGCGGAGTTTACACGTCCAATCGTGTTGCCGCGCGGAACGGATTTGCGGCCCATGCTATCGCGTAAGCTGTCCCCACGTCGCCTCTCTGGTTAAAGTGCGCCTCAGAACTGGAGGGGATCACCATGACTCTTTCCGACCTCGCATCGCTCGGCAGCTTCGTTAGCGGCGTTGCCGTGCTGGTTTCGCTGGTTTTCCTGTTTTTCCAGTTGCGGCAATTGAATGCGCAGGTCGCACAAAACACGCGGCATGCGCGCGCACTAGTCTGGCAGGAAGCGACGGCCCGCGGCGTGAACCTGATGATTGCGACGGCCGATCGCGAACTTTGTGCGGCCTATATCCGCGGCAATGGCGAGGAACCGACGCCGGACGCCATCACGCAGCGACAATTCGTTCTGCAAGCGCGCGCCGCCGCGCTTTCCATCGAGGACCTCTTTCGCCAGTGGGACGACGGTCTTATGAGCGATGCTCGCTGGGACCGCACGCGCCGAAGTTATCCTCAGGCGCTCGCCACCAATCCCGGTCTGCGTCGCGTGATCGAGGAGGGCATCGTTCCGGGACTCGACGCCGGTGATCCTTATCGTAAGTTTCTCGAATGGGCGCTCAGGGAATCGCAGAAGCTCTGAAACGAGGCACGTCGACGAGAAGCTTCACCGACGTCAGCGCGTCGACATGCCGCCGTCGATGACGAGCTCGCTGCCCGTGACATAACGCGAGTCATCGCTGGCGAGATAAAGCACGCCCTGGGCGATGTCCTCCGGCAGGCCCTTCTTCCCGATCGGCACCACCTGTTCGGAGAGTTGATCGAGATTGGGCGCGTTCGCGCCCGCCGGCTGATCGGCGGCGCCGGGGATCATTCCGGTCGGAATGATGCCGAGCCAGATCGGCGTTTCGATGATGCCGGGATGGACGGAATTCACCCGCACATTGTCGCGCGCCAGACCGCATTCCATCGCCACCGCCTTGGTAAAGAGGCGAACGCCGCCCTTGGTCGCACAATAGCCGGCGAGCGTCGGCGAACCCTTGAGACCGGCGAGCGAAGAGATGTTGATGATCGAGCCGCCGCCCGATTCGCGCATCAGCGGCAGCGAATGCTTCACACCCAAGAACACGCCGTCGAGGTTGATCGCCTGCTGGCGCCGCCAATCGGCAAGCGTCATCGTCAGAACCGAGCCCGCGATGGCGATGCCGGCATTGTTGACGAGCACATGGAGCTTACCAAGCCGCGCCTTGACCTCGGCGACGACGCCGATCCACGCCTCTTCGCTCGCCACATCATGATGCAGGTAGATGCCGTCGCCGCCGGCTTTCTTGATCGCGGCGACGCAATCCTTGCCCATATCGTCCTGGACGTCGGTGACGACGACGACGGCGCCCTCTTTGGCCAGGAGTTGCGCGCTGGCGCGGCCGATGCCGCTGGCGCCGCCGGTGACGAGAGCGACTTTTCCTTTGACGCGATCCATGGGCGTTCTCCTAGTTCAGCTTGGCGATGAAGGTTTCGACGGCCGCATTGAAGGCTTTCGGCTGATCGATATTGGCGGCGTGACCGGCATCGGGAATGACCGCCTTTTCCGCGCCCGGAATCTTCGCCGTCATATAGTCGGACGCCGCGAGAAACGGCGTGTCGTTGGCGCCGACGATGACGATCGACGGCACCTTGATATTGGGAAGGGACTCGATCACGCGCGCATTCTTCTGCGTGAGCATGCCGCGACCGGCACGCGCGAGCCCCTTGGCATCGCGATGCTGCGCGGTGGCACGTTCGGCGCTCGCATTGCCGAGAAGGCCCAGGCCTTCCTTTTCATAGCGCTCGGCCGTGCGCAGCGACGTCTGGTTCCAGCCTTCGCGCGCCTTGTCATTCTTGTAGCCGGGACCGGTGTCGATGATCAGGAGCGCGCGCACGCGCTCGGGGTGGCTCGCATGAAACGCCAGCGACATGTAGCCGCCGAGCGAGAGGCCGCCGACGATGGCCGTCTTGGCGCCGACCTTGTCCAGAAGCGCCAGCATGTCGGCGACCGTCGCCTCCTCACTATAGAGTGATGGGTCTTCGGGATAGTCGCTTTGACCATGGCCCCGCATGTCCCACAGGACCAGCTTGTGCTTCTTCGAGAGCGCTTCGATCTGGCCCCGCCACATCTGCGACGTCGCCGAATAACCATGGCTCAAGAGGATGACGGGCCCTTCGCCATGCGTTTCGTAATAGATGTTCACGCCGTCGCGCGCGAGCATGGCCATGCCTCACCTCCCAAATTCCGGCCTCTGCGGGGCCCCAAAGGCGATATTGAGCGGACGTAACGATTTGGGCAACAGCAGCGAATTGAAGGTGGGCCTGCTATGCTGCGCCCACCGATTCAAGAGAACCAGGCATGACGGATACGCCAGGATCGATGACGCAGGGGAACGCTGACGCGAGCGGGCCGTCTGATCGCGTCCGTGCCGCGCTCGGCCTTCGACCCAGAAAGCCGAACTATCTCTTCTATCGCCACACGATTGCGGTGCGTGCGCTGCACTGGCTGAACGCCATCATTATGCTCGTCATGCTGATGAGCGGCTTGCAGATCTTCAACGCGCACCCCGCGCTTTATTGGGGCAATGGCGCCGACTTCGATCATCCGTTCATCTCGCTCACCGCGGTTGGCACGCAAGACAATTTCCACGGCGTGACTGAGATCGGTTCCTGGACGTTCAACACCGACGGCGTGCTCGGCGCGTCCACGTCCGATGGCGTCAAGAGTGTGCGCGGCTTTCCCGACTGGGTGACGCTGCCGGCAGCCTCTCCGAACCTGGCGCTCGGGCGGCTCTGGCATTTCGCCTTCGCCTGGCTTCTGGTCGCCAATGGCATGGCCTATGTCGCCTATGCGTTTGCGAGCGGGCATTTCCGCAAGGAGCTTCTGCCGACGTCAAAGGACTTCGCCGAGCTGCCGCACGAAATCGCCAACCATGCGCGGCTGCGCTTCGCCAGGGGCGAGGCCGCCAAGCATTATAACGGCATCCAGCGCATGACGTATTTCGTCGTGATCTTCGTGCTCGGTCCGTTGATCGTTCTCACCGGCCTCACCATGTCACCGACGATGGACAGCGCCTTCCCGTTCCTGCCTTGGATCTTCGGCGGTCGACAGAGCGCGCGTACGATCCACTTTATCTGCGCGTTTTCGTTCGTCGCGTTCTTCCTCGTGCACATCATCATGGTGATCCTGTCCGGCACCTGGAACAATGTGCGTTCGATGATCACAGGTCGTTATGCGATCGAGACGGAGAACAGAAATGGCTGACGCGACGACCAGCCGGCGACGTTTTCTCGCGCGCACCGCGGCGCTGGCAAGCACGCTGGGGCTTTGGGGCTGCAGCGACCCGTCGCAAACACCTTGGGTGTTGAACATTCTGGGCGAGGTCGAAAATCTGACGCGCCGCGCCCAACGTCTCTTTGCCGGCGGACACGCGCTCGCGCCGGAATATTCGAAAGCCGATATCGCGGCCAAATTCCGCGCCAACGGCACGCTCAATCCGAACACCAACGACTATACCGCCCACCTTGCGAACGGGTTCAAGGACTGGACCATCGCCGTCGGCGGGCTGGTCGACAAGCCGCTCAAGCTGTCGATGGCCGAACTGCGGGCCATGCCGTCGCGCACCCAGATCACGCGCCACGATTGCGTCGAAGGCTGGAGCTGCATCGGCGAATGGACCGGGACGCCCTTGCAAGTGGTTCTGGCAATGGCGGGGCCGAAGGACAGTGCGCGCTACGCCGTCTTCTATTGCGCCGACCCCATGGGCGAGGCAACGATGGATGCCAACGGAAACATCATTCAGCCGCCTTACTATTACGAAAGCCTGGACCTTCTGGAGGCCACCCATCCCCAGACAATTCTTGCTTACAAATTAAATGGTCAAAACCTGCCCGTAGAGCATGGCGCGCCGGTTCGCCTGCGCGCAGAGCGTCAACTTGGCTACAAAATGCCGAAATATGTCCAACGGATTGAACTGACCGACACTTTCGCGCGTATCGGTGGAGGCAAAGGCGGTTATTGGGAAGATCAGGGCTATCAATGGTATGGCGGCATCTGAAGGTCCATTGGGGGCACTTGCCCTGTGCTGAATTAACCCTGATATTTCGCGAGATAGTTTCACCGGTAAACGATTCTGAAATCGGCCGGGCAGTATTGGTGAGGTCATGAACCGTTTATCGCCCCTTTGCGCGGCGCTTGTCGCTTGCGCCGCTCTCGCCGGTTGCGCCACCACCGATCCCAGTGGTCAGAACGATCCTTATGAAAAGACGAACCGGTCGATCTTCGCGTTCGATCAGGCGCTGGATCACGCCGTCGCCCGTCCGGTTGCGGTCTTCTACAACCACGCCGTTCCGCAATTCGCGCGCGACGGCATCCACAATTTCCTCGGCAACCTCGACGCGCCAGTGACGCTCAGCAACGACGTGCTGCAAGGCTCCGCCGATCGTGCGGGTCAGACGCTTGGCCGTATCGTGATCAATTCGACCATCGGCGTCGGCGGTCTCGTCGATGTCGCCGCCAAGGTGGGAATCCCGCGCCATGACGAAGACTTCGGACAAACGCTGGGCGTGTGGGGCGTGGGCGAAGGACCTTATCTCGTCTTGCCGCTCGCCGGTCCCAGCAATCCGCGTGATCTCACCGGCGAAGTGGCCGACATCTTCATGGATCCCCTGACCTATGTGAGCTTCAACAACAGCACGCTCTGGTACGGCATCCGGGCGGGCGTCGGGGTCCTCGATGTGCGCGCGCGCAATGTCGAAAATCTCGACCAGATCGAGCGCACTTCCGTCGATCTCTATGCCACGACGCGCAGCCTCTACCGCCAGCACCGCAATGCGGAGATCCGCAACGGCGCGCCCGACACCGAGAACCTGCCGAATCTGTAGCTACTCCGCCGGCGCGGGTGAATCGTCGCCCATAAAGCCGGCATACCAGCGATCCCACTGGGCTTTGCGGCGATTGCGCCAGCCATCGAGATAGAGATGGATCACCGGCGTGGTGTAGAGCGTCAAGATCTGGCTGACCAGGAGCCCGCCCACGATGGAGATGCCTAAGGGCTGGCGCAGTTCCGCACCCGTCCCGAAGCCGAACGCCAGCGGCATGGCGCCGAGGATCGCGGCAAACGTCGTCATCATGATCGGACGAAACCGCATCATGCACGCCTTGTAGATGGCCTCGCGTGCATTGAGTCCTTCCGTACGTTCGGCGGACATGGCGAAATCGATCATCATGATCGCGTTCTTCTTGACGATGCCGATCAGGAGGATGATGCCGATCATCGCGATCAGGCTGAGTTCGGTCTTGAAGATGAGGAGCGCCAGCAACGCGCCGACGCCCGCCGACGGCAGGGTCGACAGGATCGTGAGCGGAATGACGTAGCTCTCATAGAGGATGCCGAGCACGATATAGATCGTGAGAATGGCGGTCAGGATCAGCACCGGCTGGTTTGAAAGCGATTCCTGGAAGACCTTGGCGGTGCCGGCGAAGACGCCCTGGATCGAGGCCGGAGTCTTGATCGTCCCCATGGTGCGCTGGATGGCGCCCGTGGCCTGATCGAGCGAGATGCCCGGCGGCAGGTTGAACGAAAAGGTGGTGACGACGAACGGCCCTTGATGGTTGATCGAGAGCGGCGCGGATCCCGGCCCGTAGCTTGTCACAGCCGAGAGCGGCACCATCGTTTCCACCCGCGTGCTGACGGCCGCGCCCGTCGAGGCGCTGCCGCGGGCGCTGTTGATGAGCGCGTTCTGCTGCTGGTTGCGCACGAGGTCGGCTGCGACATCGGCGGCGGTCGATGCGGTGGCGGTCGTGATGACGGTCGTTCCGGCGACGGCGCCGGTTGCCTGCGTGCCGCTGATCGAGCCGCCCGACTTGCTGATCCAGATCTCCTTCAGCGTCTCGGGGCTCTGCCAGAACTCAGGCGCCACCTCCATCACCACATGGTACTGGTTGAGCTCGTTGTAGATCGTCGAGACCTGACGTTGTCCGAAGGCGTCGTAGAGCGTGTTGTCGATCTGGGCGGCGGTGATGCCGAGACGTTGCGCCGTCGCGCGATCGATCTTGAGCTCGACTTCGAGCCCCTGGTCGCCGCGGTCCGAATTCACATCCTGCAACTCGCTCACGTCCTGGAGCGCGTTGGTGATCTTGGGCATCCATTGTTCGAGATCCTCCAGAGTGTCGGCGGTGATCGTGTACTGGTAGGCGCCGTTGCCCTGGCGACCGCCGACCCGGATGTCCTGGCCGCCTTGCAGATAAAGCCTGGCGCCGGTCACGTTGCCCAATTTGTCGCGGATGCGCTGGATGACGTCGTCGGTGCTCAATCCGCCGCGCTCCGACAGAGGCTTGAGCTGGATGAAAACATTGCCGGTGTTGGTCGCGCCGCCGCGCGGCCCACCGCCGCCGGAGCCCGTCGAGCCGGTGACCGACTCGACCGCCGGATCCTCGCTCAGGATGCGCATGAAGGACTCGAACTTCTGCTTCATCAACTGGAAGGAAATCGTCGGCCCGGCGCGGATGCCGCCGAACACCTGGCCGGTATCTTCGGAAGGAAAGAAACCCTTCGGCACGATGAAGTAGAGGTAGAAGTTCAGCACGATCGCGACGACGAGGATGAAGAGGATCGTTCCCGGATTTTCCAGCGACCATGTCAGCGTACGGCCATAGAATCTGCGGCCCGCTTCGAAACCACGCTCGGAGGCGCGCAGCAGGAGGCCGTACTTCCGCTCCGGCATGTGCAGGTCGAGCAGCGCGCACAGCATCGGCGTCGTCGTCAGCGACACGACCAGCGAAATCGCGATCGCGATCGTCAGCACGAGCGCGAACTGGCTGAAGAACCGCCCGATAATGCCGCCCATCAGGAGGATGGGAAGAAACACCGCGACGAGCGATATGCTCATGGCGAGCACGGTGAAGGCCACCTCGCGCGTGCCCTTTAGCGTCGCTTCCAAACGCGATTGGCCCTGCTCGACATGGCGCGTGATGTTTTCCAGGACCACGATGGCATCGTCGACGACGAAACCTGTCGCAACCGTCAGCGCCATGAGCGAAAGATTGTTGAGCGAATAGCCGAGCATGTACATCGCGGCGAACGTGCCAATCAGCGAAAGCGGCACCGCGACGCTCGGAATGATCGCGGCCCTGCCGTCGCGCAGGAAGAAGTAGACGACGAACATGACGAGCAGAATGGAGATGATCATCGAGCGCTGCACATCGCGCAGCGAATCGTGGATCGTGGCGGTTCGGTCGATGGCGACGGCGAGATTGATCGACGGCGGCAGCGCCGCCTGAAGCTCGGGCAGGACCGCTTTCACATTGGCGACGGTCTGCACGATGTTGGCGCCGGGCGTGCGGAACAGGATGACGAGCACCGCCGGCTTGTTGTTCGACATGCCGATGTTGCGCACGTCCTCGACCCCGTCGGAGACGTCGGCAACGTCGGAGAGCCTCACCGGCGCACCATTGCGGTAGGCGAGGATGAGCGAGCGGTATTGCTCGGCCCTCGTCGCCGTGTCGTTGACATAGACCTGGAAGCGGCGCGCGCCATCCTCGATGGCGCCTTTGGGCGCATTGGCGTTGGCGGCGGACAGGGCGGCCCTGGTATCCTCCAACCCGATGCCGTACTTGAACAGAGCGCGCGGATTGAGTTCGACGCGGACCGCCGGCAGCGAGCCGCCGCTGATCTGAACCTGGCCGATCCCGTCCACCGTGCTCAGCTTCTGCTGCAGGATGTTCGAGGCGGAATCGTAGATCTGGCCCGGCGTGAGCGAGGCCGAGGTCAGCGACAGAATCAAAATCGGCTGGTCGGCCGGATTGAATTTGCGATAGGTGGGATTGCTTCGCAGCGCTGCCGGGAGATCGGCGCGCGCCGCATTGATCGCCGCCTGCACGTCGCGCGCCGCGCCGTCGATATTGCGGCTGGAGGTGAATTGCAGCGTGATGCGGGTGGTGCCGACCGAACTCGTCGAGGTCATCTCGTCGACGTCGGCGATCACGCCCAAGTGGCGTTCGAGCGGCGTCGCCACGCTCGTCGACATCGTCTCGGGACTTGCACCCGGCATCACCGCCGAGACCGCAATCACCGGCACATCGACGCTCGGGAGCGGTTCGACGGGAAGGAGGAAATAGGCAACGACCCCCGTCAGCGCCAGGCCCATCGTCAGGAGCGTCGTGGCGATCGGGCGGCGGATGAAGACTTCCGAGAACGTCATGTCGCGACCGCCGCGCGCCGCTCGCGGAACTGCCCGCCCAGCCTGTCGAAATAGATGTAGATGACAGGCGTGGTGAAGAGCGTGAGGAGCTGGCTGACCAGAAGGCCTCCGACGATCGCGATGCCGAGCGGATGGCGCAGCTCCGAGCCGGTGCCGCTTCCGATCATCAAGGGCAGCGCGCCGAACAGCGCCGCCACCGTCGTCATCATGATCGGGCGAAAACGCAACAGCGCCGCCTGATGGATCGCTTCGCGCGCGGCCTTTCCTTCGTTGCGTTCGGCCTCGAGCGCAAAGTCGATCATCATGATCGCATTCTTCTTCACGATGCCGATGAGCAGGATGATGCCGATGATCGAGACGACGCCGAGATCATTGCCCGAGATGATCAACGCCAAAAGCGCGCCCACGCCGGCCGAGGGCAGCGTCGAGAGAATCGTGACCGGATGGATGAAGCTTTCATAGAGAACGCCGAGCACGATATAGACGGTCACGATGGCAGCGATGATGAGCAGGAGTTCGTTGAACAGCGCCGATTGGAAGGCGAGCGCCGAACCTTGGAACTGCGTCGAAATGCTGGCGGGAAGTCCAACGTCGCTTTCCGCCTGTTTGACCGCATCCACGGCGCTGCCCAGCGAATAGCCGGGGGCTACGTCGAACGAGATCATCGCCGCCGGGAATTGCCCCAGATGATCGACTTCGAGCGCCACCGGCCGCGCCTCCACGCGCGCGAAGGCGGACATGGGCACCTGCCCGCCACCGGCCGACGGCAGGCGGATATCGGAGAGCGACGCCAGCGAGTTCTGCACCGCCGGATCGGACTCCAGGATCACCCGGTACTGGTTGGATTGGGTGAAGATCGTCGAGATGATGCGCTGGCCGAGCGCATCATAGAGTGCATTGTCGATCGTGGCCGAGGTGATGCCGAAGCGCGCCGCCGTATCGCGATCGACAACCACGGTCGCCGAGAGCCCGCGATCCATGAAGTTGGTGGACACGTTCTCGAGCGCGGGCGACGCCGACATCCTTTGGATCAGTTTCGGCACCCATTCCGTCAGCGTGGCCGAGCTCGCATCCTCCAGCACGACCTGGTATTGCGCGCGGCTGACGGTCGAATCGATCGTCAGGTCCTGGACCGGCTGCAGGTAGAGCGAAATTCCCGAAACATTCCTGGCGCGGCCGAGCAGATCGTCGATGACCGAAGTCACGCTTTGCGAGCGCTGGTCCTTGGGCACCAGATTGATCAGGAAGCGCCCGCTATTCAGCGTGTTGTTGGTGCCGTCGACGCCGATGAAGGAGGAGAGGCTCTCGACATTGGGATCGCGCAGGATCTCGTCGGCGAGCGCATTCTGGCGCCGCGCCATTTCGCTGAACGAGACCGTCGGCCCCGCCTCGGTGATCGCCTGGACGAGACTCGTATCCTGGGTCGGGAAGAAGCCCTTCGGGATCACGATGTAGAGCAGGATCGTCAGAAGAAGCGTGATGACCGCGATGACCAGCGTCAGGGGCTGGTGGTCCAGGACCCAGGTGAGAAGGCGGTCATATTCGGCGATGACGCGATTGAAATAAGCCTCGGATCGCCGCGCCAGCGCGCCTTGCTTGCTGCGGTCGTGGCGGCGCAAGAGCTTGGCGCACAGCATCGGCACCAGCGTCAGCGATACGACCGCCGAAATCAGGATGGTGATCGCGAGCGTGACGGCGAATTCACGAAAGAGCCGCCCCACCACTTCCTGCATGAAGAGAAGGGGAATGAGGACCGCGATCAGCGACACCGTCAGCGACACGATGGTGAAGCCGATCTCGCCCGCGCCCTTGAGCGCGGCCTGCATCGGCGTGTCGCCCGCCTCCAGGTAGCGCGTGATGTTCTCGATCATCACGATGGCGTCGTCGACCACGAAACCGGCCGCGATCGTCATCGCCATGAGCGAGAGGTTGTTGAGCGAGTAACCGAGCAGATACATCGCCGCGAAGGTGCCTATGATGGAGAGCGGCACGGACAAGCTCGGGATGAACGTGGCCGGAACGTTGCGCAGGAAAAGGAAGATCACCAGCACCACGAGGAGGACGGCAAGACCAAGCTCGAATTCGACGTCGTTGACGGAGGCGCGGATCGTGTTGGTGCGGTCGGTCAGGACCGTCATGTCGATACCCGCCGGCAGGCCGGCCTGAATCTGGGGCAGCAGGGCCTTGATGCTGTCCACCACCGCAATGACGTTGGCACCGGGCTGGCGTTGCACATTCAGGAGGATGGCCGGCGTCTTGTTCATCCAACTCGAAAGCTTCACGTTCTCGGCGCTTTGCAGCACCGTCGCCACATCGGAGAGGAATACGGGTGCGCCGTCGCGATAGGCGACGACGATCTTCTTGTAGTCGTCGATGCTCTGCAGCTGATCGTTGGCATTGATGGTGTAGGATTGCGCCGCGCCGTCGAAGCTGCCCTTGGGCGCATTGCTGTTGGCATTGGCGATGGTCGTGCGCAGATCATCGATGTTGAGGCCGTAGGCCGCCAGCGCCTGCAGGTTGGCGCGCACGCGCACCGCCGGCCGCTGCCCGCCCGCGATGCTGACGAGGCCGACGCCGGAAAGCTGGGAGATCTTCTGCGCGATGCGCGTGTCGGCGATGTCCTCCACCGCCGTCAGCGGCATCGAGCGCGAACTGATCGCAAGCGTCAGGATCGGCGCGTCGGCGGGATTGACCTTGGCATAGACCGGCGGCGCCGGAAGACTTTGCGGCAGAAGGTTGCCGGAGGCATTGATCGCCGCCTGCACCTCCTGTTCGGCGATATCGAGATTGAGACTCAGATCGAACTGCAGCGTGATGACCGAGGCGCCCGCCGAACTGACGGAGGACATCTGATTGAGGCCCGGCATCTGGCCGAACTGTTTTTCCAGCGGCGCGGTCACCGACGACGTCATCACTTCCGGGCTGGCGCCGGGCAGAAACGTCTGCACCTGGATCGTCGGATAATCGACTTCGGGCAGCGCCGAGAGCGGCAGGTAGCCGTAGCCGACGAGCCCCACCAGCAAAATCGCGATCATCAGCAGCGACGTTGCGACGGGGCGATGGATGAAAGGCGCGGAGGGATTCATCGGAATCGGACCACTAGGGCCCGCCGCCTCCGCCACCTCGTCGCCCGCCGCGCATCGTCTTCAACGCCGCCTGGCAGGCGTCGCTGAAATTGTCGCGGTTTTGGCGGATGCACATGAAGGTGTCCGCGCCAGGCTCTGCGTTGGGGCAGTACTTCTTCATGTCGGCGGCGCAGTATTGTTTGAGCGCCGCGGCCATCTTGGCGCGACGCGCGGCACGCGCATTGTCTTCGCCGCCCGCGGCCGAGGCGCTTGGTTTTGCAATCGGCGCCTTGACGTTCGGCAACGTCACTTCGGCGCCGTCGCGCAGACGATCAGCGCCGTCCACGACGACTGTGTCGCCCGGCTTCAGACCCTGGCGGATGACGATTTTCGTGCTGTCGCTGGCGCCAAGCTTGACGGTGCGCATGCTGACCGTCTTGTCCGGCTCGACCACAAAGACGAAGTCGCCTTGCGAGCCGCGCTGCACCGCCGCGACAGGAACGAGCGTCTGGTTGTGTTCGGTGTTCACCAGAAGGCGGATGTTGACGAACTGATTGGGGAAGAGTCCGCCGTTCTTGTTGTCGAACAGCGCGCGCATTTTCACCGTGCCGGTCGTCGGATCGACCTGGTTGTCGACGGTGGCGAGCGTCCCCGTCGCCAAGAGCCGCGTCTGGGCGCGGTCATAGGCATAGGCAACGAGTGTCGCGCCCGAGCCGGTGCGCGAGAGAATGTCGCCGATATTGTCTTCGGGCAGCGTGAAGAGAACGGAGATCGGCTCTTCCTGCGTGACGACGACGACGCCGTTTGTCTGTCCGGCCTGGACGATGTTGCCGACATCGACTTGCCGTAAGCCCACGCGGCCGTCGACCGGCGAAGTGATCTTCGTATAGCCGAGGTTGATCGCGGCGGCGTCCACATTGGCTTCGTCCGACTTCACGATGCCTTCATCCTGCTTCACCAATGCGGCTTGCGTCGCGGTTTGCTGCTGCGCGATGGCATTGGCGGCAGACAACGCCTTGAATCGCGCCAGATCGACTTTGGCGTTTTCGAGCAGGGCACGATCGCGCGCCAGTTGCCCTTCGGCCTGATCGAGCGCCGCCTGGAAGGAGCGCGGATCGATCTGCGCCAGGACATCGCCCGCCTTCACGATCTGACCTTCGTGGAAGAGGATCTGAACGAGTTGTCCGCTTACCTGCGGGCGCACGGTCACGGTGGCAAGCGGCGTGACGGTGCCAAGCGCGTTCAGCGTGATGTTCATGTCGCCTGTCGCCGCCTGGGCCACGCCGACCGCTTGCGGACCGCCCGCGCCGAAGGCGCCGTTGCGGGCGGAATTCTTGGCGGGCTGAATGGCCCAGAGGAGGAGCAAAAGGAGAAGAAGGCCCAGACCGATGGCCAAGGTCTTGCCGCCGCCCGGAACCCTGGCCGCGCCCCAGCGCCAGGCACTTTCGGTCTGGTCCCAGGCCGTATCAAAGACATGTTTGAGATTGCCGGGACTGCTCATCGAAACTCTCGCTAAAGCCGGATTTCCGTTCGCTGCCCCGAACAGCGGGCTGATAGCAAACGCTTAAGCTGGAAATTTGTCGAAAGTGTCGCGACGCTCATTGGCGAGGGCGGCTGGAACCCTCATATCGAAACTGTAAGCTCCGCCCCGACTCACCCCATTCCACCCCGGATATCCGTGAAATGCATGGCTTTTTTGCCTGGATACAGGACACCGCGAACTGGCTGCTCCAGCTCGCGCGCACCTACCCGGAATCGGCCTTTGCCATCGCCACGATCTCGGCCTTTGGGGAGTCCTTCGTTGGCGTCTCCTTCCTCGTCCCCGGCACGACGATCCTCGTAGGGCTCGGTGTCTTGATCCAGGCACTGGGGATCAATCCCGTGCCGATCTGGCTGGGTGCGGCGGCGGGAGCGATCCTGGGCGACTGGATCTCCTACTGGATCGGCCATCACTACAAGGAACATGCGCTGGCGATCTGGCCGATCTCGCGCTTTCCCGACCAGATGGAAAAGGCGCTGACGTTTTTTCGCCGCTGGGGCATTTGGGCGATCTTCCTCGGACGCTTCACGGGACCCTTGCGCGCCACCGTTCCCATCGTGGCGGGAATTTCCCAGATGGCGTTCGTGCCGTTTCAGGTCTCGAACGTGTCGTCGGCGCTTCTATGGTCGGCCGTGCTCATTGCCACGGGCGCGCTCGGCACCGCCGCGCTTGGCCCGCTCGGTTCGGCCTATCATGCACTCTTCGGGTAACGCCTAAGGCGTCGCCGCAGGCGCAGCGGGCGGAGTTGCCGGCGGCGGCTTCTCGGCCGTCTTCTTCCGTGCCAGGTCGACCATCGCGCCATGCGCGTCGGCATAGCCTTTTAGCGAGAACGGAATCTCGAACACCTTGCCATTGTCCGCCACGATCTTGATCTTCGCCGGCCCGCTCGCCGTCGCCAGCGCATTGACCGCAGCAGTGTCGAACAACATTTCGACATAGCAGCCGCCGCGGTCGCAACGGCGATAGCGCAGCGTCGGCGAGGTGTACGTGTCGGATTCGATGACGAGGCCCTTGGGAATGAGAATGCCCAGCGGCACCGCAACCTGAATCACATGCTTGTCGCCTGCCGGCAGATAGGCAATCGACAGGCTCATCACCCGTTGGTTGTTCTGCTTGTTCGCCAGAAGCTCATACATGTCGCAGGGCGATGGCGAGGCGATCGGATAGCAGCGAACCGTCCAGTCGCCGAAGGACTTGGTTTCGCTCGGCTGCAGCGGCGCGGAGCCTGGCGCCGCCGCAGGCTGAGGTTGGGCGGCAGCCGTGCCGAACGAAAGAAGAAGCGCCGCGACGGCGGCGAGGGTTGAACGCATGAATGTCATGACCAGAGTCTCCGCCACCAGGAATGGCGCCGCGCTTCGGCCGTGTCGAACGCCGCCGCCGCATCATTAAATCCTTTTTCCGAGAACGGCAGGCCGACGGGCTTGCCGTCCAGCCCGGCAAAGAGCACGCGCGCCTGGGTCGTGTTGCCGAGCGACTTGCGCAGCGTGTCGTCGAGCTTGATGCGCGCGACGCATCCGACGCCGTTGCAGGTTTCGTATTGATAGACGGTCGGCTTGTCGTTGCCGAAGCCGAGCGCCAGGCCGGGCTCGAGAAGAACGTTGAACGGCACCGTGATGAGGAGCGTGTTCTCGTCCTTCAGGCGGAAGATCGACAGGCGTGCCAGTTCATTGTGGGTTTTCGCGTCGAGAACGTCCTGCTGCAGCTCGCAGGTGCCGTCCGGTATGGTCGATGGCGGACAGGCAAGCCGCCAGTCCTGGTAAAGAGCGACCGTTGCGATATCGGGTTGGCCGTTGATGATCTTGTGGCCGAACCATCCCGCAATGAGGCCAACCAGGAACAAAACCGCCCCAATCGCCGCGCGTATGGGTGTACTCGTCATATGTATTGGCATTCTTCGGGAACCCCGCGACTTTGACGGGGCGCACTTAACGGGAAGGTCGGGGGCAAACGCAAGCAAATCGTTGGTGTTTTGGCCTTAAATGACGGCCATATGATCGGACGCAGTAAAGGCAAGGATCGGGCCACCCGCAGGCCGGGCCCTAAGCCGGGAGGCTCAAGGGCAGGGTGCGGAAAAGCACATGCCACTCCACCAGGTCGGCCATCAGGAGGTCGGCGACCTTCTCGATCCTGTCGGCGAGACGGGCGAATTCCAGCGGCTCGGCGACGAGCGCGGCATCCAACACTTCGAGGTTGAGCGCCGTTTCCTCGGAGCGTTCGGCCACGGACTGAAAATCGCCTTGGGCACGGATCGCGTTGACGGCCGCGCCGATGGTGGGGAAAAGCGCCGTCAGGACCACGCCCCATTCCTGATAGGCGTTGGCGATGTCGGGCAAGAGAAAATAGACCGCGAGATCGGCGACACAGATCACGAATGTGGCAAAGAACAGCGAAGCGCCCAGCAGGTGCAGCCTGTCGCCCGCTTTCTGCATCGCAATCGCATTGTTGCGATTGTATGCGATCTGCGCCTTGAGCTCGGCGCCGCGAACCGCATCTCGCACCGCCGCGAGATAGTCCCCGTCGACGGCGAGGTTCGGGACCGCAATCTCGCGTTCGAGCGCGCGCGCATACCAGTTGATCCAGCTTTGCGGCCTGCTGGAACGATTTCCCGGCCGCTCGAACCGCGCCGCGGCGGCCAACGGCAGCAGCAGGCGCAGGTGACGCAACAATTCCGCGAGCCGGCGATATTCGAGCCAGCGGCGGTGCCACTGGCGTCGCGCGCCCTGCCCGATCAAGGCGAGGATCACGACGATCAGGATCACTTCGGCCGCGAGAAGATACGGCTTGACGGGTGCCGCCAGCACCAGACTGAGGAGCGCCAGCAGCACTGCAGCGGCCGCGGCGACATAGCTGAAGACATAGACGCTGCGATAGATCTGCGCGTAACGAATGGAGAGATGATCGACGAACGAATAAGCGTCGAGCAATTTTGCCGTCACCACCGTCGAAAGGCGCGTGTTGCGCACATCGGCCTCGAGATAAGCGCGCCAGCGCTCCGCACCATCCTGGCGGTGATCGGGAAGGCGAACATCCGACCAGCGCAGCGCGCGCACCGCGACGAGAAAGAGCAGAAGCGGATAAGAGAGCGCGAAATTCCAGCGCCTTGGCCGCTCGGCCAACGCCTGGCGAAACGCAGTTCGCTCCACGCTTTCGGGCGGCGCCAACAGGATCGAAATCATCTCTTCCAATATCGTTGCGAGGGGACGGCGCGGTACGTCCTCGATGCCGGTCTTTGCCGTCGGCAATGCGAGGTCGGCGCGCCACAGGACGACGGCCTCGGCCGGCGTGCGCGGATCGATCAGGATCACGGGCACGCCCTCGGCCACCGCATGTTCCACGATCATCGCCGTTCCGCCGATGCCGTCGGCAGGAAGCTGATCCCAGATCGCGATGACGATGTCGGCATTGGCGAGCATCAGGAGGCCGGCCGCTTCATAGGCGCGCTCGGCATTGTCGCGAGTGCCGTTCAATTCGAAGACCGCCCCGGCGCGTGCCAAAAGCGAGTCGAATGCCTGGCGCGATTCCTCGCTTGCGAAGTCGCGGCGATAGTCGGCGCGCCCGAACGGCAGGATCGCGTTCAAGGGATGGCCTTGGTCAAGTCCGGCCTCGGCCAGGATGCGGTCCGAGCCCTCGGCGAGGGCGGAGATCGTCGAGACCACCGCTTCGCCCCCGGCAAAGGCCCAGCGATTGGCTTCGACGGCTTCCCGGGCGAGGCGGGTGATGTCGGACAGAAGCCGCGCGATGGTCGCACGCACAGCCTCGGCCTGGCTTTGCGAGAATTTGGCACCGATGCGGTGTCCGGTGACGCCGATGCGAAGCCGCGCCTTGGGCAGCGGCAGAACCTGCTCCGTCATGTTCTGCTTGCGCATTGCCTCTGGCCACGGGGATCGAACCGCATGTTAGTTTGAGGGCGGCCGGGGCTGAAAGGGCAGATATGAGCGAATGGGATGGTCTGAAGACCTATACGAAGTTCGAGTTCGGCGACGGGCGCTGGACGCGGCCGGTCTATCGCAAAGGAAGCGGACCTGGCGTCATCGTCATCCATGAAATGCCGGGTCTGCATCCCCTCGTCGTGCGCTTCGCCGACCGCGTCGCAGACGCCGGCATGACCGTTTTTCTTCCCGTGCTCTTCGGCCAGCCCGGAAAACCCGTCAGCCCCGGCTACGCCATCGGCGAGATGCTCAAAGGGATTTGCATCCGGCGCGAATTCAGCGTGTGGGCGCACAACCGGTCGAGCCCGATCGTCGACTGGCTGCGCGCGCTGGCGCGCAAGGTCCATGCGGAGTGCGGCGGCAAGGGCGTGGGCGCCATCGGCATGTGCTTCACCGGCAATTTCGCGCTGGCAATGATGACGGAGCCGGCGGTCGTAGCTCCGGTTCTCTCGCAGCCGTCTCTACCGCTCGGCTTCAGTGCGGCCGCCAAGGCGGCGACGGGAATTTCGCCCGACGAGATTGAATGCGCCAAGAAGCGCTTCATCGACGAAGATCTCTCGTGCCTCGGTTTGCGCTTCAAGGGCGATCCGATCGTCACCAAGGAGCGCTTCCAGTCGTTCAAGAACGCGTTCGGCGACAAGTTCGAAGCCATCGAACTCGACGACGAGCATGCCGAGCCGGCGCCGGGCTTCGGGCCGCACTCCGTCTTGACGCTGAACCTCATCGACAGCGATCCCGACAGCATGACGCGCCAGACCGAGCGGCGCGTGATCCAGTTTTTCAAGGAGAGAACCGGCGCATAAGGAGAAACGAGATGAGCGCGATCGAAGCGTCCTGTCATTGTGGAGCAATCACCTTCGAGGTCGACGGCGCGCCGGAAGAGGTGACCGACTGCAACTGTTCCATCTGCCGCCGTTCCGGCGCGCTCTGGGCGTACTATTCTCCGAAACGGGTGCGCTTCACGTCTGCCGGCGCCACCGACATCTACATGTGGAACGAGCGGATGATCGAGTTTCACCGCTGCAAGGTCTGCGGCTCGCTCACGCATTGGCTTGCCACCAAACGCGATCATGACCGCATGGGCGTGAACGCCCGCATGATGCCGCCGGACGTCGTGGCAAGGGCGCGCGTGCGCCGCTTCGACGGCGCCGATACCTGGAAGGAACTGCCCTAGGCGATGCCGAGCTCGCGCTTGGCGAAGTCGAGCGCGCTCTTGTAGTCGGCCTTGCCGTTCGAGGCCCGCAGCGGCACACCCGCGATCAGAACGCGCTTCGGCGTCTTGTAACCCGCGAGCCGTTGGTGGACATGGGCGCGCACATCGTCCTCGCGGAAATCGTCGGGAGAGGAAACCGTCACCACCGCCGTCACCGACTGGCCCCATTTTTCGTCCGGTACGCCGACGACCAGTGCATCTTCGATGGTGGGATGGAGCTTCAGCGTCTCCTCGATCTCCTCGGGATAGACTTTTTCGCCCGCCGTGTTGATGCAGACGCTGCCGCGGCCGAGCAGCGTCAACGTGCCGTCCTTCTCCACCACGCACCAGTCGCCCGGCATGGAATAGCGCACGCCGTTGATGATCTTGAAGGTCTCCGCCGTTTTCTTCTCGTCCTTGTAGTAGCCGACGGGGATCGGCGGGCTCATCGCGATGATGCCGGCCTTGCCCGAGCCGGGCTCGACCAGCTGGTCGTTCTCGTCGAAAACCTTGCAGCGTTCGCCGATCTGGAACTTGGCGGTCTGCACTTCGCCGTCCTTGGTCATCATCGAGGTGCCGAAGCCGACCGCTTCCGACGAGCCGAAACTGTCGACCAGGATCGCCTGCGGGATGTGGCGCAAGAGCCCCTGCTTCACTTCGCGGCTCCACATCACGCCCGACGACACCATGTTGACGATGCTGGACGTGTCGTAGCGGCCCGGCTGTTCTTCGAGTGCTGCGAGCATCGGCTTGGCAAAGGCGTCGCCGACGATCACCAGCGTCATCGCCTTGTTCTTCTCGGTCGCGCGCCACATCTCGTGCGCATTGAAGGAGTGATGCGTGAGCGTGATGACCGTGCCGCCGGCAAGGATCGTGTTCACCGCCATCAAAAGCCCGGTGCCGTGCATCAAGGGACAGGCGGGCACAAGGCGGTTTCCGGGACCCGCCATCCGGATCGCGGCCACCACTTGTTCGACGTTCTCCGGCACCGGGCCGAGCTTGCGCAGCGCCACGAGCGAAGTTTCGCGCAGATCGTTGTGCGTCCAGATCACGCCCTTGGGCATGCCGGTGGTGCCGCCGGTATAGAGGAAGAATTCGTCGTCGGGCGAACGCTGGATCTTGAGCGGCGAACCGTCGCCCTCAGCCGCCAGCGTCTCGTAGTCGACAGCGAAATCGGCCAGCGTGCCGCCGTCGGTCACTTCGACGAAGGTTTTGACCTTGGTCAGCCGCGGCCTGATCTCGGCGACGGTGTCGCGGAATTCCGAGCCGAAGATCACGGTCTGCGCATCGGAATTGTCGAAGATGTAGAAGACCTCTTCCGGCTTGTAGCGATAGTTGACGTTCACGTGCGTCAACCGCGCCTTGAAGCAGGCGGCGAGTCCTTCGGTATATTCGGGCCGGTTGCGCATGTAGAAGGCAACCTTGTCGCGCGGCTTGGCGCCCCTGGCGATCAGGGCGCGCGCGAGATTGTTGGAGCGGCGCGTCGTCTCGGCCCAGCCGATCACGCGGTCGCCATGGATCAGAGCCGGCGTATCGCCGGGGATCACGACCGAGATCGCGTCCAGGATGTCGCCAAAATTCCACGCCATGTTCGTCTCCCGCGCGAGGCTGACGCTGGGGAAGCCCACCCAACGTTCTTTTGTCTCACTCTAATAAGTGTCGGCGCGGCGAACAACGCGATTGCAGATGCTGCGGCGAAGGCGACAAGATCGAGGGAACACAAGGGAGGCCCTGATGGCGACACGAACCGGTTTCACGCTGCGTCTGGAGCCCAAGGACGAATACACCCACACGCCGGATGCCGCCGCCAATTACAACGAGAGCATGTATTTCAACGTCTTCGATCCGGTGCGAAAGATCGGAGGCTGGTTTCGCCTCGGCAATCGCCCGAACGAAGGCCAGGCGGAGATGACGACGTGCCTTTACCTTCCCGATGGCCGCGTCGCCTTCATGTATGGCCGCCCCAGGATCGCCGACAACAAACAGATGAACGCCGGCGGCATGCGCATCGACGTCGTCGAGCCGTTCAAGAAGCTGAAGGTCACCTACGACGGCAAAGCGTGTGTCCTGGCGCGGCCCTTCGACATGGCCGAGCCCTCGAAGGCTTTTCGCGAGAACCCGTCGCTCGATTGCAAGGTCGAGCTCGACTATGAAGGCGTGTCGCCCATGTATGGCGGCGAATATGTGCGCGAGGACGGTGAGCCCATCGCCATCGATCCGGAGAAATCCTTCGCCAAGGCGCATTACGAACAGCATATGGCGGCCAAGGGAAGCTTCGTCATCGGCGACGAAACGTTTGTGATCGAAGGATTCGGCTTGCGCGACAAAAGCTGGGGCCCGCGCTATTGGCAGGCGATCAACTGGTATCGCTGGTGTCCGATGAATTTCGGTCGCGACTTCGGCATGATGCTCTCCATCGTCGCCGGCAGCGAAGGAAAGCCGCGCGAGGGCGGCATGGTGTTCAAGGACGGCAAGTACGATCTCATCACCGAATGCGCCATCGACACCGATTGGGACGAGAACTGGTATCAAACGGCCTTGCGCGCCAAGGTGAAGACGGAATCCGGCGCACGCTATGAGGTCAGCGGCAAGGTCTTGTCGCTGATCCCGCTGCGCAACCGGAGGAAAACGCCGGACGGCAAGGAGCTCAACACCCGCATCACCGAGGGCATGACGGAATATACGTGCAACGGCATGACGGGTTACGGCTTGAGCGAATATCTCGACCAGGTCATCGACGGCAAACCGACGGGTCTCGCGACATGAAGATCGATCTTTGGGATCCCGAGAGTTTTGCGCACGGCCATCCGCACGCCCAATATGATTGGCTGCGCGCCAACGATCCGGTGCACTTTCAGGAGGAGCCGAACGGCCCCGGTTATTGGGCGATCACGCGCTACCAGGATGTGTGGGAAGTCGACCGCAACTTCCAGGCCTTCTCCTCCGAACCGACGATCATGATTCAGGATTCGCCGGAACAGACGAACAATTTCGGCGGCTACAAGATGATGCTGATGATGGACCCGCCGCAGCACACGGCGTTCCGCAAACTCATCCGCCAGGAATTCACGGTTCCGGTCTCCGCCGGACGCACACCCCGCATGCAGCAATTGGCGCGCCAGATCGTCAACGAGGTGATCGAGAAAGGCGAATGCGATTTCGTCAGCCAGGTGGCTGGCGAAATGCCCTCCTACGTCATCGCGGAGCTGATGGGCATTCCGCTCGACGACGGGCGCGAGCTCTACAAACTGACCGAGGCGATCCACACGACCGCCGGCGGTTCGCCGACCGAAGCCGGCGTGACCGCGGTCTTCAAGATGTTCGAGTATGGCCGGAAGGTCATCGACGAGAAACGCGCCAGGCCGAAGGACGACCTCGCGACCAAGCTGTTGCAGGCCGAAGTCGACGGCAAGAAGCTCGACGACATCGAATTCCTTCTCTTCTTCCTCCTCCTGATCGATGCCGGCGGCGATACGACGCGGAACCTGTTGTCGTCCGGCATGATCGCGATGCTCGACAATCGCGATCAACTCGATTGGCTGATGCAGGATCTGCCGAACCGCCTCGCTTCCGCGCGCGAGGAATTGCTGCGCTGGTGCAGCCCGGTCATCTACATGCGCCGCCGCGTGCGCCGCGATCTCGAGATCGCGGGCAAGAAACTCAAGGAAGGCGACAAGGCGGTGATGTATTTCGCCTCCGCCAATCGCGATGCGGCGAAGTTCGATCATGCCGACACGCTCGATCTGGCGCGCAAGCCCAACGAGCACATCGCGTTCGGCACCGGGCCGCATGGCTGCCTTGGCCAGCACATCGCGCGCATCGAGATCGATGCGATGCTGGTCGAAGTCCTGACGCGGATGAAGGACTTCGCACTCGCGGGCGAGCCGAAATGGCTGCCCTCGAACTTCATCTCGGGCCCGCAGGTCATGCCGGTGACGTTCACGCCGGCAAAACGCGTGGCGGAAGTTTGACAGATTGCGCCACCCAGGTGACGTGGGCCACCCAGGTGACGTGTCTCAGTTGTTCAACGTGCTGTAGAGATCATTCCACTCGACATTTCGCGATTGGATAAGGTTGATCTTCCATTCTCGTGGCCAGCAAAAGGCGAGCCACCCCAGATAACATCCGATGTATTCCTGAAGAACCGAACGCGGCTTCGTCTGGGTGGCCCGCACTCCGGCGGGCCATGACAAAGAGAGGTCGTAATCCTGATGAACCGGGTCAAGCCCGGCCATGACGAAGTGGAAATGACGGCGTAAGACTTTCGTCGACCTCTTGCGCTTGGAGATAATCTTCCTATCTCCAGCTGTCGACTTTGGAGGAGACGAATTGATCCCGAAAAATGAATCAGAAATCGCGCAAGCGATGCGTAAGACGTACGATGCCGAGAGCGGGGGTACCCCCGCCTAAAATCGCAAATCGGGCGGTTCGAATGTACGCCGATCGTTTGATCTCAAGGGGTTGGATGTGACGGTCGCTTTGCACTACGTCGTATTCAAATCATTGCATGAGCAACCGCTTTCGCTCGCCGCGCGCCTGCGCGTACCGCGGGACGGCAAGGAAAAACATCCGGCCGTGATCCTGCTGCACGGCTCGGCCGGGCCGAGCGCGCGCGAAGGCGGCTATGCCGACGTCTTGAACGCCGCGGGCTTCGTCACCTTGGAGCCAGATCAATGGTCGGCGCGCGGGCTCGCCGGCGGCTCGTCGGGCCGGCCGCGCAGCGTGATCGAGACATTGCCCGACGTTTACGGCGCGCGTGCATTCCTCGCCGCGCATCCTGCGGTAGATGCCACGCGCATCGGGATTTGCGGATTTTCCTTTGGCGGCGTCGCTACCATGCTGGCCGCGACGAAGAGGCGCAATGATGGCTTTCTCGACGGCGATCACTTCCGCGCCTTCATGCCGGTCTATCCCGCGACCTGGACGTACAACCGGGTTCCGGATTTCGAGTTCGGCGATCTCGTCGATGCGCCCATGCTGCTGATAACTGGAGCGCTCGATCAGTATGACAACGATCCCGAGATTTCCGCCAAGCTGGTCGCCGGCCTCGCCGCGAAAGACCGAGCCAGGATCCGCCTAGAGGTCATGACTGGCGCCCATCACGGTTTCGACATGCCGGGCGTCGACATGGAGGTGGAGGATCCCTTCGGCAATCAGGGCAAGGGTGGCAAGGTCATCATGCGCTATAATCCGGAAGCGACGAAACGAAGCCACGCGCTGGCCGTCGCGTTCTTCGCGTCGGCGCTGAAATAGGAGGGGAGATGTCCGCGGCCATTCACACCAAGACGCGCGTGACGGTGACGCCGGCGGGCGGCTCGGCTGGCGCCTATGTCACGGGCGTCGATCTCTCAAAGGCGAACGATGCGGAGGAGATCGCAAGCATACGCAGGGCGCTCCTCGACCATCAGGTGGTCGCGCTTCCCGATCAGACGCTTTCGCTCGACGATCTCGAACGCTTCACCGATGCGCTCGGCGGGCGTGACATCACGCCCTTCGTCGCAGCCATCGAAGGCCGCCCGCATGTCATCCGGATCCTGAAGGAGCCGCACGAGAAGCTGAACTTCGCCAATGCCTGGCACTCCGATCTTTCCTATCTCGAAGCGCCGCCGAGCTTCACCATTCTCTATTGCCTGGAAACACCGCCCGTCGGCGGCGACACGGTTTGGGCCAACCAGTATCTTGCCTTCGAGACGTTGTCGGCGGGATTGCGCGACACGCTGCTGGGACTGAACGCGGTGCATTCTGCCGGTCCTGCCTACGGCACGGGCGGCTATCTCGACACCGTGAAGCACCAACTCTCGACCAGAATCGAACCGTCGAAGGATGCGTACAAGGAACAGACCCACCCCGCCGTCATCGCGCATGCCGAGACAGGCAAGGCGGCGCTCTATGTCAACCCGGTCTATACGCAGCGCATCGCCGGCTGGTCAAAGGCGGAGTCCGACGCACTCCTGGCGCATATCCACCGCCATGCGGTGAACGAGAATTTCACCTGGCGGCTCCGATGGGCGAAGGGAACGCTTGCCATCTGGGACAATCGCTGCACCCAGCACTTCGCGCTCAACGATTATCACGGCCATCGCCGCGAGATGGTCCGGACCAGCGTCAAAGGCACCAAACCGAAGGCGGCACGCGCATGAAACTCGCAACATTCGAAATCGACGGCCGCGAAAAAATCGGCGCTGTGGTGGACGCGGAGATCGTCGAGTTCTCCGGCGAGGGACTGCCATCGACGATGATCTCCCTGATCGACGGCTGGCCGCACTTCAAGGACAAGGCGGAAAAGTTCGCGCTCGAGGGCAAGACCCGGCATCGCGTGAAGGACGTTCATCTTCTGGCGCCGGTGCCGAGGCCGCAGAAGATTCTCGCGATCGGCTTGAACTATGCCGATCACATCGAAGAAACCGGCGCGGCGACGCCGGAGCGGCAGATCTGGTTTTCCAAGCTGCCGAATGCGGTGAACGGACCCCGTGATCCAATTCAAATTCCGAAGGCTTCGAGCGCCATCGACTATGAAGCCGAGCTTGTCTTCGTCATCGGCAAACGTTGCCGTCACGTGACGAAGGAGAAGGCGCACGAAGTGATCTTCGGCTATGCCGCGGGCAACGACGTCAGCGTGCGCGACTGGCAGTTCCATACCGCGCAATGGATCGTGGGCAAATCGTTCGACACGCACGCGCCGTTCGGACCCTGGATCGTGACCGCCGACGAGATCGGCGATCCGCATGCGCTCGCCATCCGCTGTCTTGTCAATGGCGAAACGCGACAAAGTTCAAATACAAAGAACCTGGTGTTCAACTGCTTCGACCAGATATCGTATCTGAGCCAGGCGATGACACTGATGCCCGGCGACATCGTCTTCACCGGCACGCCGGGCGGCGTCGGCCAGTCGATGAAGCCGCCGAAGCTTCTGAAGGCAGGCGACACGGTGCGCGTCGAGATCGACAAGATCGGCGCCCTTGAAGCGAAGATGGTGCCGGAGGACTAGCCGACACTCATCCGTGTACGAACGATGCTCAATAGCGCGGCGCGGCGCGCGTCACCGGCCCGTCATGCGTGAGCGCGATGTGCGTCAGAGCATGTTCGTCGTGATTCATCCGCCACGACAAAAGCTTTTGCGCATATTCGAGCGTGATGGGCAGATAGCCGGGATCCATGGCGCGATTGACGAACTCGTCCGGGTCCTTCGTCAAGTCGAACAGGAGCGGCGGCAGCTTGGTGAAGTGGACATATTTGTAGCGTTCGTCGCGGATCACATTCATCGTGCATTGGTGCAGCGTCAGGCTCAATTCGCGCTCGGCCGCATCGTCGGACGGATCGCGGAAGTCGAATTCCCAATGCGCTTCGCTCCGCCAATTGGCTGGTGCTGCCCACCCCTCGAGGAAGGGCTTCAGCGAACGGCCATCGCATTGCAGCGGGATCTCCGCGCCGATGGCTTCCAGCATGGTCGGCATGATGTCGACATTTTCGCTGAAGCGCTCGACGACCGTCCCGCGGCCTGCATCGGCGCCTTTGCGCGGGTCGCGGATGATCAGCGGGATGCGATAGGACTGATCGAAATAGCCGCATTTGCCGAGCAGCCAGTGATCGCCCATCTGCTCGCCATGGTCGGACGTGAAGATGATCAGCGTGTCGTTCCAGCGGCCGGTTTCCTTCAGCATGGCGAACACGCGGCCAAGCGCGGCATCGACCTCGCTCATGAGCCCGTAATAGACCGCCTTCAGCCGGCGCAGTTTCTTGTCGTTGGCGGTGGCGCGGAATTGGCGCCGGGAGAGCTGATAGGCGAGCCAGGGGTGCTGTGCCGCCTCTTCGCCGGGCGTCTTCAGGCGTGTGAAGCCGGGGACCGACATGGGGTCGTACATCGCATTATAGGGTTCGGGCGCGATGAAGGGCGGATGCGGTCGCAGAATCGAAAGGTGCGCGATGAATGGTCCGGACGCGCTTCGGATGTAGTCGATGCAGCGGTCGACGAGAAAATTGGTGTCGTCAATTTCTGCCGGATAGGCGAGCGGCTTAGGCGCCGCCGCGCCGTCTTCGTACTCCGTGCCCTCGGCACGGGTGCCGTAGGCGCGCGAAATCGGTTCGGGAACGGGATAACCCTTCGACTTCAAAAAATCGATCCAGGGGTATGGCGTCTCGCCCATCAGCACGAGCGGACGGATTCCCGGCAAAGGCCCTTCATAGGTGCGAAGCCAGGGATCGTCGTCCTTCAGCTCTCTGGGATCGAGACTTGTGTCGGTATAGCCGAACAGGACGGGATCGTAGCCCTGGGCCAGCGCTTCCTTGGCCCAATTGGTGTGGCGCCCATCGAGCGGCGTGCCGTTCGTTCCCGAGCGATGGTTCTGCAAATACATGCCGGTATGGAGAGAGGTGCGCGACGGGCCGCAAGGTGCGGCATTGGCGAAGTGCCTCGCGAACAGAACGCCCTCGCCCGCCAGGTGGTCGAGATTGGGCGTGCGCACGATCGGATGACCGAGCACCGAAAGACACTCGGCGCGCCATTGGTCGGCCGTAATGAAGAGGATGTTCAAAAGGCCTTGCTCCCGAGCCCGCTTGATCGAAGCAGATTGCGGTTGCCTGCTCAATCGCGTTGACGGGTCTCGGCGACAAGGTGCCGATACCGCTCGCTGTGCTGCCAAGGAAGAAATCCCCCGGCCTGGCCCGAGGAGGAGCTTCGACCGGGGGATTTCCCATGCCCGTGCTCCTGGGGAGAGCGCCGAGCGATGGGTACACCGGTTGTCTGCAGGTTGGCGAGACAACCTTGATTTATTGATCTGCCGGAAGACGCCGCCTCAACGGCGCCTTCCTCACGCATCACTCGCGACTGGTCGATCGAACGATTTAAAGCTTGTAGTGCAACTCGATGCCGAACAGCGCCGGCGGCGTCACCGAATAGGTGGTGACCTGGCCGGTCGCGTTTTCTCCGCGCACGCGGCCATAGCCCGCCGGGTTGTTCACGCCTTGGACGAAGTTGCACTCCGCACTTCCATTCGCAACGATTGTTCTCACGCCGCAGATCGGAAGATCAACCGTGCCGGCCAGGCGGTGGCCATTGGCGCCGCCGTCATAGCCTATAGTCCCAAAGATGTTCCGACCGAAGACGATTGCCTCCCACGCACCATCCTCCGAATCCCAGCTCAAGCGCGCGTCGACCTGATCCCAGGATGGAGCCTTGTTGTACGAACGGGTGAAGAAGTTGCCGTACTGGACGTCGCGCCAGACATAGCTGACCGAGGGCGAGAATTTACCAAGGTCGGTCGCCCAGGTGTAGAACACGTTGAGCGCGATCTTGTTCTTGGGCGCATTCGGCAACTGATTACCCTTCAGGTTCTGCGGCTTGTTCCAACCAAGTCCAGCACCGGGAGCGTTGGAAAAGCCCGGAGCATTACCTGATGCGAAAAGGTCCACCGAGCAAATCGCGTTCGGGTTGCTGGAATGAATTGTCCCTCCGGCCGCATTGATGATGGGCGGACCAAACTTGGTAAAGTCTGCCAGACATTGCGCGTCAGTCAGCGCCGGTGTAGCGCCGGGTGCAGTTGCACCCGGGTCGGCCGGATCTGCGAACGCGGCTCGCGAAATGTGCGCATCGAGATAAGAGTAGTTGAAAAGAAACTGCAGATTCTCGAGCGGCGAGACGATGGCTTCGAGTTCGGCGCCCTGCGAGATCGAACCTGGCACGTTGATGAATGCCGTTTCGTTTTGCGAGACGCCGCCAGCTGATTGAACCTCCAGCAACGGAACTTGCAGATTGCGATAAGCATAGTGGAACAACGCGGTGTTAACGGTCAGCCAATCGCCGAACGTCTTCTTGGCGCCGACTTCGAAGGAATCGACCTTCTCCTTATCGGTCCAGGGCGAGAAGCTCAGTACGGTAAAGATGCCGACGTTGAAACCGCCGGACTTGTAGCCTTTGCTGTAGCTTGCGTAGACCAACGCAGACTCGTCGGGCGTCCATTCGACCTTTGCGGTACCTGTTAGAGCGCCCCAGCTCGCATGGTAGTTGCGCGAGGCCAGACCCGTAGCCGGGTTGAAGGTAGTAACGCTGGTTACTCCGCGCGGGAGACTGACCGTTGTGCCGTTGTTAGCCAGTCCGCTGGCAATGACGGTTCCCAACTGTGTCAGATCCACTGCCGGAAGATTGAAGGCCCCCGTGAAATTGTTTTCCGGAGCCGTGAAGCAGGCCGGCACACCGAAGCAAAGCAGGCGAACGCTCTCCGTGCCGTACTTGCGATCTTCGGAGTAGCGCAGACCGCCAGTGAGTCGCCATTGGTCATTGTATTTCCAGTCAAGCTGGCCATAGACCGCGTCCGATGACGCGTGCAACCGCGGCTGGTTGTCGAAGCGGCGGAAGCCGGTTTCCGGGGCACACACGCCATTTGTGCCGACGCCGTTGCCGTCATTCGAGGCGGGGGCGCTGCAGAAGAAGGCTGGCAACCCAAACGGGCCATTCCATTGCGGCTGAACGGGGCTCGTGGTGAACACCGGCTGGCTGTAGTGCTGCTGGAATTGGTAGACGCCGGCCACCCATTGCAGCGGGCTGTCGCCGGTCGAGATGAAGTTCACTTCGTTGCTGATGAAGCCATTATGTTCCTGGTAGTTGAACGACTCGACAGGATTGACGGTGAGGCCAACGACCGAACCGAGTCCAAACCTGGCGCCGGAATTCGAAAAGAGCTTGTACGACGAGATCGGCGCACGTGCGTCGGAGCCGTTGCCTTCACCGCCGTTATCCGTGCCACCAGTCAGGATGTAGTGGTAGTAGGTACCGCCGCCGATATATTTGATGTCGAAGTCCTTGGCGTGCCACGTCAAGTGCATGTTCACGTTGTCATAGGATGGCAGCACGACGTTGTACGAAACGAGGTGCGCGATCTTCCACGGAGTTTTGACTTCAGGATTGAGACAGGCCGTCGCCGCAGGAAGGGGGCTCGTCGCGCTGACAACGGTCGTATTTGGCGTCGCGTCCGTGAAGCCAGGCGCTGTGCAGCCGTAACCGGGGTTTAATCCCGTCGAGGCGGCGCCGAATTCATAGGTCGGCGTGTCGTAGCGATTCCAGCCCGCCGACTGGGAACCGGCGTTGCCGGCGCCGCCATACCACCAGGCGGTCTGGTACTTCAGCCAGAAGTCGAGCTTGTCGCCGAAGAAGGTCTTCTGGATCTGATCGTCGACATAGAGATCGTTCAGAC
>Ga0207674_10000372_pt1 | contig 58411 bp, 49 predicted proteins | sample KBSCornC72_FD_184303 | JGI IMG/M metagenome (GOLD analysis project Ga0207674, IMG submission 184303) | Corn rhizosphere microbial communities from Kellogg Biological Station, Michigan, USA - KBS Corn C7-2 (SPAdes) (version 2) | ecosystem: Host-associated > Plants > Roots > Rhizosphere > Soil ... | reverse complement strand
ATCCTACTGGAACATCGACCTGGCGCTATCGAGAGAATTCAGGATTCGGGAACGGCAGAGCCTGGAGGTTCGCGGCGAGGCCTTTAACTTGACCAACAGCCTGCACTCCGGAAATCCCGTGAACCCGGCCTACCCGTACGCGAATATCAGCCAGCCAACTTTCGGCCAGATCCTGACCACGTACAGCAACCCGCCGGGAGCGACGGTCAGCCTGAACGACAACCGGGTCATGCAGTTCGCACTCAAGTACGTGTTCTGAGCTTGGCTCTTATTGCTGATACGGCGCTTGTTCGCGCCAGATGCCGAAGTATTGCTGCAGGGGACGGTCTGAGGCGCTGAACAAAACCGCATCGCTGTCGGATTCGTGCGAAACCGGCATCCAGGATGGCGCCACGAATATATCGTTGCGCTTCCACTGGAACGTAGTGCTGCCGATGTGCGTGCGGCCGCTGCCCTCCACCGCGCAAAAGATGGTGGAATCGGTGAAGCGGTAGATCATGCCTTTGAATCCGCGCGGCAGCAACTGGATGAAAGTCCCGATGGCCGGCATGGGAGGGCCGCCGGTGGCTGGATTCACGAACCGCATCTTGATCCCGTGGCATGGATCGAGCGGGCTGTTCTTGTACATGTGATCCAGGATTTCGCGGCTGCGCGAGTAAGGGTAGGAGAATACCGGCGTCGAACTGCGCGCCGGCGTGTAGTCGACCGGAAACATGTTGGCTCCGTAGCGCGCGTAGGCATCGCCATCGGGCTTCGTGAGCGGCTGCGTGTCGGCGGGATGATGCTCGGCGTAGCCGGCGTCCATGAAGTTCACCAGCGGCAGATCTAAAACGTCCATCCAGGTGACCGGACCCGCGCCGGGATTCCCGTGATCGTGATAAGTCATCGACGGAGTGACGATAAAATCTCCAGGGTGCATGGTGGTGCGCTCGCCGTCGACGGAAGTGTAGCCGCCATCGCTCTCAATCACAAAGCGCAGCGCCGAAGGAGCGTGCCGGTGCGTGGGAGCAGTTTCGCCCGGCAAAACCAATTGCAATCCTGCATACAAGCTTTGCGTGATTTGCGAGACTCCCACAATTCCGGGGTTGGCCAGAATCAAAACGCGCCGCTCAGCTTCCTTGGCGGTAATCAAGCGACCGGATTCCATCAGCATCGGCCGCATTTCGTCGTAGGGCCAGATGGTCGGAACAGCGTGCGGCTTGGGGTGCGGAGGGACCACTTCGGCCAGCACCTCCCATAGCGGCGAGGAATTCTTGAGCAGCAACCGCTGGTAGAATTCTTCGCGCTCTGGCGTGCGTGCCGGTTTACTATCGAGCGCGGAAACACTCATATCGTTTTCCCTTTGGCGAGCTGCATTTCTTCCTGCGCCGTGGAGGAGGACGCGAACGCTCGCACCTTCACTTCCATAGTGCCTACTTTTTCGACGGTCGCCACTACCGTGTCTCCGGGAGCGATAGGGCTGACGCCTTCCGGCGTGCCGGTGCTGATGATATCCCCGGGATACAGGGTATAGAACGAGGAAGCCAGCTCGATCAATTCAGCGGACTTCAAAATCATATATTTCGTATTCGAGCTTTGACGCGTCTCGCCATTGACCGAAATACTCAAATCGAGAACGTCCGGATTGCCGACTTCGTCCGGGGTCACCAGCCACGGTCCTAGCACGGTGTACGTATCGGGCGATTTCCGGAAACTGCGATCTTCGGTACCGCGGATGGTGATGTCGAGGCCAATCGCGTAGCCGGCCACATAATTCAGCGCATCTTCCTTCGAAACCTGGCTGGCCTCCTTGCCGATGACCACCGCCAGTTCCACTTCGTGGTCATTGCGGCGTTCGAGAAAACGCAGCGCGATGCCTTCACCGGGGCCAACCAGAGAACTGGTCGCCTTGAGAAACAGCCCAGCTTTTTGAATGGTGATGGTGTGCGCAACGTTACCCTGGTTAATCGCCGCATCGCCCTTCACTTCGTCCAGATGCTTCTGATAGTTGACGGGCGCGGCGATCACTTTGCCGGGATTCGCCACCGGGCTCAGCAGCTTCAGCCCCGCCAGCGGAACCGTGGGAGCACTGGAGGCGATAGCTTTCACGCGTGCCAAGACCTTGTCAAGATTCGCAATCAAGAGATCATAAGTAGGGAGCGGGTAGCGACAATCCGGCAGCACCTCCAGAGCCGCGGTCACATCACGCACCTGCGCGCCCTCAACCACACCCAAACGACCATCTCCAAACCGGCAAAGCCTCATCCTGGCGTTCTCCTAACCGTTATCCTGGTTACACATAAAGATCACACAACGCAGTCCCGCAAGATCGCAGGACTGTAATATCACAATGATGCCATACTCCGGCGGAGCCAGCTACGCGCCGATCTTTTGGGCCACTTTCCTGCTGTGGATAATCCTCGAACTTATCGCATCGCGCACAAAACGGTCCGGCGACCGCTCCCATGCTCGCGACCGAGGATCGTACGGACTCATCGTGGCGCTCTTTTTCGTCGGCTTGGGGTTAGACTTTACGCTTTCCGCCCGTCTCCCGCAAGCGGCCATCGCAGGGAGGCGAGAGCTGGTTTTCTTCAGCGGCATCGTCTTAATACTCGGCGGCGTGGCGGTTCGTTGGTGGGCCATCGCAACGTTGGGAAAGTTTTTTACCTTCGATGTCGCGGTTCAATCCGGCCAAAAGGTAGTTGACACCGGACCCTATCGTTACATCCGCCATCCTTCTTATACCGGCACGCTCATGACACAAGTTGGCATCGGACTGGCGCTCGGGAATTGGGTCGGCCTGCTCGCGCTTATGCTATGCATGGCAATCGCCTACTCGTATCGCATATCCGTGGAGGAACAGGCGCTGGTCGCGGCCTTAGGCGAACCATATAAACAGTACATGCGGCGGACACGACGTATCATCCCGTTCCTGCTATGAAGTCAAGGCATTTGAGGACTGGCGCTAGTAAGCATCTTGGCGATCCAATCGGCATGCGGGAGACGGCAAACGGCAAGAGCTTTAAGCTCCCGGTCCAAGTCATATTCGACGCGCCGGATTGCTGGCGTAGAATCATCGAGCACCAGGTAGGCCGCGCGATGATCGCCGTCGTACGAGAGGCTCACGCTGCCGGTATTAGCAACCAGCATTTTTGAAACATTCCGAATGTAGGATCGATGGATATGCCCGTAGATGGCAACTGGCTGACCGAGCGGCGCGTAAACAGATTCCAGCTCGTCATCGCTCGCTTCCGGCGCGGGAGCGCGCCAGAGACTTTCGGGGCTGGCATGTACCAGCGCGACGGAATTAAACGTCTGAACCCGCGGCAGGCTGCGCAGCCACGTAAGCCGGTCTTCGCCCAACTCTTCGCGAGTGGCTGCCGCCATCTCGGCGATCACAGTCCACAGGGAGTGCAGATGAGGCAATTGACTGGCGAACTCAGCTAGCGACTCAGGGCGGAACAACATTTCATCCGTGTTGCCGACCACGCCTGCCCAACCCAGGTCGCGAATGCGATCGACGATCTCAGCAGAACTTGCTCCGCCGTCAGCCAGATCGCCGCCGTGAAGGACCAAGTCGGGCGAGGTCTGACGCAAATCCGCGACGACGGCCTCGAATGCGGTGAGATTGCCGTGGATATCGGATAGGACAGCAGTGCGCATACCCGCTATTGAGCCGCAGCGACGATCCAGTAGGAGGGCAGGCTGGGTTTAGTGTCGCGTACGATTTCGAGAATCGCGCGGCGGTCTTCGGCGGAGAGATTCTCCAGCGAGAGCCCGCCGACGGACTTGCTGGCGTCCTTGCCAGTGAGGATATCATAGAGCCGCTGATACACCCGCTCGCGCACCGCTTGCGGCATGCCATCGAAAGCAGCGCTATAGATCATATAGGAGAGCGGGTAACGAAACAGCCGCTTCTTGAGGTCGAAGTCACGGAGCGAACGGCCCTGCTTATCGCGCGGGCCGCGCTGCGGAAACGTTTTAGAGAACGTCGACACACCAGCCACCGGTTCCTTCAATAGGTCCTCGTCGCCGAATAGCATGTAGGCCGTGAGTTCATCGATCTCTGCATTAAGCTGTTTGCCGTCGATTTCAGCGACGCGCGCATCCCAACCGATACGGATCATTAGATTCGTCATGCGCGTCTGATGCTCCAGAACAAGAAGCGCCACCAAGTCGCTGGTCGGCGCCAGGTAGCGCGTAATGTCGAAGCGGTCACTGAGATCGGTAACGTTCTGCGTCCCTGTGCGCAGCCCAGGGCCAGGATGAATGGGGTCGGACAGATTCGGATTGTTACCCAGATGATATTGCGCGCCGTGCGTGCCCGTAACGTACCAGCCGCCCCAACGTTCGCTGAACGGTGTCCGGTGATCCGTCATGAACGCGTTGCCGTGCTCTTCGCCCGGGCGCCCGCTGGCGGGATGCACCGAACTCACTAACAGTCCCGGGACTGCCAGCGTCACAGGCCCTTGATGACAGCGCAGACAATCGTCGCGCCGCGCGAGCTCAGGACGCGCGCTGCGCGCCGCCTCCATGCTGTAAAGAATCACCCCTTGCTTGGGATCGAGCGACGTCAGTTCCAGCACTTCGCCGTTTTGCACGTAGCCGACGCTCGCATCGTCGTTGAAATAAATCGCCCGCGGCGTACGGGGAGAAATGCGCTCGGCCTGAATACTGGTGCGCGAGAAAACCAGCACCTGCGAGTCAGTATTGATCGCGAGTTGCTTCAGCAAAGCCGCGAGATAACCGCCGACGGGCGCGTAGTCCAGCTTAACCTGACCACTCTCCAGACGTTTTTCGAGTTTCCCCACGGGATCGGAGGTAGGGCCTGTGTACTGTATCGCTGGATGATCGAGCGGAATAAAGAACGTGTCTTCGAGACGGTCGGCGAGCAGCCAAGTCGCTCCGGCGAGAAGTACGCCACCTGCTACAACGCGGTTCATAGCTTCACTATAAACCGGAGGCGGCAGCTACAAGAGCCGGAAATTTACCTCGATGGTGGCGATCACCGGCACCGCCTTGCCGTCTTTCTGCCCAGGCTTGAAGCGCCATTGCGAGACCGCATCCATCGCTTTCTGATCCAGACCGAGTCCTAGCGATCGCAGCACTCTAACGTGATTCGGACGACCCATCTCATCGACAATGACGGAGAGTAGCACCGTCCCCTGCCATTTGGCTTTGCGGGCTTCTTCAGAATATTCGGGCTCCACTTTGAAGAGCAGGTGGGGCGCAGAGACGCCGCCGCCGGCGGTATAGGCTCCGCCGCCGAAGCCTGCGTCTGAGCCTGGGCCCGCGCCTACACCATGGCCCGGTCCCACGCCACCCTCCGCGCCACTACCAATTCCCCCACCCAAACCCGTACCGTTCGATGGAATACCCAATTTGCCGAGCGGGTCGCCGAAGTTATTGGCTTGCAAATTCGGCACGTCGGGCGGCGCAAAAATAGACGGCGGCATCTGCAGCTTGGCCTCCACCGGATCGACGCGCGGCGGAGTAAAGTGGCGTGGCTCGGGCTTGGGCAGCTTGCCTTTGCTGGCATCCAGAACTTGACGCGCCCCGCCGCCACCGCCACCGCCGGAGTGCTGCTTATTCTCTGCTAAGTAAGGGCGCAAGTCGATTACCAGGTCCGTGAAATGCTGCTTCACCAGGTTTTGCACCGGATGGAATGTGCCCAAAACAAAAACCGCAGCCAGCAGCATGGCGTGAGCCGCCAGCGACGATACCCCCGCAAGGCGCCATGAACCGGAGACCTGCCGAGCCGGCGTACTGCGAAAGACAACCTGATATTCCGCACCATCCACGTGGCTGCTCCAGCGCCCCACGGCTCCGCGAAACCGGGACAGCGAGTCCTCCAGCAATGCCAGCTCGGCCCGGCAATCGTCGCATTCGCGCGCGTGCTGTTCGACGAACGGCTCGGTACCGTCGATGAAACACTCGGAAATCTGCAGCGCGGAGAGATGCGTGTTCACTTGGGTACCTCCAGCTTTGCGCGGACCGATTGCAGGGCTCGAAACAGATGGGTCTTCACGGTTCCTTCTTTCATTCCGGTAGCGCCGGCGATTTCGAGAAGATCCATCTCCTCCACAAAACGAAGCAAGAAGACGGTTCGTTGGCGCTCGGAGAGTTGCGCAACAACGCTCCAGATCGCCCGCACTTGTTCCTTCGCCACAACTGCTGCTTCGGGCGTTGCCTGGCGATCCGAAGTCCAATCGCCCAGATCCTCCGGATACACGCCCACGTGCAGCGCACGCCTCCAAAACTTCAAACGGCTGCTACTTTCGTGCTTGCGCACCAGATTGATGGCAATCTGCATCAGCCAAGTGGCTGGGCTGGACGCGCCGCGGAACTGGTCGCGGGCGCGATAGGCGCGCAGAAAACAGTCCTGTGTCAAATTTTCGGCGGATTCCCGGTCGCGGAGCGAAGCCAGCAGAAACCGGAAGACCCGCGGCCGGTACGCCTGCACCAGCGCGTCAAACTCCACAGAGCTTTCGGCTCCCGCACCGCCCGCGTCCGCTACGCCAAGTGTTACAACCGTTCCCATTCGAACGGTTAGATCCCTTCCCGCCGAAAGGGTTTACAAGGAACTGGAAAATAGGTCAAAAGGACTAGTACCCCTAAACCAGGTAGGGTCGATAAACCCCGGTTCTACATATATACTGAGACAACCGGGTGAGCTCGTAATCATCCATCGGAAAAGTCGCACTGGAGATCTGGGCGTTAAAGCCAGAGTCGACTATGATTCAACAATCGGAGACGCCGCTCGTGGCAGTGGGCAGGGGTGTGTACTCCACCAAAATCATTTATTCTTCCGCGCAATTCTCGCAGCTATCCCAAGAGGCTCGGCATCTTCTGGTAGAACGATCCAGCACCTGCGATCCTCACTTCTTCTTGTCTTCGGTACAAAGAAATATCTGGTCGCCGCTGGCGGTGGTGGTGTCCCGCGACGGAGTGACGATTGGCATCGTCTACGCCAAGGAACGAAAAGTCGCTGGCTTCGGGCTGGGGCTTATCTATGCGGACGCAACCTTGGACGGTATGGTGGTCGCCGATCCCGCGAACCGGGAGTTTGTCTTTGAAGTGGCGTTGCGCCGCTTGATCGATGAACGGGGAAGCCGCGGCCTGCGCTTGCTGATTCCCACCACAGGGTTAGAGCGCGATGCCATCCAAAAGATCGTGGATTCGCGGCCGCTGGATGTCCATTACTCCATCGTCGAGCATCATAGTATTGTGGAACTGGAACCGAGCTATGAAGCGTTCCTGGACAAACTTGGCAAACGCACCCGCCGGAATTTCCGCTATTACCGGCGCCGGCTGGAGGCTGAAGGACACACTTATGTCGAGGGGATTCCTCCAGCGGAGTTCGAACGCGCCGCGTATAAGCTTCTGGAAAAGGATGTCGTGGGAGCTGACCGGGATGGGATCCACAGATGCCTGGGAATGCTGGCAACCGTCAAGGACCCCCTCTATGTTGGATTACGCCATCAGAATGGAGAGTGGCTCAGTATCCTGGGCGGCTGGCGCGAGCGCGACTACGGCGTGGTGTTCTTCCAGATGAACAACGACAAAGATTTTCCACAGAGCGCCTTATGCGTTGCCTTGCGCGGATATTTGATCGAGGCTTTGATCTCGGCAAAAATTCCTAATCTGCTGTTTTGGGGTGGAGTCGGCCCACCGCTGCGCCGCTACTGCCGGATACTTCCGGCAACCGGTGTGCACTTGGACCTCCCCACGTTCGGATGGCGCACCTCCCGCCGGCTGATCGGCTGGATTACCCACTTCCTTCCGCAGCATCTGCGCACCATCGCCAGTTGGGTAGCGCCGGAAGCGCCTAGCCAGACTGCGAATCCACGCGTATCCAATGAGGTCGGATGACCTTCACACAGCAATTTTTCGAAGAAGTATCGGAAGTAGTGCAGAAAATCGATGTCCAAGCCGTGGACCAATTGGTGGCACTCGTAGCGCGGACCCGCGCTGCCGGCGGCAGGCTGTTCATCTTGGGCGTAGGAGGTAGCGCCGGCAATGCCTCCCACGCGGTTAACGACTTTCGCAAAATCACCGGTATTGAAGCCTATGCCCCCACCGACAACGTGTCGGAGCTGACCGCGCGCACCAACGATGAAGGTTGGTCGACTGTGTTCGAGCGCTGGCTGCGCGTCAGCCATTTACGCCCTGACGACATGCTGCTGATCTTCTCCGTTGGCGGCGGCAATCTCGAAAAGCAGGTGAGCCCCAATTTGGTGGAGGCCCTGAAATACGCCCGTACTGTGGGCGCGAAAGTCGGCGGCATCGTGGGACGCGATGGCGGCTACACTGCGCAAGTGGCGGACGCGTGTGTGCTGATCCCTGTCGTGAATCCCGCGCATATCACGCCACACTCCGAAGCTTTTCAGGCCGTGATCTGGCACCTTTTGGTTTCGCATCCCGATCTCAAGCAGGAACAAACCAAGTGGGAGTCGGTGGTCTAAGGGTGGCCGCCGAACGCGCAGTTTTTCTGGACCGCGACGGCGTACTCAACCAGGCAATCGTTCGCGACGGCAAGCCCTACCCCCCTGCGAGCGTCGATGATTTGATCCTGGTGCCAGACGCGCCGGCATCCCTCGAAGCTCTGAAGCAGGCCGGGTTTCGTCTGCTAGTCGTCACCAACCAGCCCGATATTTCCCGCGGGACGCAGGCCCAAGCTGCCGTCGAAGCCATCCACCAGGCGCTGCGGCAAGCCTTACCTCTGGATGACTTCTTTCTCTGCCCCCACGATGATTCGGACCACTGCGATTGCCGCAAGCCTCGCCCCGGACTGCTCCTACAGGGAGCCGAAAAGTATCCCATCGACTTGTCCCGCAGCTTCATGGTGGGGGATCGCTGGCGGGATATCGAAGCCGGTGCCAGCGCCGGCTGCGTGACCGTATTTATCGACTTCGGCTATCGGGAAAAACGTTCCTCCATCGAGCCCGCGGCGACCGTGAATTCGCTCGGCGCGGCAGTCGCATGGATACTGCGGCAGCCATGAAAACCCAGGCTATCATTAGCGTCAGGAAGGCCCGCTGGCTACCCTTATTATTGAGCCCCAAACAGCCGATCTATGGTGAAACGGAATGCGAATATGGCCCCCAAGCCGGTGAAAGATCTGAAAGTTAAGCTGTTCGCGGATGGCGCCGAGCGTGCCGGCATCCTGAAGATGTATGAGAACCCGCTCATCCGCGGCTTCACCACCAATCCCACGCTCATGCGCAAGGCCGGCATCACGGACTATGAGGCCTTTGCCAAAGATATCGTAGGCGCGGTTCCCGATCGTCCGCTTTCACTGGAAGTGTTTGCCGACGAATTCGATGAGATGGAGCGGCAGGCGCTGAAGATCTCGCGCTGGGGAGATAATGTTTACACTAAGATCCCGGTCACCAATACCCGTCGCGAAAGCTCGTTGGATTTGATCTGCCGCTTAGCTCGCCAAGGCGTCAAGCTGAATGTGACCGCCATGATGACGCTCGCTCAAGTCAGAGACGTGAGCGCGGCGCTAGCGGGCGGCCCAGCGGCCTATGTATCGGTATTCGCCGGCAGAATCGCCGACACCGGCCGCGATCCGGTTCCCATGATGGCCGAGGCGGTGGCGCTATTACAGCCCTACTCGAACATCGAGCTCATCTGGGCCAGTCCCAGGGAACTGCTGAACATCTTTCAGGCGGATTCCGTGGGATGTCACATCATCACCGCCACCAATGATCTGCTCAACAAGCTGGCGCTGGTCGGCAAGGACCTGGACGACTACTCGCTCGAAACCGTGGAAATGTTTCATCGCGACGCCACGCACGCTGGCTTTGCACTCTGAAGGGACGCAGCCTCCCGCATGCGGGCCCAACCCAGACGTCTACCGGGGCCGTGGCGCGCTATATACTGAGTAAGTGTTTAGCGGCGTATAGACTTAGGAAATTCAAGAGTATGTCCATTCCTCTGTTTATTCGCGCGGCCGCGACTCGACTCGAGGGCCTATGGTTCGATGCAACACGGCGTGTCCAAACTTCCGGTCTAGTGCCTCTGCACCAACTTACACTCGTAGGTGCGGAGCAAATCGGCGGTGACTACCTCCCCACCCGCCCCTCTGTCGTAAGACAGACATTGGCCCACTTGCCGATTCAGAAACATCATGAATACACTTTCATCGATCTCGGCTCCGGTAAAGGACGGATCCTGTTGATTGCCGCGGAGTATCCTTTTCGAAAGGTGCAAGGGCTTGAAATTGCCCTAGAACTTCATCGCGAGGCCAAGCATAATATCTCCCGCTACCACCATCCGAGTCAGCGATGCGCCATCATCGAATCGGTAAATATTGACGCGTTGGAGTATGCTTTTCCAGAGGGAAACCTGATTCTCTATCTTTTCAATCCTTTCCTGCCGGAAGTATTGAAGAAGGTACTCATGAATCTGGAGAGTTCTTGGGCCCAGCGCCCTCGCCACGTCATCGTGATCCTAGTAAATCCGGCTTTCGGGTCTGTAGTCGAGGAGAGGCCCTTTCTGCGCCTGTACCTTGAGAACCGGCGCTTCCGAATTTACCAGTCTGCCAATTCTTGTCCGTCTGATTAGGTTCCATTTGGCGAGCTGGGTGCAATCGCTTAAGAATCTGATCCCGCGTATACTCGTTTTAGGTACGTCTCTTACGCAGGAGCGCTGCCGGTTCCTGTAGAAGCGTCAGTTCCTGAGGAATGGCGATGCCCTTTACTTTTCGCCCCAACATGATTTTCGACGTCGGCATGAACGACGGACAAGACACCGCCTATTATCTTTACCGTGGATTCGATGTTGTCGCAGTGGAAGCCAACCCCGCACTCTGCGCAACAGCCACACAACGTTTTTCTAAAGCCGTCGGATCGGGCGCCCTTCATATCGAGAACGTGGCTGTGGGAATGGAACGCAGTAAGCTCCCCTTCTACGTGAGTAGCAAGGATATCTGGTCATCGTTTGATCATTCAGCCGCAACGAAGGAGGGCAGTACTTGCACAACAATCGAAGTAACATGCGTTCGAGCGGCCGACTTGTTCGCCAAATACGGAGTTCCGTATTACTTGAAGATTGACATTGAAGGAGCGGACGGCTATTGCCTCGCAGATCTGGATGCGCACTGCCTTCCCAAGTATGTTTCGTTCGAATGTGGTCCGGAAGCCACGGAAGAGGTGTGGCGGCTTAACTCTCTCGGATACAAACGTTTCAAGCTCATCAACCAGTTGTGGAAAGAATTTCGTTCGGATTACGAGCCGGAATCGATGCTAAGACAACTTAGCAGGCGGCTGCAGCGCAAATCCAGAAACGTGCTGCACGGACGATGGTACAACGATTGGCTCTTTGAGTTTGGATCAAGCGGACCGTTCGGGGAACATACTGACGGCCGTTGGGTTTCCGCTCGCGAACTACTCGAAATCCGCGCGCGATGGGAAGAATTAAACGCGCGTAATGGCGGGTCGTTTTGGTTCGACGTTCATGCGGCGCGATGACTATCGATCTTAACTTCCCCACGATCCAGATGAGTTCGGCCCCCGGCCGGAGTTGGTCTTGCGCCGCCACTTTCCTGCCGCGACATAAAATGAGAGGGAGGGGGCCATGTGTTCGCAATTTCGCGCATAGCTGAACTGTTGGCGCCACGCTTGTTATGGCGGCGCCGGGCGCGCAAGTGGCTAAGGGATGAAGCCGAGCGGGAATTGACCTTAATCCCATTTCTGTGCCATCCTGCCAAAACCTCCATCGACGTGGGCGCTTTCATGGGTGTCTATGTGATTCACATGCTCGGTTACTCTCATGATTGTGTCGCCTTCGAGCCTCGCACGGCCGCCGCGCAAGAATTGCGGCGGGTCTTTCGGAGAGCATCTGTCCGGATCGAACAGTGTGCACTCTCGGAGGACGACGGCGAGGCCACGTTTCGCGAACCTCTCTGCGACGCCGGGCGGAGCACGCTAGCAGACTCTAATCCTCTAGAGGGAATGGGCGATGTGAACACTCAGTCAGTATCCACAAGGCGGCTGGACAGTTATGGCTTCGCCAATGTCGGGTTCATCAAAATAGACGTCGAAGGCCACGAACTGGCTGTGCTAAAAGGCGCCTTGAGCACGATTGAGCGTAACCATCCCGCGCTATTGATAGAGATCGAAGAGCGCCACCGACCGGGTGGGCTGGCGGCGGTGAGGGACTTGCTGGAACCGCACGGCTACAGAGGGTCGTTTCTGGATGGGAAGTCGCTGATTCCAATATCACAACTCCCCCCCGAGTCCCAGGATCCAGCAAGAGCAGGGAGCATTGGCTACATCAATAATTTTCTCTTCCTAAGGCCAGAGCACCAGGCGCGATTCGTGAACGGTATGTCGGCTCGAGGGAAGTGAACCGTTATCACGAAAATGCCTTCGGATCCCCCTAGCTCGGGGCGTAAGCCATTCTGGTCCATCAGGATCCCGTGTTGTATAACTGGACGCACGGTTATGCTCTCGGATGCATGCTTGGAAATGGCCGAAGGCGAAATGCTGCAGCGGCGTTTTCATGCCGGGTAGTTGTGCGCAGTCCGTGCATTTACCTGCAGCCATTTGCCTGCCGTGTGCGGGCGTGCCGCACAGTTAGCCTTTCGAATATCCGCCAGGACCGTCCGGTTTCTCTTGAAGAAACCCCTGCGGCTGCTGCGCTAAACCCGCTCCAAAGATTTCTAGACCAAGGGTGATTCAGTGGTGAAATACTTGGTTAGAAAGGACGCCAACGCCGCCGCGACCACGGTCGGGCTATGCATTGTATCGTATGTCGCCCGAGCATTCCGTGCCAAGCGAGAAAGCTGACTTGGACTCTTTAAGATCGACTCCAAGGCTTGAACCCACGCCTCCGCAGTATCCGCCAACACGATATTCTCTCCGGAACGGATACCCGCTACTCCCCGGCACGCCGCAGTCGTGCTCAACACCGGCAACCCGAACCCGAAAGATTCGACGACGCGGGTCCGCAGGCCTGTCGCTTCCGTTGAGGCGGCCACTTGTAGGTCGCTGGATGCATAAAAAGGCAGAAGATCGGGCACTTTTCCCAATAGCTGAACCTGAGGATATAGAGTGCAAAGAGCCAAAATGCGCTGGCATCTCGAGTTGTCTGCAAGAATCTCACCGGCGACTCGCAGAGAAATCCTTTCCAGTACCTCTGTTCGAAGGCGAGGGAAAACTTCGGTAAGCAAGAATTCCAGCGACCGGTAAGTAGGGAGGTGGGCAATCGCTCCCACGTGCAGAAGATTGAGCCTTTCGCTGCGGACCCAGTCCGTACGATCGACCACAGCAGGAACGTCGGGGATGCTCATTGGTAGATGTTCCACATTCAAATAACCCCATTCGGATCGAATCGCGTCTCGGTCCTTCGGAGTAATACAAACGATCAAGCGGCTGTTTCTAGCAACACGACGTTCGAAGTTACGAATGAATCTGAGTTCGCGTCGCTCCGGAATCGAAGCGCCTCGTGAAGCCAGCGTCTGATCGATACGGTTGCTGAGGGCAACAACCTCAGACCCCACATCGTGACAGCTCCAGATAGTATTGATACCGGAGAGAAATGGAATTGGACTCTCGCAGAAGTTCTCGAACTGGTGGAGGCAGCCGGGATATTGGCGCTCTCTAAGCATGGCTTCCCGGCGAACGGCTGTGTGCCTTGCGAAGTAATATGCGGCAGCTGCTTCGCCTGGATAACCGGCCCGGTACATGAGGGCCCCCATCACGGACCTGGGTGGAGGATTCGCGACGACATGAGTCCATGTGACCGGCAGTTCGGGAGCAGCCGCGGAAACATCCGGCTCCGTCACCACCTGCACTACCTCCACCTGAAAACCAAGATCTAAGTAAGCCCGGCAGTTCGAATAGAAGCGCAAGTAGGCGCCCGAGCTGCTCTTGCGCGGCACACCGTACATGTAAAGGACGACCCGATTAGTATTATTCTGGCGATTGCGGCTGGATTCCATGCGCCTAGGTTCAGTTTAGCGGTAGCGTAGGAGCTGACGAACCTCAGCTCCCCTACCGTCGCATCTATAATTGTTTGAGTATCTTCGCGTGAGCCAAACGACTTCGAAAAAACCTGCTGCTATTCTGGTTGCACACATTCTCCCCTACCCCACTATAGGCGGCACCGAACAAGCCACGCTGCGGATCATGAAGGCAGTGGAGCCTCACGGCGTGGATGGTATTGCGGTGAGTCTGTTTGACAGCGAGGACCTTCGCCGGTTCTTCGGAGGCGCAAACCGTCGCATCATGGCTTGGCCCGCGCCTGAGCCGAGCCTTCGACGGGGCAGCCAATTTTATGCGGAATCACGTTCACTAGCAGATGAATTCCAGCGGCTGGGCGTCGATCTGGTCCACTGTGCCGACTACCCCGCCGCCTACCTGGTTGCGCTGGCCGGCCGTTTGGCCGGCGTGCCGGTGCTGTGCCATGTCCGTAATCGCCACGGTGCGCTAACGCGCCGCGACCGCCTTTTTCTCCTCCCGGTGGCGCATTTTGCTTTTGTGTCCCAGGATACTTGGAATCATTTTGGTGCGCCGGTCGGGCCAAGGCGAGGATCAGTGGTCTACGACGGAATCAACCCTCCGCCTGAACTTACCTTAGCGGCGTCAGCCGAAGAGAAGTGCGCGGTAAGGTCCGAATTCGGCCTTGCCTCTGAAACCAGACTTATCGGCATGTTGGCGCGCGTGACTCCCCAAAAAGACTTCGAGACCCTGATCCGTGCGGCGGCCCGGGTGGTTGAGGCGCATCCGGATGTCCGCTTTGTGGTGGCGGGAGATTCCTCCTCGAGCGAGGTTAGCCGGAGTCATTACGCGCATGTGCAAAAGCTTCTTCGCGAGGCGGGATTGACTGAATCTTTTATTTTCACCGGCTATCGTACTGACGCACTCCGGCTGTTAGGAGCGTTTGACATTGTGGCGTTGAGCACGAACTATGAGGGCTTGCCGTTAGCCCTGTTGGAAGCGATGGCATATGCGAAACCAGTAGTGGCAACCGCAGTGGACGGCATTCCCGAGCTGATCACGGATGGAGTCGATGGCTATCTGACACCCCACGCAGATGCTGAAGTCCTGGCCGCGAAATTGCTTGCCTTGCTGGACCAGCCCGCGCTGGCGGCCCGCCTCGGAATTGCCGCCCGCCAGACGGTGTTGCAAAACTTCACGGCGGACCATTTCGCCGGCCGCATGATGGACCTCTACAACCGGCTTCTCAAATGATGCCGGACAGATGCTGGGACGCTTCCTGAGTAGAGGGAGGAGTGAGTTCACTCACGGGGCGCCAAGTATGCGGGGCATAGAAAGTGCCGTGTACTTGTTTCCCCTCTCCCATGTGAATCAGAGCGCAGCGCCGCTGCACTGCCAGCTCGGAGCCGTCGGGACGTTCCACCTTGGCATCCAGGTGATAAATGCCGGGCTGCAAACCAATTTCTTCGCACAAGAACTCGATCGCGCCGAGCCCCGCTGGAACCACCTGCGCGGCGGCATTCATTCCACTGACGAATTCGCAGTGCAAACGCTCGTCTAACCCGACGAAATGCAGTCTAAAAACCGCTGGGCCCACCTCCGCGGAAGCCTCGTAGTCGATCCGCGCCCGCAGCGGATAGCCGGTGCGGAACTGCAGACCGGCACGTCCGGATTCGTCGAAAAACTGCACCGATTTGATCTTGACGATCTGCTGATTGGCGGGCGGCCGCTCTTCTACGGCAGGTTCCATCCGGGTCAAGTATTGGGCCGTCAGGGCGCTAACCGGTCCCTCGCCGGCTACCTGACCGCGCTGCAGCAGAATCGCGCGTTCACAAAGCCGCTCGACTGCGGCCAAATCGTGCGAGATAAACACAATAGTCATTCCGCTGCGGCTGAGTTCCAGGATGCGCTCCACACACTTTTTCTGAAAGGTCATATCTCCCACCGCCAGTACTTCATCCAGCAGGAGAATCTCGGGCTCGAGGTGGGCGGCGATTGAGAACCCCAGCCTCACGAACATGCCGGAGGAATACCGCTTCACCGGTAGGTCGATAAAGGGACGAATTTCAGCGAAGTCAATGATGCGGTTGAGCTTCGCGTGGATCTCACGGCGCCGCATGCCGATGATCGATCCTTGCAAAAAGATATTTTCGCGGCCGGTCAGTTCCGGATGGAATCCCGAGGCGACTTCGAGCAGCGCCGCAATACGGCCACGTATGGTGATTTCTCCCCTGGTAGGCGTGGTGATGCTAGCGAGCAACTTGAGGGCGGTGCTCTTACCAGAGCCGTTGTGTCCGATGATTCCCAGCGTCTCCCCGCGGGTGACTTCGAAGCTCACATCGCGCAGAGCCCAAAAGTCCTTCCCCGGCCCCAGGCGGCTGCGCATTTTGTTGATCCAACCGGCATGGTGGGTCGCGTCTTCCTGGCGGATCCGGTACCTTTTTGAAACCCTGTCAAAGCGTAAGTCGATCATCGATTTTGAAAAAGCTTAGATTATATCCGCCATAGTGGCTTCTTTGTGTTTAAAGTAGGCATAGGAAAATACCAGCAGAAGGGCGGAGATCACAAACGATATCTGCAGCGAGGGGACATCGACGGACATCCTTTGCAAAACCACGTGGCGGAAGTTTTCTACCACGCCCACCATGGGATTCAGCACATACAGGCTGCGAAACCTCGCCGGGACCTTACTGAGCGGGTACACCACTGGAGTCGCAAACATCCACAGTTGCATGATCAACGGCATGGCAAATCCAAGATCGCGGAACTGGACCTGAATGGCGGAAAAGAGCAGGGAAAGCGCCACGATAAACATCGTCTCCACCAGCAAGATCGGCACAACCCACAGAATAATGAAGCTGACCGCGACGTGGTAATAAATCATCAGGCACGCGAGTACTGAGGTAGCGATTACGAAATCGAAAATCCCGACCACGACATAGCTCAACGGCAAGATTTCGCGCGGAAAATAGACCTTCGTCACCATTTGCTGGTGCGAGACTAGGCTCGACGTGGCCGCCGATACCGCAGTCGAAAAATACGTCCAAGGCAGTAGCGCGGCATACACGAACACCGCGTAAGGCATGCCTTCGCTGGGCATCTGCGTCACGATGGAGAAGATCGCAATATAGATCAACATCAGCGAAACAGGCTGCAAGATGGCCCACGCGATCCCCAAGGCCGACTGTTTGTAGCGGACTTTGATCCGGTGCAGACTGAGCGTCAGGAACAGATCCGTGTATGCCTTAAACTCGCCAAGGTACCGCAGGGTCGTCAGCGGATTGAAAGCGGGGGGGCGGATTACCTTCGAACTGCGCGCTTCGGGAACAGAAGTTTGCGCCATGCTGGGCGTCTGCATTATCTCCAGTATGGCACTACCCCGCCGGAGAAATGCCCCACCGCCGAAGGACAAAGCCAAGAAAAAAACGTAGGCGTAACTCTCTACTAAAGGCTTGGTCCCAGGAACCGCGGACGGCTAGACTCAGGAATGCTACGGCATCCTGAGCCGCCTGCCGAAGCAAATGCCCCGGTATCTTAAACAATCGAATTTTCACTTTTCAAAATCCGGCGAGTGCATGTCCGCGAAATAGCTACCGTGCCCTCGCTGCTAGCGTCGGTGGTAAGTTTTGCTTAATCTTGCCCCAGACGAGCACCTGGGTGCGTCCCCATCGTTCCTGGCCCGTGATCGTCCAATTCTCGTGCAACTTCTGTCGCGGATGGATAGCCCCGTTACAGGTTCCCTGGGAGATTGCCCGAGCGCTGGAGGTCGTCGAATCTTTGCAGCCGCATACTGACCCGACCTGCCAGGTGGACCGGTTCTGGAACGAAGTACGTTTGTTGGGCGAGAGCCGTGAGATCAAAGCCGAACCAGACCAAGGCTGGGCTGGAATCGGGTTGCTCTACCAGCGCTAGCGCGTCTAATTCTCAGGGCACTCGTTGCTACGGCGCCTGCCTGGGACTCTCCGCCAACTCGTTACAGAGGGCCTCAAACTGACGCGCGCGGACAGCCCAGGTATATTCTTCCCGAAGGATTTGCATGGCCTCCCCAAGCCGCTGGTCGAAGACGCTGGGGTCTTTGAGGTAATCCAGAATCTGCCGGGCGAAATCCATAGCGCCCTCGACTGCCGACAGCTTACTGCGTAGTTGATCGTCAAGAAACTCCAGCGCCATCGGTGTTGCGATGACGTAGGTGCCGCTGCCCAGCGCCTCCACGATCTTGTTGCGAAAACCACTGCCGGAAAATAGCGGCGCGACATACAACTGGCTGCGCGCGATCTCGGCCTGCATGTCCGGAACTAAACCAGTAATCTCCACATGGCTGCTGGCCTTGGCCAGCAACGCAGGCTGCGGCTCCTGGCCCGCAATCACCAGCCGGATGTTCGGGTTCGCACGAAGCAACAGCGGCATCACATGGTCGATGAACCACAAGGCGCCAAACTGGTTGGGCGGATAGCTCATAGAGCCGGTGAAGATCAGGCGGTTAGGAACTTTGTTTTGGGGAAGCGGGTTCGCGCTTTCGCTCGGCGGCAGGGGCGCCAGCGCCACTCCGTTGGGCACGACACGATTCAAGCGCGGCCGGCCGTTCAGGCGGTCCATACACTTCTTGTCCGCGATGGACACCACCATATTTGCGCTGGCGCACCGCCCGTAGAAAGTCTCTTCCAGAAACGCAGTGGCCAGTTGGCCCAGCGCCCGCGGCAATTGCCGCAGTCCGCCGGAGCGAATCAAAACGCGAATTTCCCGTGTTTGGTAGAGAGCGAAAGAATCGCACCAGTCAATCAGCGTAGGCGGAAGCGCGGACGCTGCCGCCATCAGAAACAGACGGTCCCGGTCACTCATAACGCAAACATCGGCACGCAAGTCTTTGACCAGTTCCTGGAAGCGATTCTGATAGGCTCGGCGGGCGGAACGAAGCACCCAGTCGCGCGCGCGCGGATGAAGCAGCAGACGGCTCAACCTGCCGCGAGGCTGAGGATAAGGCGGCGCGTCGATTTCAAAGAAGTCGGTGAAGCAACCTTCGCCGCGCAACTCATCCAGATACTGTTTGCGCCGCACTCGATCGACATGCGGATCGTTAGTCAAAACATAATAGACACGATGGCCCGCCGCCATGAGGCCCCGGGATAGATTCGTGAAACGAAGAGTTCCACCATGTCTCAGTCCATGATGGGGATCGATGTTCAGAAGCCAAAAAATAGTCAAGCCAAAGCCCGAGTTTCCCTTACTCTAACACAGCGTTGTTTCGAGCCGCGTCGGCAATAAGCGGTGCGGTTGCGCCACTAAAAATAGCGCTTCAAGCGAGCGCTAACGCGGGACAAGAAGTCATCCGCAAGAATCTTCGTATCAAAGATGTGGCGGCTCACAGCCTGGAACATCGAGTAGTTAGGATGAGGGACAAATGCCGGGGTGTAGTTGGTCTTGTTGCCGAAGCCGAGGATCCGCTGATCTTCGGACGTCAGGTTGCCCAACAACGCGGCGTTCAGCGCTAGGGGATGATAACGATAGTTGTCAATATTCTCCTGCTCCAGCGGCACCGACGGATCGTGGTAGTTGTAGAAAACCGCTTGACGTGGTTCCAGAATCGGGCAGGACTGTCCATGAATACCGGTCGTATCAAACAAGAACGCCGTGCCGGCTTTTCCGAGGACGCGGACAATTTGCGAAGCCTTGAGGGCGTCGATTTCGTGGTCTTTCCAAATGCGTGGATGATACTGCCGGTGAGTGCCCTTAATGTAACCGAAGGCGCCCGTTTCGACATCCGTCAGGTACACCCCCAGCTTGATTTCACGAGCGATCGCGGAGGCTTTCGTCTGATCGTACCAGGCGTCAGCGTGCCATCCGTGAAAATGGCGCCGCGTTGGCAACGACTTCCAGCCCTTGGCTTCAACCAGCTCGTAGTTCGGACCGATATAGGTCCGCAGGGTTTCCTTCACCAGCGGGTGAATTGCGATGTCGACAAATCCCTGATCCAGGACCAAAACATCTTCCACCATATGCCGGAAGCGCTCGGTTCTTTCGTAGCCTTCGAAATAGTTCCAGCGCATGCGTTGCAGACGGGATTCGAACGCCTGCTGCATGCCCGCCAGCTGTTCGCCTTGAATAAAACCTGAAAGGACCGCCACACCGTCCCGCTCCAGCTGTTCCAGAACGGTTGTTGTGGTGGACTCGAGGGAATTGGTTGCCATCATCAATGCCGACCCAATTTAGCAAGAACTAGCACGTCAAATATCCCATAATCATAACAAAATCCTGTTTGAAGGCCGGTTGCCGCCCGCCACCCCAACCCATCGGCAGATGCGAACAAACTCATAAATGATAGAGCGCGACAACTTCCCGAACCCTCTCCTGGAGATCGAACTTGACCTGTGCGGCCTCCCTGCCAGCCCTCCCCATCTGGCTGCGTAAGTCTGGATTTCGAAGCAGTTGAAGCAATTTTGCAGCGAGATCAGCCGGGTTCGCGGCGGCCGCCAGCAAGCCGGTGCTTCCATCCTCGACAAGTTCGGGGATGCCGCCAACCCGGGTAGCCACCACCGGGATACCGGAAATCATGGCCTCGCCTATCACCAGCCCGAATGCCTCCTGCCAGCGCGAGGCGAGGCAAAAGATATCGCAAGCGGCATAGACACCTTCCCGTATGGGATCCTCGACGAGCCCGATGAACGTGACGGCTTGAGCCACCCCTAACTCACACGCCTGCTGGCGGTAAACCTCCCCCCCGGTGCCGTCCCCAACCAGTGCGAAATGCGTATTCGGGCGCGCCGCCAGCACCAAACGGGCCGCTTGTAAGAAATCGGATATCCCTTTTTCTGGAATCAGCGAGCTGACCTGTGTTACAAGGTCGTGATCCTCTGGAATGCGGAAACGGCGGCGAAACGCCAGCCCAGATTCCCGTGAGTTGCAAGCGGGGGGTGCGTCAATGCCATTGTAGATACGGCGAAACCGCTTAGCCGACAGTACATCCCGCGTGACCAGCGAAGTCCGGATGTATTCACTGACGCAGGTGATCTCCGAGACCGGTGCGTTGATGATGCGCGTGGCGAGGCGCTTTAGAAACGGCGCTCGAGAGGCTTCATAACCCGGGGGGTTGGAGCTGTGGGCCGAAAAGATGACTTGCCTCGCGCCGTAGAATCGCGCCAACCACGGCAGCGGCCCCAGAAATTTGACGAACTGAAGATGGAACACCTGCGGCCGCGCTTGCCGCAGTGTCCGGAGGATGATACGCAGGCTGCCCCACAAACTCGCGTCGAGCCCCAGGGCGCACACCAAGGTCAAGTTCTTGGCCTGGAGGAACTCACCGACGTTACCCTTCGCAGGGCCGGCAAAGATGGCTACCAGGTGCACGCTGCGTTCGTCCAACTGGCGCGCCAACTCTCGCGTATAACGCTCGATGCCACCGATGCGCAACGGCTGCACGCCGAAGACGGCGACGACAGTCGGTCCCGCGTTCTTCATTTAGAACGATTCGCGGAGTAGCCTGAGTTGGCCGGAACGAATATGGCCCAAACTCACAAGCTTCACCCGTAAACGATTTCATTACTTTACCATAGTTCCCACCTCTGTCCGCTTCAGCCGTATCTGCAATAATCGAGAAGATGGCGCGTTAGCGTCCTCTTTTATGTGTGGGATAGCAGGCTACGTTTTGCGCGACGGCCAGGCGGAGTTGAGCCGAGTCCGTGCCATGTGCGACCAGATTCGTCATCGGGGGCCGGACGACGATGGCTTCTACACCGCTGGCGGGTGCGCCATCGGTATGCGGCGCCTGAGCATCATCGATCTAGCCACCGGCCATCAACCCATCTCCAATGAGGACGGCAGCCTCTGGGTGGTGTTTAATGGCGAGATTTACAATTACCAGGAATTACGCCGTCAGTTGATGGCGCAGGGTCATCGATTTGCCACGAATAGCGACACGGAAACGCTCCTGCACCTGTATGAGCAGGAAGGACTGGATGGACTTCAGAAACTGCGCGGGATGTTCTCTTTCGCAATCTGGGACGACCGGCGGCGGCAACTCTTTTTAGTACGGGACCGTTTCGGCAAGAAGCCTCTGTATTATGCCAATCTCCCGGAGGGCCTGTTTTTCGGCAGCGAATTGAAATGCCTGCGCGCCGCTGGTATCCCACTCGACGTCGATCCCGAGGCCCTGCGGCTGTACTTCCAGTTCACCTACATTCCGGATCCGTGGTCCCCCTATCGCCAGGTGCGCAAACTTCCACCGGGGTCCTGGTTGCTGTATCACGCCGACGGCCGCGTCGAGCAAGGCTCCTACTGGCGCTGGCCTGCTCCGTCCGAACAGGGGCCGCCGGGATTAAGCGAAGTGGATGCGGCCCGTAAATTACGCGACTTGTTCGATGAGTCCGTCCGCATCCGCATGCTAGCCGATGTCCGCTCGGCGCTTTCCTGAGCGGCGGTATCGATTCGAGCTGCGTCGTCGCGTCGATGGCGCTGCAATCCCGCGAGCCCGTGAAAACGTTTTCCATCGGATTCGAGGAAGCCGGGTTCAACGAGCTTCCTTTTGCGGCGCAGGTCGCCGAGGCTTATAAGACCGATCATCACGAAATTCTGGTGCGGCCGGATTCGGCGGATCTGGTCTCGCGTCTGGTGCGGCATTTCGACGAGCCGTTCGGAGATTCCTCCGCCATTCCGACTTTCATTGTCTCCGAGTTTGCCGCGCGTTACGTAAAGGTGGCGCTCAGCGGAGACGGTGGCGACGAGCTCTTCGGGGGTTACGCGCGCTTTGCCGATCTCGAGAAGTTGCAGGTCCTCGACAGCGTCCCTCAAGCGGTGCGGCGAGCGGCCTCCTGGGCTGCCGACCGGCTCCCCTACGCGGCGTTCGGCAAGAATTATCTGCGGATGATCAGCCGGGCCAATCCGCTGGAACGCTACTTCGAAGGCAATTACTCCCCCTATTACCTGCGACGCGAATTACTGCAGCCCGAATGGATGTTACCGGCTGAGTCCGGGTTCCTGCTGCAGGCGTTCTCGCATTGTCTGCTGCCGAATGGCACCGATATCCTGTCACAAGCCATGTACTTTGAAACCGCCGCGAACCTGACTGGCGACATGCTGGTGAAAGTAGACCGGATGTCAATGGCTAATTCACTCGAAGTGCGTTGCCCGCTGCTGGATCATAAACTAGCCGAGTTCGCCGCCTCGCTACCCAATCGCTGGAAAATCCACGACGGGGGAGGGAAGCAGATTTTGATCAAAGCTTTGGGCGATCGCCTGCCTCCCAACTTACTGAACCGCCCAAAAATGGGCTTTGGAGTCCCCCTGGCAAAATGGTTCCGTGGTCCCCTGCGCAGTCTGGTTCACGATAACCTCCTGGGACGGCGGTTTCTCGAACGCGGCATAGTCTCATCGCCCTTTGTCGAAAAACTCATCGCGGAACACGAGCGTGGCCGGCGCGACAATTATCATTGGATCTGGTCGCTGCTGATGTTGGAGCTGTGGTTTCGCGACATAGAACAACCTGCGGCGCTGCCGCAGTTGGAGGCCCAGGAAAGATGAATGCACCGCCAGTCGAGGCCACCAGCACAGCCGAGGTCGCCGCAGGTAAGCGCTTCGAATTCGGCCGCAACTGGGCTGCCTTTATAGAATCGCTCGACGAACAGCGTATCGCCACCGCCTGCTCGTCGCTGCGAGAGATGCTCGGCGTAGCCGACTTGAAAGGCAAGCGCTTCGTGGACGTCGGCTCCGGCAGTGGCTTGTTCAGCTTGGCGGCGCGGCGGATGGGCGCGCGGGTCCATTCCCTCGATTACGATCTCCAGTCAGTAGGATGCACTGAAGAACTCCGGCGTCGCTACTTTCCGGGCGACTCCGAATGGACCGTTGAAATGGGTTCGGCACTCGATACCACGTACTTAAACCGGCTGGGCAAGTTCGACGTGGTTTATTCCTGGGGAGTGCTGCATCACACCGGCGCGATGTGGGAAGCCTTAGCCAACGTGGTGCCCTTGCTCGAAGAACATGGCACTCTCTTTATCGCTATCTATAACGATCAGGGCCGCACCAGCCGCCGCTGGCTGTCGGTAAAGCGCGCGTACAACCGGCTTCCCCGGCAGTTGCGATTTCTAGTGCTCTGGCCCGCCTTTTGGCATCTCTGGTGGCGCCGGATCGTGAAGGACTTTTTGCTGCTGCGGCCATTCCGTAGCTGGCGGGAAGTCAAACGGATGCGCGGGATGTCGGCTTGGCGCGACGTCGTCGATTGGGTGGGCGGATACCCGTTCGAAGTCGCCAAACCCGAACAAATCTTCGATTTCTTTCGCGCGCGAGGGTTCTTGCTGACGCGCCTGAAAACCGAAGGCGGGGACCTCGGCTGCAATGAATTTGTTTTTGTGAAGGATTCTGCCGTCCCCTCGGCCCGGTCCTGATGGCGCCCCCGGTTCCTATCCTATTAATGATTCGGGAACTCGGCCTGGGGGGAACCGAACGGCAGTTGAGTGCAGTGGCGCGCTCGCTCGACCCTTCCCGTTTCGCGGTTCACATCGGCTGCTTTCAAGATCAAGGCTTGCGCCGCCAGGAATTGGACCAAGCCGGTATTCCTATTGTGCGCTTCCCGGTTCGCTCTTTTCGCTCCTTTTCACTGCTCACCGGTGCGCTCCAAATGCGGCGTTATATCCAGCGGCATGGCATCAGACTTGTGCATGCCTTCGATTATCCGGCGATTGTTTTCGGGATTCCGGCTGCCCGCTCCTGCCGTAACGTCGTAGCCGTATCGAGCCAGCGCTATCACCGCTCTTTGCGCCCCGGGTGGCCGCACCAGTTCCAACGTCTCACTGACCGGCTTGCCGATGCCGTGGTAGTCAACTGCGAGTACCTGGCCCGCCATATGCGCGAGGACGAGCACGTTCCGGCAAAGCGCATTCAATTGTGCTACAACGGGCTCGACCTGGAGGTGTTCCGCCCGCTCCACGGGCCGCGGCGCTCCGAGGTCGCCAACGCCTCCTTAGTGATCGGTGTGGCCTGTGCGCTGCGTCCGGAGAAGGATCTGGGCACGCTGCTCACGGCGTTTGCACGCGTTCGCAACCTGCGCCCCGGAATGAAGCTGCTCATCGTGGGCGATGGCAGCTGCAAGCCGCAATTAGAGGAGCGGGCTCGCGCGCTCGGGCTCGCGGACAACTGTATTTTCCTGCCCGCCAGCGCCGACGTCGCCCCATTCCTCGGGTCGATGGATATCTTTGTACTCCCCTCCCTCTCCGAAGCACTATCCAACTCCCTAATGGAAGCCATGGCCTGCGGCTGCTGCGCCGTCGCTTCCCGAACCGGAGGCAATGTCGAACTGGTGGCGGAAGGCCGGACGGGACGCCTATTTGAGCCCGGCAACGCAACCGAACTCGCGCTCGTTCTCGAGGATTTGATTGCCGATGACGCGCGCCGGAAAGAAACCGCCGCCCGCGGCCTCCGCTTCATTGAGGAACAATTTTCGTTCGCCGCGATGGCGCGGCGGATGGAGGAAATCTACGCCCTTCTGTTAAAGCCCAAGGCTGCCGGGTAAGCCTAACGCCTCGGCCGAGCCGGAGCCCGCCGCGGAAACAGTGCGGCATCCAGTTGCGTGAAGTTCACCCCTGGATCTTGACCGTCGCTCGCTAAACCGTGAAAGGGGGATGCGGCTGCAAGAGCGTAGTTGTGATAATCGGTGTCGATCGCCGAATAATTCACGAAACCCGCCGCCGAGTAAGTATCCACGATGGTATTCAGAATCATCGAACCGTAGCGATCCGCGAGCACGGAATCGGAAACGCCTTGCCCGCCATTCAACGCGCCGGTGTTGATGATCGCGTTAGTCACGATCGTAGCCGTACCGCTGGTATTCAGCGAACTGTCGATACACGCCTTTCCGTCGGAACCGGTAACACATTGATTCATCCAGCGGTATTGGTCGAATTCCGTCAGATTGTCCTGGATGACAAGATTCGAATAGTTCTGCGGCATCCCCTCGCCGATACTCGATCCGGCGTGAATGTTTTGTCCCCAGCCTAGCAAGTGGTTATGGATGATCTGCACGGAGTCGGCTCCATTCGCTGTCCCCCGAACGGGAGCGCCACCTTCCACGATGTAACCGGCGAACCCTAGAATGGTGCCGCTGTAGGCAGGCCAGAAGAGATTGTTTTGGATCAACACGCGGGCCAGCGGCCCCGGTGCCGGACCTGCATAGCTTTGCGAAGGGATGATCGCCATCGTCTGGTACAGATCCTGGAAGATGTTATTGCTAAGCGTCACGTCCTGGACGATGCACCAAGGGCAGTCTCCATTCTGATCATTCGAGTTGATGTTGACCCCCAGTCCTTGCCCTCCGTTCCAAACATGCTGGAAAATGTTCCCATTCACGTACCACCGAACACCGTATTTAGTTTCCAGCAGATTCTTTACATCGCGAAAGGGCCCCAGTAGGCACTGCCCAGGCCCGGCCGCCGGAGCCGCCGATTGCGCCGGAAATGTTGCAGACCCCGTGCTGCTGTTGACCGTGGTCAAAGTTACCTGGATCGTCGAACCGTTTATGTACAAGATCACCCCCGCCCCATCTCCCGGCAACGCCACCGGGTTCCCGCTGGAATCGACGCAGGACGCGATGGTTGCCGTGTTGCTGGTCGGCGCGGGACTCGCCGCGATGGTGCAAGTGTTTCCCGACACGCCATCGTAGTGGTCGCTCGCCGGATTCCACACCGGCGGTTTGTAGATGACATTATTGGTGATGGTGATGTCCGCTGGGACGAGGCCCCACGCGATCATACCAGCGCCTGCAAGCGGCGCCGTTGGGATAGCTTTGAAGGTGAGAGCGCCATCAGAGTTTCCGGTAATGCAGGTCCAGTCGTCTGGCGTATAGGCGGGGACGCCCCTCGACGTGTATAACATCACGCAGGTGCCGATCGCCGGCGTATTCACCGCGCCACCCGCAGCGTCCCGGCAAGTATCGACGGTGGCTGTGGTATTGGTGGGGGCCGGGTTATCCGCGATGGTGCAGGCGTATCCCGGTGTTTTCCCCGTGCCCCCTGCCAGTATATTTTCCCCCGCGCTCTCCAGAAAGTTATTTCGCACCAGATAAGGCCCAGGGCCAGTCGCAAACAGAATCGCCTGGCTGTCCTGATAGATCGAGTAAATGTCGGCCACGTAGGAGTTCACGATGGAGACGTTGCTGCCCACGATCAGAAAGCCGCGGGGGAACATCTGCGCACTGGATCCGGGAATCCCGTGAACATACAGCCGGTCGAAAATAATGTGGTCCGGCAGTTGGCTGACAATCGTCTCGGAAAGAGCGTTGGTGCAAGACACGAGGGCTGCCGCGACGTTATTCGTCACTTCCAATCCTCCGAAATAGTTGTACGTCCCAGGCACGTTGAGGGTATTCGTGCACGTAAATACCGTGGCTGCATTGCCGCTTGTCAACGTGGCGAAATTCGCCGTGTTCGGCGCAGCAGGGGCGCTGTTCTGATTGTTGATCTGAGATTCGGTCACGTAGGGAACCGTCGGGATACTGGTCAGATTCGCGCTGAGCACCTGAATCCAGCTCGTGGAAGTGCACTGCTTGTTGAAAACGAAGTTGCCGCGATACTCCGCCCCGGCATCGAGGACAATTTGGTCGCCACAAGATGCCGCGTCGTAGGCATTCTGGAGATTCGTGCCGTTAGTGACCGCGTTCCCCGTGTCGTGAACCGCCCGGGTCGCACCGTTCATTTCCGGTTGTGCCGATGGCGGTACCGCTTGCGGAAATGCCGGCGGTATCGGACCCGCCTGCCCCCACAGCACGCCAGAGAACAAAACCACCCAGACTGCGCGTGCCGAAGAGCAGATTGCAGCCTGCATCCTCAATCGCATCCGCCAAAAAACAACATTTTTTTATCCTACCACCATTACTTCGGCAGGACTAAGCAAAACCCTTACGGCATGCATGGTCCGACGGGGTTCGAATACGGCTAGGTATTACACAAACAAACGGTTATAGAGCCGCAGCAGGACGTAGAGGTGCCCTAGCACCCAAGTATTGACGACAAAGTGGAGAGGGAGTCAGTGCCCTACTGCACCTTAACGCTTCCCTTCACAGAACCACTTCCTGTCACACTCGTGCCCGTTGACGCGATACCCAAGCCGGCGTCCAATAGTCCGAAGTTCACCCCCGGATCTGTACCATCGCTGGCCCGGCCGTGAAAGCGTGATCCGGCCGTGAGTGCAAAGTTGTGGTAATCCGTGCCGATGGCTGGAAAGTTCACAAATCCAACGGCGGAGTAGTTCATACCCAGAGTCGTATCAGCGAATGTAGAAAGAATCGCCGACCCGTAGCGCGAGATCAACACGGAATCGGGCTGCCCCTGACCGCCGTTGATTGCGCCAGAGTTAACGATGGCATTATTTCTGGCGGTCCAGGTGCCACTTGTGCTGACGTCCGCATTCATGCAAAGGGTTCCATCCCTCCCTACCGGCATGGTATCGGGGCACTGGTTTGTCCAGCGATATTGGTCGAACTCCGTCAGATTGTCGCGAATGACAAGATTCGTGAAATTATAGGGAGTGCCGCCGGCTAACTGCATATTAATGCCATTGCCGAGCAGGTGATTATGAATGATCTGGAGGGAGTCGGTGCCGCCACCAGTCGCCGGACACCCGGTGTACCCGGCAAGCTCGAATACCGCTCCGCCACTGGCAATATGGGGGGTTGATCCCGGGGGCCAGAAAAGATTGTTTTGGATCAACACGCGCTTGAGCGGCCCCGGACACTGCCCGGCGTAAGATTGCGAGGTGATGATGACGAACTCGCCGGCGATGTTCTTGACCACGTTGTTGGTGAGCGTTACATCGGAAGACGTACACCACGGGCAATCCCCGTTCTGGTCGTTCACGTTAATGTTGAAGGCGAAGTTCTGGCCGGCGTTCCAGGAATTCACCATCGCATTGCCACTGATCAGCCAGCGAACGCCGTACTTGTCCTCCACGAAATTTTTGCTTGATCTAGTAACGCCGTCGTAACTGGGGTCGGCGGAATTCCACGACGGCAATTTGTAGAGGTAGTTCTTGTTGATGGTTATGTCGGCTGGAACCATCCCGTATTTGATCTTGCCGGCTCCCGTCGACGGTGCACTCGGAAGCGCGGGCGACCAGGTGAGAGCGCCTGAACTGTTCGCCGTGATACAAACCCAATTTGCTGGCGTGTAGGCGCTCCCAATGTAGAACATTGCGCATGTACCTACGGCGGGCGTCGACACGGCCCCGCTCGCGAAGTCGATGCAGGTGTTCACCGTGGCCGTAGTCGTCGTGGGCGCTGGACTTGCCGCAATGGTACAAGAGTAACCTGGAGTCCTGCCTGTTCCGCCGAACATGATGATCTCTGTCGACGCCGAGAGAAAGTTGTTTTGGATCAGATAGGGACCAGGACCATGCGCCCCCAGGATCGCTTGCGCATCGCCACCACTCGAGTAAATCTGGCTTACGTAGCTGTTCACCACCGAGATGTTGCTGCCGGTCACCAGGAAGCCGCGCGTCATCTGCACGGTCGAGCTTGCGTTTACCCCGTGAACATACATGCGGTCGAATATCAAATGATCGCCAAACTGGCTCACGACGGTTTCCGCCAGCGCGTTCGTTAGTCCCACCAGAAAACCCTGCGAAACGCTTGCGGTCACTTCCAGGCAACCCAGATAGTTGTACTTACCAGGGACGTTGGAGCCGTCAGTGGTTACAATCGGCGGCGCGCCATTAGTGGATGTGATTTTGGCGTAATGCGTCAAAGCCGGCGCGGGCCAGGGGGGAACGCTCGCGGAGTTGATGCTGCCCTGCGTCACATAGACCGGTGCGGTGACAGTTCCGTCGGCGCATCCCGTCCCTTCCACCAGAATCCAGTTTGGAGCGGCGCATTGCTTGTTGAAAACAAAATTGCCGGTGAACGTCGCGCCGTCGTCAAGCACCAGATCCTGTCCGCAGCTCGCTGCATTGTACTTAGACTGCAGATTGTCACCGTTGTGAACCGCAACCCTGGAGCCGGTGGGGGTCGGCCTCGTCGCTGATGGCGTCGAGCGTGGCCGTTCCGGCGGCGTGGGATTGGCTTGTCCCCATAGCGCTCCGGAAAGCAACACGAGTATGTAAAAATATTTCACGAAGTGTCTCCCTAGGGTTTGTTGAAGGTGATGGATGCCGCGTAAAGATCAGAAAATCCGGCACTGTCGTTGCGAAGCAACTTCAGGAGCATGAGGTTCCCCGCCGCGCAGCCGGTGGTCGTCAGACTCGTCAGTGTACCCGTGTACTGGTTTACGCCGCCGCTGGTGGCGATCACTACGTCTTGCTCGGCTTGAAAGGTCGGATTGGTAGGATCCACGGCGCCTCCTCCCGGCAAACACGCGGTTCTCACGCCCCACGTATAAGTAGCCGTGCCGCGGACGAAAAAGGTGAAGGAGACGGTCCCTCCGCTCCATCCGGCGGGAATAATCTGCGGAATAATCACAAAAATTCCGTGCGTCCCGTCATCGTTCCAGTGGAGAAACCCCAGATACTGGCCGGTAGTGGCCGGACAACTAGAAACAATAACAGAGTTGAAAGGAATCCACCACATGGGATGGCTGACGCCGCTCGCGGAACAGATCAGAGGAATCAGCGTCTTCGTTTCCGCGCCTCCGGCCGCCGCACAGAACGGATTGCCGCTGGAATCGATGCTTTGCACCACTTGGCTGCCGGCCGAACAATCCGCTGGCCGGACCATCGTGGCCACGCCGCCCGCATCGTCCACGCTCTGCCCGACCTTCGCCGTCGAATTGAAGAACAATGCCGTGCTTCCCGACGGAGCTGGACCGGGAACCGCCCCATTCTGGCCTGTCAGCGCGAACGAACCCGTGTTGGTGGTGGTCAGAGCTTTTTTCCAGGTATTGGCGCTCTCACAAAACCAAGTATCCAGGTTCGTTGTGTCCGTGTACAAGTCTTGCCCCGCCGTGCAGGTCCCCGCCGGCGCACCACTGCCACTGCTGAAACGCACGCCGGAGCCCGCCGTTGCCGTCCAACTGTTCACAGCCGTGCATAGATACACATTCTGACCCGCTGGAGCCGTGGTATTGAAAATTACCTGTCCCACGCTGCAAGTCGCCGGCAAAACCGTTCCCACTTTCCAAGGTGTTGTCGAGACCGCCCCCGAAAAATCAACATCCTTCGCTTGGGTTCGCAGGTCTATCTGCGTCTGCCCGCGCAACCCGCCGGCAAGACAAACCAGCACCAACAGAGCTTCCTTCATACTCCCCCTTACTCGCATAAGGCAGTCTCTCTAGCGGACTCGCCTCTTAAGCCAGCCTAGGGGCGCGAATGATCGCTCAGCCTACTTTCCTACCGCTACTTATCTGGAAATGCAGCAGAAGCATGCTGCGTTGGGCTCGTGATTGCCGCGTGACCCGCCTCAAACCGCTTTTTCAAACGCAGGAAAGGCCGCTCCACAATCCAGTAGGAAGCGCTCGCCACAGCAATTACCGCGAGAATGGTTGCCAGCATCGAGATCGCCGGCCAGCGCGCCGTCAGTTTTCTCGCCGGTTCGACGACCACTTGCTGATACAGATACACCGAGTAGGAAATCGTGCCGAGGTAACGCATCCAGTCCCAATTCAAGGCAACGCCGAAACCGGCTGAAGGATGAGCGATGGTCTGCACGATCAGCACCGCAACCAGCATGGGATCGATAACAAATCCCACCGCGTCGCGATAGGTGCTCCCGAATCTCAAAGCCAAGGCGGTGGATATCACAAGCAGACCGAGAGGAACCGCGACCAGCCATGGCGAGGAACATAGCCGCCGCCAGAGGCCGGTCCAAACCCCAGCTCGTAGCGCGATGGCCAGCAGGCATCCCATCAGCAGATGATCGGCCCGGGTATCGAAGGCTTCGTAGATGTAACCTTGATCGCGGTGGAACAAAAAGATCAACGCCTCCCGGTAGAGCGCCAAGAGTACGACGGCAGCGATTAAAAATCGCAGGCGTTGGCACGCCTCCCGCAAGAGCAAAAATATCAGAGGCCACAGCAAGTAGAACTGTTCCTCGATTCCCAGCGACCAAGTGTGGCTAAACCCAGTATTGGGATCTCCGTGGAGTGCCTGATAGTAATTGTTTACGTAGAGCAGCGAGCTAATAGCCTGGGCGACATCGTAACGCTTGTGTAAGAGCAGCGAGGCGGCGCTCAGCAGCAGCCAGTAGGCATAGAAAGCGGGAAAAATTCGCAGGCTCCGGCGGAGATAGAACAACTTGAGCGAAATCGCTCCGGATTGCTCCTCTTCCTTCAACAGCAACCACGTAATAAGGAAGCCGCTGAGCACGAAGAAGATCAGCACCCCCAGACCTCCCGGAACCCATTCCAGCCCGGCGTGATAGAACACCACCAGGAAAGCAGCGATTGCGCGCAAGCCATCCAGCGAAGGTAGGTGGCTCTTCGACAGATTCGCGCCAAGCGTGCCGTTCACTGTGGGCCGGTCTCCCGGAATGGTCGCATCGCGTAGAGTGTTCATTGCTCGTGTTTGCTCTTCCCTGACAAAATCTATTATCGGCCCTCGCGGACATCCCCCCGCAGGGGAGACCTAATATATAGACGGCCTTGGCTTTAGGCTAGTACTTCGGTAATGTGGCAAACTGCGGGAGCCATGTTAGAGTTGAGACTAGGGATGAGCAGATTCGCAAATTTGAAGGCTCTGCAAACGCCCGCAGCTCCCGTCAAGGCAATCCCTTCCAGTAAGCCGGTTAGCCCCCCGGTAATGGTGGTCACACCATCCGGCTCCGGGGTAGATCAATCGTGGAACGCGGACGAGGCCAATTCTTTTCGCAGGCTGGGGGTCTTCCTGCTGCTCGCATACGCGTTTGTCCGCTTCAGTTTTCTGAGTGAAATCGCAAATCACATCACCGGCTACCGGCCGTTCCTCGTCCAGGCGTTAGGATTGCCGGCGGCAGTCTTCATGCTGATTTCCGGAGGACTCCGTCGCAGCTTCCGCGCCCGTCCGGCCTTCTACATGGTTGGCTTGATGTTCTGGCTGCTCCTGGCAATTCCTTTTAGCTTCTGGCGGGGCGGGAGCGTGCAACTCCTCTTGCCTGCCTTTGAAACGGAATTTTCCATGCTCTTTTTAGTGGCCGGGTTGCTGCTGACCCTCCGCGAGGTGAATCGGTTCCTGTCAGTGCTGGCCTTAGCGGGAACTCTGGTAATCCTGGCCAGTTTCTATTATGGGAGTGAAGATTTCGGCCGTTTCGGCTTTTCTTTCGGAACTTTGCAGAATGCCAATGACTACGCCACGCACCTGCTTCTGGTCCTTCCCTTCCTGGTGTTGGTGGCGCTCAACAGTTCGTCTTCCTTTATTCGTTTTAGCGCTGCGGTTTTGGCGCTGCTGGGCACCTACCTGGTGTTGAAAACAGGCTCTCGAGGGGGCTTGCTCGCGCTGGTTGCCATGCTGGGATTTTTCTTTCTGAAGACCACCATGGTGCGGCGTGCCGCGATCGTGGCTACCGTAGTGATCATGGGCCTGATCCTGCTGTTCGCGCTTCCCCGAACCACCATGCAGCGGTACTTGATGTTGGTGGATTCCTCTGTCGAACAAGAGGCCGCTTCAAATTTAGACTTGGAGCGAGCGGTGGGTTCTTCGGCGGCGAGGAAGGATCTGTTGAGCAACAGCCTGACGCTCACCGCGCAACACCCCTTGTTTGGTGTTGGTCCCGGCATGTTCGCGGCGAGCGACGCCGATCGTGCCAAGGCCCAGGGGAAGCAAGGCATGTGGCTCTTGACTCACAACTCTTATACGGAAGTGGCGAGCGAGTCTGGTGTTCCCGGTTTCCTGCTATTTGTGGGTGCGCTGGTATCCGCTTACCTTCTGGTTAGGTCGGTTTACATACGGGCGAAAGTGAACCCTCGATTTGTGGCCATCCGTAACGCCGCCTTTTGTATCATGCTCGCGATCCTCGGTTTTAGCATTTGCATCTTTTTCGCCGCGATGTCCTACCGCTACTATTTGCCTAGCTTGGTGGGATTGGCCGTTGCGTTCACTGTCTCCGCACGCCACGAAATGAACCGCAATTCCACGGGACATGGGATGCGGCCCCGCACGCTGCCTTGGGCCCGCGGGACTGTGCAGTAGCGGCCCGGATGATCGCATGTGCGGAATAGCCGGGTTCGTCACTACGTCGCCTAACAATGGCTCCGAGCGTGTGCTCGAAGCCATGAACGGACAGATTCGCCATCGCGGACCCGACGGTAGCGGTTCCTTTCACGACGAGTACGCCTTCCTGGGCCACCGCCGCCTGAGCATTATTGATCTCGCCGGGGGCAAGCAGCCGATGTCCAACGAAGACCAGCGTCTGTGGATCACCTACAACGGCGAAATCTTTAACCACACCCAGTTGCGCCCGGCGCTGGAACAGGCTGGCCATGTGTATCAGTCCAAGTGCGATACCGAAACCATTCTGCATTCCTTCGAGCAATACGGGCCGGAATGCGTGACTCGTTTTCGGGGCATGTTTTCCTTCGCGATCTGGGACCAGAACCGCCGGGAGTTGTTTGGCGCACGGGACCGTCTGGGCATTAAGCCGTTCTATTATTTCTGGAACGGCAGCGTATTCGCCTTCGGCTCGGAAATCAAGGCGCTGCTGGCGCATCCGGCAATCAGCCCTGGTCTCAATGAAGATCTCCTCGCGGAGTATTTGGCCTTCGGCTACCTAAGCGGCGAGCGCACGCTGTTTCCCGGAATCAAAAAGCTGATGCCCGGCCATTATCTTCGCTTGCGGCTCGCCGATGGCGCAGCCACGCTCGACATCGCGCGCTATTGGGACGTGCCCGAGCCGCAGCAGCAATCACAAGAACGCTCCGACTCTGAATGGATTCGCGAGTGCCGCGAACGCCTGGAAGAAACCGTTCGCATGCGGCTCATGAGCGACGTCCCCCTCGGCATGTTTCTGAGCGGCGGCGTCGATTCGAGCGCCATCGCCGCCCTGATGAAACGTATGGTGTCGACTCCCGTGAAGACCTTTGCGGTAGGCTACCAGGAAGCGCCCTACAGCGAACTCGAATTCGCGCGCCAGGTCGCGGGCCGCATCGGTACGCAGCATCACGAAGTGACGCTGGGCATGACGGATTTCTTCAACGCCCTTCCGGATCTCATCTGGCACGAAGATGAGCCCATCACCTGGCCTTCCAGTGTTTCGCTGAATTGCGTTTCCCGGCTCGCCGCAAGTGAGGTCAAGGTGGTGCTCACCGGGGAGGGTAGCGATGAGCTCTTCGCGGGGTACAGCCGCTATCATTTCTATCAGTTGAATCAGCGCTGGATGGGTGCTTATGGCGTTCTGCCGGCAGCCGCGCGGCGCTCTCTGCGTGAGCATATCCGCACTTCCCCGTTATTGTCAGCCTCGCTGCGCCGCAAGCTCGGCCACACCGTCTTGGGACGCGGCGAAAATATTGAATCGCTCTATCTGGATAACTTCTACTCCGCTTTTTCCTCGGCTGAGCAGCGCGATTTGTTTCCCGGACTCGCCGGCGATTCGGCCTACCAGTCGTTCCTGGGTTATTACGACGCTCCCTCCGCCCGGCCCGTGCTTTCAAAGCTCTTGTATGCGGATCAAAAAACCTACCTGGTGGAGCTGCTCATGAAGCAAGACCAGATGAGCATGGCGTGCTCCATCGAAAGCCGCGTCCCGTTTCTCGACCATCCCTTTGTAGAGTTCGCCGCGCAAGTTCCCGATTCCCTTAAGATCCGCGGTGGTGTCGCCAAATACATCCTCAAGAAAGCGGTCGAGGACCTGCTGCCGTCCGAAATCATCTATCGCAAGAAGATGGGATTCCCCACGCCGCTTCACCAATGGCTTCTCGATCCTCGCGCCCAGCCGCTCTATTCGCTGCTCGGCTCACGCGATGGTTTGTTGGCGTCGCTGGTCGATTCGAAGGCGCTCACAAAATTGCTTGACGATCATCGCGGCGGCCTGCACGACGCCACCGACCGCATCTGGCGCCTCCTTAACCTGCAACTATGGGGCGAAGTGTTTCTGCTAGGGCGGCGGGAGCAGTGGCGCGAAGAGCTGCTGCCCGGGCCGGCCAGCCAGACGCGATGAAGATCCTGTGGGTGAAGTGCGATTTTCTCCATCCGACCGATAAGGGCGGTCAGATACGTACCCTCGAGATGTTGCGCCGCCTGCATTTGCGGCATGAAATTCATTACGTGGCGTATGAAGACCCCTCCCAACCCGAGGGACTGCGGCGCAGCTCGGAGTATTGCTCCCACGCGTATCCCGTTCCGCTGAAAGTGCCGCCGCGCGCCTCCGTTGCATTTGCCGCCCAGGCCATCCGCAACCTGTTTTCTACCCTGCCGCTCTCTCTCGAACGCTACGTTTCACGCCAGATGCGAGTGCAGGTGGAACAGTTGATCCAGTGCGAGCATTTCGATGGCGTAGTGTGCGATTTTCTCTCCGCGGCGCCACTGCTTCCTAATCTTCCCGGCTGTTTGCTGTTTCAACACAATGTGGAGACCATGATCTGGCGACGCCATGTCGACAACGCGCGGGGCCCGCTCAGCCGTTGGTATTTCGGCCTGCAGGCGGAGCGGATGTTTCGCTTCGAGCGCGAAACTTGCCAACGCGTGGGTGGCATCGTCGCGGTTTCCGAAAACGACTCCACAACCATGGCGCAACTTTTCGATATTCCCCCGCCGCCGTCGATCCCCACCGGTGTCGACATCGGCTACTTCGCGCCGCCCTCCGCAACGCCCCAGCCGCTGCGCGATCTGGTCTTCATCGGCTCCATGGACTGGATGCCTAACATCGATGGCGTACGCTGGTTCGTCGATGAGGTGTTGCCGCGAATCCGCGCACAGCGTCCGGACTGCACGCTGACCATCGCGGGCCGCAAGCCTACGAGTGCGATTACGGAGCTGGCCGCGCGCGACCCGCGCATTCTGGTCACCGGCGGGGTCCCCGATATTCGACGCTATGTATGGGGCGCCGCAGTCTCCATCGTTCCCCTTCGCATAGGTGGAGGAACGCGGCTCAAGATTTACGAATCGATGGCCGCACGCGTGCCCGTGGTTTCCACCAGCATCGGCGCCGAGGGTCTGGCAATCCATCCTCCCACCGATATCCGCATTGCTGACACCGCTGAAGAATTCGCCGTTCAATGTCTGGACTTGCTGGAAAACCCGCGGCAACGCTCAGCGATCGCCGAAGCTGCATGGACCATGGTGGCGGAGCGCTTTTCCTGGGAGAGCGTGGCTCGACAATTCGAACAAATTCTGGCGCGCACCAAGCCTTAAATCCAACCGCGCAAACGATAGCCCGCGATCTTGGCTGTTTCGGCTGTCAAGTCAAACAACAGAGGCCAGCGCTCCCAGCGGGACCCGGCCCGCTTCGCTGCATCCGGTAAGGGACGCGGAAGAGTGTCCAGGCCGTATTGCCGGAACGCGCGCCAAGCGCGGAACATGTGAAAATCGCTAGTCAGAAGCACCTTGCTCCCGGCCGTCTGGCGCAATATTGCCGAGACGAAGAATGCATTTTCACGAGTGGTCGTGGAGTGTTCTTCCAGGCGCACGGCAGCGGACGGCACTCCTTCGGCGACGATGAAATCGCGCATCGACTGGGCCACGCCTCCGCCGCCGCTGATTACCATCTCCTTAAAGCCTCCTTCCCGCCACGCGCGCACCGCGTAAATCGCGCGCCAGTAAGAAGGCAATCCAATGGTTCCATCCACATTCACATCGTTGCCGAGCACAATCAGGATGTCTCCACGAGGCTCTGCAATGGGCCCAGCCAGCCAGTGAATCCAGGGTTCCAGCACAGGAAGAAAAGTGACCGCAGCCATGAGAAAACCGGCCGCCGCCGCCATCGAAACGAGGAAGCGCTGGAGACGGTAGATCATTGCAAACCCAAGAGTAACCGGACGCGAGTACCATGCGCTAGTACCATTGGTTCAGTGCGTAATGAAAGTCCTTGCGCTATTCTTTAGGCGAAGGGCAACGTGAAGCAGAACATCCTATCCATCGACGTCGAAGATTACTTTCACGTTGAGGCGTTCGCCGGAGTGATCCAACGCTCAGATTGGGACACCTACACCTGCCGCGTTGAAACCAATACCTTACGCCTGTTGGATATTTTGGATCAGCACCGGGCCCAAGCCACCTTTTTCATTCTCGGCTGGGTGGCGGAGCGCTATCCCACTCTGGTGCGGGAGATCGTCAAGCGCGGTCATGAAGCCGCTTGTCATTCTTACTGGCACCGCCTGATTTACAAGCTTGACCCGCAAGAATTCCGCAGCGATACCGCGCGCGCCAAAGACGTGATCGAACAGGCGGCGGGAACCGCGGTCTATGGCTACCGTGCCCCCAGTTATTCAATTACCTCGCAGTCCTTGTGGGCCCTCGACGTGCTCGCAGAATTGGGGTTCACGTATGACTCGAGCATCTTCCCCATCCGCCACGACATTTATGGAATCGCCGGCGCGCCGCGCTTTCCTTTTCGCGTGGAGACCGCCGGAGCGTCGCTGATGGAATATCCACTCACCACTTTCCGCTGCTTGGGAAGCGCGAATTTGCCGGTGGGAGGCGGTGGTTATTTGCGCATCTTCCCTTCCTGGTACACCAAGTTTGGAATCCGCCAGGCGCATAACCAAGCGCTGCCTTTGATTGTTTATTTGCATCCGTGGGAAATTGACCCGGAGCAACCGCGCTTGGCCGTGCCGTTTAAATCGCGCCTGCGCCACTACACGAATCTGCGAAAGATGGAAAGCCGGTTGAGCGATTTACTGCGACACACCTCTTTTTCGTCGTTCCGTGACGGCGGCTGGGAGCAGTCCGCGCAGTCTATCGAAATTACATCAGGAGCCTTTGCATGAAAGACAATATGCCGCAAGTTGCGCGGTACTGGAATGATATCGCCTCGAACTTCGATGCCATTTACTCGGGCGAAAAGAGCGCATTTGGACGGGCCATGGACAAGTGGCTCCGCAAGGATATCTATCAGCGCTATGACTGGGTGATGAAGAAGAGCGGCGACGTACGCGGCAAGTCCGTGTGCGATCTGGGCTGCGGCTCGGGACGCTTTGTGGCCGGGCTGGCCAAGAAGGGCGCCGCGAAGGTAACCGGCGTCGATATCGCCCCGGATATGGTGAAGTTGGCAACACAGCTGGTGCAGAAAGAGGGCGTCGGCGACGTCTGCAACTTGATCGTCTCCGATCTTCTGAACTGGAAGGCTGACCAGCAGTATGACATCTCTATCGCCATTGGTTTCTGGGACTACATCCAGCACCCGCCGGAACGCCTGCGCATCATTCGTCAAGCCACGCGCGGGACTTTTCTATCCGCCTGGCCGCGCTTGTGGACTTGGCGCATGCCGATCCGCAAAGTCCGTCTGGCCGTCGACGGCTGTCCCGTCTATTTTTTCCGCAAGAGCCAAATCCGCAAAATGCTCAAAGAAGCGGGTTTCGAAATGGTCTCCTGCGAAGTGGTCGGGAAGCTCTATTGTGTAGAGGCGCGTCCCATCTGACGTCGCGGATACCCTCACCGCTCCTGCGGAAATGATCGCGCAAATCGTTTTCTGGTGTGCTATTGCGCTGGTCGCCTATGTTTACTTGGGCTACCCGCTGGTGTTGCTGCTGCTGCGCTTCCTGATTCACCGGCCAGTGGACAAGCAATTCCACGAACCTTTCGTATCTTTGCTCGTTCCCGCCTATAACGAGTGCCGTGTGATTGGCCAGAAGATTCGCAATTCGTTGCAGTTGGAGTACCCGCCCGATCGCCTGGAAGTGGTGGTGGTCTCCGATGGTTCGAATGACGGCACAGCAGAGGCCGCCCAGGAACTTGCCGACGGCCAGCGAGTGAGGGTTCTGGCGTTTCCGAAAAATCGCGGCAAGATCCTGGCGATGAACGATGCCGTGCCGCAGTTGAAGGGCGAGATCGTGGTCTTCTCCGACGCCTCCGCGATGCTGATGCCGGATTCGCTGCGCGAGTTGGTTGCCAATTTTCACGACGCCCGCGTGGGTGCGGTCAGCGGCGTCTACCAGTTGAAGAAAACCGAGCATTCATCGACCGGCGGCTCCGAGCAACTGTACTGGAAGTACGAGACGTTTCTCAAAAAACAGGAAGCGGCGCTCGATTCTACTCTGGGCGGTCACGGCCACCTGCATGCCATCCGCAAAGCGCTCTACCCGTTCCCACCGCCCGGCACCATCAACGACGACTACGTGATTTCCGTGAGGATCCTTTCGCAGGGCTACCGCAGCGTCTACGAACCCAACGCCATCGGCTGGGAAGAAGCCGTCGAAATGGCGGGATTCGGCAGGCGCGTGCGCATCATGGCGGGTAATGTCCAGCAGTTGCGCGAGATCCCCAGCCTGATCCGGCGGCCGCTGCCCTTGTTCTTCTTCCTATCGCATAAGTTGGGCAGGCTGCTAGTTCCGTTCGCGATGATCACCGCGCTGGCTGCGAGCGTTTTCCTACTCAACGACCCGGTTTACAGGTGGTTATTCGCATTGCAGGCGGCTTTCTATGTGCTCGCGATCGCCGGGTCGCTAATGGCGTTGAAACCGAAAATTCTGCGCCTGCCGTATTACTTTTCGATGATCAATCTGGCGACATTTCTAGGCGTTTATCACGCCCTGCGCGGCGGGCGCAGGATGGCCTGGAAGTAAATAGCGCCGGAAAACCTGCTCCAGACGTTCCGTGTTCCGCTCCAGGTTGTAGCACTCGAGCACGCGTGTCCGCGCCGACCGGCCTAAGCGCGCGCACAACTCCGCATCATCCATCAAGCGCGCGATCGCCGCGGCCAGCGCGTCTGCATCGGCCGGTGGAATGAGGAGCCCGTCCACTTCAGCCCGGATCAACTCCGGCACGCCAGTGATCCAGGTGGTGACGCAAGGAATCTCCATCGCCATCGCCTCCATCAACACCACGGGGACACCTTCCGCGAAACTTGCGAGCGTAAAAATGTCCGCCTGCCGGTAAAATTCGAGAACCCGGTCCTGGTTGCAGGGGCCCACCAACCTGATGTACGGCCCGAGATTTCCGGCCGCGATGGCCGCCTCGAGCGAAGCCTGCGCCGGCCCGCCGCCCACTACAGTCAACCGGATATTCGTGCGCCCTTGCGCCACCAGTCGGCCAATCGCCGCAAACAAAATTAAGTGCGCTTTCGCGGGCGCCAGCCGCCCCACGCACACACATTCAAACTCGGGCCGCTGGGAGGGCTGCGGACGCGGACGGAAAGCGTTGGGGTCGACGCCCAGCGGTAAAACCTGCACCTTGTTCCAATACTGAGGGTCGCTTGCTTTCATGATCTGGCTCGCGGCGTAATGGCTGATGGTGCTGATGAAAGCAGATGCCGCCACTTTTTCCGCCATATGAAATCCGATGACGTCGTTGAATTCATCGGGGCCGTGAATGGTGGCCGAAAACGAAATCGGAAATAGCTTCGCCAGCATCAGCGTAACGGTCGAGGAAAAGTGCGTATGAGTGTGGCGGATTCCTTTGCGGAGAAGGAAATCGCCGGCGACCACCGCCTCGCCGAAATACAGCAAATATTGTCCGGCTTTACGGAAATGCGAACCGGCCAAGCCCAGCGCGTAGAAGAACGCGCCGATATACGCGAGCGGCGAGGTCGCGAGCGTCCGCAGATGAACCAGCAAGGCGTTCCCCAGGCCTGCTCCCAGAACCGAATAGGTGAGAGAAAGCTCTTCCGCCTCTTCCGGGCTTAGCGCGGATGCCGCCCGATCGGGTTCGCGAATGGAAACCACGCACACATCCACCCCCAGGCGGCGTAACGTGCGAATCTCCCGCAAGATGAAAGTGTGGTTCGTCGCCGGATACTGACTGACAACGTAGCCCACTCGAAGTTGTGGCAAGCTTCCTCTAGGCAATCACAGCCGAGTTCACAACCGTGGATGAAGATCCCACTAAATCGAGGACCGGCCGGCCGCTGGCGGCAATACGGCTCGCCAAGTCTGCGCCCGGCTTTTGCGCCACCACCAGATGATCCGCCCATTTCAGAAGGGTGTCGACTTCGGGTTCGAGCAAACGCCCGATGTGCGGAATGGCGTTCAAGATGAAATTCCGGTTGCTACCGTAAATGCTGTCCAACTGGATATGAGGATCGTAGACGCGCACGTCGCGGCCCTTGCCCAGAAGATACTCCAGCATCGTGACCATGGGGCTCTCGCGCAAATCGTCGGTGTCTTCCTTGAAGGCTAGGCCGATCACGCCGATGCGCCCGGGCAGATTGAGAACCGCCTGAATGGCGCGGTCCAGGTGCTCGTCGTTACTGGGCAATGTTGCTTGTAGCAGCGGAAGTTTTAAGTCCAGACGCGACGCTCGATAGGAGAGCGCCCGCAGATCCTTAGGCAGGCAGGAACCGCCAAATGCGAACCCCGGTTTCAGATAGGCCGCCGATACATTAAGTTTGCGATCCTGACACAAAGTCTCCATCACCTCGCGGCCGTCGAGTTGCAAGCGATTGGCGAGTGCGCCAATTTCGTTGGCGAACGCAATTTTCACGGCGTGGAACGCGTTGCACGCGTATTTGATCATCTCCGCCGTGCGCAACGTCACCAGGCAAGGTGCAACGCCGAGCGAATCATAAATGGAAGCCACGCGTTGCACCGACGCGCCATCCTTGCCCCCGACCACGATGAGGGAAGGCTCCATGAAATCGCGAACGGCGCAACCTTCGCGCAGAAATTCCGGGTTCGATACCACTTTGACGTCGGGATACGCCGCTAGCGCCGGAATCACGATCTCCTCGCAGGTTCCCGGAAACACCGTGCTGCGGACGGCCACGATCAGCGGCTTGGAGCGTCCCGCCAAATGTGTCACGATATCGCCGACCACGCGCCGGATCTGGTCTAATCCAAGATTGCCGTTGCGCTCGGAAGGAGTACCCACGCATAGCAGCGCAATATCTGCATCCCGCAAAGCGTCGCCCGCCGAATCACAGGCCGACAAGCGTCCACTCGCCACAGTAGCTCGAACGATCTCGTCCAAACCAGGCTCGTAGAAGGGTGTGCGTCCCTCGCGAATCTCGTCGATCTTATGATTATCGGAATCGACGCCGATCACATGATGGCCCACTTGAGCCAGACACGCCGCGGTCACGCATCCCACATATCCGAGTCCAAAAACCGCTATGCGGGAGGACCCGCCGGTATCTTGCATGTTTACATTCTACTGGATTGTGTCTCCGTGCTAAATGTTACTGAGCGATAATTTGTACTAGTCCCGCGCATGCTCACCAATCTGCAATTTCAAATTCTCAAGAGGATCTCGCCCGGGGCGCCGGATTGCTGCAGCGGGTCCACTTATGAGGGCAAATCCAAGCTGGCGACTCTCATGGGGGAAGATATTTTCCGTCAGATTGCAGGTAAGGTGATCATCGATTTCGGCTGCGGCGAAGGAGCCGAGGCCCTGGAGATGGCCTTAAAAGCAGAGGACGCTCAGGGCAGGTTGTACGCAACGAGCGCAGAATCATTCATGCTGCGCCCTCGTAGTTGATCCTTCATCTAACCCTTACGACTGTTTAAGATAACTCTACGTACATTACAGTTGTTCGCTAAGGTGAAGCGCCAATGCCCGCCTATTCCTCTTGGATCGATGGACAAGGGTGGCACACAATGTTCTCCTTAGCACTATTGTCCTATTAGGCTTACAGACGGCTGCATGGGGGCAAGCCAATCCCACGCAACCAACCCTGCCGCGCTCCGTGCCGCCATCCGCACAACCGGCGGTAACAGGGACCGTGGTTGCGGTCCATGATTCGGGCAACGTTGCGACCAACGGAACGAATCTCCAGACCGCTTACAATGCCGCGGCTTGCGGCAGTCAAATCGTCCTCGACGCCGGGGTGGAGTACCGCGCCAACTTCGTTTTCAATAAACAGTGCAGCGCGGCGAGTTGGATTCAGGTGGTGAGCGCGAATCTGGCGAGCATTCCGATTACGACCTATGCGACACCAGCCCAGGCCAATAATCAGAACAGCGCGCCGGCAGCGCCCAATCGGGCCAATCTCGCGAAGCTAACCAGCGGCAACGGAGCACCAGTTCTGGGCTGCACCAGCAGCGGCAACGTCCCTGCCCATTACAACTACTTCGCAGGTCTAGAGATAACCAACACGGTTGCGACTGGGTTGGTGTGGTGCACCAACTCGCTAACCGAAACGCTGGCCAGCCAATTTCCCGACCACCTCGTCTTCGACCGGCTTTACGTGCACGGCATCACCGCCAGCACCACCCAGTTCTTTACTCGCGGCTTCTTGCTCACCGGCAGCAACATGGCCGTCGTGAATTCCTATGTGTCCGACATATACTCAACCATTCAGGACACCCAAGCGATCCTACTCGCCTACGGCCCAGGCCCCTACCTGATCCACAACAATTTTCTGGAGGGGGCTGGTGAGAACATCATGGCGGGCGGAACTGGAGCTACTCCTGGGTATTCCTGTACCACCGCCGCGAGCCCAGCACCCACCAAAACCACCGCGACCGTGAGCAACTGCACTGACGGTTCTGGCGCTTCTATAGCTTCGCCCCCCATTGGGACGTGCGTAATGTTTTACACGTCGACCACTGCACCGGCCTATACGCCCGACGACTGGACCTGCATCACCGCAAACTCCAGCGGCACACTTACGTTCAACCCCATTCCGAGCGCACCAATTTCTGGTGCGGCTAAGGTTAAGTGGGGCATCGTCCCCTCCGACATCACCATCACGCAGAACGTGATGTATAAACCCCTGACATGGAACCCTGCTTATTCCGGATGGGACGGAATCACGCGCACTGTGAAAAACCTGCTGGAAACCAAATACGGCGCCCGTTGGCTCATTGATGGGAATATCTTTCAGCACGTGTGGAACGGCGGCCAAGGAGTCGGTTTCAACTTAAACGCAAACGATCAAAACGGCGACTGCCCCTGGTGCACCGTCCAGGACATTACGATGACCAACAACATCTGGCAGGATCTCTACCAGACCGGGGTTTTCATCCCCGCCCAAAGCTACACCGGCTTGGCGCCGGGGGCGCTTGCACGCGTGCTCGTCAAAAACAATCTCTTCTGGCCCCAAAAAAGCGGAACCATTTTTGGAGTGGCCGATTACATTATCCAGGGAGGAGCCATTAGCCCAGCGGGCATGCGGAACGGCGTGGATTCGCTGCAGATCATCCATAACCACATGCTGGGACCGGGCGGCAATTTCCATGTTGGCTCCAGCATTGGTAACGGTATTCCCGAGAACTATAGCAACCTTGTCATCAAGGACAATTTGACGGAATTCGACCAGTACCGCTGGACGAACCAGTGTCTCGCGGGGGCCGATGGCTCGGCCTGCATCAACAGTACACTCAATATCGGAAACACTTCCACCATCGCAAACAACGCCATCGTCAATACAGGAGCTGTGAATGGGGATCAAGGCGTCTCCGACGCGATTCTCGTGTCCCGCTATGGTTCGCTGATCTTGAGTACTATCGTTGACAGTTATTCCGCGGCGGCCTTCGTGAACTATGCGGCGATCAACATCGACTACCACAACTTTGCCCTGGCGGCCGCAGCGCCTTTTCACGCGCTAGCCAGCGACGGTACAGATCCGGGCGTGAATTTCGCACAACTGGACGCGGCCATGGGCGGGAGCAGCGGCCTCACGTGTGATCTCAATCGTGACGGGGTCTACAACGTTCTGGATGTGCAATTAATGACCAATCAGGTTCTCGGGTTAGGTGCTTGCACCAATGATCTTGATGGCAGCAGCACCTGCACCATAATCGACGTCCAACGCGTTGTCAATGCCGCCTTGGGTGCGAGCTGCCTTTTAGGACCGTGAGAAGGGCAGCCGAAGGAAAAAATCGGGGCGAAGAAACAAACCTTCCGTCCCCTTATAATTGCCCCTGCGCTCGTTGCGGACGGACGCCTATCGTTCTATAACATGCGGGGCGCCCACGTCCTGCTAGCCGCTCTGCGATTTCATAAAATCCCAATGCTGGCCGTTAGGCGAGCCTCGAAGTTGTGCGCGACGGAATGCCGTCGAAACACCCCTAGCGGACTATACTTTCAAGACCAAGGGGAAACATCTTTCGTCATGATGGACATTCGATTCTCGTCCGGCAAACTCGTAGTGACCGCTACGGGAATTTCCGCCAACGTCCTTTGAAAGCTGGCCATGCGATTGAAAAACTCTCCAAAGATTATCGGCTGTCACCCGAGAAGATAAGAGCGCAATTGACTATCTTACGGTCGCAGCTTGAGGATACTCCACACTTCTTCATCGACCGCACTCTCAGCGATGATGATCTAGTAGCGGCTCCTCGTGCCTTCGAGTTCCAAGTGACGTCACTTCGAGTTTTACACGAAGAGCGTGTTCCGGACCTTAATCCCTTTCTGATCCGGACATAATTGCAGAGTGCGCCTCGCGAGGCTGGTCAATTATCACAGCGGATTCCAGAATGGAGTACGCGTATTTCGCGACAATCAAACAACATCAGAGGTAATAATATAGGTGACAGACTATGCTGCTGACAGCCTGAGCCTTTGGAGGATTAGGCTGAACGTTAGTGGAGAAACGGCTTCATGGCTGTCTGGATTTCGGCAGCCAATTCCGGCGAGGTAATAAACCAGACACTCACTGCGTCGACATCATCCTTCTTTACCTGTAGGCGGAGCGCTGTATTGGTCCCATGAAAAACTGTCTGAAACTTTAGTTCCTTGGTCTGATTGACAGGCATTGAGTGAGCGGTAGCGTCTATCTGCGCCACTTCTGCATCACTAAAACCGCTCTGAATTAGGCGCTGAACAGATTTCAGTAATGGGGCCAGATCCGCTAGGTCCAGATTGGTTGAGGCTTCGGCACCCGGACTGGCACAGCCCTGCAAGAGCATAATTACGGATGCGATCATCGACTTAATACTCATTGGAGGGTTAACTCACGGCTTGGTTAAATAGATTGCGTTCTAATGGGGCGGGGGGAGAAAATCTTAGGCCTTTGATTTTCAAGGCCGACTCTCGCCGCAACATCCCTTGGTCAAAACTGTACAACCATGTGCATTCTAAACATTGCGCTGTAGCAATGTGAAAACAATCCCACTTTCTCCGCTTATTGTTCGCTGATTTGTCGTCCTTGTTTTTATAACCATCAACGATCTGCGCTTCGAGTTTTGCTGCTGTCAGAGCCACGTCGCGGGTTATGCCTTCGATGCGCGCCAACTTTCTAACTTGGGCATGGTTGTCTTTGGCAATCGTGCCATTCTTATAGCAATCGACTGACACTTCCTGGACCGTGACGATGGAGGTGTAAATGCGCACCTTCAGTCCCTGGAGTTCTTGTAGCAGGTCGCGAACCTTCGACGCGCTGGCATCGCCGTTTAGAATCGACATGAAGACCGAAGAATCGAAATATACGATCATCAGTCCTCCCCGTACCTGCGGGAAAGAAGCGTTTGTAGATCGGCCTTGTAAATCTCTTTGTTAGCGCCGAAGAGATCATCGAATGCCACAAGATAATCTCTTTGCTCATCCGGCATTACCTCGGACGCGATCAGCTTTGGCGTTCTGGTTTGAAAATAAAAAGCCTCGCCCGTAACTCGGGCCTGCTGGCGGAATAGTGGCTTTGCCGAATCCTCATCGCGTGCGCCGAATTCGATCCGCCACCGTTCACCATTATCCCGCCGCATTCTCCCCAGAACTTCCCGCCCTCACGCTCAATAAGAGTTTTATCTTTCAACTCCGTCAGTCTTCCGTAGAGGGTTACATTCTGTTCGTTGAAGACCGGCTCTCTTAGAGCAGCAAGCCTCTTCACGGCCACGCTACCAAAAGTTGCTACGGTTCGGGTTTTTTCGGCAGATGTTTTTAGCGCCTTAGGGACGACTACTTTGAATTTTGCCTGAGAATGGCTACGCTCATGAATAAAGGCAATACGGTCAAGCCGATTAACAATCCTAGCCATCATTGGTTCCTCGGTGGATGTGATAACGCGGGTGACGGGCTTTCTCGGAGCGCCCAAAGTGTAGATAGCTTCAATCACCCGTTCTGCGGCCTCAGCGCCAATTTCTACGTGACTGGTAATTGCGATGCGTGTGCGAAAACTGCTTTTTGTAAAAGCCCTGCCGTCTTCCTCCGCAATGATTTCTAGACCGAAGTCCAATGGGGCGGCGTCCATTCCTCGCTGCTTCTGAATCTCCCTACCTGTTTCGGTGATCATCTGGCGCACTTCATTTAGGACGCTGATCACCTGTCCGATCGGCATGCGATGCCGATCAGCTAATCCCTTTTCAAGGGTGATAGTAAACGTAGGATCAGACGGTTTGGCCATTGTCTGCTTGTCCTCGGGAACGCGCTTTCTTGGGCCGCTTAACTCTTTTGCGCCCTGGAGCTGCTGGATTATTTTTTCTCGGAGACGCTTCCCTTGATGCCTTCACTAATTCGTCAACCTCGGCTTTAGGAACCGCGATCAACTTCCGCATTACGTCCTTGAAGTGCTGGAACTGCGGCGTCGAATCGAATGAGGGGGCAGACTTCATGCCCCCCATTCTACTTCTTTTTCCCGCGTCCTTGCCTTGGTTTTAAGCAGGACGCATTGATGATTCTGAAGTTTCAATCTTGCCTATGAGTTCATTCCACGTGAGGCGTTTGCCAACGATTTGCCGCATGACCGTCGCGAAACGTTCCGCGTCCGTCAATTCGCGCTCATTGAAACGGAATGCCTGCTCATCAATGTAACGGAACAAGTGGTACGGTTCGACCGAAACATAGGTTCCATTGATTCCGCGTTTCAAGAGACTCCAGAAGTTTTCCAGTCCATTTGTATGAACCGCTCCATCCACATAAGCTACGGCATGGTCAATCACCTGATGCGCGTAATCGCCGCTCAGACCGTCATAGGATTTCAACGCATCACTGTACAGTGCGGACTTCGGCTCAACATGCTCACGGACGAAAGCCTGAAGGTCTTTTTTCTTTCGGCGATCTACCACCTTGGCACGGACCTTGCCACCGCGCTCCAGGACCGCCGCGACGATTGCCTTGCCCTGAGTTCCGCCGCGACGACCCTGGAGTCTGCGGGCCTTCACATCGCCATGCATATTGCGGGCCTTGGCTCCGATAAACGTTTCATCCACTTCGACATGACCGCCAAGCTTTTCAAACGTTCCGGTCTGCATCGCAAGGCGAATCCGGTGAAGCATGAACCAAGCCGACTTCTGCGTTACGCCTAGAGCCCGATGAACCTCATAGCTGCTGATTCCGTTCTTGCACGAAATGATGAGCCACGTAGCAGGGAGCCACTTCTCAAGCGGAATCGGCGAATCTTCAAAGGTGGTTCCGGTCTTGAGCGAAAACTTCGCATGGTCATGCTTGCCGTAACACTTCCATACCCGCTCGTTAGCAATCCAGAAAACCTTCTCCGACTGGCAACGCGGACACTTCACCACGCCATCGGGCCAGCGGAGTTCCATCATGAACTGGCGGCAATGCTCGAAGTCCGAAAACCATACGATGGCTTGCTGAAGGGTATCGGGCGATTCCATGCTTCAAGTATGCCCGAAAAGATCTAGTCTTATTACCACATCAGATCGCGATTTTCATAGTCCCAGAGAACAAACAGAAGCTGTCGAAATGGGCGAAGAGCCTGCTGGATGCAAGGCTAGCAATCTACCGTATTCTCAAAAACTGTCGGTTGCCATTCGTTGGCCACGTAAATACCCCTGGAAAACTCTATTCGCTTCGGCTGTTTCAAGCCTGATGACGTCTGCCCAGGGGACTGTGGCCTTGCTGATTCAAAATAAGAAATAGATCATGAACTCGCAAAACAGCATCGAAAGAAGGCAAGCTGAACAATGACCCGCGATTCCGCCTCCAACCCGCCCCGACGGTACGCCGTTTCCCACGCTCGTTAGCCTATTCCGCGCCGTGATCTTCGTCCCGAAAACGGAGATCGACAAGCGAGAAGAAAAGTGGAAGCGGGCACAGAAAAAGAAGCAGGTCCGCACCGACCGAATAAATTACAACCGGCACAAGTAACTTGCGTATTTGGGATCCGTCTCCGCGCGTCGGCTAGATTTAAGCATTCTCAGCCCATCCACCGAGAAACGAACACACAGCGAGAGCGCCGAAGATCATTCCGAAGATCGATAAAAGGCATGGGTGGGATGTGGGCTGCACGACTTCAGGAATAATTCTACCAACTCCACTGCCCTAATCCAGACAGGCGCGGATTCGTCAAGTTAATTATTACCGAACGAACTCCGCGGCTTCCGCGAAGCGATCTACATCTGATCGCGGACGCCGGCTTATTCGGAATACGTTCTGCCGGCCACAGTCACTCGGACACTTGCAGCATCGTGGCTGCATCCGTTCCAGCTCTGCGCACAACGCGATCGTGTACGCTTGCGTCGATAAACGCAGACGTTCTCGTGCTCCCCGGTGGAACTGGTACACAGCAAAATGGGCAGGGTCGGGGTGGGTCGCGGCTGCAGGTCCGCTTACGGGACCACCACCGGAATGCTTGAGAATTTTCCCGACGCTGGGGAACGCACACCTAACACGCTGATCTGCCCTGCGGATGCCGCGTTGAATTCGATCGTACCGCTTAGGTTCACCGTCTCAGGGAAACGATCGGTTAACGCGAAAGCACTGTGTCCGTTGGCGGGTAGCGTGAGGGAGCTCGACCCGATCTGCGCGCCCGTACTATCCCGGATCAACACCGCTATGCTCACGGCATTTCCCGCTGTATTGGCAAGGGCTACTCCAGTTGCCAGTCCGTTGCTGTTATCGAACGCCAGAACATACGCGCTCGCCTGCCGCCACTCTGCCGGTACACTCGCTTCCTGCTGGCTTGGCTCATAGCGCAGCCGGCTGAACCCGCTCACATTGCCGTCGCTCGATAATTGTGCCGCGCCCATTTGCAGAGGGTCGCTATTGAGCCCGTTGCTCTGGATCACCAAACGCGCGTGTGGAGCCAGCGTTTGGTCCACCGCTGAGGCGGTGGTCGAAACTCCGGCAACGGTGTATGCAAGCGGCAATGGACTCCCGTCATCGCCAAAGAATTTCAGGTGCGCCTGCGCGGGTGTTGCGCCGGAATTTATCAATTCGACTGTAGACGTCCAGCCGCTTCCCGCGGCTATATGCGCAATCGATCCGCCGCCGGGATCGGAGCTAGCGATCACGGGAATAGCCGTGAAGCTGCCACCTGGGGGGAATCGCATCCCCAGTACGCTGATTTGCCCGCCTTGCGGCGCGTCGAACTCAATCGTGCCGCTCTGGCCGATGGTTATAGCGAATTGGTCGGTGAGCACAAACGCTGAATGTCCGTTGGCTGGCAGCGAAATGCTGGTTGTTCCGGCTAATGCTCCGGTACTATCGCGAATGACCACTGGAATGCTCTGCGGCACACTCGCCAGGTTTGCAATGGCCACGCCGGTCGCGATGCCGTTGGTGTTATCGAACGCCAGCAGGTAGGAACTTGCAGTGCGCGTCTCAAGTGGTACGGCCGCCTCTTGATCCGTTGGAATATGGTGGAGCCGCACGAAGGCGCCCACATTGCCGGCAGTGGACAACTGTACGGAACCGATCTGGGTGGCCTGGGAATCGAGTCCTGCGTTATCGATCACAAACGTCGCTCCCGGCGCCAGCGTTTGATCCACCGAAGACGCTCCCATCCAGACATTGGGCGTTGAACTCTGCGGAAGACTCAGCTCCGTATTGAGCATATTTCCGCTGTCGGCAAAAAACTGCGTGCGCGCATTGGCTGTCCCTCCGCCTGTGTTGATGAGATTCATGGTGGTTTCCCACCCACCCGCCGATGCCACTTCGGCCACTGATCCCGTGAATCCAAGGCTAGCGGCGATAGCGGGCGGAAACACAAAAGGCTGCGGATTCACGGGGAGTGATCCGTTCACGGGACTCCGCAAAATTGGAGCTGCGGTTGACGAAGCGGCTAAGGTATCGGTTAACGCAAACACTACCTCACTCGACTGGCTGTTGGCTAACTGCAGTGTCATTACCGCCACGACACCGCTCTCGATGGGCAGCCCGTTGATGCCCCAGAGCATGCAGCGTTTGCCCACGCATGTTAGGGTTTTATTGGCAGCTGTGGCCGCCGGTCCGGCGACGGCCGTGGACCCAACGACGTCGGCATCTGAATAGTCGAGCGACCATTGGATCGCAGCCGGCGCGGCTCCCGCATCGACCGCCACGACTACATTCAGGGAAACCGTTCCAGCTGCTGCGTTGGAGTTCAAGGAGAGTGACAGTGAGCTGGATTGGGCGCAGGCGCGCGCCCCGCCAATGCTCATGCCGGCAGCGATTATAAGGAATCGTATCAGGCGGCAGATCACGATGAGAAACAACCAGCGCCAAGACTTGCTCTGAGCAGTTGACGCAAAATAGCGCACCACGCTTGCATAGCAAGATGATCGGTGGTTGGCCGCTAGATCATTATACGGCGACGACGGGCACCGGTTGATCCGTGGGCGCAAGGTCGCCGCTGTGCTCACTGCGCGCTGCGATCAAGCAACACCGTCTTCGCCGTATGGAAAATGACATGGATGTCGAGCGAAGGCGCGTGACACCCGGCTCGTGCGTTCCTGAACTCCAACGCCGTTACTCGCCGGTATCCTGACGCCGATAGGCGTCCTAGCGGTATTGGCCTAAATGCGATCAACTACGACTCCCTTGTTTCAACAAACATCTCCCTGGTTGGTGTTCTCCACCTTTCCGAAGTAAGGCGTTTTCCACCTACCCTTGTGGGCCCTTATGACCCCCCTAACAGCATTCCCATTACTCCCTAGGTGAAAGTCCCACTGCCCGCTTATTCCGCGCGGATCGATAGACAAGTGTGGCACGGAAAATTCTTCTTAGTACTTTTGTTCTACTGGGCTTACAAAGCATCGCCTTGGCTCAAAGCGTAACTTTGTCGCTCGGATCCACCACTGGAACCGCTGGGGGTACTGTCGTTCTCCCGATCAACCTCACGTCGGCGGGTGGCGCGCAGACCTCTGGGCTCCAATGGACCTTCAGCTTCACTTCCGACATCACGGGTGTCACAGTGGCGGCGGGCACATCTACCACGGCCGCCGGGAAGTCTATTTCCTGCTCTGGAAACAACTGTCTGATTGTCGGATTCAATAGCAACGTAATCGCCGATGGCCAAGTGGCGGTAGCAACCTTCCAAATTTCCGGGCAACCCTCCAGTAATCCGATTTCCATTCAGCTTACCAGCGTGGTGGCGTCGACGGCTGGCGGCACTTCTATCCCGTCAAGCGGAAGCACGGGCACCATCACCCTTCCCGTGTCCGTGTCTCTCAGCACCTTGAACTGCACCAGTTTGACGATCAATACTCCGGGGAGCACCCCCTGCACGGTTTCGTTGAACGGGACGGCCCCCGCGGGTGGATTTCCGATTTCGCTTTCGAGCAATAACACCAACCTCACGTTGCCCTCGAGCGTAACCGTCGCAGCCGGGCAGACTTCCAACAGCTTCACCGCAACCGCCGCCCAGGTCAGCGCCAACCAGTCGGGCGTGGTGACGGCCAGCGCGGGAGGCGTGAACCGTACGAACACGATAAGTCTGGTGGCTCCGGCACAGCTCAGCTCGCTGGCTTGCGCGCCTTCGACTTTGGGCAGCAACGCGTCGAGCACCTGCACGGTCACCTTGAACAAAGCCGCCACCAGCGCGGCCACCGTCACGCTAGCGAGCAACAACGGATTGCTTACGGTACCCGCCAGCGTCGTAGTCGCGTCGGGCCAGGGCAGCGCCACCTTCACGGCCGCTTCGGGAACTGTGAACAGCAGCCAGAGCGCCACCGTCACCGCGACCTTGAACGGCCAGAGCCAGCCGGCCACCGTCAGCCTCGCCGCCGCGGCGCAGATTAGTAGCTTGAGTTGTTCGCCGGGAACGGTGAACGCTCCCGGCACTTCCGCCTGTACTGTCACCTTGACCGGGGCCACTGTGAGCGCCACCAGCGTTACGCTATCGAGCAACAACGCTGCCGTGACCGTTCCCGCCAGCGTCACGATCGGCGCGGGACTCAGCAGCGCGACGTTTACTGCCACCGCCGCCGCCGTAACCTCCGATCAGACCGCCGTGCTGACCAGCACTCTGAACGGTTCCTCCCAGACCTTCACCCTGACCGCCAGCGCCCCGGCGCAGCTGAGCTCCGTAGCTTGCGCGCCTTCGACCCTGGGTAGCAACGCGTCGAGCTTCTGCACCGTGACCTTGACCAAAGCCGCCACCAGCGCGGCCACCGTCACACTGGCGAGCAACAACGGATTGCTTACGGTCCCCGCGAATGTCGTCGTCCCGCTGGGCCAAAGCAACGCCACTTTCACGGCGTCTTCCGGAACCGTGAACAGCAGCCAGAACGCCACCGTCACGGCAACCCTCAGCGCCGTGAACAAACAGGCCGTCATCGCCCTGGCCGCAGCCGCTCAACTCAGCGGCCTCACCTGCTCACCGGCAACAGTGAATGCTCCCGGGACCTCACTTTGCACGGTTACCCTGACGGCGGCCGCATCGAGCCCCCTCAGCGTTACGTTATCGAGCAACAACGTCAGCATCACCGTTCCCGTCAGCGTTAACATTGGCACGGGAGCGAATAGTGGGACTTTCACCGCCACCGCGGCCGCCGTCACATCCGATCAAGCGGCTCTTCTCACCGCCACTCTAAATAGCGTTTCGCAGACCTTCACGGTCACTGCCAGCGCCCCTGCACAGCTCACATCAGTAGCATGCGCGTCTTCGACGCTCGGTAGCAGCGCGTCCAGCACCTGCACGGTCACTTTGAACAAAACTGCCAGCAGTGCGGCGACGGTCGCACTCGCCAGCAACAACGGATTATTAACGGTACCGGCCAGCGTCGTCGTGGCGTCGGGCCAAAGCAGCACCACTTTCACGGCGACTTCGGGAATCGTGAGCAGTAGCCAGAGCGCCACCGTTACGGCGACCCTGAGCGGTCAGAGCCAGCAGGCCACCATCAGCCTGACCGCGGTCACTCAACTCAGCAGCCTAGCCTGTGCGTCCGGCACCGTGAGCTCCCCCGGGACCACCATCTGCTCCGTCACGCTGACTGCGGCCACTGCGAGCGTGGTCACGGTCGCGCTGCAGAGTAACAATACCAGCGTGACCGTTCCCAGCAGCGTCAATATCGGCGCGGGACTCAGCGGCGCCACGTTTAGCGCCACCGTCGCGGCAGTGGTTTCCAATCAAACTGCCGTACTGACGGCTACCTTGAACGGTGTTTCACGGACCTTCACGCTCACCGCAACCGGCAGCGCGCCCGCGCAGCTGAGCTCGGTGGCCTGTTCGCCCTCGACCTTGGGGAGCAACGCATCCAGCACCTGTACCGTAACCTTGAACACCACCACCACCAGCACGGCAATCGTCGCGCTCGTGAGCAACAACGGACTGCTTTCCATCCCCACCAGCGTCGCTGTTGTGACCGGACAAAGCAGCGCGACTTTCGCGGCGGCTTCCGGAACTGTAACCAGCAACCAGAACGCCATCATCACTGCCACCATGAGCGGCGTGAGCCAGCAGACCACCATCGGCCTGACAGCGGCCACTCAGCTCAGCAGCCTGAATTGTTCGACGGCCACTGTGACTGGTCCCGGGACCTCCGCCTGTACCGTCACGATGAGTGCGGTTCCTGCCAGTGCCATTAGCGTTACACTGTCGAGCAACAATACCAGTGTCACCGTTCCGGCCAGCGTCAATGTGGGCGCGGGACAGAGTAGCGCGGCGTTTAACGCCACCGTTGCCGCGGTGACTTCCAACCAGGTCGCCATGCTGACGGCCACTCTCAGTGGCATTTCGAAAACTTTCGCGGTCACCGCCACTGCTGCGGCGTCGGCGCAGCTCACATCGCTATCCTGCACGCCGGCCGCGTTGACCAGCAACCTTTCGGCCACCTGCACGGTGAAGCTGAACGCCCCCACTACCAGCGCGGCGGTCGTGTCACTGCTGAGCAACAACAGCGGATTGCTATCGGTGCCCGCGAACGTGACCGTCCAAACGGGCCAAAGCAGCGCCACTTTCCCGGCCAATTCCGGGTCCGTGAGCAGCAGCCAGAATGTCACCCTCACGGCGACTTTGAATGGCCAGAGCCAGACAGCCACCATCAGTTTGGCGGCCAGTGTCAATTGCCAGGAATTCCAGACCTCCCCGGGCGGACTGTGCATGGTGCAGGATATATTTCCCTGGGTTACTTTCGGCGGTGGCTGGGAGAGCCGTCTGAGTGCGGCGAATCTCACTAAAGGAAACGGCGGTGGAAATATCCAGTTCAGCTTTACGCTGCTACCTGCGGTACCCACCACGGGCGGCATCCAGAATCATATGCCTGCCTTTTTCACAGTCAACAACGGCAGGCAATTGCAGCTTGCCGAAACTGCAACCTATTCGCTCAACCCGGGAAAATCCATCTTGCTCGATTTCCTGTCTGCGCCAGCCGGCTGCGACAGTCATGGCCAAAATTGCGGAAGCAAGCAAGACCTCACGACTACAAATTATGGTTCCGTGATGGTTCAGTATGTCGCCGACAATCCAGCTTATTTGCGAGGGATCGCCAAAGCGCAACTAACCTTGCTGGCGAATTCGTCAACCGGAGCATACGGCTGGCAAACCACCGAACATGAAATGTTTGCCGCCAATCTGTGGACGGCCCCGGTCTCGGTGAGCGCGAACCAGACCACGAATCCGCAAACCAGTCAACAGGCTTCAGCCGCATTGGCGAATCCAGGAGCGGCGCCCATCACCGTGCGCGGAACACTCTACGCCGCGAGCGGCCAGACCGTAACTTTCCGCGATTTCCAAGTTCCACCCCTGGGCGCGGTCGCGATGGTGTTTTCTCAGGACCCAAGTCAGGCCTACGGTGGTTTCGGGAACGCGATGTTCCCCGGCGGTAAGGATTTCAACGGCCTGGTTACGTTCCAGGTCGTCTCTCCGACCGGCGGCGTGGTCTCCGCAATGGTACTGCAATACGTGGGCAATGCGATGTCGAGCGTCGAAGTGAACCCGCAAGGCACAACTCCCGTGGGGTATGAGGCGATTACGTCTGTAACCCGCTGTGCGGAGTTCCCGATGGCAGCGGATGGCTCATGCACCAGTCAATTTACGCTCCCGTGGTTGGTTTTTGGCGCAGGTTGGGAGAGCCGCTTGAAAGCTGCCAATCCTCCCAGCGCGACGGCCGGCACAGTGCAGTTCCGCTTCACCCTGCTTCCCGCGGCGTCCACCACAAGCGGGTCAAAGAATCACTTGCCGGCTTATTACACGGATAGCCGCAGCAGCCAATTGCAGGTGGGCGAGAGCGCTACTTACACCTTGAACGCAGGCCAGTCAGTGGACGTCAATTTCCTGAATCCGCCAGCGAGCTGCGATCTCCATGGTCAAAATTGTGCCAGCCAGCCCGATCCCAGCACGTTTGCGTTTGGTTCAGTGATGGTGCAATATTCCTCCACTGATCCATCTGCACTACGGAGGCTGGCCAATCCTCAGCTAGCATTCTTGACACGGTCCAGCGACGATTCGTATTCCTCGCAGATCACCGAGCAGGGAGCGCCCGCCGCCACCACTTGGACCGCGCCGGTAGCGATGAGCGCGAACCAGGGTGCTGATCCTACCAACAACCTAACGGCTTCGGCGGCAATTGCGAATCCCGGAACGACGCCGGTCACGGTGCGCGGCACGCTTCTGGATCAGAGCGGCAACGTCGTGACCTATCGCGATTTCCAAATCCCGGCCTCCGGAGCCATCGGCGTCGCGTTCGCCTGGGATCCCAGCTTGCCGCAAGGCGGATTCGGCACTGCCGCCTTCCCGCAAGGACAAGACTTCAGCGGATGGGTCACCTTTGACGTCACGACTCCGGGTAGCAGCGGAGTGAACGTCGTGGTGCTTCAGTACGTAGGCAACACCATGTCCAGCGTCAACGTGCAATCCTTGCCATAACGCTACATCCGGTAGCGGATAATTGAACTTCGTGCGTAGCGTAGCCGAAATTCTATTCCGCCTCCGGCAGGAAACGACGAACTTTCTTTCGTGGGTTTCGCCGCCGGATTTGCCGCGTGATCTAGCGGAGCCACCGTCTCCGCTCCCCGGACTGCCCGATCCCACTGCGGTAGTCGATCGTCTGCGCGGCAGTGCCTTCGCCCAGGAAGTGGAAGGCATCGCGGAACACGCCTTAAACGGGCGCTACGTCTTGTTCGGCGAACCTCAGGAGTGGGGGCTCGAGCCCGAGTGGCGGCGCGATATCGTGTCCGGCAAAGTGACGGGCACCGCGTATTTTCGCCGAGTGCCGTACTTGAACAGCGCCGTCACCGGGGATCACAAGGTGATCTGGGAACTGAACCGCCATCAGTACCTGGTAGCGCTGGCGCAAGCCTGGCGCTTCACGCAACGCCGCGAGTTTCTGGACCGCATCCAAGCGCTTCTCTCTAGTTGGTACGCCGCCAATCCGCCCTGGAGGGGCATCAATTGGTGCAGCGCGCTCGAAGTCGCTTTTCGCGCATGGTCCTGGATTTGGGTGTGGCATCTGGCAGGGCAAGCGCTCTCCGCCGCCGCCCGC
>Ga0207674_10000369_pt1 | contig 58569 bp, 52 predicted proteins | sample KBSCornC72_FD_184303 | JGI IMG/M metagenome (GOLD analysis project Ga0207674, IMG submission 184303) | Corn rhizosphere microbial communities from Kellogg Biological Station, Michigan, USA - KBS Corn C7-2 (SPAdes) (version 2) | ecosystem: Host-associated > Plants > Roots > Rhizosphere > Soil ... | reverse complement strand
TAAAGGCGCGGACGGTGCGTGGCGAAGACGGCGGCGCGGTCCATCGGCAATCCCGTGATGGTGTCTCACCCGTACAGACGGATGAGCCCTCACCGGTGTGACAGCGCGCGTGGCCTCGGTGTTTCAGGCCGTACGCCGGTGCGTGACGCCGTGCGCCGGTGCGTCGGGGCGCGCGCCGGTGTGTCGGGCCGTGCGCCGGTGCGTCAGGCCGTGCGCCGGTGCGTGACCCCGTGCGCCGGTGCGTCGGGGCGCGCGCCGGTGCGTCGGGCCGTACGCCGGTGCGTCAGGCCGCGCGCCGATGGCGCTCGAACAGTTCCCGCGCGTGGGCGCGCGTCTTGGCGGTGACCTCGGCGCCCGACAGCATGCGCGCCAGCTCGTCCACGCGCGCCGCGCGGCCGAGCTCCACCACCTCGCTCGAGACGTTCGACCCGCCGCCCGTCTTGGCGACGCGAAAGTGCGCATCGGCGTGCGCGGCGACCTGGGGCAGGTGCGTCACGCACAGCACCTGGCGGCGCTCGCCGAGCGTCTGCAGCAGGCGGCCGACGGTGGCCGCGACGGCACCGCCGATCCCGGTGTCGACTTCGTCGAAGACGAGCGTCGGCACGGCCGCCACCTCGCTCGTCACGACCATGATTGCGAGCGCGATGCGCGACAGCTCGCCGCCGGATGCCACGCGCGCGAGCGGCCCGAGCGGCTGCTTGGGATGCGCCGCGACCTGCAGCTCGATCTGCTCGAGCCCGTAGCTCGCGGCCGCGTCCTGCGCGATGCATGCGACCTCGAACCGGCCGCCCGCCATCGCGAGATCCTGCATCGCCGCGGTGACGCGGTGCGAGAGCTCGCTCGCCGCGAACCGCCGCTTGCCCGACAGCTGGGTCGCGAGCGCGCGATACGCGGCCTCGCGCTCGGCAACGCGGCGGGCGAGCGCGTCGGCGTCCGCGGCTTGCGCGAGCTCGGCGATGCGCTGCTGCGTTTCGATCAGCAGTGACGGGAGGATCTCCGGCCGCACGCGATGCTTGCGTGCCATGTCGTGAACCGCGGAGAGGCGCTCCTCGACGCGCGCGAGCTCGCCGGGATCGACGTCGAGGTGCCGCCGATAGTCGCGCAGCGCGCGCGCGGCTTCGTCGAGCTGAATCGCCGCCGGCTCGAGGAGCGCGGCGACCGCTTCGAGCGACGCATCGAGCGTGGCCGCCTGTCGCACGCGTTGGGTGAGCTGCGCGAGCCGGCGCGCAATGGCGTCGTCGTCGTCGACCAGCGCCGACTGGACCGCCTCGGCGGCATCGATCAGCGCCGCGGCATGCGCGAGGCGCGATTGCGACGCGTTGAGATCACGCCATTCGTCCTCGGTCACGGCGAGCGTTGCAAGCTCCTTCGCGCGCGCCTCGAGCAGCTCGCGCTCCGCGCGCGTTGCGGCGGCCGCCCCGGCCGCGGCGTCGCGCACGTCGACGGCCGCGCGCCATGCGCGCCACGCTTCGCCGACTTCGCGCGTGAGCGCGGTGAAGCCACCGAATGCGTCGACGAGCGCGCGCTGGGCGTCGGGTGTTGCGAGCGCCTGGTGCGCGTGCTGGCCGTGCAGCGCCACGAGGCGCTCGCCCAGCTCGGCAAGCTGCGCGAGCGTTGCGGGCCGACCGTTGATCCATGCGCGGCTGCGGCCACCGGCGTCCAGTACGCGGCGCACGATGAGCGCGTCCTCGCCGGCGAGGTCCTGCTCCGCGAGCCATGCGTGAACCGCGGGTGCGTCGTCGACCTCGAACTCGGCGGACAGCTCCGCGCGGTCCGCGCCGGGCCGCAGCTGGCGCAGCTCGAAGCGATCGCCGAGCAGGAGGCCCAGCGCATCGAGCAGGATGGATTTGCCTGCGCCGGTTTCGCCGGTGAGCACGGTGAAGCCGGGCGGAACGTCGAGGTCGAGCGACTCGACCACGACGAAGTTGCGGATCGACAGCGCGCGCAGCATCAGCCCTGTTGCCGGCGCCCGAGGCGCTCGGGTGTTTCGCTCCAGTGCAGCTTCTCGCGCAGCATCGCGAAGTAGTCGTGGTCGTCGGGATGCAGAAAGCGCGCGCGATACGCGGCGCGGCGCAGCACCACGCGGTCGCCTTCGGCGAGCTCGAAGTGCGCCTGGCCGTCGCAGTGCACCGACGCGTCCTTGCCGTGCTGGATCGTGATGGCGATGGTGGCGGTATCCGGGATCGCGATCGGCCGGTGCGTCAGCGCGTGCGGCGCGACCGGCACGAGCGCAAAGGCGGGCACCTCGGGCGCGATGATTGGCCCGCCGGCGGACAGCGCGTAGGCCGTCGAGCCCGTCGGGGTCGCCACGATGACGCCGTCGGCGCGCAGCGCGAACACGAAACGGCCGTCGATCTCGATCGCATATTCGATGAGGCTGCCGAGCGCGCCGCGGTTGACCACGACGTCGTTCAGGCCGAGGCACTCCTCCGTTCCGCCGCCGATGCGCTCGACGCGCGCGGCGATGAGCGTGCGTTGCTCCTCGACGTACCGGCCGTCGAGGATCGACGCGACCACGGGCTCCATGCGCGCGACCGGAATGTCGGTCAGGAAGCCGAGCCGGCCGAGGTTGATGCCGATCAGCGGGACGGCCGCCGGCGCGAGACGCCGCGCAATCGACAGCATGGTGCCGTCGCCGCCCAGCACGATCGCGACATCGACGCGTCCGGCGAAATCCGAAGCCGCGAGCGCGGGGCAGCCCGGCAGCGCCGTGACCGAGGCCGTATCGTCCTCCAGCACGACCGTATGGCCGCGCCCTTGCAGCATGTGCGCGAGCCGCGAGAGGGCGCCCGGCGCATCCGTGCTCCCGGGGCGCCCGACGAGTGCGATGCGCGGGAAGCGGGCAGGGGCCGGCGCGGGCATCGGCGGATTAAACCACAGCGATGGGCGCCGATGCCTCGCACGAACGGCCGATTCGCGGCGGCGCTCGCGCGCCGACGCGCGACGCGCTCATCGCTGTCGCGCCACGGTAAGATAGGGCGCCCGATCACGACATGCTCGATCCCCGCGCCCAACACCTGCTGAAGACCCTGGTCGAGCGGTACATCACCGAGGGCCAGCCGGTCGGCTCGCGCGCGCTTTCGCGCCACTCGGGCCTGGACCTGTCGCCGGCGACCATCCGCAACGTGATGGCCGACCTCGAGGAGATGGGCTTCATCGCGAGCCCGCACACCTCCGCCGGACGCGTTCCGACGCCGCGCGGCTACCGCTTTTTCGTCGACAGCCTGCTCGTGGTGAAGCCGCTCGAGCAGGCCGAAGTCAATCGGCTCGAAGGGGAGCTCAACGCGGATCGCCCGACGCAGATGGTCAACGCGGCGGCGTCGCTGCTGTCGCAGCTGACGCAGTTCGCCGGCGTGGTGATGACGCCGCGCCGGCGCGAAGCCGGCTTTCGCCATCTCGAGTTCCTGCGGCTGTCCGACCGCCGGGTGCTGCTGATCGTCGTGACCGCGGAAGGCGACGTGCAGAACCGGATCCTGCACACCGAGCGCGCGTACACGCAGTCGCAGCTCATCGAGGCGAGCAACTTCTTCAACCAGAACTTCGCGGGCCAGCCGTTCGGCGCCATCCGCGGCCGCCTCACCGACGAGCTTCGTGCGCTGCGCGAGGACATCGGCGCGCTGATGAAGGCGGCGGTCGACGCGGGCGAAGGCGCGCTCGGCGAAGGCGAGTCGCTCGTCGTCACCGGCGAGCGCAATCTCCTGCACGCCGAGGATCTCGCGTCGAACATGGAGCGCCTCAGGCGGCTGTTCGACCTTTTCGAGCAGAAGACCTCGCTCCTGCATCTGCTCGACATCTCGCAGAAGGCCGACGGGGTGCAGATCTACATCGGCGGCGAGTCGGGCCTCACGCCGCTCGACGAGTGCAGCGTGGTCACCGCGCGCTACGAGGTCAATGGCACCGTGATCGGCACGCTCGGCGTGATCGGCCCCACGCGCATGGCGTACGAGCGCGTCATTCCGATCGTCGACGTCACGGCGAAGCTGCTCTCCAACGCGCTGTCGCGCGAATTGACCGAAGATTGAGCGCCGCGTCGGGAGAAGCCGGGTCCAGCGCCGCCGGGCCGACGCAAGCGTCTCGCGCCGCCGGCGCGGCGCGCGTCTACGGCACGGGACATTCCAGCGTCGCAACCGATGCCTTCGGCCCTTGCGGGGTCTGCGCGACGCCGCTCTGCGGCCCGTACTGCCATGCATGCGGCCAGGCGAGCGCGCGGGCGCCGCGCACGCTGCACGAAGTGTTCACGGGCCAGACGGGGAAGCTCGTGTACACGCTGCGCACCCTGCTTCTGCGTCCGGGCGAGCTCGCGCGCGAGATCGACGAGGGCCGCGACCGGCGCGCGGTTCGCCCGCTCACGCTGCTGCTGAACCTCGTCGCGTTCTTCTTCATCGTCGGCGGCGGCGCCGGCGGGTTCTCGGCGAAGACGTTCCTGGATTCCGGCCTCGGCCGCCTGCCGGCGTTGGCCGAGCACGGCGAACCGGGCAGCGCCGAGCGCGCACGTTTCGAGGAGCGCCTCGAGCACCGCTTCCAGTCGATCTATTCCCTGCTTGTGATCGTGCAGACGCTCGCCTATGGCGCGGCGATCGGGCTCATCGAGCGCAGCCGGCGCAAGCCATGGCTCGTGCACTTTGCGGCGGCGACGCACTACATGTGCTTCAGCGTCATGGTCGCCGCGATCGCGTTCGGCGCCGGCAAGGCGGCGCACATCGACCCGACGCACCAGTTGTGGCTGGGCATCGTGATGTATATGGCCGTGATCGCCTACATGACCGCAATGCTGCGCCATGCCTACGGGGACACGCTGCTGTTCGCTTTCGGCAAGGCCCTGCTGGTGCTCCTGTTCGGGTACGTCGTGGCGATCGTCCTGTCGCTCACCGCGCTCGTGCTGGCTGTGGCGACCGTATGAGCACGCTCGCCGCCGGCGTCGCGCGGATGGGCGCCTGATCCATGCGCTACGCGCCGGAGCCGCCGTTCAATCACGACCGCATGGCGAAGGTCGGTGTTCTGCTCGTCAATCTCGGCACACCGGACGCTCCGACGCCCGCCGCGGTGCGCCGTTACCTCGCCCAGTTCCTGGCCGATCCGCGCGTCGTCGAGATTCCGGCCATCGCATGGCGCCCGCTGCTGCACGGCGTCGTGCTGCGCACGCGGCCGGCGCGATCGGCCGAGAAGTACGCATCCATCTGGCACAAGGACGGCTCGCCGCTTCTCGTGCACAGCCAGCGCCAGAAGGTCCTGCTGCTCGGTTACCTCGGACAGCATCTGAAGAAGCTCGGGCTCCCGGCCGACCTCTGCCCTGTGGAGCTCGGCATGCGTTACGGCAACCCGTCCATCGACACCGCGCTCGACGCCCTGCGTGCCGCCGGGTGCGACCGCATCCTGGTGCTTCCTCTGTATCCCCAGTACGCCGCCAGCACGACCGCTTCGACGCTCGACGCGGTCGGGCGGTATCTCGAGCGGGTGCGCCGTGTCCCGGCGCTGCGCTTCGTCGCCGACTTCCACGATGACGCCGGCTACATCAAGTCGCTCGCTCGCAATCTGCACGACGACTGGCAGCGCAACGGCCGCCCGGATCACCTGATCCTTTCCTTCCACGGCCTGCCGCGCCGGTCGCTCAAGCTCGGCGACCCGTACCACTGTCACTGCCAGGCCACGGCGCGGCTGCTGGTGCGCGAGGTCGGGCTCGAACCGGCGCAATGGACGCTCGCATTCCAGTCGCGCTTCGGCCGTGCGCAGTGGCTCGAGCCGGCGACGTTCGACATCATCGGGGCGCTCGGCCGCACGCGCCTGCGCCGCGTCGACGTCTATTGCCCGGGGTTCGTCGCCGACTGCCTGGAGACGCTGGAGGAGATCGGCATCGCGGGTCGCAAGCGCTTCGTCGCGGCGGGCGGGGGCGAGTTGCGGGTGGTGCCCTGCCTCAACGAGCACCCGGCCTGGATCGCGGCGCTGGCGGACCTCGCGTTGCGGCAGCTGGGGGGCTGGCTGGCGCCGCCGCCCGACGCGGCCGCCCGCGAGACGACGCTGCTGCGCGCGAAGGCGATGGGGGCCGCGAAATAGGCGGGGCGCCAGGCCGGCCTGGGCCATTGAAAAGCCTTCCATGACCCCAACGTGAGTACGGTCTGTCACGAGTCTCACGCACGGCCATCCAATGACTTCGCAAGACCCGAACGCCGAAGGTCTGCCCATCGAGGCGGACAACCCGCGTGCCGAGCCGGCGTCCCACCAGGATCCGGCGACCGACATCGAAGCGCTTCTGCACAAAGCCGAAGACGAGGCAGCCCAGCTGAAGGACGCCTGGATGCGGGCGCTCGCCGACGCCGAGAACACCCGCCGCCAGTCGCAGGCCGATCTCGCCCGCGCGACCAAGTTCGCGATCGAGAAGTTCGCGACCGACCTCCTGCCGGTCAAGGACGCGCTCGAGGTCGCGCTCGCGACGGAGAACGTCACCGCCGAGACGCTCAAGTCCGGCGCCGAGCTCACGCTGAAGAACCTGCAGTCGGCGTTCTCGCGCGCGAACGTGCAGGAAATCGACCCGACAGGCCAGAAATTCGACCCGCATCGCCACCAGGCGGTCCAGATGGTGCCGAGCGACGCGCCCGCCAATACGGTCGTGACGGTCTACCAGAAAGGTTACGTGCTGAACGACCGCGTCCTGCGTCCGGCCATGGTGGCCGTCTCGCAGGGGGCGCCGGGCGAGAAGCCGCGATAAGGCTGCGATTCATGCCCCGCGCGTAGTTGATTCGCGGGGTGAAAAACCCCACTTGGCGAGCAGGCAACGAACACATAAGGCACGACGGAGCAACCCATGGCAAAAATCATCGGCATCGACCTCGGCACCACGAACAGCTGCGTCGCCGTCATGGAGGGCGGGCAGCCTAAGGTGATCGAGAACTCGGAAGGCGCGCGCACCACGCCTTCGGTCGTCGCGTACGCGGACGACGGCGAGATCCTGGTCGGCGCGCCCGCCAAGCGGCAGGCCGTCACCAACGCGAAGAACACCATCTTCGCGGTGAAGCGCCTCATCGGCCGGCGCTTCGAGGAAAAGGAAGTGCAGAAGGACATCAACCTGATGCCCTACCGGATCGTGCGCGCCGACAACGGCGACGCATGGGTCGAAGTGCGGGGCAAGAAGGTCGCGCCGCAGCAGGTCTCGGCCGAGGTGCTGCGCAAGATGAAGAAGACCGCCGAGGACTACCTCGGCGAGGAAGTCACCGAGGCGGTCATCACCGTGCCGGCGTACTTCAACGATTCGCAGCGCCAGGCGACCAAGGACGCCGGCCGCATCGCGGGCCTCGAGGTGAAGCGCATCATCAACGAGCCGACCGCGGCGGCGCTCGCGTTCGGCCTCGACAAGAAGGAAGGCGACCGCAAGATCGCGGTCTACGACCTGGGCGGCGGCACGTTCGACATCTCGATCATCGAGATCGCGAACGTCGAAGGCGAGCACCAGTTCGAGGTGCTGTCGACCAACGGCGACACGTTCCTCGGCGGCGAGGACTTCGACCAGCGCATCATCGAGTACGTCGTCACCGAGTTCAAGAAGGAAGCCGGCGTCGACCTCAAGAACGACGTGCTGGCGCTGCAGCGCCTGAAGGAAGCGGCCGAGAAGGCCAAGATCGAGCTCTCGAGCTCGCAGCAGACCGAGATCAACCTGCCGTACATCACGGCCGACCAGACCGGTCCGAAGCACCTGTCGATCAAGATCACGCGCGCCAAGCTCGAGTCGCTGGTGGAGGACCTGATCCAGCGCACCGTCGAGCCGTGCAAGACCGCGATCAAGGATGCCGGCGTCTCGCTCAACGACATCAGCGACGTGATCCTCGTCGGCGGCCAGACGCGCATGCCGAAGGTGCAGGACACGGTCAAGCAGATCTTCGGCAAGGACCCGCGCAAGGACGTGAATCCCGACGAGGCGGTCGCCGTCGGTGCCGCGATCCAGGCGTCGGTGCTCGCGGGCGAGCGCAAGGACGTGCTGCTGCTCGACGTGACGCCGCTGTCGCTCGGCATCGAGACGCTGGGTGGCGTGATGACCAAGCTCATCCAGAAGAACACCACGATCCCGACCAAGGCCCAGCAGACGTTCAGCACGGCCGACGACAACCAGCCGGCGGTGACCATCCACGTGCTGCAGGGCGAGCGCGAGCGCGCGTCCGGCAACAAGAGCCTCGGCCAGTTCAACCTCGAGGGCATTCCGCCGTCCCCGCGCGGCATGCCGCAGATCGAGGTGACGTTCGACATCGACGCCAACGGCATCCTGCACGTGTCGGCCAAGGACAAGGCGACCGGCAAGGAGAACAAGATCACCATCAAGGCGAACTCGGGCCTGTCGGAAGACGAGATCCAGCGGATGGTGAAGGACGCCGAGGCGCACGCCGAGGAAGACCGCAAGCTGATGGAAGTCGTGCAGGCCCGCAATCAGCTCGACGGGCTCACGCATCAGGTGCGCAAGTCGCTCACCGAGTACGGCGAGAAGGTCGGATCGGACGAGAAGTCCAGGATCGAGGCCGCGCTCAAGGAAGCCGACGAGCTGCTGAAGAACAAGGACGCGACCAAGGAACAGCTCGAGTCGCAGGGCGAGGCGCTCGCGAAGGCTTCGCAGAAGCTCGGCGAAGCGATGTACGCGCAGGCACAGGCGCAGGCGGGCCAGCAGCCCGGCGGCGGTCAGGCGGGCGGTGGCGAGGGTGGGGGCGCCGAGGAGAAGGTCGTCGACGCCGAGTACACCGAGGTCAAGGACCGCAAGTAAGCCACGCGAGGTATCATCTGCACAGCGAAGCGTCGCCCAGATTCGCACGTGGGCGGCGCTTCTTTTTGTCCGCGCGTCGTGCGGCTCGCACCGCGCGGTCGGTTATGCGGTAACGTTCGTGCCGGCCTCGGCCGGCTGTGCAGCTAGCAGCACGGCAGAGGGAGCTGCCCCCGTTTGGAAACCATGGCGAAACGCGATTACTACACGGTGCTGGGTGTGCCGCGCGAAGCGAGCGAGGAGGACATCAAGAAGTCCTATCGCAAGCTCGCGATGAAGTACCACCCGGACCGCAACCCGGACGACAAGAGCGCCGAGGAGAAATTCAAGGAGGCCAAGGAGGCCTACGAGATCCTCGCCGATGCGCGCAAGCGCGCCGCGTACGATCAGTTCGGACATGCCGGCGTCGATCCGTCGGCGGGCTTCGCCGGCGCAGGCGCGCGCGGCTTCGGCGGACCCGAGGGATTCGGCGGATTCGCCGACGCATTCGGCGACATCTTCGGCGAGATCTTCGGACAGGGCCGGGGCGGGCGCGGCAATGGCGTCTACCGCGGCGCCGACCTGCGCTACAACCTCGAGCTCTCCCTCGAGGAAGCGGCGCGCGGCGCCGAGGTCAAGATCCGCATTCCCGCGATGGAGGAATGCGGCAGCTGCAACGGCACCGGCGCGAAGCCCGGCACGCAGGCGAAGCAATGCCCGACGTGCCACGGCCGCGGCGAGGTGCGCGTGTCGCAGGGCTTCTTCTCGATCCAGCAGACGTGCCCGCAGTGCCATGGCACGGGCAAGATCATCCCCGAGCCGTGCACGACGTGCAGCGGCATGGGCCGCGTGAAGAAGCACAAGACGCTGTCGGTGAAGATCCCCGCCGGTGTCGACCAGGACGATCGCATTCGCCTCACCGGTGAAGGCGAGGCGGGCATCAACGGCGGCCCGCACGGCGACCTCTATGTCGTCGTGAACCTCAAGCAGCATCCGGTGTTCCAGCGCGAAGGCGCCGACCTGCATTGCGAGATGCCGGTCGGTTTCGGCATCGCCGCGCTCGGGGGCGAGCTCGAGATTCCGACCCTCGACGGTCACGCGACGATCAAGATCCCGCCGGAGACGCAGACCGGTCAGGTGTTCCGGCTGAAGAACAAGGGCATTCGTCCCGTGCGCGGCTCGGTGACGGGCGACCTTTATTGCCACGTCGTGGTGGAGACGCCGGTGAAGCTCACCGCGCGCCAGAAGGAGCTGCTGCGCGAGTTCGAGGCGATCAACGACCAGGATCCTGCCGCGCACAGCCCGCGCGCGAAGACCTTCTTCGACAAGGTCCGCGAGTTCTTCGGACAGTGATGCGGATGCTCGCGCGCGCGTGGGCCTTGCCCGCGACGCTCGTCGGCCTGCTGCTCGGCTTGCCGGCCGTCGTCGTCGGCGCAACGCTCCATCGCGTTGACGGCACTGTCGAGATCGCCGGCGGACGGCTCGGGCGTGCCGTTGCCCGGCGTTTCCGCTTCAGCGCGATCACTTTCGGCCACGTCATCCTCGCCGTCGATGACGCCGCCCGGTTGCGCTGCCGCGCGCACGAGCGCGTGCACGTCGCGCAATACGAGCGCTGGGGCGCGCTGTTCCTCGTGCTCTATCCCGCGTCGAGCGCGATCCAATGGCTGCGCGGCCGGGACCCCTATTACGACAATCCGTTCGAGCGCGAGGCATTCGACGCGCGGCATTGACCGCGCCGCGCGCGGACGCCTAAAGTCGCGCAGCACAATAACCATCGGGGAGGCTCGATGCGCACGCCGTCCCGGGTGCGCGGCGTGCTCGCGACGCTGGCCGTCGCGACGATAGCGGGCTGCGCCTCGGTTCCCAACGTCGATCTCGACAAGCGCGCTTCCGTGCGCAGCGTCACCGTGCTCGCGGTCGCCGAGCCGGGCATCGTTCCCGTGGTGAACCTCGGCGGGCCGACGGGCATGTTCGGTCTGGTCGGCGGCCTGGTCCAGGCGGGACTGAACGACCAGCACTCGCGCGCCTATACGGATCTCGTCAAGGGTCGCGCCGTCACGTTCGCGCCGCTGCTCGAAGACGGCGTCATTGCCACGCTCGAGGCGGCGGGCTATCGCGTGGCGCGCTCGGACCAGAAGCCGTCGCTGCAAAGCGACAATCGCACCGCCGACTACTCGGGCATCAAGGTCGGCACCGACGCAATCGTCCACGTGTGGTTCACCGCGTTCGGCTACGTCTCGCCTCCCGCCAAGATGAACTTCCAGCCGTGGGTGGCCGTGCGCGTCAGGGTGCTCGAGTCGGCGTCGAAGAAGGACCTGTACTTCAAGACCTTCGTTTGCGGATACGAGCCGAGGATCGAAGGCGCAGTCGCCATTCCGGTCGACGCTCAATACGAATACGAGAGCTACGACAAGCTCGCGGAGCGGCTCGATCATTCCGTCGCGGGCCTGCGCGAGTGCGAACAGTCGATCGTCGCGACGGTCGCCCGCGACGTGAAGCCGCGTTGACGGCCCAATCGCGCGGCGATTACAGTGTGCGCCGGCGAATCGCGGGCGAATCGGCGTGGACGTCTATCACATCTGGTGCAACCTCAAGCCTGGCGTGCGCGATACCGAGTTCGTCGAGGCGCTGAGGGTCTATCTCGATCACCTGCGCCGGGACGGCCGGCTCGTCCACTATCGCATCACGCGCGCGAAGCTCGGTTTCAAGCCGCCGCAGCTGCGCGAGTTCCACATCACGCTGGATTTCCACGATCTGACGCAGATGCAATCGGCGTTCGACCACGTGTCGGCGCGCGCCGACCCGGTGGAGACGCTGCATCACGCGGTCAACTCGAAGGTCCAGGACGTCTACTTCGCGCTGTATCGCGATTTTCCGGACGAGACGCGCGTTCGTGGCCAGGAAAAGTTCTGAGGGGATAATCGCGCGCGCGGCGATGTCCAATGCCATACGCGACTGCCGCGAGGCAATCGGTAACGCGCTTCATCGCATGGAGTCGTCATGACCCTCGAGTCACTCATCGAAGCCGCCTGGAACGATCATGCCGAGGACCCGGAGGGCGTGGCCACGCGGCTCGCCGCCGCGGTGCCGCGGGCGAGCTCGAGCGAGGACGTCGCCGCGCTGGCGCGCATCATCGCGCACGTATTCGGCGAGCATCTCGGACGCTGGGATGACGGCGTCGCGCTGCTGCGCACGCTGCCATCCGTCGAATCGGGCGACACGACCGACGCTGCACGGACCGTTACGCGCGCGGTAGCGATGCTGCGCTGGGCAGGCGGGGACCGCACCGTGCTCGAGCCCCTGAGCCGCGAGGATCGAACGGCCGTGCTCGCTTCGGCGGCGTCGGCGCTCGTGGCCCGCCAGGCGTTCAAGCGTGCGCTCGGCGCCTACGCCGAGGCGCTCGAAACCGGCGCCCGTGCCGCCGAAGCCGACACTTCGGTCGCGCGCGCGCTGGCGGTGGGCGGCAACAACCTCGCCGCCGCGCTGGAGGAAAAGCCCGACCGCGACGAGGACGAGACTTACGGCATGGTCATGGCCGCGGAAGGCGGGCTGCGCTTCTGGAAGCTGGCGGGCGGCTGGCTCGAGGAGGAGCGGGCGCATTACCGCCTCGCGCGTGCCTTGCTCGCCGCCCGCCGGCCGTCGGAGGCGCTGCACCACGCCAAGCTTTGTGCCGAAGTATGTGCGAATAATCACGCGCCGGCGTTCGAGCAATTCTTCGCGCATGCGGTATCGTCTTTGGCACAACGAGCCGCCGGAAACGACGACGCGGCCAGGGAGGCGCGCCGGGCGGCGCTCGAGGCCTATGACGGGATCGCTGCAGACGAAAGGGCGTGGTGCCAGTCGGACCTGCGCGAGCTCGGCTGACCGTCCTCCAGGCGGCTGCATGGCCGTGCAGGCGCGCGCCTCCGCAGTCGAGTACACCGTCGTTCCGATCGCGGAAGCCCACATCCGCGGCTTTCGCGCGGCGCTCGATGCCGTCGCGCGCGAGCGGCGCTACCTCGCGTTTCTGGAAGCCCCGCCGCTCGAGGACGTCGAGCTCTTCGTACGCCGCAACATGGAGCGCGACAATCCCGGCTTCGTTGCGATCGCGGGCGGCGAAGTCGTCGGCTGGTGCGACATCACGCCGATGGTGCGCGCCGTCTTCGCGCACCGTGGTGTCCTCGGCATGGGCGTGCTGGAGGCGTATCGGGGCGCCGGCATCGGCCGGGCGCTGATCGGTGCGGCCATCGCGGGTGCACGCGCGCGCGGCCTGGCACGCGTCGACCTCGAGGTCCTCTCCGACAATGCCCGCGCCATCGCGCTCTATCGCGCCGTCGGTTTCGTCGTCGAGGGCGTCAAGCGCGACGCGTACCGCGTCGATGGCCGCAGCGTCGAGCTCATCGACATGGCCCTCTTCCTCGATGGCGCCGCCCCCTGATCCTGCCGACGTGCTCGGTCTCGAGTCGGACCGCGTGCGGCTTCGCCCGTATACGTCGCGCTGGGCCGAGCTCTTCGCCCTGGAGGCGCCACGGATACGCGCGGCGCTCGGCGCGATGGTCGTCGACGTGCAGCACGTCGGCAGCACGTCGATTCCGGGACTCATGGCAAAGCCCATACTCGACATCGCGGTAGGGCTCGACCAGCTTGCGATCTACCCGCTGTGCATCGGCCCGCTCGCCGCGCTCGGCTACGAGCACGTGCCGTGGCAAGGGCTCGCGCAAAACGAGGTGTTCTCGCGCGGAACGCCTCGCACGCACCTCGTGCACGTCGTCGAGCACGGCGGCGAGAAGTGGCGCGACTACCTCAAGTTCCGCGAGCGGCTCGCCAATGTCCCGGGGCTCGCGCGTGAATACGAAGCGCTGAAGCGCGATCTCGCGACCACGCACGAGCTGGATCGCCCCGGTTACACCGCCGCGAAGCACACGTTCATCCGCGGCGTGCTCGACGCGCCGTAGCGCGCATCCCGGTAACAGCGGCAGCGCCGGGCGTGCCCCGAGCGCGCCGGGAACCCTGCGCGGCGCCCGGCGCTCATAGCGTTGACGCCGGTCCCGGTGCCCTCTCGAATGCCCGTCTTCAACGCTGCGTCGTCCGACGCTCCGCTCTTCGTATCCCCCCATCTCGATGACGCCGTCTTCGCCTGCGGCGAGCTCATCACTTCGTCACCGCGCTCCACTGTGGTGACGGTGTTCGCCGGAAGGCCGCCGGCGGGCACGCGCCTCGCCGCGTGGGACGCGGACGCGGGATTCGCGGAGGGCGACGACGTGATCGGTGCGCGACGCGAGGAGGACCGCGAGGCGATGGCCGCGCTCGGTGCGCGTGCGCTGTGGCTCGACTTCTGCGACGACCAGTACGGCGTGCCGGCCGAAGGCGATGCCATCGAGAACGCCTTGTCGTCGCTCCTCGCGAGCGGCGCGTTCGCCGCCGTGTACTTCCCGCTCGGCCTTTTCCATTCCGACCATGCGCGTGCGAGCGACGCTACGCTCGCCGTCGCAACGCGCTTCGCCGCGCTGCCCTTCATCGCGTACGAGGATGCGCTCTATCGCCGCATCCCGGATCTGGTGGAGCGGCGCCTCGCGCACATCGCCAGTCTCGGTTACGCGGTCACGCCGATGGCGGTCTCGGTGGATCGCGCCGCGGCGCACCGCAAGCGCGACGCCGTCGCGTGCTACCGCTCGCAGATCCGCGCGCTCGCGACGCGACGCGGGCACGCCGACGCGTTCGAGCCGGAACGCTATTGGCGCGTGCGGAGCGGCCGCGCATGAGCGACGCGGCCGCACCCGAATCGAGTGTTCGCGCGACCCGAGCAGGCGATGCGCGGGGCGACGAGAACGAGCAACGTGACCTCGCCAGCGCGGTGAGCCTCGTCGTGCTGACGCACAACCGCAAGGATGAAGTCCTGCGTACTCTGCAACGCCTCGTGCAGCATGCGCCGGGCGTGCCGATCGTCGTGGCGGACAACGCATCCACCGACGGAACGGCGGAAGCCATCGCCCATGCCTACGGCCACGTCGCGCTGGTTCGCCTTCCTCGCAATGCCGGCGCGGCCGGCCGCAACGCCGCCGTCGACGCATGCCGCACGCCGTACGTCGCATTCTGCGATGACGACACGTGGTGGGCGCCCGGCGCGCTCGCTCGCGCGGTCGAGGAGCTGGACGGCCATGCCCGTCTTGCGGTCGTGACGGCTCGCGTGCTGATCGACGAGGACGAGCGCGAGGATGCGACCAGCCTTCGCATGGCGGCGAGTCCGTTTCGCAATACGCTCGGCGTGCGCGGCACGGAGGTTGTCGGTCTCCTCGCCGGCGCCTGCGTGATCCGCCGCAGCGCGTTCGTCGCGGCCGGCGGCTACCATCCGCGCTACTTCCTTGGCGGGGAGGAAGAGCTCCTCGCCATCGACCTGCTCGCTGCGGGCTGGCACATGGCGTACATGCCCGACGTCATCGTGCATCATCATCCTTCGCGCGTACGCAACGTCGCGGCGCGCCGCCGGTTGCTGCCGCGCAATGCGATCTGGTCGGCCTGGCTGCGTCGCCCCTGGCGCAGCGCGTGGCGCCAGACGTCGCTGCGCCTCGCGGAGGCACGCCGCGACGGCGCGCTCCTGTGGATGGGCGCATCGGTCCTCCGCGGCCTGCCGTGGGTGTTGCGCGAGCGGCGCGTCATCGCCGATCATGTCGAGATGTCCCTGCAGAAGCGCGACGCATTCGACGCGACGCCGCTCGGCGTGTGGCAACGCCGGCTCGCGCGCGATCGCGCCGATTCCGCCGGGCGTGCGCGGGCGGCGCAGCATGCGGAAGACGCGCCCGAGGCGGCGCTGGTCGCCGCGCAAGAGACGCCCCCGCACTGATGGGCGCCGCACGCGCGACCGATTCCACGTGGCCGATGCTGCCGCTCGACGCGTGGGAGACGACCTTCGCCACGCTGCATCGCTGGACGCAGATCGTGGGCAAGGTGCGCCTCGCGCGCACGCCCTGGATCAATCACTCGTGGCACGTGACGCTGTACGCGACCGCGCGCGGGCTCACGACGTCGCCGATTCCGCATCCGGCCACGCCGTTTTCCATCGACTTCGATTTCGTCGATCATCGCCTGATCGTGCGCACCGCATCCGGGTCGCAGCGCGTGCTGCCCTTGCAGCCGCAGTCGGTCGCGTCCTTCTACGCCGCCGTCATGGACATGCTGGGCGACCTCGGCGTGGGCGTGCGGATTCATGCCCGTCCGAACGAGCTCGACGACGCCACGCCCTTCGCCGAAGACGAGGCGCACGCCGCGTACGATCCGGAATACGCCAACCGCTGGTGGCGCGTGCTGCTCGCCACCCATTCCGTGCTCCAGGCGTTCCGTGCTCGCTTCACGGGCAAATGCAGCCCGGTGCATTTCTTCTGGGGCAGCTTCGACCTCGCGGTGACCCGTTTCTCGGGACGCACCGCGCCGCCCCATCCGGGCGGAGTTCCCCACCTGCCGGACCGGATCGTCCGCGAGGCCTATTCGCACGAGGTCTCGAGCTGCGGCTTCTGGCCGGGCGGGGGTCCGCATCGTTTCCCGTTCTTCTACGCGTACGCCTACCCCGAGCCCCCAGGGTTCTCCTCGGCCACGGTTGCGCCGCAGCGTGCCTTCTACAGCAACGAGCTGCGCGAATTCGTGCTGCCCTATGACGCCGTCCGCGAGTCGGCCGAACCCGAGCGCACGCTGCTCGCCTTCGTCGAGCGCACGTACGCCGCCGCGGCCGATCTCGGCAAATGGGATCGCGCGGCGCTCGAGCGTCGCGGCGATCCTCCCTCTTGAGCGTTCGCTCGGCTCGGTGCACATTGCGGCCCACGGCAGCGATTCTCGCCAGCCGGCGTGCACTCAGAGGGGGGGACATGAGCAAGCGGTTCCTGATCGCGTGGATCGTCGTGTTCCTGGTCTGGATGGGCGGCAGCTTCGTCGTGCACGGCATGCTGCTGCACGACGATTACGGCGCGCTTCCCAACCTGTTTCGCACCGAGGCCGACTCGCAGCAGCATTTCGCATGGATGATCCTGGCGCACGTGATCATGTCGGGCGCATTCGCGTGGATCTACGCGCGTGGCGTCGAGAGCGCGCCGTGGGCGGGGCAGGGCCTTCGCTTCGGCATCGCGATCGCGCTGCTCACGGTCGTGCCGACCTATCTCATCTATTACGTCGTGCAGCCGATGCCGGCTGCCACCGTGGTGAAGCAGATCGTCTTCGATTCGATCCTGGTGATCGTGCTCGGCCTCGTGGTCGCGTTCATCGAGCGCGAGCCCGCCGCGATCGCGCGTCCGGCAACCTGACGAAGACGCCCGGGTTCACGCGGGTTTGTGACATTGCGGCAACGCCCACGCCGCGATCGCGCGCGCGAGGGTCCGCGCGCACGCGCGAGGAGCACGGCGCATATTAGAATCGCGGCATGGGCGAGCGTGCGCTGAAGCTGATGGTAGTCCTGCTGTCCGCCATCAACGCCGCGATCTGGTTCTACTACACCCAGTCCACGATGATGGGGATCGCCTGGGCCGGCATTGCGGCCGGCTTCGTGATCTGGATCGCCGACGACGTGCGGCGGCGCTAGCCGCACGCGCTGTCGCGGGCAGCGTGACGCCGCGCGAGCACTGCCGGCCCTCGCTCAGGGAAACGCCGGGACGTGCGGATCGAGGCCGCGGTCCTCCGCCTCGGGATGGATCGCGTGGAGCCGGTCGCGAATCTCGTCCACGCGTGTCTCGGGCACGTCGACCATCACGAGGATCTTGCCGTCCTCGATGGCCTGGTGGAACTGCTTCAGGCGCGAGTTGGGAACCGCCGAGCCGACCATGCTCGAGACCCATGCGCCGAAGAGCGCGCCGAGGATCGTTGCGGCCAGCACGGTGACGATGCGCATGCTGTCCGCGCCGCCGAGCGTGTAGACGACGACGCCGCCCAGGGCGCAGCCGAGCAGCGCGCCGAGCATCAAGCCCATCTGCGCGCCGTGCACGAGATCGCTCTTCTGCGCCATGCCCGCTTCGTGCAGGCCATCCATCGGCGTGCCGCGCTTGGCGAGGAAGTGGATGTGCCGCTCCTCGACGCGCGCGAGGAGGAGATCGTCCATCATGCGTCGCGCGCTGGCGAGGTCCGGAACGAGATACAGGATTCTGCGTCGCATCGTCGGCTCCTGCGTCGGACAGCTGTGCTGCACCTCGAAGCCACGGCGTTTCGCCGCCCATGCCCGCCGGGCCGTCGCGGCTCACGGCGGCGCCAAGGAGCGCCGTCACGCGAGGCCGCCGCCTCACTCTACGACCGCGGCAAGGGACCCGCAACCCCGGGCGCTTGTCGCGCGCTGCATCACCCCGTAGCATTCGTTCCCCTACTTCGGGGAGAGTTCCCGTGTTGCAGCGCTTCATCGCCGTCTTCGCCCTGTGCGCCGCCTTCGTCGCTCCGGCCCACGGCCAGATCCGCATCGGGCTCATGGTGTCGGCCACCGGCCCCACCTCGGCCATCGGCATTCCGCAGCGGAACACGGGCGACATCCTGCCGCGCGCGATCGGCGGCGCGAGCGTCGAATACATCTCGCTCGAGGACGCCGGCGACACGACGCGCGGCGTCCAGAACGTGAAGAAGCTGATCCAGGAGAACAACATCGACGCGCTGATCGGGCCGTCGACCACGCCGATCGCGTTCGCCATCCTCGACGTGATCGCCGAGGGCAAGGTGCCGATGATGGCGACCGTGGGCACATCCGCCGTGGTCGAGCCGCTCGATGCGAAGAAGCGCTGGGTCTACAAGACCACGCAGAACGACGACCTCATCGCGAGCGCGCTGCTTGCGCACATGGTCAGGCACGGCGTGAAGACCGTCGGCTTCATCGGCTTTTCCGACCCGTACGGCGACAACTGGCTGAAAGTCTTTTCCGCGCTCGGCGACAGGGCCGGCGTGAAGGTCGTGGCGAGCGAGCGTTACGGGCGCACCGACGCGAGCGTGACCGGGCAGACGCTGAAGCTCATCGCCGCGAAGCCCGATGCGATGCTGATCGCGGCCGTCGGCGGCCCCGCGGTGCTGCCGCAGGCCACGCTGCGCGATCAGGGCTACAAGGGGCCGATCTACCAGACGCACGCGGTCGCCACCGAGGACTTCATCAAGCTCGGCAAGGACAAGGTCGAGGGCACCATCCTCGCCGCGGGACCGATGCTCGTCATCGACGAGATTCCCGACAGCAACCCCACCAAGAAAGTCGCGCTCGACTACATCGCGAAATACGAGAAGCGCTTCGGGAGCAAGCCGGCGACGTTCGGCGCGAACACGTGGGACGCGGGCCTGCTGCTCGAGCGCGCGATTCCGGTTGCGCTGCGCTCGGCCAAGCCCGGGACCGAGGCGTTCCGGTCGGCGCTGCGCGACGCGCTCGAGCACGAGCACGAGGTGGTCGGATGCCAGGGCGTCTTCAACATGTCGCCCGAGAATCACAACGGCATGGACGAGCGCGCGCGCGTGCTCGTCACCGTGAAGGACGGCAGGTTCCGGTTGCTCGCGGACTGACGCGCAGCGCCTGGCGCGAGCGCGATCGCGAACAGGACGTTGCCGTAGTTGACATCGGCGGCAACCGGCTCATGATAGCGCCGACGCAGCGCCCGGGCTGCGCGATCACTCCTCCGGGCGGCCCGACCGTTGCCCCGGGAGATGATCCATGAAGCGCGGTTTCACGAGGCTGATCCTGTTCGCGATGGTCGCCGGCATCGCCGTCGGCTACGCATGTCACGCGGCGTTTCCCGATCCTCAGACGGCCAAGACGGTAGCCGGGTACATCTCGCTCGTCGCCGACGTCTTCCTGCGCCTGATCAAGATGATCATCGCGCCGCTGGTCTTCACGACCCTCGTGGTCGGCGTCGCGCACATGGGCGACGGCAAGTCGGTCGGCCGCATCGGCGCGAAGACGATGCTGTGGTTCGTCACCGCATCGCTCGCGTCGCTCGTGCTCGGCATGATCATGGTGAACATCCTGCGGCCGGGCGACAACATCGGCCTGCCGATTCCCGACGCGAGCGCGTCGACGAGCCTCAAGGTCAGCTCGCTCACGCTGAAGGAATTCATCATCCACCTCGTGCCGCGCTCGGTGGTCGAGTCGATGGCGACCAACGAGATCCTGCAGATCGTCGTCTTCGCGCTGTTCTTCGGCATCGCCGCGTCGGCCATCGGAGAGCGCGCGAAGGCCGCGGTGCAGGTGATCGACGACATCGCCCACATCATGCTGAAGGTCACCGGCTACGTGATGGCGCTGGCGCCGCTCGCCGTGTTCGCCGCCATCGCGGCGACCATCACCACGCAGGGCATCGGCATTTTGTGGACGTACGGCAAGTTCCTCGGGGGCTTCTACTTCTCGCTGCTCATCCTGTGGCTGGCGCTGTTCGGGGCGGGATTCGTTTTCCTCGGGCCGCCGATGCGCAAGCTCGCGTCGATGATCCGGGAACCGCTGCTGCTCGCATTCTTCACCGCCAGCTCGGAAGCCGCGTATCCCAAGACGCTGCAGCAGCTCGAGCGCTTCGGCGTGCCGAACAAGATCGCGAGCTTCGTGCTGCCGATGGGCTACTCGTTCAATCTCGACGGCTCGATGATGTACTGCACGTTCGCCACGCTGTTCATCGCGCAGGCGTACAACATCGATCTCACCCTGGGCCAGCAGATCACCATGCTGCTGCTCCTGATGATCACGTCGAAGGGCATGGCCGGGGTGCCGCGCGCGTCGCTGGTCGTCATCGCCGCGACGCTCACGACGTTCAACATTCCCGAGGCCGGCCTGCTGCTGATCATGGGCGTCGACCAGTTCCTCGACATGGGCCGCTCCGCGACCAACGTCATCGGCAACTCGATCGCGACCTCGGTGGTGGCGAAATGGGAGGGCGAGCTCGCTCCGCCGGACGGGCGCCGCGACCTCGGCGAGCTCGTTCCGGCCGCGGCGGATTGACGAGCGCGCCGATGCGCACGCGACTGGCGCCGGTCGTCGCACTCGTCATCGCGGCAATGGCCGCGAGCGCTTTCGCGCAGGACGAGGAAGAGGGCACCAGCGCGCGCGCGCTGGCCGGCACGTTGCGCAAGGCGCGCGATAGCGGCGTGGTGATGCTCGGATACCGCGACAACGCGTTTCCGTTCTCCTATCTCGCGAAGGACGGCGTGCCGATCGGGTATTCGCTCGAGCTGTGCCGCGACATCGTGGAGGACATGGCCACCGCGGTGGATCGGCCGCTTGCGATCCGCTACGTCGCGGTCACGCCCGAGACGCGGATGTCCATGCTGACGTCGGATCGGATCGACCTCGAATGCGGATCGACCACCGCGAACACCGAGCGGCGCAAGGTCGTGGCGTTCTCGCCGGTGACGTTCGTGGCCGGCACCAAGCTGCTCGTGCGGCGCGATTCGGGCATACGGTCGATCAACGACCTGCGCAGCCGGCCGGTCGGCGTCACGGCCGGCACGACCAACGAGGCGGAGCTGAGAAAGCTGTCCGCGCGGCTCAAGCTCGACCTCAAGCTCGTGGTCGCGCGCGATCACGACGAGTCGTTCGGGCTTCTCGCCGCCGGGAAGGTCGATGCATTCGCGACCGACGACATCCTTCTGTACGGTCTCATCGCCCGCAAGCATCTCGAGCGCAGTTACCTCGTGGCGGGCGACTTCCTGTCCTACGACCCCTACGCGGTCATGTACCGGCGCGACGATCCCCAGCTCGCCGAAGTCGTCGAAGCGACCTTCCGTCGGCTCGCGGAATCGCGTGAGCTGGCGGACGTCTACGTGCGCTGGTTCGAGCGACGCCTGCCCGATGGCGAGCTCATGAAGGTGCCCATGAGCCCGCAGCTGCGCGAGCTGTTCGCCGCGCTCGGACTCTCCGATTAGCGCGCGGACGCAGATGCGGTTGTCGGTGCGTGCAAGGCGTTTGGCGCCAAAGATGCCATCATTTGGCACCTTTACGACGATCGTGGGTGACGTTCGGTGAAGCCGGTTCATTGCGAGCGGTGCGGCACGACGCTTCGTGCACTGCCGGGTATCCAGCAACTCGGCGAGCCGCGCATCCATGTCGACGACATCGGTTCTTACATCCGCTGTCCCGCCTGCGGCCAGGTGAACCGCCAGCTGAGCGAGGCGCGGCTCTCGGAGAAGCCCGCGCCCGACGCCGCCGCGTCCTAACGCGCGTGATCACGGGACTGCTGCTCGCCGCGGGCTCGGGCACGCGCTTCGGCGGCGGCAAGCTGCTCGCGTCGTTACCCGCCGCGTCGCATGGCGTCGCCGCCGGCACGCCGATTGGCGTGGCCGCATGCTTCCATCTCGCGGCCGCGTTGCCGCGCGTCGTGGCGCTGGTGCGACCGCGTGACGCGGCGTTGCGCGAGCACCTGCGGGCGACCGGCGTCGAGGTCGTGGAGTGCGCGCGCGCCCACGAAGGCATGGGTGCCACGCTGGCGTGCGGCGTCGAGGTCACGGCGGACGCGAGCGGCTGGATCGTCGCGCTGGCCGACATGCCGTGGATCGCGCCGGCCACCATCGAAGCGATCGCGGCGCGCCTGCGCCAAGGCGCATCGATCGTGGCGCCGATGCACGCCGGGCAGCGCGGTCATCCGGTCGGTTTCGCTGCGCCGTGGTTCTCCGAGCTCGCCGCGCTTGCGGGCGACGAGGGCGCGAGAAGCGTGATCGCGCGCCATGCGGCAGCGGTCCAGACGATCGAGGTCGACGATCCCGGCGTGCTGCGCGACGTGGACCTGCGACGGGACCTCGGCGCGCCTTAGCGCGTCACACCACGCGCCACAGATCGGCTTGATGCGTTTCGCGCGTGAGGCCGTCCTCGCGCGCGCGCCACCAGGCGCGCAGCTGGTCGTGCGGCAGCGCGCGCGAGAACAGGAACCCCTGCGCTTCCTCGCAGCCGTGACGTCGCAGGAACTCGAACTGCGCCTGGGTCTCCACGCCCTCCGCGATGCAGCGCAGGCCGAGCGAATTCGAGAGCGCGATGATCGCCTGGGTGATCGCCTCGTCGTTGGGATTCTTCTCGAGGCCGTGGACGAACCGCTGGTCGACCTTGATGCCCTGTATCGGCAGCCGCGCGAGATACGACAGGCTGGAGTAGCCGGTCCCGAAGTCGTCGATGGTGATCGACACGCCCATCTGCTTCAGGTAGGCGAGCGTCTGCACCGCCTTCTCGGGGTACGAGATGATCACGCTCTCGGTGATCTCGAGGTCGAGCCAGCGCGGCGCGAGGCCCGAGGCGCGCAGCGCCTCGTCGACGATCGCGAGCCAGCTCTCGTGCTGCAATTGCTGAACCGAAAGGTTCACCGAGAGCCGCAGCAGCATGTTCTGGCGATGCCATTGCATCATCTGGCGACACGCGTCGCGCAGCACGCGCGCACCGAGCGCCTGGATCATCCCCGACTCCTCGGCGACGGGAATGAACTCCGCCGGCTCGACGATGCCGCGCACCGGGTCGCGCCAGCGCAGCAGCGCCTCGACGCCGCACGGCCGCCCGGTCTGCATGTCGATCTGCGGCTGGTAGACGAGGAAGAACTCGTCGTCCATGAGGCCGCGGCGCATGTCCGTCTCGAGCTGGAGGCGCTGCTGCACGCGCGCGTTCATGTCCGCGGTGTAGAAGCGATACGCGTTGCGGCCCGCCTCCTTGGCCGCGTACATCGCGGTGTCCGCCTGCTTGATCAGCGTCACGCCGTCGTGCGCGTCGAGCGGATAGACGGCGACGCCGATGGAGCATGTCAGCGTGGGCGTCTGGTCGGCGAGGCGGAACGGCGCGTGGAACGCTTCGCGAATCCGCTGCATCACCGTCATCACCTCGAACGAGCCGTGCGCGGGGTCGAGGCCGGGAAGGATCACGACGAACTCGTCGCCGCCGAGGCGCGCGACGGTGTCGCTCTCGCGCACAGCCGCCGTCAGGCGCTGCGCGATCGCCTGCAGCAGCTGATCGCCGGCGTCGTGCCCGAGCGTATCGTTGATGCGCTTGAAATGATCGAAGTCGAGGAACAGGCAGGCGACGTGCGTCTGGTCGCGCTGCGCCTGCGCGAGGATCTGGCGCACGCGTGCATTGAGGAGCGACCTGTTCGGTAGTCCGGTGAGGATGTCGTGCTGGGCGAGCTTGTAGGCGTGCGCGGTCGCAACCTCGAGCTCGCGCGTGCGCCGGGCGACCTTCTCCTCCAAGGTGCGCTGGTAGTTCGCGACCTCGGCCTGCGATTCCGCGAGCTTGGCCGTCATGTGGTTGAACGCATGCGCGAGAAGGCCGATCTCGTCGGCGGAGCGCGGCGGCACGTAGACGTCGAGGCGGCCGGCGCCGACGGCGCGCGCCGCGCGCATGAGACGCCGCACCGGCGACACGAGGCCGCGCGTGAGCATCAGCGTGCCGGATACGGCGATGACCAGCAGCACGCCGACCACGGACACCGCGGACAGCAGCTGTCCGAACAGCAGCCGCCGCTGGCGCTCGTACGCGAGCCCGACGCGGACGTAGCCGACCGGATCGGCCTCGGCGCGCGGAACGGAGCTGCGGTCGACCGCGCTCTGCGCGATCGTGGGACGGACCGGTGTCACGATCTCCAGCGTCTTGCCGACCGCGAGCGGGCGCTCGACGCGAAGCGCGCCTGCGCCGCGCGCGGGCGTTTCCGCCGCGCCGAGCGCCGGCACGACGGTGCTGTCGTATCCATCGGCGAGATAGCGCTCGGTGACGACCCGTCGAGCGGCGTCGAGCACGCAGACATAGGCGATGTCGCTCTCGCGCGGCAGGCTGTCGAGGATCTGGCGCAGGCTCTCGCGATCGTCGGTGCGCAGGCCGTCCTCGGAGAGGTCGGCGAGCATCAGCGCGATGGTCTGGCCCTGCACGGCCATCTGGCGCTCTTCGTCGACCCATTGGCGCCAGAAGAGCACGACGGTGATCGCGCTCGCGGCCAGGAAGATGAGACCCACCGTGAGAAGGTTGAACTTCGTCAGCAGGCTGACGCGCACCGGCGGAAGGCTCAATGCGCTTTGCGTGTCGCCCGCGAGCGGCGCGAGGTGTCGGCGGTAGCGTCGTCGGATCGGCTTCATCGACCGCCGCGTTGGAGTCGCGCGAAAAAGGACCCGGCAGCATACACCGCGATGCACCCGAGACCACGCGCCGAGAATTCCCGCCGACGAGCGGCGTGCGAGCGTTACGCGGTTTCGAGCGTGCGGCGGTTGCGCCGCACCGCTTTCAAGGGCGAGAGGCGTGCGACGTGCGCGTGTCGGTGTCGGCACCCGCGTGCCGCGCGGGCGCTGCGGGTGTCGGCGCCTGTCGCTCGTTCGCGCCGCCGAGGCGCATCCGCCACTCGCGCGGCCCGGTCAGATGGACGGACTCGCCCGTTGCATCGACGGCGACGGTGACCGGCATGTCGTGTACATCGAACTCGTAGATCGCTTCCATGCCGAGGTCGGCGAAGGCGACCACCCGCGCGCTGCGGATCGCCTTCGACACGAGATACGCGGCCCCGCCGACGGCAATCAGGTACGCCGCGCGATGACGCCGGATCGATTCGATGGCGGCGGCGCCGCGCTCCGCCTTGCCGATCATCGCCAGCAGCCCCGTGCGCGACAGCAGCGTGTCGGTGAACTTGTCCATGCGCGTCGCGGTCGTCGGGCCCGCCGGACCGACGGCCTCACCGCGAACGGCGTCGACCGGACCGACGTAATAGATGATGCGATTGCGGAAATCCACGGGCAGCGGCTCGCCCCGCGCCAGCATGTCGACGATGCGCTTGTGCGCGGCGTCGCGTCCGGTCAGTATCTTTCCGTTGAGCAGCAAGCGCTCGCCCGGTCGCCAGCTCGCGACTTCCTCCGGCGTGAGGCGATCGACGTCGACGCGCCGCGCCTGCGGCGAAGGCGCCCAGTGCACGTCGGGCCATTCGTCGAGCCGCGGCGGATCGAGCGCGACCGGACCCGATCCGTCGAGCACGAAGTGCGCATGACGCGTCGCCGCGCAGTTCGGGATCATCGCAACCGGCAGGCTTGCGGCGTGCGTCGGATAGTCGAGGATCTTCACGTCGAGCACGGTTGCGAGGCCGCCCAAGCCCTGGGCGCCGATCCCGAGCGCGTTGACCTTGTCGAAGAGCTCGATGCGTAGCGCCTCGATGCGATTGGCCGGCCCGCGTGCCTTGAGTTGCCGCATGTCGATCGGCGACATGAGCGCTTCCTTCGCGAGGAGCATGGCCTTCTCCGCGCTGCCGCCGATGCCGATGCCCAGCATGCCCGGCGGGCACCAGCCCGCGCCCATCGTCGGCACCGTGTCCATGACCCAGTCGACGATCGAGTCGGAGGGATTCAGCATGACGAAGCTCGACTTGTTCTCCGAGCCGCCGCCCTTGGCGGCGATCCTCACGTCGACGGTGTCGCCGGGCACGAGATCGATGTGCACGACCGCCGGCGTGTTGTCACCCGTGTTCGTGCGCGTGCCCGCGGGATCGCGCAGGATGGATGCGCGCAGGGGGTTGTCCGGGTCGAGGTACGCGCGGCGCACGCCTTCGTTGACCATGTCGGCGACCGACATCGTCGCGTCGTCGAAGCGCACGCCGAGGCCGACCTTCACGAATGCGACCACGATGCCGGTGTCCTGGCAGATCGGCCGATGCCCTTCGGCGCACAGCCGCGAATTGGTGAGGATTTGCGCGATGGCGTCACGCGCCGCGGGCGACGGCTCGGCCTCGTAGGCCGTTGCAAGCGCCTCGATGTAGTCGCGCGGATGGTAGTAGGAGATGTACTGCAGCGCGTCGGCGACGCTCTGCACGAGGTCGGCTTGGCGAATGGCGGTCATGGCGCGATTCTACCGTCGCGGTCACTGCGCGCCCGCGTAAGGCGGGAGTCAGGAAGCGGCCCTACGCTCCGGGTATTTGCGCCGCGGTTGCGGCGTTCGGTAGACTTTGGGATCGGGGCGGGGCCCACCCCGATCACCCGAGCCGCGGAGGAAGCATGTCGTCCACCATCGAATCCATCCTGCACGAAAAGCGCGTCTTCGAGCCGTCCGCCGAGTGGAAGCGGCGCGCCAACGTGAAGCAAGCCGACTTCGCGGCCATGAACGAGCGGGCGGCGCGGGATTTCGAGGGGTTCTGGGCCGACCTCGCGCGCGCCGAGCTGCTGTGGCACAAGGCGTTCACCCGCGTGCTCGACGAGTCGAGCGCGCCGTTCTACAAGTGGTTTCACGACGGCGAGCTCAACGCGTCGTACAACTGCCTCGATCGCAACCTGAAGAACGGCAACGCCGACCGCACCGCGATCATCTTCGAGGCCGACGACGGCAAGGTGACGCGCGTCACCTACCAGGAGCTCTACCAGCGGGTGTGCAAGCTCGCCAACGGCCTGAAGTCGCTCGGCGTGAACAAGGGCGATCGCGTCGTCATCTACATTCCGATGTCGGTCGAGGGGATCGTCGCCATGCAGGCGTGCGCGCGCATCGGCGCGACACACTCCGTCGTGTTCGGCGGCTTTTCCGCGAAGTCGCTGCAGGAGCGCATCGTGGACGTCGGCGCCGTGGCCGTCATCACCGCCGACGAGCAGATGCGCGGCGGCAAGGCGCTGCCGATCAAGGCGATCGTCGACGAAGCCATGGCGATGGGCGGGTGCGACGCGGTGAAGAACATCGTCGTGTACCGCCGCACCGGCAACGCGGTGAACATGGTCCCCGGTCGGGATCGCTGGCTGCACGACCTCGTCGCGCCGCAGGCCGACACGTGCGAGCCGGAATGGGTGAACGCCGAGCACCCGCTGTTCATCCTGTACACGTCGGGATCGACCGGCAAGCCCAAGGGCGTCCAGCACTCGACCGGCGGCTACCTGCTGTGGTGCATGCTGACGATGAAGTGGGTGTTCGATCTCAAGCCCGAGGACATCTTCTGGTGCACCGCCGACATCGGCTGGGTGACCGGTCACAGCTACATCGTGTACGGGCCGCTCGCGTGCGGCGCGACGGAAGTGGTGTTCGAAGGCGTTCCGGTGTACCCGAACGCGGGGCGCTTCTGGGAGATGATCCAGAAGCACAAGGTCACCACGTTCTACACGGCTCCCACCGCGATCCGCTCGCTCATCAAGGCGTCGGAATCGAATCCGCAGTACGCGCCGAAGCGCTACGATCTCTCGTCGCTGCGTCTCCTCGGCAGCGTCGGCGAGCCGATCAATCCCGAAGCGTGGATGTGGTACTACCACAACGTCGGCGCTGAGCGCTGCCCCATCGTCGACACGTGGTGGCAGACCGAGACGGGTGGTCACATGATCACGCCGCTGCCCGGCATCACGGGGCTCGTGCCGGGCTCCTGCACGCTGCCGCTGCCCGGCATCATGGCGGCGATCGTCGACGAGACGGGGCACGACGTGCCGAACGGCACGGGCGGCATCCTCGTCATCAAGCGTCCGTGGCCGGCCATGATTCGCACGATCTGGGGCGATCCCGAGCGCTTCAGCAACGGCTATTTCCCCGCGGAGCTCGGCGGCAAGCTCTATCTCGCCGGCGACGGCGCGGTCCGCGACAGCACGACGGGTTATTTCACGATCATGGGCCGGATCGACGACGTGCTGAACGTCTCCGGCCATCGCCTGGGCACGATGGAGGTCGAATCCGCGCTGGTCGCCAACGAGATGGTTGCCGAAGCGGCGGTGGTCGGTCGTCCCGACGACCTCACCGGCGAGGCGGTGTGCGCGTTCGTCGTGCTGAAGCGCGCGCGGCCCGAAGGCGCGGAAGCCGACCAGATCGCCAAGCAGCTGCGCGACTGGGTCGGCAAGGAGATCGGTCCCATAGCGAAGCCCAAGGACATCCGCTTCGGCGACAACCTGCCCAAGACGCGCTCGGGCAAGATCATGCGCCGCCTGCTGCGCTCCATCGCCAAGGGCGAGGAGATCAAGCAGGACGTGTCGACGCTCGAGAATCCGGCGATCCTCGACCAGCTCAAGCAGTCGCTTTGACGCCGCCGGCGCGCGCGCACGACCGCGGCGGCGCGGCGCGGAGGCGTCAGGCCGGCGGTCGGGTCTCCGCGAACGACGCCCGCTTGCCGAGCTTCTCGGCGTGTCGCGCGAGGTTGTCGTACGCCGCGCGCCAGTCGAGCGCGGGATAGCGCAGGTCGAGGTATCCGAGGGCGCAGCCGGTCGCGATGTCGGCGAGGGAGTACGCCTCGCCGTTGCACCACGGCTTGTCACCGAGGTCGCGCGCAAGCTCCTCGACGCCCGCCCGGATCTTGCGATCCTGCCGCGCCATCCATTCTTCGCTTTGCAGGTGCGCGGGCCGGCGATGCTCGATGACCGTCAGCGCGATCGCGTCGCAGACGCCGTCGGCGAGCGCTTCCCAGCGGCGCACCACGATGCGCTGTCGCGTCGGCTCGGGAATGAGGCGCGACACCGGGCTCACCGAGTCGATGTACTCGACGATGACGCGCGAATCGAAGAGCTGCGTGCCGTCGTCGAGCACCAGAACCGGCACCTTGCCGAGCGGGTTGTACGCGTGAACCGGATTGTCGCCTTCCCATGCCGACATCGACAGCATCTCGCACTCGATCTTCTTCTCCGCCAGGGCGATGCGCACCTTGCGGGCGTACGGGCTGGTGGGGGACGCGATGAGCTTGAGCACGAGGATGACGGGGTGACGCCGGGAGCGCGAAATTATAGCAGCGCGGCGCGTGCTAAACTCGATTTCCCCGACCGGCCGCAGTCGTTCGCATGAGTGACGAACACCCGACGTTGACCGCGCTGTCGCCGCTCGATGGACGATACCGGTCCAAGGTCGGCGCGCTGGCCGAGCATTTCAGCGAGTTCGCGCTCATCCGCCAGCGCGTGCGCATCGAGGTCGCATGGCTGATCGCGCTCGCCGACGAGCCCGCGATCGCCGAGGTGCCGCCGTTCAGCGCCGCGGATCGCGAGCACTTGAACGCCGTTGCAAAATCCTTCTCGCCTGCCGATGCGGCGCGCGTCAAGGAAATCGAGCGCACCACCAATCACGATGTCAAGGCGGTCGAGTACTGGCTGAAGGAGCGCCTCGCGCGCCAGGCCGGCATCGCCCCGGTGCTCGAGTTCGTGCACTTCGCGTGCACCTCGGAGGACATCAACAACCTCGCACACGGCATTGCGCTCGCCGAATCGCGGCGCGACGTATTCCTGCCGGCGCTGCACGATATCGCCTCGACGCTGCGCGGGCTCGCGCACGCGCATGCCGCGCAGCCGATGCTCGCGCGCACCCACGGCCAGCCCGCCACGCCGACGACGCTCGGCAAGGAGATGGCCAACGTGGTCGCGCGGCTGGATCGGGCCATCGCCTCGCTCGGCAAGGTGCCGATCAAGGGCAAGATGAACGGCGCGGTCGGCAACTACAACGCCCACGCGATCGCGTATCCGGACGTCGACTGGGAGCGGCTCGCGGCGCGCACGATCACCGCGCTGGGCCTCGAGCTCAACCCGTACACCACGCAGATCGAGCCGCACGACTACATCGCCGAATACTGCGACGCGGTAGCGCGCGCGAACAACATCCTCGTCGATCTCTGCCGCGACGTGTGGGGCTACATCTCGCTCGGCTACTTCCGGCAGCGCATGCGCGAAGGCGAGGTGGGGTCGTCGACCATGCCGCACAAGGTCAACCCCATCGATTTCGAGAACGCCGAAGGCAATCTCGGCGTCGCCAACGCGCTGCTGCGCCACCTCTCCGACAAGCTCCCGATCTCGCGCTTTCAGCGCGATCTCACGGACTCTACGGTGCTGCGTAACCTCGGCGTCGCGCTCGGTCACGCGTTCCTCGGCTGGACTTCGCTGCGCCAGGGCCTCGCCAAGCTCGCGGTCGACCCGGCGCGCATGGACGAGGATCTCGACGCGAACTGGGAGGTCCTCGCCGAGGCGATCCAGACGGTCATGCGCCGGTACGGCCTGCCGGAGCCCTACGAGCAGCTGAAGGCGCTCACCCGCGGTCGCGGCATCTCGCGCGATTCGCTGCGCATGTTCGTCGCGGGGCTGGCGTTGCCCGAGGACGCCAAGGCGCGCCTGCTCGCGCTGTCGCCCCATACGTACGTCGGGCTCGCCGAGTCACTCGCGCGGCGCGTTTGACGCCGCGGCCGCCTTGCGGGCCTTGCGCTCCTTGAGGTACGTGATCGTCGCCGGGGTCAACGACACGACCACGAAAGCCAGCACGATCCACGTGAGGTTGTGCTTGACCCACGGGATGTTGCCGAAGAGATAGCCGGCGTACACCAGCGACGAGATCCACATCGCGCCGCCCACCACGTTGTACGGCAGGAAGCGGCTGTACGGCATGCCGGCGACGCCGGCCAGGAACGGCGCGAACGTGCGGATGACGGGGACGAAGCGGCCGATGACGATCGTGATGCCGCCGAAGCGCTCGTAGAACGCCTGCGTGCGGCGCAGGTGATCCTTGCGCAGCCATCGGGACTCCGGCCGCTCGAATACCTTCGGCCCGATGAAGTGGCCCACGGCGTAGTTCACCGAGTCGCCGAGGATGGCCGCGGCGGCGAGCACGAAGACGAGCACGTGCACGTTGAGGTCGGCAAGCGCCACGACCGTGCCGGCGATGAACAGGATCGAGTCGCCGGGCAGCACGGGGAACACCACGAGCCCCGTCTCGGCGAAGATGACGAAGAACAGCAGCAGGTAGAGCCATGCGCCGTACTGGCTCGCGAACTGCGCGACCGTCTCGTCGAGCGCGAACAGCGAGTAGATGAGGGCGGTGATCATCGCTGCAGGCGCCGCGCCGGCGTCAGCCCATGAAGAGCGCGGCCTGCTGCCGCACCACGTCGGGAAGCGTGCCGGCGTGCGCGAACCGTGCACGGAGCCACGCCGCGTCGTTGCCGTCCTCGTCCACGACCGTGCGCAGCGAGGCGAGCGCATCCGCGCTGCCGAGCGCTTCGGCGTGCGGCGCGAGCGCGCCGAGCGTGGCGCGAAGGTCGTCGGCGAGCGTGACGCTCGCGGCGGTCACCGGATCGACGAGCGTGCCCTGGAGGCCGTGGCGCGACGCCTGGAAACGGTTGTAGCTGTGCGTGAGATAGACGTCGGGCGACAGCGCCGGACGCTCGCTCCACAGCCAGCGCGCGAGCGCCTGCGCGAACGCGGCGAGATGCGCCGCGCGGTCGACCGTGAGCGGCGTGTCGCAGACGCGGATCTCCACCGTGCCGTACTCCGGCTTCGGCCGCACGTCCCAGTAGAAGTCCTTCATGCTCTTCACGATGCCGAGCGCGTGCATGCGCGCGAAGTACGCGTCGAACGCGTTCCAGTCGGCGACGAGCGGCATCGTTCCGGAGAGAGGAAAGGCGTTCACCACGGACAGCCGCGACGAGTCGAACAGCGTGTCGACGCCCTGGTAGAAGGGGCTCGACGCGGCGAGCGCGATGAAATGCGGCACGTAGCGGATCAGCGCGTGATTGAGGTAGATCGCGTCGTCAGCGTTCGCGCAGCCGATGTGGATGTGCTGCCCGAAAACGGTGAACTGCTTCGCCAGGAAGCCGTACTTTTCGGACACCGAGAGGAACCGCTCGGTCGGATAGATGCGCCGCTCGCTCCACTTCTGGAACGGATGCGTCCCGCCACCGGCGAGCGCGACGTTCATCCGGCGCGCGTGATGCGCCAGCACGTCGCGCGTGGTGCGCAGCTCGGCGAGCAGGTCGGGATAGCGCGTGTGCACGCTCGAGTTGATCTCGATCATGCTCTGCGTCAGCTCGGGCTTCAGCTCGCCGCCGTGCCCCGCGTCGGCGGTGCGCCGCAGGAGGTCGTCGGCGTCGGGCGCGAGGTTCCAGTCGCGCGTGTTGATGAGCATCAGCTCGAGCTCGACGCCGAAGCTCAACGCGGACGAAGTCCTGAACTCGAGCATCCTCGATGCGACGGATCAGTTGCGCGCGCCCGGCTCGCCTTCGCCGGTGCGCAACAGCGCGTACCGCGTGGCGATCGGGCCGAGGATGTGCAGGATCGCGATGCCCGACGCGACGATCGCGGCGAGGCGCGCGCCGAACTCGGGTGCCACGTCGAAGATCGGCTGCGTCATGCCGATCGCGAGCCCGGCAATGGGCGTGAGCGCGAGCGCGAGGCTGCCTGCCTGGCTCGTGGTGATGTGCGCCGCGCGTCCAAGGGCGAGCAGCGCCACGGCCTTGCCCGCGAAGCGCGCCGCCACGAAGAACAGCCCGACCCAGAACACGTGGCCGAACTGCTCGAGGCGCAGCGTCGTGCCGGTGAGGACGAAGAGCACGACGAAGAAGAGCTCCGCGGCATCGCCGAAGCGTACATCGATCAGGCGATGCTGGCGATCGAGGTTGTGCGCGCAGATGCCGAGCACGAGCAAAGCGAGCAGCACCGACAGCTTCAGCACCTGAGCCGCACCCACCGTCAGGATGATGATCGCCACGGTCAGGATGAGCTGCGGGGCGGTGCCCTTGCCGAGTACCGCCGCGCACAGCGTCATCACGCGGAAGGCGACGTAGCCGAGCAGGAACGAGCCCGCGACGGCCCAGAGCGAGCGCGCGATGGGAGCGAGCGGCCCCGTGCCGTGCCGCGTCTCGATGAACGGCAGCAGGATGGCGATGCCGAGGATCGCGATGATGTTGTTGAGGGCCACGTACCAGAGCGCACGCCGCGTCACCGGACCGTCGGCGCGCAGCTCGCGCGTGACGAGCAGCACCACGGCCGGTGCGGTCGCGATGCCGAACGTGGCCATGACCGCCGCCTCGAGCGGCGCGATGCGAAGCCACAGCAGCAGCGCGAACATGGCGGCGAACGAGACGAGGCTTTCCGCGAGCCCCGTCGCCAGCAGCCAGCGGTCGTGCCGGGCCCATTGGAGATCGAGCCGCCGGCCGAGCTCGAACACGATCAGCCCGAGCGACACGTCGCCGAAGATGCGCGCCTGCGCCAGCGTGTGCTCGTCCAGGAGGCCGACGCCGCCGGGCCCGAGGACGAAGCCGGTGGCGATGTAGCCCGTGATGGCCGGCAGCACGCGCGTCGTCGCGGCGAGCCGTCCGCCCAGCGCGCCCGCGAGGAGCAGCAGGCCGAACAGAACGAAGCTGTTGAAGCCGAGCGGCCAGCCCGGCAGGAAATCGGGCGTCATCCGTGCGGCGAGGCCCGATCTGCCGGCACTACGGCAGGATCTTGTCTCCTGCGAGTCCCGAGCGCTTCTTGTCAGGCTTCACGAGGTCGGCACGCGACACGCCGAGCCACATCACGAGCGAGGCCATGACGAGCGCGGACGAGTAGATGCCGAAGCAGATGCCGATGGCGAGCGCCAGCGCGAAGTGATGCAGCGTCTCGCCGCCGAAGAAGTAGATCGACAGCACCATGGTCAGCGTGCAGCCGTGCGTGATGATCGTGCGCGACATCGTGCTGGTGATCGCGTTGTCGATCACGTGCGTGACGCTCGCGTTGCGGAGCTTGCGGAAGTTCTCGCGAATCCGGTCGGCGATGACCACCGACTCGTTGACCGAGTAGCCGAGGACGGCGAGGACCGCGGCCAGCACGGGCAGCGAGAACTCCCACTGGAACAGCGCGAAGAAGCCCAGGATGATCACCACGTCGTGCAGGTTCGCGATGATCGCGGCCACGGCGAAGCGCCATTCGAAGCGCATCGCGAGGTAGGCCACGATGCCGATCGAGACGAGGAAGAGCGCGAGCGCGCCGTTGTCGTACAGCTCCTTGCCCACCTGAGGGCCGACGAACTCGACGCGCTGCTGCGTGGCCGTGGGGTCGTCGGCCTTGAGCGCGGTCATGACCCGGTCGGACAGCTGCGCGCTCGACAGTCCCTCCTTGAGCGGCAGGCGTACGAGCGCGCTGTTCGACGTGCCGAAGCTCTGCACCGCGAATTCGCCGAAGTTCAGCTTGTCGATCGCCGCGCGCACGCGGTTGAAATCGACGGCATGGCCGTACGTCACCTCGATCACGGTGCCGCCGCGAAAGTCGATGCCGAGGTTCAGGCCGTGCACGGCCAGCAGCACCACCGCGGCGAGGAACGTGACGCCGGAGATGATGTTGAACACCAGCGCGTGCCGCATGAACGGGATGTCGCGCTGGAAACGGAAGAATTCCATGGTGTCGAGGAGCCGGGTGAGGGAGAGCGAACGCTACGCGTGCGCCTTGGTGGATTGGGCCTGCGCCTTCGGCTTCCACACCTGTCCGATCGAGATGCGCTCGAGCTTCTTGCGGCCCCCGTAGATCAGCGCGACGAGGCCGCGCGAGACGAAAACCGCCGAGAACATCGACGTCATGATGCCGAGGCAGTGCACCACCGCGAAGCCGCGCACCGGCCCCGAGCCGAACGCGAGCAGCGCGAGGCCGGCGATGAGCGTGGTCACGTTGGAGTCGAGGATCGTGCCCCACGCCCGCTCGTACCCGGCCTGGATGGCCGCGTGCGGCGTCGCGCCCCAGCGCAGCTCCTCGCGTATGCGCTCGTTGATGAGCACGTTGGCGTCGATCGCCATGCCGAGCGTGAGCGCGATGGCGGCCATGCCGGGCAGCGTGAGCGTCGCCTGCAGCATCGACAGGATGGCCACGAGCAGCATCAGGTTCACCACCAGCGCGACCGTCGAGATCACGCCCATGAGGAGGTAGTACAGGCAGATGAAGACCGCGAGGGCGCACAGGCCGTACATCACCGAATCGAAGCCCTTCTCGATGTTCTCCTTGCCGAGCGAAGGCCCGACCGTGCGCTCCTCGACGATCTCCATCGGCGCGGCGAGCGCCCCCGCGCGCATGAGCAGCGCGATGTCGTTGGCCTCGCGCGTCGACATGCGGCCGCTGATCTGCACGCGCCCTCCGCCGATCTCCTCGCGAATGACCGGCGCGGTGATGACCTCCGACTTGCCCTTCTCGATCAGCACGATCGCCATGCGCTTGCCGACGTTGTCGCGCGTGACCTCCTTGAAGATGCGCGCGCCGCTGCCATCGAGATTGACGTGCACCGCCGGCTCGTTGGTGCGCGAATCGAAGCCCGACTGCGCATCGTTGATCCGGTCGCCGGTCAGCACCACCTGCCGGCGCACCAGCAGCGGGTTGCCTTCGCGATCCTTGAGCAGGTCGCTGCCGATCACGCTCTGGCCCTGCGCCGCCGAGGCCTGCGCGCCCGGGTCGTCGTTGACCATGCGGATCTCGAGCGTGGCCTGGCGCCCGATGATGTCCTTGGCGCGCGCCGTGTCCTGCACGCCCGGCAGCTGCACGACCACGCGGTCGGGCCCCTGCTGCTGGATGATCGGCTCGGCCACACCGAGCTCGTTCACGCGGTTGCGCAGGATCGTGATGTTCTGCTGCACGGCGCCGTCCTGGATGCGCTTTTGCGCCTCGGGCTTCAGCGCCGCGACGAGGCGCAGCTCACCGCCCGACGCGTCCTGCTCGCGGACCGCCAGATCGGGGAACGACGACTCGATCGCGACGCGCGCCTTGTTGCGCTCGCTCTCGTCCTTGAAACGCAGCGCGACGCTGGTGCCCTCGCGCGATACGCCGGAGTAGATGATCTTCTTCTCGCGCATCAGCGAGCGGATGTCGGTGAGGTACCGGTCCGCGGCCTTGTTGAGCGCGCCGTTCATGTCGACCTGCTCGAGGAAGTACACACCGCCGCGCAGGTCGAGCCCGAGGTACATCGGCAGCGCGCCGATCGAGGCCAGCCATTGCGGCGAGGTGCGCATCTCGTTCAGCGCCACGATGTAGTCGTCGCCGAGCTTGCTCTGCAGGACGTCCTTCGCCTTCAGCTGCGTGTCGGGATCCTCGAAGCGGACCTTGATGCCCGACGGATCGAGCAGGGCGCCGCGGTACGGGACGTTGGCCGCCTTGAGCGTCTGCTCGACCGTGTCGAGCAGCGCGTTGTCGATCTTGACGGTCGACTTCGAGGAGGACACCTGGACGGCGGGCACCTCCGGGAAGAAATTGGGCAGCGTATAGAGGAATCCGACGATCAGCGCGATGGCGATGACCGTGTACTTCCAGGCGGGGTAGCGGTTCATGCAGGAATCACAGGGCCTTGATGGTGCCCTTCGGCAGCAGCTGGGAGATGGAGCCGCGCTGGACCGTCATCTCCGTGTTGGGCGCAATCTCGATGGTCGCGTACTGGTCGGTCAGCTTGGAGATGCGGCCCACCACGCCGCCCGCCGTCACGACCTCGTCGCCCTTGTTGAGCGCCTCGAGCATCGCGCGCGCTTCCTTCTGCTTCTTCTGCTGCGGACGGATCAGCAGGAAGTAGAAGACCACGAAGATCGCGACCATCGGCAGGAAGGTGAGCAGCGAATCGCCTTGGGACGGAGCCGCCGCTGCCTGGGCGTACGCAGGAGAGATCAGCACGGGTTTTCCTCCAGAGATGCCGGCGCCTGCTGGGGGATCCGCCGGCGCCATGCAAACAGGGCGGCCTCAAGCGAGCCAGCCGCAACGCGTCGAAAATCAACCGCTTATTCTAGCATGCGGGCACGCTCGGACCGAAACTCGTCCACGCGTGCCGGCAGCGTTCCCGCCTCGATCGCGGCCCGCAGCCCGGCCATCAGCTCCATGTAGTAGTGGAGGTTGTGGACCGTGGCGAGGCGGGCGCCCAGGATCTCGTTCACGCGCTGCAGGTGATGGAGATACGCGCGGGAGAAGTTCAGGCAGGTGTAGCAGCCGCACGTCGAATCGAGGGGCGCGGTGTCGTTGCGGTAGCGTGCGTTGCGGATCTTGAGGTCGCCGAACCGCGTGAAGAGCCAGCCGTTGCGCGCGTTGCGGGTGGGCAGCACGCAATCGAACATGTCGATCCCCGCGAGCACGCCCGCGACGAGATCTTCCGGAGTCCCGACGCCCATCAGGTAGCGCGGTCGCCCGGCCGGCAGGCGGGGCGCCGTGCGGGCCAGCACGCGCAGCATGTCCTCCTTCGGCTCGCCCACCGACAGGCCGCCGATGGCGTATCCGTCGAAGTCGATGTCCAGCAATCCGGCGAGCGATTCGTCACGAAGGTCGTCGTGCATGCCGCCCTGCACGATGCCGAACAGCGCGTTGGGATTGTCGCCGTGCGCCGCGCGCGAGCGCCGCGCCCAGCGGAGGCTGAGCTGCATGGAGCGCGCGACCTCGTCATGGCTCGCCGGATACGCGGTGCATTCGTCGAACACCATGACGATGTCCGAATCCAGCGTGCGCTGGATCGCCATCGAGGTCTCCGGCGTGAGGAACAGCGGGTCTCCGTTGACCGGAGACGCGAACGCCACGCCTTCCTCCCGCACCTTGCGGAGATTTCCCAGGCTGAAGACCTGGAAGCCCCCGGAGTCGGTGAGGATCGGTCGCGGCCACGCCATGAAGCGATGGAGGCCGCCATGCGCGTCGATGACCTCCAGCCCGGGCCGCAGCCAGAGATGGAACGTGTTGCCGAGCACGATCTGCGCGCCGAGCGACTCGAGCTCCGCCGGCGACATCGCCTTGACGGTGCCGTAGGTGCCGACCGGCATGAACACGGGCGTCTCGACCACGCCGTGCGCGAGCGTGAGACGACCCCGGCGGGCGGCGGCCGCCGTCGCGAGGACTTCGAACTGCATGGAGACACTTTAGCGCGCGCGGCGGGGCCGGCGCGACAGGCGGCGCATGGCGAATCCGAGGAGCAGCGTGGCGCCGAGCGCGAGCGCCGGCCACGAAGACGCCGGAATCGCGACCGCCTGCGACAGCGGAAGCTGCGCCGTGCCGGTGACGCAACGGCCCGCGGCGAAGTCGAAGGCGTTACGCCAGAGGCGATAGAAGTCGCCGCTGAAATCGGTGCCCGGGATGCCGACGGTCGGGTAATCGGGGGCGATGGCAATGTGGATGACGCACGCCGCGCCGGTGATGCGATAGGCCGCGACGGGATCCGGATTGCCCAGGGCGTTCTTCTGGGCCCAGGTGGCCACCACGATGGTCGCGGGCTTCGCCTGGTTGCCGCCGGCGAACTTGGCGGACATCAGCGACGTGACTCCCGTGGTGAGGGGATGCGTCACGACCGAGCCCAGCGTGCGCGTCTGGTACGTGGTGCCGACGCCGTCGGTGGTGTTGGGGTCGATCAGCTCGAGGTCACCCCAGCCGTGTGGAGTGAAATCGATGGGTCCGTCGGAGCGATCCTGGTCGTAGAACGTGCCGAGCACGACCGGGCGGCCGGTCTCGGCGAATTGCGCGACCACGGTTCCGACCGCGGGGGCCTGGCTGAACGTGCCATCCTCGAACAGCAGCAGCACGTCGAAATCCTGGAGCAGCCGGGATAGCGACGGCGGCCCGGAGCTCACGTCGACGCCGGTGAACGTGTGCGTCTGGATCTTGCTGCCGAAATCGCCCGCGGTTTCGTTGAAGTTCTTGTTGGACAGGACGCCAACGCGCGCCGCGTGCGCGGCCGCCGGCGCGAGCGCACAGAGAACGACACCGACGAGTAGCAGGGCCGTCCGGATCGGGCGGCGCAGCGGTCTTTGCATGGAAACGCGAAAATCCACGGACGCGAGCGACCACCCGCGGTTTCGCAATGAATTCAATTGCGCGCAAGACTAGCGCGTTTGATGTTTTTTGGATAGCGAGCCGACGCGCGGAACCCGCCGGACGGCACGGTTTGTTGCGCAAACGTCGTTGCAGATACGGTGTCGCCGAAAAACGACAGGAACGGTGTCTTCGATCGGCGTCAGTCCGGCGCCGCGCGCTCCAGGAGCATGGCGTCGCCGTAGCTGAAGAAGCGATACCGCGCGGCGACTGCGTGCGCGTAGGCGCTGCGGATGCGCTCCGTGCCGGCGAAGGCCGACACCAGCATCAGGAGCGTCGAGCGCGGCAGGTGGAAATTCGTGAGGAGGCGGTCGACCGCCCGGAACCGGTAGCCGGGGACGATGAAGAGATCGGTCTCGGCGTCGCCTGACGAGACCCTGCCGTCGGCGTCGGCAGCGGCCTCCAGCGCGCGGAGGCTCGTCGTGCCGACCGCGATCACGCGGTTGCCGCGCGTCCGGCATTGCGCAACGGCCGCCGCCGTCTCGGCGGGGATGCGGTAGCGCTCGCGGTGCATGCGATGCATCGCGACGTCCTCGACCTGGACCGGCTGGAACGTGCCCGAGCCGACGTGAAGCGTGACGAAACGCTGCTCCACGCCGTGCGCGGACAGCTCCGCAAGGAGCTCGTCGTCGAAGTGCAGGCCGGCCGTCGGCGCGGCGACCGCGCCCGGATGACGCGCGTACACCGTCTGGTAACGCTCGCTGTCGCTCGCGTCGCCCGCGTGCGTGATGTAGGGCGGCAGCGGCACCTCGCCGTGACGCTCGAGCCACGCCACGACGTCCGCGATGCCTTCGAACCGCAGCTGGAAGAACCGATCGTCGCGCGCCAGCACCGTGGCGCGCACGCCACCCGGCAGTTCCAGCGTGCCGCCCGGCCTGGGCGGATGGCTCGCGCGGAGCTGCACCCACGCTTCGTCGGCCGCGGTGACGCGCTCGAGCAGTAGCTCCACGCGTCCACCGGTGTCGCGCCGACCGTGCACGCGCGCGCGCAGGACGCGCGTGTCGTTGAAGACCATGAGGTCGCCCGGCGCGACGAGCGTCGTCAGGTCGGCGAACGCGAGGTCGCGCAGCGCGTCCCGCGTGACGTGCAGGAGGCGGCTGTCGCGGCGCCGGGCGGCCGGCGTCTGCGCGATCAGCTCGGGCGGCAGCTCGTAGTCGAAATCGGACACGGAGAGGCTCATGGCGCCATGGTGCCGCAAATCGCCGCGCGCCCGCGACCGTCGGCATTGCCGCGCACGACGGCGGCGTGGCAGCATCGCGGACCGCATCCGCCGACCCCGCTTCTTGCGCACGCTCGGTCGTACTCTTCTTTCGCGTGCGCTCGCGCTCGCGGCCCCGATCCTCCTCGACGCGTCGGCTCGCGCGCAAGGCGCTCCGCCGCCGCCGGACGTCCAGAAGCTCGACAGCGTCGAGGTCACGCGCAAGGTCGACCCGCGCATCGAGTCGACCGTGACGCGCATCGTGGTGAACCAGGACGAGATCCTGCGCTATGGCGACACGACGCTCGCCGATGTGCTGAAGCGTCTTCCCGGCATCACGGTGGTCAACGTTCCAGGTCAGGGCGTGGACATCCGCATGCGCGGTCTTGGCAACGGCTACACCCAGATCCTGATCGATGGCGAGCCCGCGCCGCGCGGCTTTTCGATCGACTCGCTCGCCCCCGACGCCATCGAGCGCATCGAGATCCAGCGCGCGCCGACGGCCGACGTTTCCGCCCAGGCCATCGCCGGAACGATCAACATCATCCTGCGCAAGACGGTGCGCAAGACCCAGCGCGACGTGAAGCTGACCGTGCAGGACGAGCACGGCCGTCCGACGTACAGCGTGGACGGGCGCATCGCCGATCGCGTCGGTCCCGTCTCGTACAGCGTCGGCCTCAACTTCAATCGCGAGGTCCACGACCATCCCGAGCTCGATGAGCAGGTCGTGACCGACCCGACCGGTCGCGTCACCCAGGTGTGGATCACCCACCAGACCAGCACGCCGACGGTGACGGCGCTGACCCTTACGCCGCGCGCGAGCTGGAGCGGCAGCAACGGCGATTCGCTGTCGATCGACATGCTCGCCCGCGCGCAGCAGATCCGCGACGACTTTTCCGAGCGCACCGATACGCTGCTCGGCGCCCCGCCGCCCTTCGCGAGCGACGAGTCGCCGTTTCGCATCGACAACCAGTTCATCCGCGCCCGCGTGGACTGGAAGCACCGCGCGGACGACGGATCGTCGCTCGACGCGAGCGGCGGCTTCAATTATTTCCATCGCTACTCGGACGCGCGCTTCAGGGCGTTCGACGCCGACGACGTATTCGTCCTCGACCGCACCGTGCTGTCCGGCGTGAGCGAGCCGGCCTTCGTCACCAAGGGCAAGTACCTGACGCCGCTCGTCGCAGGGCACGCCATCGCGTTCGGCTGGGACGGCGAATGGGACACGCGCCGCGAGTACCGCCGCCAGCACGACGTGACGTTCGACGGCGCGCCGCCGTACGACCTCGACGAGACGTACGTCGCGCGCGTGTCGCGGCTCGCGGTGTTCGCGCAGGACGAATGGGACATCACGTCGCGATGGTCGGCGTACGCCGGCTTGCGCTGGGAGACGATCGACACGCGGGTCACCGGCAATGTGATCGAGCCCGCGCACAACCGCTCGGGCGTCGCGAGCCCGATCCTGCAGACGCTGTGGAAGCTGCCCGGATCGGAAAAGGACCAGGTGCGCCTCAGCGTGGCGCGCACGTACAAGGCGCCCACGACCGCGCTGCTCACGCCGCGCCGCTACATCGCCAACAACAATACGGTGACCACCCCGGACATCCAGGGCAATCCGGATCTTCGGCCCGAGCTCTCCTGGGGCGTCGACGCCGCCTACGAGCACCACTGGGGCGACGACGGGCTCTTCAGCCTGAGCGCATTCGCGCGCCGCATCGATGACGTGATCCTGCAGCAATTGTTCGACATCGACGGCATCTGGGTGCTGATCCCGACCAACAGCGGCAAGGCGAACGTGTACGGCGTGGAGGCCGAGGTGAAATTCGCCCTGCGCTCGCTGTGGCCCGGCGCGCCGAACGTGAACGTCCGCGCGAACGCCGCGCGCAACTGGTCGACGGTCGACAACGTGCCGGGCCCGAACAACCGGCTGGAGCGCCAGACGCCGGCGAGCGGCAACATCGGCTTCGACTATGTCGCGTCGGGCGTTCCGCTCACGATCGGCGCGAATCTCGGGATCCGCACGGCCGGCCCCGTGCGCCTCGCCGAGAATCGCGATGAATGGGGCTCCGTTCGACGGTCGCTCGAAGCCTACGCGCTGTGGAAGGTGGACGCCAATACGCAGATCCGGCTCGTGGCGGCGAACCTGCTGCATCAGGACAACGACGCCGTGGTGCGCTATTTCGACGCCAACGGCAGCACGCAGCTCACCACCACGGCACCGACGTACGTCGCCTGGCGGCTCACGCTCGAACGGAGCTTCTGACGTGCGCCGCCGATCGTGCGGGCCTGACCTTGGCCGGCGCGGCGCGTTAACATCCGGCGCCTGCATTGGCGGAGACCGACGCTTGGCAATGATCACCCGTATCGTCGCCCTTGCATGGCTGCTCGCCATTCAGGTCGCGACGTGCACGGCCGCCGACCTGCACTGCCTCTGGGCGGTCAAGGGCGCACGCAACACGGTCTATCTCTTCGGTTCGCTGCACCTGCTGCCGCCGGGCACCGCGCTGCCCGCCGAGGTGATGCGCGCCTACGAGGGCGCCAGCACTGTGGTGCTGGAAGCCGACGTCACCGATCCGACCATCCAGGCCGCGACGCTGGAGCGCGCCATGCTGCCGGCGGGCCAGACGCTGGCGAGCGCCCTCGGGCCCGATCTCTACGCGCGGTACGCGGCCGCCGCCAAGCCGCTCGGACTGGATCCTGCCCTGATGTCCCCGTTCCAGCCCTGGTTCGCCGTGACGATGGTCGAACTGGCGCAGCTTGCGAGCCTCGGTTTGCAGCCGGAAGCCGGCGTGGAGATGCAGGTCTCGGCGCGCGCGAAGGCCGACGGCAAGCGCATCGAAGGCCTCGAGACGGTTTCCGAGCAGCTGTCCCTGCTGGCCGGCATGTCCATGTCCGAGCAACGCGATTTCGTCGAGAGCTCGCTCGAGGAGTTCGCCGATGCGCCGCGAAAGCTCGACGTTCTCGTCCAAGCATGGACGCACGGGGACGCGAAGGCCATCGACGCGGCGGGCGTCGACGCGTTCCAGGCGTATCCGGCGCTGCATCGGCGACTCGTTACCGACCGCAATCGTCGATGGGTCGGCACCTTGGCGCGATTGCTCGACGAGCGCGACGATTACTTCGTCGCGGTCGGCGTGCTGCACCTGGTCGGTCGGGACAGCGTCGTCGAGCTGTTGCAGCAGCGCGGCTATACCGTCGTGCAGCAATGAACGGCAGGGAGCACGAATGAACCGGGGATTCATGGCGCTGCTTGCGGCAATCGCGATGTCGTCGCGCGCCTATGGCGCGGCCGATGCTGCTGCCGTCGACGATCCGTTCCTCTGGCTGGAGGACGTCGACAGCCCACGCGCAATGGCGTGGGTGAAGGCGCAGAACGCGCGCACCGAGGCGGTGCTCGAGAAGGATTCGCGCTACGCCACGCTGTTCGCGCAAGCGCTCGCGCTCGCCGAGGCCAAGGACAGGATTCCGGAGCCGCAATTCGTGGCGGGGGCCGTGCTCAACCTCTGGCGCGACGCGGACCATGTACGGGGCATATGGCGCCGCACCAGCGTACGCGATTACGCGAGCCCGTCGCCGTCGTGGACCACCGTGCTCGACCTGGATGCGCTCGCCCGCACGGAGAACGCGAACTGGTTCTGGAACGCGGCGGACTGCGATGAGCCCGACGAGACGCGATGCCTGCTCGCGCTGTCGGACGGGGGCGAGGACGCTGTAACGCTGCGCGAGTTCGACGTGCCGTCGGCGCGTTTCGTGCGCGGTGGCTTCGACCTGCCGCGCGGCAAGCAGAGTTCGGCCTGGGAGAGCCGCGACAGCGTGCTCGTCGCGCGCGAATGGGCGCCCGGCGAGCTGACGCGGTCGAGCTATCCGTACGTGGTGAAGCGCCTGGCCCGCGGCCAATCGCTCGATCGGGCCACCGAGGTTTTCCGTGGCGCGCCGGACGACGTCGGCGTCGGCCCCGCCGTGTACAACGACGGGAGCGGACATCGCGTGGTCCTCATCGAGCGACGCGTGTCGTACTTCGAGGCCGAGCGTTACCTCGTGGGTCCGCGCGGCACGACGAAGCTCGCATTGCCGCTCAAGTCCGACGTGCTGGGCCTCGTGGAAGGCCGTTTGATCGTGATCCTGCGCGAGGACTGGGTGGGCGAGCGTGGCAACGTGCTGCGGCAGGGCTCCGTCGTGTCCATTGCGCTCGATGCCGCGCGCGCCGCCCCGGCGCACCTGCACCCTACGGTGGTATTCGCGCCCGGGCCGCGCGAGGCGTTCGTCGAAGCGAGCGCGACGCGCCACCACCTGCTGCTCGTCGCACTCGACAACGTGAAGGGTCGCGCCTCCATCTGCACGCCGACCGCGACCGGCTGGTCGCGCCGCCGCCTGGCGCTGCCCGACAACGCGTCGATCCGCGTCGCCAGCGCGGACCTGCATTCCGATCGCGCGTTCGTGGGCGTCGAAAGCTTCCTCACGCCGTCGACGCTCTGGCTCGTCGACGCCGCGAGCGGCGCGCTGCGCGAGGTGAAGGCGCTGCCGCCGAAATTCGACGCGTCGCATCTCGTCGTCGAGCAGCTCGAAGCGACGTCGAAGGATGGAACCGCCGTGCCCTTATTCCTCGTCCGTCCGCGCGCGCTGAAACGCGACGGCAGCACACCGACGATCCTCACCGCGTACGGTGGATTCCACGTCGCGCTGACGCCCTACTACGCCGCCAGCATGGGAAAGCTGTGGCTCGAGCGCGGGGGCGCCTACGTCGTCGCGAACATCCGCGGCGGTGGCGAGTTCGGCCCTGCCTGGCACGATGCCGGCCTCAAGACGCAGCGCCAGAAGGTCTTCGACGATCTCGCGGCCATCGCCGAGCAGCTCATCGCGCGCGGCGTCACGAGCCCGCGGCATCTGGGCATCGTCGGTGGCTCGAACGGCGGACTGCTCATGGGCGTGGAGATGATCCAGCACCCCGATCTTTTCGGCGCGGTCGATCTGCAGGTGCCGTTGCTCGACATGCTGCGCTACGAGCAGATCGCCGCGGGCAGCTCGTGGGTCGGCGAATACGGCAGCGTGGCCAATCCTGAGGAGCGGGCGTTCCTGGCGTCCATCTCGCCCTACCAGAACCTGAAGCCCGGCGTTCGCTATCCCGAGCCGCTGATCTGGAGCACGACCAAGGACGATCGCGTCGGGCCGCAGCATGCGCGCAAGTTCGCCGCGCGCCTCGAAGCCATGGGCGCGCCATACCTCTTCTACGAGGTGGTCGAAGGTGGGCATGGATCGGGCGCGACGCTCGAGCAGCGGGCCGCGATGACGGCGCGCGAGTTCACGTACTTCGGCCGCGCGCTCGGACTGCCCTAGGCGCCTGCCGGGGCGCGCCGGCCTCGCCGTCTCGTTTCGGTCCCCATTGCTTGACACGCCGCGCCGTCGGGTCTACGCTTGGTTGATTGCTCAATCAACTCGACATGAAGACGCATGCGCCCAGCCTGACGCCGGTTTCGCCGCAGCCCGCGACGCGCGAGCGGCTGGTCATGACCGCCATGAAGCTCTTCTGGGAGAAAGGCTACGAGTCGACCAGCGTCGCGGACGTCCTGCGTGAAGCGCAGGCGAACAGCGGCAGCCTGTATCACTTCTTCCCGGGCAAGCAGGACCTGCTGCTCGCGGTGCTCGCGGCGTATCGCGATGGCATCGGCCCCATGCTGCTCGAGCCCGCATGGCAGGGCGTCGACGACCCTATCGAGCGCGTATTCGCGCTCCTTGCCCGCTACCGGCAGAGCATCGTGTCGACCGATTGCGTGTACGGCTGCCCGATCGGCTCGCTGGCACTCGAGATACACGAGCCCGATCCCGCCGTTCGCGCGCTGCTGATGGCGAACTTCGATGCGTGGGTCGGCGCGATCCAGGGCTGTCTCGATGCGGCGAAGGATCGACTGCCGAAGCGCACCGATCGCCGCGCGCTCGCCGAGTTCGTGCTGACCACGATGGAAGGCGGCGTCATGCAGGCGCGCACGTACCGGGACGTGGCGTATTTCGACCGGGCGGTCGCGCAATTGCGGAGTTACTTCGACGCACTGGCGAGCGCGGCGGGGCCCTTGCGCGATCGCGGCAAAGGTCGATCCAAATGGCGCGGTGCCACGGCATCGAACGTGCGACCCATCAGGAGCGGCAAACGGGCCATTTGATCAACCGCGGCGAGCCGGCAGCGCGGGCCGCGCTCGCCGGACGGCGCGTCGTTTCCCAGGGGAGAACGTGCATGCGGTCGGCTCTCGTCGTTGCGTTGTGTTGCGCGTCCCACGTGTCGCTCGCTGCGCCGATCGAAGCGCTCGAGCCCATGGCCTTTCTCGCCGGGCACTGCTGGAAGGGAACGTTCCCCGGAAGCAGCACGACCGACGAGCATTGCTTCTCATGGCTCTACGACGGAAAGGCGCTGCGCGACGTCCACACGGTGCGCACGCCGGGCAGGCCGGATTACGTCGGTGAAACGACGTACTACTGGGACGCGTCGACGAAGCGCGTCGAGTTCCTGTACGTCGAGAACCAGGGCGGCATCAGCCGCGGCACGATGGAGCCCACGGCGGAAGCGCTCGTCTTTCCCGCGACGCAGTTCGTCGAGCGCGGATCGGCGATGACCTACCGCGTGCGCTGGACCCGCGTCGGCGACGACGCATACGAGGCGTGGAGCGAGATGCAGGACGGCTCGGCGTGGAAGACGATGTTCAGGCTCACGCTGAAGCGCGTCTCCTGACGCGTCACGAGCCGGGCAAGGCGTACACGTCCTCGAAGAACATGTCCTTCCACGACGACGGCGCGTGACGGATCTGGCCGTTCTCGTGCATGAAGGTCGCGTATTTGAAGATCTGTCGCGGTGTCATGGTGAACTCCACGGCGGGATCCGAGATGAGCGCGTAGACCTCGTCCACGGGCTCCTTGCTTTTGGTGGATTCCACGTAGAGCTGCGCCGCCGCGCGCTTGTCGGCATTGATCATGTCCGTCGCCTGCTTCAGCGCGGCGACGAACGCCCGGTAGAGAACCGGGTTCTCGTTGCGGAACTTCGACGTCGTCCACAGTACGGTGAAGGTCAGCGGACCGCCCATGACGTCGAACGAGTTGAGCACGCGGTGCACGCGTGGATCCTTCAGCTCCCAGTCCTGGAACGGCGGCGCCGTGAAGTGCGCGGTGACCGAGCCGTTGAGGAGCGCCGTCATGCCGTCGGGATGGCTCATGGAAACGGTGAGGGCGTTCAGCGATTCCGCCTTGTCCTTGCCGAGCTGCGCGGCGGCCGCCATGGCGAGGATGGTCGCCTGGTTCGATACCTTGACGGCCGGCAGCGCGATCTTGTCCCGCGCCGTGAAATCGCGCAGCGACTTGATTGCCGGGTTGGTCGTGTTGAGATACAGCGGCGCCGACACCATCGCGGCGATCATGCGCACGTCGAGTCCTTCGCGCGTCTTGTCCCACAGCACGATCGGCGGCGCGACGCCGCCCGACGCGATGTCGAGCGAGCCCGACAACAACGCATCGTTCATCACGTTGCCGGCGGCGAACTGGGACCAGGTGACCTTGACGTCTGGAAGCCCCGCCGCCTTCGCCTGGTCCTCGATCAGGTGGTGCTTCTGCATGTACGTGAGCTGCAGGTAGCTGAAGCCGTACTGCTCGGCCACCCGCAGCTCGTTCCCGGCGGCGCGCGCGTCGACGCTGGCGAGCGCGAGCAGCAGCATCCAAACGTGGTTCCATGGCGACAGGGACATTCCGCTGCTCCTCCGTTCGCTCCGTCGAGCGTGTCCGATATTGCCGGGCGTGTCGACCCTGCGTCAATCGGGCGCATGCGATCGCCTTGTACAATGCCGGCAACCCCGACCGCCCCCCGCATCCGTGCGAACCGGACCGAGCAATTCGTGCGCCCTCGATGGCGCGCTCGTCGTCACGTGGTCTGTGAAGGAACCGGCGTAGTGGCGTCGATGCCGGCGCACGCGGCTCCCGCGCGCGGCGATGCCGCCGTGGTGGTCACCGGCGTCATCGGCTCCGACACGCACATCGTCGGCAACCGCATCCTCTCGATGGCGCTCGAGCGCGCGGGCTACAAGGTGGTGTCGCTCGGCGCCCTGACACCCGCCGAGGATTTCGTGAAGGCCGCCGTCGAGACCAATGCCGACGTGATCCTGGTCTCGTCGCTCTACGGCCAGGGCGAGCTGGATTGCCGCGGTTTCCGCGACCTGTGCGTCGAGGCGGGGCTCGAGCGGATCCTGCTCTACGTCGGCGGCAATCTCGTCGTCGGAAAGCAGGCGTGGCCCGACGTCGAGAAGCGCTTCCTCGCCATGGGCTTCGACCGCGCCGCCGCACCCGGGACGCGTGTCGAGACGGTGCTCGAATGGCTCGCGTCGGACCTCGCGCAGCGTCATCGGAGCGGCTGAAGTGGGCACGGCTGCGCTGCTGATCGATTTCGGCAGCACGTACACGAAGCTTCGCGCGGTCGATATCGCGGCGCGTCGCCTGCTCGGCTGGGGCCAGGGGCCATCGACGGTCACGACCGACATCATGGTCGGCATGCGGGCCAGCCTCGCGGATCTCGAGCGGCGCTTGGGCGGGCTGCCGCGCTTCCAGTATCGCCTTGCATCGAGCAGCGCCGCGGGCGGGCTGCGCATGGTCACCGTCGGGCTCGTGCGCGAGCTGACCGCCGAGGCGGCGCGTCGCGCGGCGCTCGGTGCCGGCGCCAAGCTGGTGGGCGCGTTCGCGTATCGCCTCACGCTGGGCGACATCGACGCTGTCGTCAAGCTCGCGCCCGACATCCTGCTGCTCGCGGGCGGCACCGACGGCGGGAATCGCGACGTGCTGCTGCACAACGCCCGCATGCTCGCGCAGAGCGCGCTCGCGTGTCCCGTCGTGCTCGCGGGTAACCGCGACACGACCGACGAGGCGCGGACGCTGCTCGCCGGCAAGGACGTGATCGCCACCGAGAACGTCATGCCCGAGCTCAACGTGCTGAACATCGAGCCGGCGCGCGCGGCCGTCCGGCAGGTGTTCATCGACCGGATCGTGCACGCGAAGGGCATCGATCGCGCGCAGCCGGAGTTCGACGCCGTGCTGATGCCGACGCCGGCCGCGGTGCTCGAAGGCGCGCGTCTCGTGGCCGATGGCTGCGATGGCGAGGCAGGGCTCGGTCCGCTGATGGTCGTCGATCCAGGCGGTGCCACGACCGACGTGCATTCCATCGCCACCGGCGAGCCCTCGGCACCTGGCGTGATCGTGCACGGTCTTCCGGAGCCGCGCGTGAAGCGCACGGTGGAAGGCGACCTCGGCATGCGTCACAATGCCGCGAACATCGTCGACGTCGCGGGTATCGACGCGATCGCGGCGGATGCGGGACTCGGCGCGCAGCGCACGCGTGCGATCGTCGAGGAAGTGGCGCGCGACGTCGGGCGCCTGCCGCGAGGGTTGGAGGAGAGGGCGGTGGACCAGGCGCTGGTGCGCGCCGCGGTGCGTCACGCGGTGACGCGCCATTGCGGCACCGTGCGAACCGTCTATGCCGTCACCGGGCCGGTTGCGGTGCAGGAGGGCAAGGACCTGAGCAACGTCGCCGCCGTGATCGGTACGGGCGGAGCATTGGTGCACGGCGCCGACCCGCGCTCCGCGCTCGCCGCGGCGCTGGCCGGTCCCGATGATCCGAATTCGCTGCGGCCCAAGGCACCCAGGCTCCTGCTCGATCGCCACTATCTGCTGTATGCCTGCGGCCTGCTCGCGAGCGTCGAGCCGAAGGCCGCGCTCGAGCTCGCGCTCCGCAATCTCGAGCCGATCGATACGATGTCTCCTCTGGAGCAGACGCATGCCGTCTGAAGCCGCGCGGCGGCCGCTCACCGAAGCGCGCATCGGCGACGATGAATTCGCTTCGATGCGCCGCGAGAACCTCGCGCGCTGGCCGACGGGCAATCGCGTCGACTTCCACGAGGCCGTGGCGCTGCAAAAGGCGCTGCCCGCGCACAAGCAGCTCGGGCCGGTCATGCGCCGCGCCGCGGCCGAGCGACGCTGCCTCACGCAACCGCGCGGCGGCTTCGGCACGTTCGCGATGCAGCGTGAGCTCATGGTCGCGCTCGACCGCGACGGTCACGCCGACATCGTGCCGACCACGACCGACAGCTATACGCGCAACGAGCAGTGGCAGCTCGCGCAGAACGGCATCGACGAATCCGAACGCCTGGGCCGTTCCATGCTGAACGGCTATCCGATCGTCAACTACGGCGTCGAGCGCGCGCGCGAGCTGATCACGGCCATCGACAAGCCGGCGATCATGCTGACGGGCACCACGATGCCCAAGCTCACCAGCGAGATCGCGTTCGCCGGCGGCTACTCCGGCTATCTCGGCTCCGGTATCGCCTACACCACGTCGTACATCAAGGAGCTGTCGATCGACGACGGCATCCGCAACTATCAGTACCTCGATCGCCTGGCCGCGATGTACGGCGAGCACGGCGTCGAGCTCCATCGCCGGCAGCCCGGATTCCTCACCGGAACGAATATCCCGCCGTCGATTGCGATCGCCACGTGCGTGCTCGACTGCCTGCTCGCCGCCGCGCAGGGCGTGACCAACTACGGCCTCGAGATGGGTGAGACGATGCACCTCGTGCAGGACGCCGCGGCGGTGGCCGTATGCGGCGCGCTGTGCCAGGAATACCTCGCCAAGAAAGGTCACCGCGGCGTGTTCACGTCCGTCACGCTGCTGCACTGGATGAGCGCCTGGCCGCAGGACGAGGCGCAGGCGGCGGCGCTGATCAGCTATGGTGGAACGCTCGCGGCGATCGCCGGCGCGACCAGTGTGACGACGAAATCGACCCACGAGGCGTTCGGCATTCCGACGCCGCAAGCGAACGCCGAAGGGCTGCGGATGACGCGCATGGCGATCTATCTCGCGCGCGACATCCGGCTCGACGGGCTGCCGGCCTACGAGCACGAGAAGGAGCTGATCGCGCGCGAGGTGCGCGCCATCGTCGACAAGGTGCTCGAGATGGGCGACGGCGACGCGGCCGTCGGCACGGTGCGGGCATTCGAGGCGGGTGTGATGGACGTGCCGTGGTCGCCCAACCGCCATTGCAAAAGCCGCGTGCTGCCCGCGCGCGACGTCGACGGCATGCTGCGCGTGCTCGACGCGGGCGACATGCCGTATCCCCGCGACGTGCTCGCGTACCACGAGGAGAAGCTGCGCAAGCGCGCGGAGCGCGACGGCATCGCGTACGGACTCGACCTCGCGGTGCAGAGCGTCTACGAAATGTCGGAGCCGATCGACAAGCTGCTGCCTGATCGCGTAGGGGCATGAAGGCCATGCTCGAGCGCATCGACGTCCACCGGCTGCGCGTTCCGCTGGCCACGCCGTACAAGCTCGCGTTCGGGCCGGTGACGCATTTCGACACGATCGTCGTGCACGTCGTCGATGCCGATGGACGCGAAGGCTTCGGCGAGGCGACCGTGCTCACCGGCTATACCGACGAGACGATCGACGACGCCTGGCGGATCGCGTGCGAATTCGCGACGCACATCGGCAGTGCGGACTCGTCCGAGACGGATCGGCAGGTCGCCGCGCTCGGCGAGCGCTATCCGTTCACCGCCACGGCCTTCGGCACCGCGCTCGACATGCGGCGCGGCCACCCCGCGCTTCGCGTGCGTGAGGCGGTCCGCGTGCCGCTCCTGGGATTGTTGAACGCCGAGCATGCCGCGGACATCGAGCGCGAGGTCGAAGCGCTGCTCGCGGCCGGATTTCGCACGGTCAAGGTCAAGGTGGGCTTCGATCACGAGCGTGATGCTGCCCGCGTGCGCGCCATCCAGCGCGCGGTCGCCGCGCGTGCGACCATACGGCTCGATGCCAACCAGGGCTACACGGCCGAGCAGGGCGTCGCCTTCGTCCGTGCGCTCGCGGCGCACGACATCGAGCTCTTCGAGCAGCCGTGCGCCGCAGGCGACTGGGAGGCGCATCTCGCGGTGGCGCGCGCCACCAGCGTGCCGATGATGCTCGACGAATCGATCTACGGCATGGCGGACATCGAGCGCGCGGCCGACCTTCGCGCGGCGAGCTACATCAAGCTGAAGCTCATGAAGCTCGTGACGATCGGCCGGCTCGAGGCCGCAATCGACCGCGTGCGCGCGCTCGGCATGCAACCCGTGCTCGGGAACGGCGTGGCGTGCGACGTCGGCTGCTGGATGGAGGCGTGCGTCGCCGCGCGGGCCATCGACAACGCGGGCGAGATGAACGGCTACCTCAAGGCGCGTGAGCGGTTGTTCGTGCAGCCGCTGCCCTTCGAACGCGGTGCGATCGTGCTCGAGCCGGGCTTCGCGCCCGCGCTCGACCCCGAGCGGGTTGCACGGTATCGCGTCGACCACGCGAGCGCCGGTGCGATGGCGAGGCACGCATGAAGGCCGTCCAGGTCGTGCGGTTCGGGGCACCCGACGTCCTCCAGATCGCGGAGATCGCTCGACCCGAGCCCGGTGCGGGTGAAGTGCTCGTGCGTCTCGACTTCGCCGGCGTGAACTTCATCGACGTGTACATGCGCAGCGGCCACTATGCGCGCTCGCACACGTACCAGACGCCGCTGCCGATGACGATCGGCATGGAAGGCGCGGGCGTCGTCGCGGCGCTGGGCAGCGGCGTCACGGAATTCCGCATCGGGCAGCGCGTGGCGTATTGCATCGTGCGCGGGAGCTACGCCGAGTTCGCGGTGGTGCCCGCGGCGAAGCTGGTTGCGATTCCCGACGGCGTGCCGACATCCATTGCCGCCGCCCTCATGCTGCAGGGATTGACCGCGCACTACCTCACGCATTCGGCGTACGCGCTCGGTGCCGGCAAGAGCTGCCTCGTGCATGCCGGCGCGGGTGGCGTGGGGCAGCTGCTGATCCAGCTCGCCAAGGCGCGCGGGGCGCTCGTCATCGCCACCGTGGGGACCGAGGAAAAGGCCGCGATCGCGCGCGAGCGTGGTGCCGATCACGTCGTCCTGTACCGGGACGTGGACTTCAGGGAAGAAGTGCGGCGCATCACCGGCGACCGCGGTGTCGATGTAGTGTACGACGCCGTCGGCAAGGATACGATCTCGCGCAGCATCCGCTCGCTCGCGCGACGCGGGCTGTGCATCAATTACGGCGGCGCGTCGGGGCTCGTCGCGTCGATCGAGCCGCTGGAGCTCGCCGAAGCCGGGTCTGTTTACTTTACGCGACCGCACCTGGCGGACTACATTTCGACTGCATCGGAGCTGCGCGGTCGCGCCGACGACCTGTTCGCCGTCTATCGAAGAGGTGACCTCGTCGTGGCGATCGATCGCGAGCTTCCGCTCGAGGAGGCGGGTGCCGCGCACGAGACGATCGAGTCGCGGCGCACGAAGGGTAAGCTTCTGTTGCGAATCACGGGCTAGAGCGCTTCGAAGAGAGCGCCGGCCCATCGACATCAACGAAGGAGGAGACATGAAATTCGCCGTTTGGCCGCACCGCGCGGCGTACTTCCTGGCCGCGTGCGTTGCCGCGCTCGTCGCGTGCGCCGCGCTCGCGCAGGACAAGTATCCGTCGCGCCCGGTCGAGTTCATCGTGCCGTGGGGCCCGGGCGGCGGCGCCGACCAGGTTGCGCGCAAGGCCGGCAAGATCATGGAAGAGGACCTTCACGTCTCGTTCCCCGTCGTCAACGTCCCCGGCGCGACCGGCAATACCGGCATGGCGAAGCTGCTCGCCGCCGCGCCCGACGGCTACTCCATCTCGATCATGACGTGGGACACGTATGCGCTGCTCGCCACGACACCGAGCACGCGTTGGTCGCTCAAGGACATCATCCCGGTCGCGCTGATGATCAAGCAGCCGTCCGCTTTCATGACCGCCGCGAACGGCAATCTCAAGACGTGGGCGGACGTCGAGCGGGAGGCGAAGACAAAGACGCTCAAGGTCGCCGTCACGGGTTTCGGCAGTCCCGACGACATCACCGTCAATTACTTCATCGGCAAGGGTCTCAAGCTCATCTCCGTGCCGTTCGCCAATCCCGGGGAGCGCTACACCGCCGTGCTCGGCGGCCACGCGGACCTGCTGTACGAGCAATTGGGCGACGTGCGGAGCTTTCTCGACAGCAAGCAGATCCAGCCGGTGATCGTCTTCTCCGAAAAGCGTTACGACGCGTTCCCGAGCGTGCCCGCCTCCAAGGAGCTCGGCTTCGACATCACGCTGCCGCAGCGCCGCGCGGTCGTCATGAAAGCCGGCACGGATCCCGCCAAGGTGAAAGTCATCTCGGATGCGCTTGCCAAGGTCGCCGCGAGCGCCGAGTACAAGCAGTACCTCAAGGACCAGTACGCGACCGACGACAGCTACTTCCCGGAGAATGAGGCGGCGAAGATCATGCAGGAGGATCTCGACCAGATGAAGAAGATCGCCGCCCAGACCATGGCGAAGAAATGACGAGCGCGCGGGCGAGCCGCGCGGGATTCGCCGCGCGCGCGCGCCGGGCGCTGCCGTACGTGGTGGTGCTCGCGATCTCGATCGCGCTCTTCGTGATCGCGCGCCGCATCGACTTCGCGGCGCCCGGCGGACGCATCGGCCCCGACGTGTGGCCCAAGGCCATACTGGCCCTCACCATGCTCACGTGCGCTTATCAGATCGTGAAGACGCTCTTCTTCGACGACGAGCAGCTCGGCGGCGTGCTCGAGACGATCCTCGACGAGGCCGCCGAGCCGCAGGCGAAGGAAGAGCCTCCGCCGTTGTACCCGCGGCTGATCGTCGCCGGCATCGGGCTGACGATCGCATACGTGCTGTCGATCGCGTACCTCGGGTTCTTCCTCTCGACGCTCGTCTACCTCGCGGCGTTCATGTGGATCGGCGGCTTCCGGCGCCCGGTCGCCGTGGCGGTCGCGAGCGTCGTCGGCAGTCTCGCGTTCATGTTCGTGTTCATGAAGGTCGTCTACGTATCGTTGCCGCTGGGCCATGAGCCGTTCTCGCAGGTGACGTTCCTGCTGATGCGGCTCATGGGCATCCGCTGACCGTCGCGAATGCTCGACATCGCGACATCCTTCGTCGGCGCTTTCGCGACCGTCTTCCAGCCCGTCAACTTGCTTGCGCTCGTCGTCGGGCTGGTCGTGGGCATGCTCGTCGCCGTGCTGCCCGGTCTCACGCTCGTCATGGGGGTCGTGCTCGCGCTGCCGTTCACGTACGGCATGTCGATCATGCCGTCGATCATCCTGCTGACCGCGATGTACATCTCGGGAACCTACGGGGGCGCGTTCACGGCCATCCTGTTCCGCATTCCGGGCGAGCCGCTCGACGTTCCGCTGCTGTGGGACGGCTACACCATGGCGCACAAGGGCCAGCCGGCGAAAGCGCTCGGCTGGACGTTGTTCGCGGCGTTCTACGGCGGCATTCTGTCGACGCTCGCCGCGGTGGCGATGGCGCCCGCGTTCGCCAAGTTCGCGCTGCGCTTCGACGCGCCGGAGTACTTCGCGATCATCCTGTTCGGGCTCACCAGCGTGGTCGCGCTGTCGGGTGCTTCGATCGTCAATGGCTTCATCAGCCTGTTCCTCGGCCTGCTGATCGCAACGGTGGGGGTGGACGGAATCTACGGCGCGGAGCGATTCACGTTCGGCGTGCCGATGCTCGCCGATGGGATCGAATACCTCACGGTGATGGTCGGCGCGTACGGCGTCGGCGAAGTCCTCGTTCGTCTCGAGCAGGGATTCCATACGCCGCCCGTGCAGGCGGGCGGCAACGTGTCGACCCGTCCGCCGGGATTGCGCGAGGCGTGGGCGATACGCGCGACGATCGCGCGAAGCTCGATCCTCGGCATCATCCTCGGGATCATCCCGGGCGCGGGCGCCACCATCGCATCGTTCGTGGCGTACGGCACCGAGGCGCAATACTCGAAGCGCGGCAAGCTGCTCGGCACCGGTGTGGCCGAAGGGATCGTCGCGCCGCAGACCGCCTCCACTGCCACGGTCGCGGGACACATGGTTCCGCTCATCACGCTCGGCATCCCGGGGAGCGGCGCGACCGCCGTGATACTCGGCGCATTCCTGCTGCACGGCGTTCAGCCCGGGCCGCAGGTGTTCGTCAAGGATCCGGGAATGGTCTACGCGATCTTCGCGTCGCTGTTCGTGGGGGTCATCGGCATGTGCCTGCTCGGCTTCTTCGCGATCAAGGCGCTCATCAAGGTGCTGTACCTGCCCGAGGCCGCCACGTCGGCGTTCGTCGTGATGTTCTGCTTCATCGGTGCCTTCTCCGAGCGCAACAACATCACCGATCTCTGGATGATCGTGATCTTCGGCATCATCGGATATGTGTTCGAGCGCTCCAAGTTCCCGATTGCCCCGATGGTGCTCGGATGCATCCTGGGTGACCAGGCCGAGAGCTCGTTCATGACGAGCATGATCAGCTACCAGAACGACTGGACGGTGTTCTTCACGCGGCCGATCAGCGGCGTGGTGATGGCGATGGTGGCCCTCGCGCTGGCGTTTCCGCTGCTGCGGCATCGGCGCCAGCGGCGCAGCGCGCGCGGGGTGGCGGCGTCGCGGCCGACGGGGTAGTCGGCGTCGCGTCGACGACCGACGAGCAGGTGCACGATCAGCACGCCGAACGCCCTGAGCTCGCATTGAATCGCGCTGATTCGAGTTCCTCGCGACGGTTGCCGCTGACGTCGAAGCCGGCGCCGCTTGCCTGGCGCGCCGCAGGCAGTCACACCGCACGCGCGCGTGCCCGACGCGAAGACTTCCGGCTCGGCTTCGCGCTCGTCGTCTCGGTGCTCGTTCATTCGCTGCTGTTGCACTTGACGTTCGGGGGCCAGCAGCTGGGTGTTCCTGGCTTCGGCTTGCCGTGGGGCAACGGCGGGATTGAGGCGCCCGATCTGCGGCTGTGGCTGATTCCGACCCGAGTTCCGGAAGTGGCCGTAGCGGCAGCGGACGCGTCGATCGCTGAGCCGGTGGCGCCTGCAGTGCCGCAACTGCGCCCTTCGACGCGTTCTGCGCCTTCGTCCGTGCGAACGGCGAAGCGCGATGATGCGAACCGCGCGCGTTTGCCGGCGGTTCCATCCGCCGCTCCCAAGAGCGCAGCGCACGACAGCGAGACGCGCGCCGTGCCTGCCAACGACTCGAGCGTGGACATGGGCGCTGCGCCGGCAACCCCGGCCAAAGATGCGGTGAGTGCGGCCACCTTCGCTTCAAAGGCGCCCGCCAGGGAATCGTCGAGCGCCGACACATTCGATGCACCGGCGTCCGCGGCGGTCGTGGTGAGGCCGGCTGCTTCGGCGCCGGATAGCGAACGGGCTCGACCTCCCGACTCTTTCGACGTGGCGCAGGCGCCTTCGTCTCCGGCCGCGCAGCCGGACGCACAGCGCGAGGAGACGGCGCGTCGAGAAGCAGCCGCGCGCGAAGAAATCGCGCGACTCGAGATCGAACGCGAGGACGCTGAGCGGCGGGCGGCGCAGCGTCAGGAGGATGCGCGCAAGGAAGAAGTCGCGCGCACCGAAGCCAAACGCAAGGACGAGGCGTCACGTGCCGACGCGGCACGGCATGAGTCCGAGCTACGCGAAGCTGAGCGACAGGAAGCTGAGCGACAGGAAGCTGAGCGACAGGAAGCTGAGCGACTCGCAGCGGCGCATCTCGATGCGCAGCGTCTCGAAGTTGAACGCGAGCAGCAAGCGGCAGCCGAGCGCGAAGCAGCTGCACGAAGGGATGAAGCAGCCCGCGTCGAGGCGGAGCGGCAGGCTGCGCAGCGTCGAGAGGCCGACCGCCTCGCCGCCGCGCAGCTCGAAGCACAGCGACAGGAGGCCGCGCACACGGAGGACGCAGCGCGCGCCGAAGCCGCGCGGAAGGAAGAGGCTGCGCGCGCCGAAGCCGCGCGAAACGAAGAGGCTGCGCGCGCCGAAGCGGCGCGCAAGGAAGAGGAATTGCGCGCCGAAGCGGCGCGACAGGAGGCGGAACGGAAAGCGAGCAACGAACGGCTCGCCGCCGCCCAGCGCGAGGAAGCCGAGCGCCTCGCCGCGGCGCAGCTCGAAGCACAGCGGCAGGAAACGGCGCAGCGGGAGGAGGCGGCACGCGCCGAAGCCACGCGAAATCAAGAGGCGGCACGTGCCGAAGCCGCACGCAAGGAAGAGGCTGCGCGCGCCGAAGCCGCGCGAAATCAAGAGGTGGCACGTGCCGAAGCCGCGCGTAAGGAAGAGGCTGCGCGCGCCGAAGCCGCGCAACAGGAGGCGGAGCGCAAAGACGCCGAGCGAGCGACAGCAGATCGACTCGAGGCGCAGCGACGCGAAGCCGCGCGCAAGGATGATGGAGCGCGCGCGGACGTCGCGCATCGAGAGGGCGAGCGTCGCGACTCCGATCAAACCGTC
>Ga0207674_10000368_pt1 | contig 58574 bp, 52 predicted proteins | sample KBSCornC72_FD_184303 | JGI IMG/M metagenome (GOLD analysis project Ga0207674, IMG submission 184303) | Corn rhizosphere microbial communities from Kellogg Biological Station, Michigan, USA - KBS Corn C7-2 (SPAdes) (version 2) | ecosystem: Host-associated > Plants > Roots > Rhizosphere > Soil ... | reverse complement strand
CGAGTTCCTCGGACTGCCGCTGCTCTCGTTCGCCGCCAAACTGGATATCGACGGCACAACCGCGAAGATCGAGCGCGCGGCTGAGGTCGGCTACAACGTCGTCGAGGCCCAGACGCCCGCACTGGTCAGCGTCATGAAGTCCATCAACGAGCCGCGCTACCCTTCGATGAAGGGCATCATGCAGTCCAAGAAGAAGCCCATCGACACGATGAGCCTGGCGGACCTGGGCATCGAAGCGGGCAAGGTCGGGGCGGACGCGTCTGGTGAGAAGGCGCTCAGCGCGGAGAAGATTGCGACGCAGCGTAAGGGCGAGATATACATGGGTAACGAGGGCGCCGCCGAGCGTGTCGTGGCCTTCCTCGCGGAACAGAAGGTGCTCTAAAGATGGCTAACGACATTTGGGCATTGGCGGAAATCAACGGCGGCAGGCTGGCAAGTATCTCGCTCCAGCTGGCGAGCAAGGCCGCCGAGCTGGCGGGCACGCTGGGGAGCTCGTCCGCTGCCGTCGCCCTTGGCACGAATACACAGGCAGCCGCGACGGACCTGGGCGCGTGCGGCGTGCAAACCGTCTACGCCTCCGAGGGCAGCGTCTACGACGAATACCTGACGCAGCCCCACGTCGAGGCGCTGGCGGCGCTGATCCAGCAGCATCAGCCGCGGCTGGTGCTCTTCGGCGGCACGAATTACGGGCGCGATGTCGCGGCGAGGCTGGCGGCGCGGCTTGGCCTGGGCATCGAATATAATGTTGGCGATGTCGCTATCGAGAACGGCGAGGTCATGATGACCGTCCCAGCCTTCGGTGGCTCGCAGGCCGTCAAGATGGCGTTCCAGGGTGAGGGGACGCGGCTGCTCGGCGCGCGCCCGAATGCCTTCCCAACGAATCGTGTCGGCGGCACGGCCAGCGTCGAGAATGTGCCCGCCCCCGCGGCTCCATCCAATGGCGCGAAGGTCTCTGGCCCCTTCGGCGCGGAAGGCGCGGCAGAAGCTGGCCACCTGGGCAAAGCGCCCGACGGCCACGATATCTGGATGCCCGCGGCCAGCCGTGCCAAGCTCGAGGAGGCACAGATCATCGTCTCCGGCGGACGCGGCCTCGGCGGTCCGCAGGGCTTCGCACAGATTGAAGACCTGGCGACAGCGTTGGGAGCCAGCGTCGGAGCATCGCGCGCGGCAGTGGACGCGGGCTGGGTGCCATACGCGCATCAGGTGGGCCAGACCGGCAAGACGGTCAAGCCGACGGTCTATATCGCCTGCGGCATCTCAGGCGCGGTGCAGCATAAGGCTGGCATGGGCACATCGGGCCTGATTATCGCCATCAACAAAGACAAAGATGCGCCGATCTTCTCGTTCTGCGACCTGGGCATCGTCGGCGATCTGAACGTCGTCGTGCCACAATTGACGGCGCTCGTCAAGGCGCGCAAGGGTAGCTAGCGGACTCTCGACAGAACCGCCTGGCGGCTGAAGCCGCGGCTAAGGGCGTCTCCCTGCGGGCCGCCGCAAAGGCCGCCTCCGCGGCCTCCGGAGAGGCAGTGACGCTGGCGCGCCGTTTCGTGTTCTGGGAGCCTGCGGAGGCAGGCTTTGTGGATGCGCATCGCGCATCCCCTAGACGCGGCTTCAGCCGCCAGCCGTATGTATTCATCCCAATTCTGGCAAAGGAGCGACTGCCATGGGTCACCCCGCAATCTGGCCGACAGGCGACAACCTCATCGGCCCGGTCATCTTTGGTGTGGTGCTGGTGGCCGCCTGGGTGGCTTTCCTGCTCCGTATTCGCAAGCTGGTCAATCTGCTGCTGCTCGGCCAGCCGGAGAACCGCTTCGACCACCTGGGCGACCGTGTCAAATTCTTCATGCTGATGGTGCTGGGCCAGCGCGGCGTCTTGCGCGATCCGCTGCCGGGTATCGCCCATTTCTTCACGTTCTGGGGCTTCCTTATCATCCAGCTCGACGCCCTCAACCTCTGGGCGATGGGCTTCCACGTCGAACTGCCCATCCTTGGCAGCCGTATTTTTGCCGTCGTGCTCGATTTCTTCATCTTCGCCGCGTTCCTCGCACTTGTCATCTTCGCCTTCCGGCGGCTCGTCTTGCGCCCGAAACAGTTGCAGAGCCAGTCACATAGCCCGGTGGATGCCTTCATCATCCTGGGCCTGATCTTGCTGGTGCTGGTCTCGCTCTTCTTCTTCGAGGTCTTCGCCTATATCGCCTCCAGTGGCGAGGTGTGGACGCCGTTCGGCGCGCTCGTCGGCCAGGCCTGGAGCGGCATGTCACAGGGTACCGCCACCGCGCTGCTGAGCGTCGCGTGGTGGGCGAACGTGCTGGTCGTGCTCAGCTTCCTGATCTACATCCCGAACTCGAAGCACCTGCACCTGCTGGCGACGCCGTTCAACGTCTTCTTCAAGAACTACCAGCCGAAGGGCGCGCTCCAGATCATCCCCAACATCGAGGAGCGCGAGGACTACGGCGTCCACAAGATCAGCCAGTTCACCTGGAAGCAGCTGCTGGACGGCTACGCCTGCACCGAGTGCGGACGCTGCAATAGCGTCTGCCCCGCGCTGGCCACCGATAAACCACTCTGGCCGAAAGAGATCATCCTTGCGGTCAAAGAGGAGATGTTCGCCGCTGGCGGTATGATGCTCGTCAGCGCGGAGGCCGCCGAGGAACGCGCCAAGACCGAACCGATGGTTGGCGGCCTGATCGCCGAAGAGTCGCTCTGGGCCTGCACCAACTGCGGCGCGTGTGTCGAAATCTGCCCGGTCTCCATTGACCACGTGCAGAAGATCGACGACATGCGCCGCTTCCTGGTCATGGAGGAGAGCAGCTTCCCGCAGGAGGTGACGCCGCTCTTCAACAACCTGGAACGCAACGCCAATCCGTGGGAAATCTCGAACGATACGCGCGCCGACTGGGCCAAAGCGCTCAACGTGCCGACGCTCGCCGAAGACCCCGAGGTGGACGTGCTCTACTGGGTCGGCTGCATGGGGTCGTTTGACCAGCGCAACCAGAAGGTTGCCACCGCCTTCGCGAAGGTGATGCAGCACGCCAACGTCAGGTTCGGCATCCTCGGCCCGGAGGAGAGCTGCACAGGCGACCCGGCACGGCGCATCGGCAACGAGTATCTCTGGCAGATGCTGGCCCAGCAGAACATCGAGGTGCTTAACGGCTACGGCTTCGGCAAAGAAGCCGCCGCCAGCACCAGCGCAAACGGCCAGAACGGCTCCAACGGCTCGGCTGGCTCGGCAAACGGCCATACTCCCTATAGCGGTGTCGGCGTCCCGCCGGGGCGCGCCTACGACGTGAAGACGGTGGTCGCCACCTGCCCGCACTGCTTCAACACGATCAAGAATGAGTACCCGCAGCTTGGCGGCAACTACGAGGTCATCCACCATACGGAGTTCATCGACCGGCTCATCAGCAGCGGCCAGCTCAAGCTGCCGGTGGGCTTCGATCTGCGCAAGCTCACCTACCACGATCCGTGTTTCATCGGCCGCTGGAATGATATCTATGATGAGCCGCGCCGGGTGCTCAACGTGATTAGCAGCAACGGCGTCACCGAGATGCAGCGCAACCGCAACCGCTCGTTCTGCTGTGGCGGCGGCGGCGGACGTGTCTGGATGGAGGAGAAGATCGGCAAGCGCATCAACAACACGCGCGTGCAGGAGGCGCTCGATACCGGCGCGGAGGCGCTGGCGGCGGCATGCCCGTTCTGCATCACGATGTTCGAGGATGGCATCAAAGCAGTCGAGGCGCAGGATCACTTCGGCGTCGAAGATATCGCGGAGATACTGGCGCGCGCGCTCGATGCGCAGCCCGTCGCGGCTGGATCGGCGCCATCAGAGCCAGAAACGAACGACTAAATCACATCATTGCTTCGGCAATATCCCACACCAGAGAAACCCTCCCTGGCGAGCACAATCGCCCAGAGAGGGTTTTCCGATAGAGGCAGCTATTTCTTGCCAGCGTGCAATCCGTGGTTGAGCGACTGAAGTCCCAGCACCATGTGGACAAGCGCAATCAGCAGCGGCGTCGTGGCCAGACCAAGGATGCTGGTGCTCGTCACCAGATTAGCAGGAGCCGAAACGCCGCTGAGCAGGTGAATCTTGAAGGCATCCAGAACGCCCACGAGGCCTACTAGCGTGAAAATCACGCCGATAATGAAATCATACATCTGGGCAAACTTGCCATCGTTGAGCCACTTCTGCGTCACAAGAATGCCAAGCAGGCCACTGACGAAAAGCCAGATGGATTCTGAGCTGACCTGTTGAGTGTTGACATAACTTGCAACACCCGCAATGAGACCGAAGAAAATGAACCACAGGAAGTAATGCGCGCTGCGATGTCCAAACATACGGTAAACCTCCAAGAACTCATGCACCGAGGCGAGCGCTCCGTTGCGCTCCAATGAGAGGGAGACAGGCTGGCCTGGCAGACATATGCAAACCAGCGACACCGACGCCGTGTCGATGTAGCACCCATTGTACAGGAAACAGCCGAATCGTAAAGAAGGAGTTTTTTCGGAGGAGGATTTCCAACAGATAGCACAGCGGCGTTACGCTATTTGGCGCTGTCTGGCTGCAGCGCGGAGGGCGTGGTGGGGCATGCAAACACAAGAACACAACGAGAACACAGCAAGAAACGACGCCAGAGTGATCCGACGCCGCTTCTTGAGCGATGTTCTGCGTTCATAGGGCACGATGCGCCTTAGTGGCTACGCTGCTGCTTGGGAGTCCCGCGGCCACGCTCGCCGCCCTTCTTGCCGATGCGGGAGTAGAACTCGGCGCCCTGTTGCCGCTTGGTTGACTCGCCGCCTTTTTTGCCTATCTCAGCGTAGAAGGTCGAGCCGAGTTTCTGCTTGACGGCCTCGCCACCTTTTTTGCCAATACGGGAGTAGAATTCGGGGCCATACTTCTCACGAACCGCCTGGCCACCGTGTTTCGCCTTGTCGGAACCGGGTTCTGGTCCTCGCTTGCTGGCTGCCATAGTTTGCACCTCTTTGTTTCTCAACAGTTGTTGCGCTCTGGAAAACGACTCATTGCCACGACCAGACTACCCTCCCGCCAATGGGAGAGATCAGCGGTCGGCGGCAATTCACCCTGCCCAATTGCAGGATTCAGACCAGCCCGCGTATACTACGCGCTATGCAGGAAGACGCTGAGATGCCTGCAACCGGCAAACCTCCACCCGACGCTGCAAAACAGCGCTTATGCGTCACTCCTCCCCAGACCGATGTAATGCATCGCGGAGAGCAGCCTGTCGGGCAGATGCGAGACGATTGGCGATGAGAGCCGCGGTGGCTCCGGCTCCGGCCCCGTTGTCGATATTGACGACGGTCAGCCCCGGCGCACACGTTTGCAGCATCGCCAGCAACGCAGCGCGCCCTTTCCCGCCCACGCCATAGCCAATGGAGGTAGGAACACCAATCACTGGCACTGGCGAAAGCCCCGAGACGACACTCGGCAGCGCGCCATCCATCCCCGCGCATACCACCAGCACCGCGACATCGCTGGCCAGTAGCTCGCGCAGCGGCGAAAGCAGGCGGTGTAATCCCGCCACGCCCACATCATAAAGCGTTGCTGTCTGGCACCCCATCTCTTCGGCAACCAGCCGTGCTTCTTCGGCAACGGGAATATCACTGGTGCCTGCGGTCAGGATGCCAACATGCCCCCCAGTCTGTGGGCGTATGTAATCGGGCGCATGGATCGCGGCCGCGCGGGCAACCGGGCGCGCATCCACATGCCCAGGGAATTCAGCTTGGAGAAGAGCCAGTGTCCCAGCGCGCAGGCGTGTCGCCACCGCTCGGCCATTTGTTTCAACAAACGCCCGCACAATGGAGAGCACCTGCTCGTCGGTTTTCACCTCAGCCAGCACAATTTCTGGAATCCCTTTGCGCGTTTCGCGGTCGAAATCGGGTCGCGCATCCACATGCTCGGCCGACTCACCATTTTGCGCGCTCCCTCCAGATCCAGACTGACCCATGGACTCCTCGACATCCGCTGACTACACCTGCCAGGCGCACTATGACATAACATATAGCACGCAAGTATACCGCACGGCAAGAGCGCTCGATTGGAATCTCTTCAGGAAGTATAATATGTGAGATCACACACAGTGCAACCAGGGCTGTTCCACGGACGGGCATCTAGCCAGATTGGCCCGCGTCTTGCCTCTTGTTTTCACGGGCTGCTATACTGACTCGGGTCGGCGTCTCCGCGTCCGCGCTATGCTCATTGCATTGAAGAATATTCTGGCATTGCCTCTGAATGGCTGCGAAGTATGCGCCTGCTACTTATTGGGAGAGAAGTGAGGGAAGGATCATGCCGGTTCAGGCAAAACGATTCGCGCTGCTGGTGTTCGCCCTCGGCATTATCGCGGTGTCTCTGGTTGCCTGCCAGACACCCAGCTCCGCGAATTCGGGGGGGAGCAATACCATCCTCATTCCGACGCCCAATACCTCCAATCTGACGCCGACGCCAAAGTTTCCGGGGTTCACCGTTGGTGCGTGGCCTTCGAACTTCTCCCCCAATCTGAACGACACGATCACCATCTACGTCGTCTGCCGGATACAGGATCCGTCGATGCAGGGGCCGAGCCACCCGCCGCCCGCAGGCGTTCAGGTGAATGTGAGTGTTCGTAGCCCCATCAATCAGGACTTCACCGCGCGTACCGGCGCCGATGGCTACGCAACCGTGACTTTCAGCTACAACGACCCGAACCCGGGCCAGCCGGTGATCGTGGATGTCACGACAAGCTATCCCGGCTCGCCGCCCGCGCAGACGTTCTTTACCCCAGGGGTGAATACCGCTCCGACGCCGACCACTGCGGCACCCACCGATACGCCAACCGTCGGCGTTGGGCCGTAAGAGTATGCAATCAGCCGCCGCTATGGTGTCATACCGCCGCGGCGGCTGATTCGGATGTGGGCTGGCACTGCGGGCAAAAGTGCGCGCTACGCTGGGCGACGCGGAGACGCTCGATAGGCGTCCCACAGCGCAGACATGGTTGTCCGGTGCGGTGATAGACCTGCACATGCTCCAGGTTGCTGCCCGGCTCGTCATAGAGGCCGCGGTGTCGCCCAAATGTCGTCCCGCCATGCTCGATGCCCGTCCGCAGCGCCTCCTGGATTCCCGCGTGCAGAGCAATGATTTCGTCAGGGGTCAGCGACGACGCCGACCGCAACGGATGGATCCGCGCGCGAAAGAGCGCTTCGTCGGCGTAGATGTTGCCCAGGCCCGCCACCACCGATTGATCGAGCAGCGCGACCTTGATGGCGCGACTGCTCTTGCCCAGCCGCGCCGCCAGCACCTCGGGCGTGAAGTCGGTATCGAGCGGCTCTGGGCCAAGCCGACTGAAGAGCGCGGGCAGTTCATCGGGAGCCACCACAGTAACGCGCCCAAACTTGCGAGGGTCGGTGAAGAGCAATCGGCGGCCATTGCTCAGCAGGAACGCCACGCGCGTATAGGGGGCGTCCTCGTCGGCGCGCGCCAGCCGCAGATTGCCCGACATGCGCCGATGAATCACGACCGATTCGCCGCTATCGAGCGTCAGCACGAGGTACTTCGCGCGTCTCCCCACCGCCAGCACGCGCCTGCCAGCCAGCCGGGCAATCAGTTCTTCGGGGGGCATCCGGCTGACAGCGCGCGGCCACAACACCTCGGTCCGGGTAATCCGCGACCCAACCAATGCCTCGCGCAACTGACGGGCAACATACTCGACTTCGGGCAACTCAGGCATGGCAATTTCCCCCTCCTCGTTTGGCCAGTGCTTCAGTATATCGCCTGGCGTGTGGAAGGCGCATTGGATAGCAAATCGCGCTTAGAGCGGCTGACTGCCAGAACGTTCGAGAGACGAGGCTGACGAGGCTGACGAGGCTGACGAGGCTGACGAGGCTGATGGGGCAGGCGCGGCAAGATAGGTGTCCAGGAAGTTGCCTACGCGGTCGCTCCAGGCCGCTGGATCGACGCCAAACGCATTGACATGGGTAGCTTCGGCAACCTGCCACAGATCCTTGGGGCTGCCAGCAGCCCGATAGAGATATTCACCATCGTACGGCTCATCCGCCAGGGCATCGCGCAGGTCGGAGATGATGAGCACCGGGCGCGGGGCAATCTTGCCGATGATTTGCGCCGGGCGGACCTCGGACAGCCGGACACGGGCAATGCGCTGGCCCCAGAAGATCACAAGCCGCACGAAGGGGAATGCGGGCAGGCCGGTGTAACGGGCGAAGATCTTGGCGATGTCGTGATGGAGGTCGGAGAAGCCGCTTTCGAGCACCACCGCGCCCAGCTCAGGATGCTCCGCCGCCGCCATCACCGCGGTTATCGCGCCAAGCGAGTTGCCGAGGATGGCCAGCCGTTCCATGTTCACATCGCCGCGCTGGCGCAGATACTCGATAGCTGCCGTCACATCCTGGCGCTCGCGAACGCCATACGTCACCTGATTGCCCTCGCTCTGGCCATGCCCGGAAAAATCGAAGAGCAACGCGCCATAGCCGCCGCGTGCATGCAACTTCGCCACTGGCGCGACCCACTGCCCCGAGTTATCGTTGATGCCATGGCAACAGATCAGCGTGCAGCCGTTACGCGCGGGCAGATACCAGCCTGCCAGCGTTCCGCGCGGACTGGGGATCCGCACCGCGCTCATCCGCAAACCGACATCCTCAGGGGTAATCGTCATTGCTCTGCGCTCGGGCAGGAGCAGCTTGCGCGCCATCTGATAGGTGAAGAGGAGCAGCCCAGCCAGTAGCACCAGCACGCCAAGAAGCGTCCATTCGGCAATGGTGAAGAGGGGTGTCATCGGCCGCGCCTTCCCGCGCTAAGGGTTCTTGATATTAGAATAGTCGTCGGAATGGGTATCAATCCAGTGGAACTGGCTCAGTGGCCAGAAGACCATCACTGCCCGGCCGATGATGTTGCTTCTGGATATCGGGCCAAAACCCCGCGAATCAAACCTATCATTTCCCAGGCGACTATCCGCCAGGACAAAATACTGGTTCGGGCCAAGCTTGATCGGCGCGCGCAGGGTGCTGTTCTGCGCGGAGCCGGGCGGCACCTGAATGAATGGCTCATTGAGTGCGACACCGTTGACGATGATCGAGGTTGCCGAGACGGAGACCGTATCACCTGGAAGACCGACAACCCGCCGTGCGAACGTAGCGTTTGGATCGGAGGGATCGGTCGTCAGCACCACAACGTCACCGCGACCTGGACCACCAAAGAGATACGCCTGCTTGTTGATCAGGACGGTCTGATTCGGCAGCAGCGCCTTACCCATCGAGGTATCGCCCACGCTAAACGATTGAATCGTAAAATGCACGATCACGAAAATCAGCCCGACAAGCAACAGCGTCTCGACCAGCTCGCGGGCCAGATGGGCGCGCTGCATCGAGACGGCCCGGTTCACTGGCCGCGCCGGAGACTGTCGTGCCATTCCGCTCTCCATGTATTTCTTCACTCTATCGATCCTGGGGTCATACAGAATGCATCAGACGTCGCGTTCAGCTTTGCCCGCATTGGTTGGACTGCGCCTGCGCCGAGGTTTGCACGTTCTGGAAGACGCTGTGGTAGCTATCAATCATGTGGATGCTGCCAAACGGCCAGAAGACGAATTCAGCCTTGCCAATGATATTTTGCGCTGGCACTGGCCCAAAGACACGCGAATCAGTACTGTTATCCCGGTGATCGCCGAGCACGAAGTACTGTCCTGCTTTGAGCTTGACATCGCTGAGGATGGAAGGGCTGCCAAACTCACCCGGCGCCAGCGGATAGATATACGGCTCGTTTAGTTTGACATTATCAACACAGACGTTCGTGGCGGTAACCGAGACAGTATCACCGGGGACCGCGATGACCCGCTTGATATACTGTTCGCCGGGATCATTCGGCGGGTGGAAGACGATGACATCGCCACGAGACGGGCTGCCAAAGCGATACGCCAGCTGATTGACAAGAACGAATTCGTTGGTATATAGCCCAGGCTCCATGCTGGGGCCTTCAATATGGTAGGGCTGAACAGTCACTTTGACGACCGCGAAGACCAGCAGCGTCAGGAGAATAGTTTCAATCGCCTCGCGCAGAAGGCGTGAGTGGTTCTCGGCCACCTGCATGCCGGGCCGAAGGACACTGGGCGACTCTGGCCCCGGCTGCCGATTGCCTGACCGCACGTCTTGCGTCATGCTCGCTGCCTCCATAAACCCATCAAGCGCGGCCAGCCCTCGGAACATCCAAAGATGAGGTGACCGATGCGCATTATAGCATAGGCGCCCGACAAAACCGGTATCGGTACGACTTGTGGCTGGGAGAATATCTTCTCCGACACGGTAAGAACCCGCTATCACCGGGTTTTGTGGCGGAGCGCAGCGAGGCCCGCAAGGCACGGTTTCAACCGCCCGCGCTCTTACCCGCCGTCCGCTGCTGCCCTGCCCCTATGCTATACTACAGGGACTGTGTTTTTGCGGTCCCGCGAACGCTATCACGCGAGCGCATAAATTGACATACAGCTTGATATACCAAAACAGTAGTGCAAGGAGCAGAGGAGTGGCCAGCCCAACGTCCCACGTCGTGCCGCGTCCACTGGTGCTGATTGTCATGGATGGCTACGGCATCAATCCCCGCAAAGACGCCAATGCCATTGCGCTCGCCCAGAAGCCGCATCTCGACGCCATCGCGCGCCAGTGGCCGCATACGCAGGTGGCAACCTCTGGCCCGGCGGTAGGGCTGCCGGAAGGGCAGATGGGTAACTCCGAGGTCGGCCATCTCAATATTGGCGCAGGCAAGCGTGTCTTGCAGGAGTTCACGCGCGTCAGCGCCGCCATCCACGACGGCTCCTTCTTCGAGAATCCGGCGCTGCTCAAGGCCATCGCGCACGTCAAGCACAACAACACCAAATTGCACTTCTGCGGCTTGCTCGGCCCCGGCGGGGTGCACGCCTACCAGGGGCACCTGGAATCCTGCCTCCAGCTTGCCGCCAGCCATAACGTCGAGCGCGTCTACATCCACGCCTTCACCGATGGGCGCGATACCTCACCCTTTGGCGCGGAAGAATACATGAAAGACCTAGTCGCGCGAGCGGCGGAGATTGGCGGCGACCATCCTGCGAAGGTAGCCACCGTCTCGGGGCGCTACTACGCGATGGACCGTGACAATCGCTGGGACCGTATCGCCCGCGTCTATTGGGCGATGACGCGCGGCGAGGGCATGCGCGCCGTTGACCCGGTGCAGGCGATTTCCGACTCCTACGACCGCAAGGTCACCGATGAATTCATCGAGCCGGTCGTACTGGTGGAGGACGATGACCCCGTTGCGCTGGTAGAGGATGGCGACGCTGTCGTCTACTTCAACTTCCGCTCCGACCGTGGCCGCGAGCTGACCAAGGCGTTTGTGCTGCCGGAGTTGCCGCCGCAGACCGAGGGCAAGTTCGAGCGCGGCCCGCGCCTGGATGGGCTGGTCTTCGTCACGATGACCGAGTATGAGTCCGGGTTGCCGGTGGATGTCGCCTTCCCGGCGGACAATGTGGACGAGCCGCTCGCCAAGATTCTCTCGGATCGCGGGCTGAAGCAATTTCATACCGCCGAGACCGAGAAATACGCCCACGTCACTTTCTTCTTCAATGGCGGACGCGAGACGCCCTATCCCGGTGAAGACCGCCTGCTGGTGCCATCGCCGAAGGTCGCCACCTACGACCTCAAGCCGGAGATGAGCGCGCCCGAGCTTACCGACGAAGCGGTGCGGCGCATCCAGAGCGGCGTGTATGATGTCATCATCATGAACTACGCCAACGCCGATATGGTCGGCCATACCGGCTCACTGGACGCCACGATCAAAGCGGTCGAGGCGGTGGACGTGGGCGTGGGGCGTGTGGTGGACGCGGCAGTTGCCCAGGGCGGCGCGGTGCTGATTACCGCCGACCATGGCAACGCCGAGCAGCTCATCGAATACGATACCGGCAAGCCGCTGACCTCGCACACGACCAATCCGGTGCCGTTCTACTTTGTCGTGCCACAGTGGCCCGGCGCTGTGCTGCGGCACGACGGCATCCTGGCGGACATCGCGCCGACGATGCTGCAATTGCTCCAGATTCCGAAGCCTCCCGGCATGACGGGACGTTCCCTTATTATCGGCGAGAAGTAATTCATAGCAGGACGCTTCCCGCCCGTTTAGAAACCAAAGGTCGCTGTTTTGACCATGCAATCCAGACCATCTATGCCGTTACCATTTACACTCGAAACACCGCTCGAACGCGCCATCGCCGCTGATTCCATCTGGCAGCGGGGCATCGCCTGGGGGTGGCCGCGCCCCGGCCACGGCGAGGGCAAGGTGATGTATCACATCGCCGACGTGCTGGCCAACGTCGAACGATATGCCCTCTCGCCCGATGACCGCCGCGATCTGCGGCTGATTACGCTCACGCACGATAGCCTGAAGTTTCGTGTAGACCCGGATCTGCCACGTCGCGGCGACAACCATCACGCCGCCCGCGCGCGCCGCTTCGCCGAGACCTATATCTCCGATGAGCGTGTGCTCACCATCATCGAATTGCACGACGAGGGCATCCATCTCTGGAATCGCTGGCACTACACCCACGACGCCCAACAGGTGCAGGCGCGGCTGGATGCGCTGCTGGAACATTTGGGTGACAACTGGCTGCTCTTCGTCCAGTTCTTCCGTTGCGACAACGACACGCCCTCGAAGAACCCTGAGCCTGTGCTATGGTTTGAGGAGATATTGTCTCGGCGGGGGCTTGCTGTGCCGCCGCTCCCCTCGGTTGAGGATGAGCGCGAGGCCATCTAGTCCCGCGCACCATGCGCTCATTCAATAGGATAGAGGTTCATGGCGGACGGAAAAGGCGAGATTCGTTGCCGCGCGGCAACGGTTGCGGATATCGAGGCGCTGGCGGAGCTTCGCTGGCAGATGGCGACCGAGTATCAAGAGGGCAATGTCACTCGCGAGGAATATATCGCGGCATTCTGTGAGTCGGTGCGCGATGAGCTGGCGCGGGGACGTTACCGGGCGTGGCTGGCCGAGGCGGATGGGCAGCCGGTTGCCTGCACCGTGCTCATCTGGTGGCCGATGCCGCCAAATGTCGAAGACCTGCATCGCCGCCGTGGTTACGTCTCTAGCGTCTACACCCATCCCGACTACCGGCGGCTGGGGCTGGCGCGCATGCTGATGGAGATGCTCGTGGCCCAGGCGCGCGCGCTGCACATCGGCAAGCTCCTGCTCAGCAGCTCGAGCATGGGGCGGCCGCTCTACCTGAGCATGGGCTTCGTCGTTCCTGAGCGCGGGCTGGAAATCGAACTGTCTTGACAGCAAAGTGAGCGAGGGACTGCGATGGCTGCCGTCACTACCGAGCGCCTGATGCAGATTGCCATCGAGATGGCGGGCTGGAACATAGACGCCACTCCCGGCGACTGCGCGGTCTATTACCCCGGCACGCGCATCAGCCACATCCTGATGGGCATCGACGTCGGCGCGGCGGAGTTGTTCATGGCGCGCCAGTTGGGTTACCACGCGGTCATCGCGCACCATCCGGCGGGCTACGCTGGCCCGTTCTGGGATGTCTATTACCTGCATGTCGGTCAGATGGTGGCTGCTGGCGTCCCACAAGATGTGGCCGAAGCGGCGGTCGCGGCGCGCATCGAGGGATTCAAGGCGGCGTCACAGCGCGAGAACTACGACCACACCACCTCGGTGGCGCGGCTGCTGGAGATACCCTTCCTCAACATCCACTCGCCGCTGGATGAGGTCGGCAGACGCATCATGCAGCGCACCGTGGACGACCAGCTCGCGCACAAGCCCGACTCGACCGTGGCCGACGTACGTGACGCGCTGATGCGGCTTCCTGAGTACGCGGCGGCGCGCACGCGGATGCAGAACCCGCTTGGCGATTGGGACGCGCCCGCCGGGAAAGTCGTCGTCTCGCACGGCGCCTATACAAATGGCGGCTATCTCGTCGCCCACGCCTATCTGACGCACGGCGTTGATACCATCTGCTGCATCCACTTCCCACTGGAGGACGCCCAGCGGCTGGCCAGCGAGGGCGTGCGGGGCAATATCCTGGTGATGGGCCACATCGCGGGCGATAGCGTCGGCATCAATCCCTATGTCGCCCAACTGCGGGCGTTTGGCCTGGAGGTGACGACGTTCTCAGGCATCATCGGCGGGGAATAATACTGGTAGTTGGAGGGTGTACCCATGGAATTCTACGAGATTCTCAAGCACCGTAAGTCCGTGCGCGCCTACGAGCAGCGGCCTGTCCCTGGCGATGCGCTCGACCGCATCCTCGCCACGGTGCGCTACGCCCCCTCGGCTGGCTTCACCCAGGGCAATGAGTATCTCGTGCTCGACAGCCCTGAGGCTTTGGCGGGCTTCTGGACGCTCACCGACGACCCGAAGGATCCCATCCCCGAGGAGATGCGCGCGACGCTCCCGCCGGTGCTCATCCTGCCGCTCTCGAACCGCAAGGCCTATCTCGACCGCTACTCACAACCAGATAAGGCTGGCTTCGGGCTGGAGGATGCGGGCAACTGGCCCGTGCCATATTGGGATATAGATGCTGGCATGGCATCTATGCTGATGCTGCTCGCGGCGATTGACGAGGGACTTGCCGCCTGGTTCTTCGGCATTTCCTCCGGCGAGAAGGCGCTGCTCGAACGATTCGGCGTCCCGGAGGAATTCAAGCCCATCGGGGTCATCGCCCTCGGCTATCCGGCGGCGACCGACCCGCTCGCGCTCACCGCCTCGTCGGCGCGCAGGAGACGACGCCCAACTGAAACGCTCATGCACCGCAACGGCTGGTAATCTGGCTCCCCTCTCCTAGAAGGAGAGGGGACGGGGGTGAGGTCGCTTTTAGCCGCGATTCCAGCGGTGTACTGCTGTGATGTAACGGATCGTGCCAGTGCGGGCGCGCATCATCACCGAATGGGTGCGCGCGTTGTGGTGGCCTACCTCGACGCCACGCAACAGGTCGCCAGTAGTAATGCCCGTCGCGGCGAACGAGACATCATCGGATGTAATCAGCTCGTTGACGCTATAGATGCGCGCCAGGTCCACGCCATCGGCCTTCAGTTGGTTGCGCTCGTCGTCGGTGCGCGGCCAGATGCGGCAGAGCATCTCACCGCCAACGCATTTGATCGCCGCCGCAGCCAGAACCGCCTCGGGCGCGCCACCGATGCCCATGTAGACATCCGCGGCGTGATATTCCTCCATCGCCGCCTGAAGCGCCGCCGCCACATCGCCATCCGGGATGAGCTTCACCCGCGCCCCCACCTCGCGAATCGCCTGGATGATGTCGCCATGGCGCGTACGGTCGAGCACCGTCACGGTCACGTCGTTCACTGGCACACCACGCGCGACAGCGATACGATTCAGGTTCTCACTAATCGGCGCTTCGAGATCGATCACATGAGCGGCGTCGTGCCCAACCGCCAACTTCTCCATGTAGTAGACGCCGGGAGGCGCCTGGAACATCGTGCCGCGCTTTGCCGTCGCCACCACCGCTATCGCGCCGGGCAGCCCCAGCGCGGTCAGGCGTGTGCCGTCTACCGGATCAACGGCAACATCCACCTCCGGCGGCAGTCCATTGCCGACCTCCTCGCCGACATAGAGCATCGGCGCTTCGTCTTTCTCGCCCTCGCCTATCACCACGACACCGTGCATATCCACGCCTTCGATGGCGTTACGCATGGCGTCTACCGCTGCCTGATCGACTGCTTCTTTGTCGCCACGGCCCAGATGTGCCGAGGCCGCAAACGCCGCCGCCTCGGTGACACGCACCAACTCCAGGCCAAGATTGCGCTCGCGTGTTCCCGCACGCTGGAATCTGTCACTCGTCACGCTGTACCCTCCCATGTGGCTCTCTATCGCCACCGGCGCGCACCATTGAGCGCCGGACTATGCGATCAAGCGGAACTGCTCCATGATAGCTTGATAGCTTGATAGCCCTGGGCCTAGACAATAGGCCGGTGTGGATGCACGCGGCAGTGCTCCGCGCAAAGAATCGCGCGCAACTGTTCGATTGACTCGGCCAGACGGTCCTGCTGGTTGACGATGACGTAGTCGTACTTCTCCAGCTCCGCCATCTCGCGTTCGGCATTCAACATCCGCAGTGTGCGCTGCTCGGGGGTATCGGTACCGCGCACGTTCAGGCGCTCTACCAGTTCATCCAGCGAGCGCGGCGCCAGGAAGACGAAGACGGCGCCCTGCGTGCGTGCCCGAATCGTCCGCGCCCCCTGCGTATCAATCGTCAGCAGCACATCAATGCCCTGCGCCAGCTTCTCGCGCACGGGCGTCGCCGGGACACCATACCAGTTGCCATGCACCTCCGCATGCTCCAGCAGCTCGCCATGCTCCAGCATCCGCTGAAACTCGTGCTGGCTACGGAAGTGGTAGTCCACGCCATCAACCTCGCCGGGCCGTGGTCGGCGCGTCGTCGCGGTGACGACGATATGGCCGCTCCATCCCTGCCGCACCAGCTCATTGGTAACGGTGGTTTTGCCCACGCCTGAAGGGCCAGAAAAGACTACCAGCAAGGGCGTCACCGCGCCCGGCGGCGTCATCGTCGCACCATCTGATCCGATCCATTGCGTACCAGGCGACGAGAGATTTGGCCCGCTATCTCGATCTGACATATTTTGCGCTCCACCGCCAGTTCGGTGCGTGCTATACTGAGTCGCCGCCGAGGCGCTTTCCGCCGCGCCCGCATCGCCGGGGTCGGAACGCGGGGCAGAAAGGCGGCGACGATACACTATCTTATAAGAAAGATGATACCATGCCTGCGGTGGATGCGTTGACCCTGGCGGCGGTGGCTGATGAGCTACGCGCGGAGCTCTATGGCGCGCGGATTGACGATGTCATACAGCCGACGCCGCATGCCATCGCGCTCCAGTGCTATGGCGGCGGACGCAACCGCTGGCTGCTCGCCACCGCCCATCCGCAGCTTGCGCGCCTCCATCTGATCGATCAAAAGCCACGCAAACTCGTCACCGAGCCACCCGCCTTCGTCATGCTGCTGCGCAAACACCTGGAGGGCGCGCGCATTGTCGCCGTGCGCCAGCCGCGCTGGGAGCGCATCGTCGAGATCGGCTTTGGCCGCGGCCCATCGGCTGCGGAAGGCGTCACCACCGCCTGGCTGGTCGTCGAAATCATGGGTCGGCTCAGCAACGTGATCCTGCGCGGCGAGGATAATGTCATCCTGGGTGCGATTCATCTCGTTAGCGCCGAGGTCAACCTGTATCGCGCCATCGTTCCGCATGTACTCTATCGCTATCCCCCGCCACAGACACGCACCATCCGCGGCGAGACGCTACCACGACTGCGCGGCGACGCCGTTTCCGCAGACGATTTGTCTGGCGCGGCGCGGGCAGCGCTGGCAGAAGACCAGGCCGAGCAAGCTACAACCGTCACAGCGCCCGAACCTAGAGCCGCGGGGCGTAAGGGCCGTCGTCGCAGGCGCGAGACGCCAACAGTCGCCGGTCTGCTGGCAGCGCAGATCGAGGGCTTCAGCCGCGACCTGGGGCGCGAGGTTGCCGCGCGCGCGCTGGCCTCGCCAGATGAGCCGCTAGCTGCCGACCTGCCCTGGGAGCGCATTGCCACCGAGGCGCGGGGGCTGGCTGAGCTCCCCGAGACGGCCGCCTGGGAGCCGACACTCGTCTACGGCGATGTATCCAGCGAAACCCCGACGGCGTTCGCGGTCTACCTGCCACGCCAGTTCGGCGATGCATCGTTGCGCGCGTGCGCCAGCGCCAACGAGATGCTGGCCACGTTCTACCACGACGCCGAGTGGCGGGTAGCGGTTGAGAGCGCCAAGCGCGACCTGCGCCACCTATTGCAGACAATCCGCGACCGTTGCGCCCGGAAGGATGAGGCGCTCCGTGGCGAGCTCGCTGCGATTGAGGAGGCGCAGACGCTGCGGGAGGAGGCTGACCTGCTGCTCGCTTTCCAGGCGGAGATAGCGCGGGGCCAGACCAGCGTGACGCTGGAGAATCCCTTCGGCGAAGGGACTACCCGCACGCTGACTCTCGATCCGCGCTTCACCGCCGTCGAGAACGCCAACAGGCGCTACGCGCGCTACCACAAGCTCCAGCGGGCAACGGCGCTGATTCCACCGCAAATCGAGGCAAATCACGTCGAACTGGCGCGTGTGGACCAGTTGCTGACCGACCTGGCGCTGGCTGAGACGCCCGCCGAGATTGCGCTGGTGCGCGCCGAAGTGGTGGAGGCTGGCTATCTGCGCGGCGCGACAGAGAAACGCCCGCAAAAGCCCGCGAAGACGCCAAAACAACCAAAATGGGCAAAGGGCGGCAAAGGGAACAAGGGTGGCAAGACGACGCAGCAGCCGCGCCGACCCGAAGGTGGGACGCCGCTCCGGCGCGAGTCGTCCGATGGCATGGCGCTGCTGGTCGGCAAGAACAGCCGCCAGAACGAGGAAGTTACCTTCCATCAGGCGAGCGCGAACGACACCTGGCTCCATGCGCGTGGCGTGCCCGGCGCGCATGTCATCATCCGCAATGGCGGCAGACCCGTCTCCGAGGCGACGCTGCGTGAGGCGGCGGCACTGGCGGCGTACTACAGCCAGTCGCGGTTGGCGGCGAGCGTGCCGGTGGACTACACGGAGCAACGCTACGTTCGCCACATGAAGGGCGGCGGGCCAGGCATGGTCATCTACGAACGCGAGCGCACACTGCATGTGGCGCCGGGCGATCCGTCCGCCTGAGCATAGTCGGTGGCAACAGTGCGCAGTCAGATCAGGGAGGCGATGTGAGCGAGGATATTCTTGAGCGCGCGCTGCCCGATATGGGCCAACGCATCGCCTATGGGCCGGAGCCGCAGCACTTCGGCGATCTGCGCATGCCCACTGGCGAGGGGCCACATCCCGTCGTGATCGGCATTCACGGCGGCTACTGGCGCGCACGCTACGATCTGAACCACTTTGGCCACGCCTGCTCCGCGCTGACCGCGGCGGGCTTTGCTACATGGAACATCGAGTATCGCCGCACGGGCGAGCCAGGCGGCGGCTGGCCAGGAACGTTTCTGGATGTGGCTGCCGCCGCGGATTTCCTACGTGTTCTCGCGCCGCAATACAACCTCGCGCTGGACCATGTGCTCACACTCGGACACTCCGCCGGGGGACATCTGGCGTTCTGGCTGGCGGGCCGCCACAACATCTCCCAGGGTAGCCCAATCTTCACGCCGGACCCGCTGCCACTCTCTGGTGCGGTTTCGCTGGCCGGGGCCGTGGACCTGCGTCACACCTGGGCGCTCGGATTGAGCGACAACGCGACGGGGCTGCTGATGGGCGGCTCGCCGATGGACTTTCCCGAACGCTACGCCGCAGGCTCGCCCTACGATCTCCTGCCGCTGGGCATCCGGCAGTTTCTCCTGCACGGGACGGAAGACACCGACCTGCCGCTCGAAGTGAGCGAGCGCTACGTGCGCCGTGCCGACGCCAAAGGCGACCCGGCCACGCTGCTCACCCTGCCCGACGTCGGCCATTTCGAGCTGATTGACCCACTCTCCAGTGTCTGGCCAACCGTGCTCAGTGTCGTCACAGCGCTAGGGGATGAGTGAGACAGGTTATCGGCCCGTCGGCTGGATGCGGAAAGGCGAGGCGGGATCGTCCATCAGCAGCCGCAATAGCTCGTCGTCAACATCGGCGGGCGCGTTGTCGGCGACGGCCAGGATCTCGGCGCGCTCGTCATCGCTGAGATCGCGCGAGGGGTCCCAGCCAAAGCGCTTGAGGTCCACTCGGCCTTCGGGGCTAAAGATGATGCCCTCCTGCTCCAGCAACTCGCGCATGCGCCCGCGCTGCCCGAAAGCCCAGCTGCCCGACAGCTCGCCTTTGCTATTGATGACACGCTGCGCGGGCACGTTTTCCCAACGGGGCGCCTTGTTCATGAACCAGCCGACCATGCGCGCGCCACGTGGATAGCCCATGGCAGCGCCGATCCAGCCGTAGGTGGTCACGCGGCCAGGCGGGCATGCGCGCACGAGCGCATATACCTGCGCGCCGAGCCGCTCCGCGCCAGAGCGATTGATAGGCTGCCCCGCCGACGAACTGGATGGTGTCTCTGGCATAATAATCCTCCTGCCCTGACATGAGCTCTGAATATCGGTGAATATGAATGGCGTCACTGCTCATCTATGATAACCCGAAAGCCGCGCCAGGCGATACAGGTGCTATACAGCTGTGAAGATTGCGCGTTGACAACAGGCGGCCACACGCATAAGATGCGACCAGTGATATATGTCTGACCGCGACACTACGCGACAGAACAACCGTAGCTTGCAGACGACGACCGCCATTCAGGAGGGCAGCATGGGCCGAATTGGACGATACTTCGAGAGCGTATTCTTCAGTGTGGCGAAAGGATGCCTGCTGACCGCCCTGATAGCTGGCATACTCGCGACGGCGACCGTCTTGCTGCTCAGCCACCGGCTGCCCACCACCGCCGACTTTACCCTTATCGTCGTGATCGTCATCCTGGCAGGCGTGGTCGGCAGCGCCATCGCGCTCCTCTGGCGCATGACCCATATCCCCGATATCATTCACGCCGTTGAGCATGCGGGTGATCATCAGCAAAAGAACGCCAAATAGCGCGGTGATATGATGTCCGCACGATGGCGCGATCACGAGCATCCCAGCATCCAGGCATCAGGAGGCCGATATGGAAACGGTCGTGGTGGACATTCAGAAGCCGGACGATGTGAATCTGATTCTCGGCCAGAGTCACTTCATCAAGACAGTCGAGGATCTACATGAGGCGCTGGTAGGCGCGGTACCGGGCATCCAGTTTGGGCTGGCGTTCAACGAGGCATCCGGGCCAGCGCTGGTGCGGTGGAGCGGCACCGACGACGAGCTCACCGAGCTTGCGTGCGCCACCATGCTCGCCCTGGGCGCTGGTCATGCCTTCCTCATCCTGCTGCGCAACGCCTTCCCCATCAACGTGCTTCCGGCGGTGCGCGCGGTACAGGAGGTCTGCCACATCTACTGCGCCACCGCCAACCCCATTCAGGTGATCGTCGCGGAGACTGAGCAGGGGCGTGGCATCCTTGGCGTCATCGACGGCATCGCAGCAAAAGGCATCGAGACGGAGACCGATATCGCCGAGCGCAAGGCGCTGCTCCGCCGCTTCGGCTACAAAGCGGAGTAGGCTCCCTCCCCCGGCCCACAGCTCCCTCTCCCCCACAAGGAGAGGGGGCTGTAGGAATGGCGACCCAGTTACCACTCGGAGAGCTTCCAGATTTCCGGCTGCACTGCCCCCGCTTCGACGCCGATCTCCGCGTAGATCAGCACCGCCTGGCGGACATGCGCCGTCGCCTCGGTTGAGCGGTCCGCCGCGTGCAACAGGTCGGCCAGATGGTTGTGCAAAGCGGCCTCGTGATGGCGGTCGCCCAGCGTCACGCACAGATCGAGCGCCGCCTGCGCGCAGACAATCGCATCTTCAAGGTTGCCGCTCTTCTGCCAGAGATGCGCTAGGTTGTTGAGCGCGGCCACACGGAGCATCGGCGTATTCAGCTGCGTCGCCGCCGCCAGGCTCTGCTCCAGGTGCGCGCGCGCTTCGGCAACGTCCTCGGACATCAGGATGCCAAGGGTATTGTGGGCCTGCGCCAGCGCGTGCAAGTCGCCCGATTCTTCGGCCAGCATCAGCGCCTGGGCAGCGAGCGCCCGCGCCCGTTCCACATCGCCCGTGCGCAGCGCCGCCAGACTCCAGTCGGCGGAGAGTAACGATTGCCATGCCGCATCCATCTCAGCCTCAGCGCTGGCCTCCTCCGCCTCTTCGTAGTGCGACGCCGCGGAACGCCACTCGCCACGACGCGCGTACACGTTCCCCAGCCGGTGCTCGATGGGCGGCAATTCCTCAGATGTGCACAGCGCGGCTGCCTTCTCGTAGCTGGCAAGTGCGGCGGAGTACTCGCCGAGCAGCGTCTCCAGGTCGCCGATATCGCAGTGGAGCGCCACCACATCGGGGTGTCCCAGCGCCAGCGCGGTCCGCAGATGCTCCAGGGCATCGGCATTGGCATAGAGATCGCGGACCTCGTTCCCGGCAACGCGATAATAGTGCGCCGCCTCGGCATCATTGCCCGCGAGCAGATAGTGGCGGGCAATCTGGCTGGCCTGCACCGCGCTATCGCGCCGACTGGCAAGGCGCGTGCTGAGAAACTCGGCGGCGCGACGATGCAGCAGTCGCCGCCGGGCGAGGCTTATCTCATCGTAGACCAGCGCGCGCAGCTTCTCATGCGAGAAATCATAGACGGGCGTCGTTGCCTTCGCGGTCTCGGCGGTTGCCTCGCGCAGCAGTCCGCGACCGGTCAACTCTTCGAGCGCCCCAACCGTCTCATCGTCGCTTCTCCCGCTCACCTCGCGCAGCAGCTCGTACGGCGCGGAACGCCCCAGCACCGCGGCGGCGCTCATCACCTGCCATCCCGTCTCGCTGGCGGCGCTCAGGTGCGAGCGCAACAGCTCGCGCACCCCGCCCGGCAGAGACCACGGATGGCTCTCCGCGGCGAGCAGGCCGCTGCTGATGGCCGCCAAATACTCGATCAGGAAGAAAGGCAGCCCTTCGGTTTCCTGATACAGCCGTGCGGCAACATCACCGGATGCCTTCTCATGCGGCAGCTGGGCCGTCACCAGCGCATGCACATCTTGGGGAAGCAGCCGCCCAGGCTCGACGATGACATGAGCCGTCTTGCGCGCAACGCCGAGCAGATGCTCCAGTTCAGGCTGTTCGCCAGTCTCACCCGTACGGTAGAGAAGTAGCATGCTCAGCGGCTGATCGGTGATCCGGCGCGCCAGATAGGCCAGGAACGTCAGTGTCGCGCCATCGGCCCACTGCGCGTCATCCAGCACAAAGATCCCCCTGCTGGTGCTGGCACAGGCAGCGATGAGCGCGCGTCGCAACGCCTCATAGAAGCGGGTCTGCGCGCCGGGGCCTTCAATTGGGTGAAGCTGTTCACCGCTCTGCGCACTCGGCAGTTCCGGCAGCAACCGCACGATTTCCGCCGTCCACGGAGCCTCCAGACGGGCGGGCCAGCCTGCGCCGTCCTGTGCGAGTGCGCCTCGTAGCGCCATCGCGAGCGGCCCATACGCCAGATGGCTCTCACCCTCGAAGGCGCGCGCTTCCAGCGCCCCGGCGCCTTCAGCGCACGCCTGGCCAAGAAACTCCTGCGCGAGGCGTGTCTTGCCGATGCCAGCCTCACCGGCCACCACCATCACACAACCGCCCTCGGCGTTCTGACGCCAGGCATCGAGCAGGCTGCCCAGCTCGGCCTCGCGTCCGACGAACGGCACGTAACTGCGTTCGGGCGGCGAAGATGGAGCGGATGGGGTAGGCTTCGGGGAGGTGACAGGCGCGGCCACAGTGGATTTGTGGCCGTTGCCAGTAGCCAACTCAGGCAGTGGCGGCAGTTGTTTCGCGCGCAGAGACTCATAGAGGTCGGTCGTGGCTTCGAGCGGCGCGACACCCAGTTCTTCGTCCAAAACCTGGACGCAGCTGCGATACTGTTGCAGCGCAGCCGACCGCTGGCCAGCCCAGGCGTAGATAGTCATCAGCAGGCGATGTGCCGGTTCGTGCAGGCGGTCCAGTGAGAGCCAGCGACGCGCGGCAAGCAGCGCCTCGTCGTGCGCTCCAGTGGCGCTGTAGCCAAGCGCGAGGCGTTCGAGCGCGCCCGCTAGAGTGCGCCGTAGACGCTCGCCCTGCGCCCACTGCCAGTCATCGAACGCGGGACTATCACGCAGCGCGAATCCTGCCAGGAAGCTATCGGTGTAGAGATCGGCTGCCTGACTGAGCAACGGGAGGCATTCGGCGCAGACGACACTCTCATCGTGCCCATGCGTCTGGCAGCGAGCCAGCAATGTCTCGAATTCGCCGACATCGGACCAGAGCGCGGCGTCTGGCTGAAGAGCCAGCATCTCGCGTTCGATGTTGAGATAGCCCTCACCCAGCAGGCGATGGAGCGGCGAGAGCGTGCGCCGGAGTGTCGCGCGCGCGTGTGCCTGATCGTAGTCTGGCCAGAGCAGCCCGGCGATGGCATCACGTGTGTGCGGGCGTCGTGTGACCGCCAGATACACGAACAGCGCCAGCGCCTTGCGGGTATCTATCGTGGCCGGTTCGTGATCGATCTCGATGCGTGGCGGCCCAAACATAGAGAGGGCGACCTGTGCCATGTGGTTCACCTCCAGGTTTCTGGCGCACCAGTATACGCCAGTTTGCGAGGTGGCGCAATCAATCAACGCGAAGTCTCCGGTCAATTGTAGCAGCTACACCGCTATATGACGTACAATGAAGCGCCATGATCTGTGGCGTACCATGAGGCGTCGCTACGTGAACTCACCATCTCCCCACGTAGATATCTCCCTATCGCATGGATAGCGCTGGCGAAAGAGGCTCACCATGGAAATACAGACAGGCAAGCGGCAACCAAAGGGCCGCCAGAATGGCGTGATGCCACCTGAGAGCATTTCGTTAGGCAGAGAGCCGCTCGCGCAAGTCGGGCTGGAAGACCTGGAGAAGCAGCTCACCCGGATTAGCGATTTCGTTGAACCGGTCTGCGATCACAGCGATGTCGAAGATATCCATCAGATGCGCGTCGCCACGCGGCGACTGCGTACGATGGCGCACCTGCTGGAGACAACGCCACCGTTCCAGCGTAAGCGCGTTCACCAGCTGCGGAAGCAGCTTCAGCCACTGGCGGACCGCCTGGGCGGCGTGCGCGATCTCGACATCCTGCTGGAGAATCTGGCGGAATACGAGCACAGCATCGAAGCATTGGGCGAGACCAGCGAGTCGCATAGCTCGCTTCGAGAGGACATCGAACAGCGGCGCGAAAAGGCGCTCAATCGGCTGCGCAAGATGTTGCGGCGCCCCAGGACACAGCGCTTGCTGGATCATCCAGGTAAGATCGCAAAGCGGCTGGCCACGCGCAACCAGAGCGACCAGCAGTTGTTGGTACGCCATGTCGCGGGCAGCGCGCTCTGGAGTCGCTACGAGGATATTTTGCGCTTTGAGGCCGCGGTTGAAGATGCGACGGAGGCCAGGCAGCTACACCCACTGCGCATTGCCTGCAAGCAGCTACGCTATGCCCTGGAGCTTTTCTCGGATGACGACGATCCCTGCGCTCAGTCGCTCCTTGCGACGCTCAAAGAGGTGCAGACGCACCTGGGCAACCTGCAGGACAGTGTCTTTGCCATCGCATTGCTCGATAGCCTGAGCAAAGACCATCCTGATGATGCGCTCCTGACCGGATTCCACGCCGTTCAGGAAACGCAGCAGACCTCGCTCCTCAAGCACTTCACCCCGCTGTGGGAGCGTATCAGTGGCGCACCCTATCGCCACGATCTGGCCACGATGATCGCCGCGCTGTAAGACCCTGGCGTGCCGACCGACGACGTCGCCCCTGGCGCAGTAGCCGGGAGGTAGCATGCTGACAGTGCGCAAATGCCGCGGCGCACCCATCTGTGTAGGGGTGGGCTAGCCGCGGACGACCTCACCGCGATGTGAGAGTAACGCGAAAATCCTGCTGAATCAGCGCTGCTATAGCTATGTGGCTCCCGGTCACGAAGATCGCCTGCTCCTCGCTTCACTACGCTCGTCTGATGGAGTGGACTCATAGAGCTGCTCGAACTGCCTGCGATATCGCTCATTGATCTCGTTGCGGCGAATCTTTTGCGTTGGTGTTATCAGATCACTCTCCAGTGTGAAATCATCTGTCAGGATTCCATAGGACCTCACCCGTTCAAAGACCTGAAGTTTGGCATTCACCTGGGCCACCTGCGCATCCAGATGCGCGCGCAACTCTGGCGATAGCGCCACCTTGCGCAAGTCAGACACATCAACTCCACAACCAGCCGCCCACGCGCGCACAGTGGGCCAATCCAATGTAAGCAGAGCCACCGCGTACGGCTTACGCTCGCCATATACGCATGCCTGGGCCACTTCGGGAATCGCGTTGAGCAGCGCCTCCAGATGCTGTGGCGCGATCTTATCCCCGCCGGTTGTGACGATCAAATCCTTCTTGCGGTCTATGATCGTCAGGAAGCCGTCTTGATCGAGTGTGCCGATGTCGCCCGTATGTAGCCAGCCGTCTTCGTCCAGTGCTTCGGCTGTCGCCTCTGGATTGTTGTAGTAGCACGAGAAGATGCACGGCCCTCGTGCCAGGATTTCGCCGTCTGGCGCAATACAGATCTCATGCCCAGGATAGACGGTCCCTACCGTCCCAATGCGGAAATTGTCGAGTTTGTTGATGGTCAACGCCGCGGTGGTTTCCGTCAGCCCCCATGCCTCAATCAGGGGGATGCCTATGGCATGGAAGAACGTCACAATGGACGAGTCAATCGGCGCACTCCCGCAGAGGGCAAACTGGAGCCGTCCGCCGAAGGCAGCCCGCAGACGGCGGAAGACAAGCCGGTCAGCAACGGCAAGTTGCAGACGCAGACCGAGAGGAACGGGCCGCCGCGCCTGGCGTAATGGCACCGCCCGCTGCCCCACATTAAGCGCCCAGTCGAATAGCAGACGCTGCGGAGCGGGCAAAGTACCGGCGCGAGCCATCATGGCCGCATGCGCCTTGTCATACAACCGCGGAACAGCCAGCAGCACATCGGGCTGGACCTCACTCAGATCACGCATGAGCTGCAGCACCGAAGGAACGATGACTGTCTCCCCGCCATAGTCCAGCGTAAAGATATGTTCCAGGCGTCCCATCCCATGTGCAAGCGGCGACCACAGCACATCGATGGTACCGGCGTGCACAGTCGTGAGTTTGGAATGCGCGCCGAGCAGCTCAGCCAAAACCATGCGATGCGTGAACACCACTCCCTTTGGCTGGCCCGTCGTTCCCGAGGTATAGACGAGCCCGGAGCAATCATCTGGCTGGATTGCGCTTGCCCGGTCCTCCGCAAAGGCATCCGCCTCCTTGTCGGTGCGGTTGCTCAGTCGCAGCAGCGCTGAAAATGAGAGCACAGTAGGATCTGACAGCACCCGCGCATCTTCGTCGAAGATGACAATCTTTTCAAGTTGTGGCAGTTGCGCCCGTATGCTTCGGACCTTCTCATACTGCTGGGCATTGTCGAGGAAGAGGCAGCGTGCCCCTGAATTGCGCAGGATGAACAGAATCGTATCAGGTAACAGTGTTGGATACAGCGATGCGGTGAACGCTCCCAATCCTATGACGGCCCAGTCAGCGAGAAGCCACTCCCATCGCGTCCCGCTCAGGATGCCGACCGCATCTCCACGGCGTATGCCAAGGGCATCGAGGCCGCACATAACACGATTCACTAACCGCTGGTTCTCGCGATAGGTCGCGCTACGCCACTCCTGCCCAAACCGCTGCCGCCAGCGCGTCATGTCGCCGAAGCGAGCCGCGCGCGCGCGGAAAAGCTGGGCCAAATTAGTCTCTGTCGCCAGTGTTTCTTTCGCCGCTGGGGTAGATTGCACCCCTGCCCGGGGTACGTCGTGCCGAAGCGGAGCGTTTGCCGCATGCGAGCCCATGGCAAACCTCCTTCGAGGCGGCTCACTGCAACGTTGAGGCAGCCTTGTCGTGAGCGCTCCATCGCCTATGATTGATGAATATAGTGCATTACTCTCGATGGCAAGTTTAGCCTCCACCGCTCACAAATCAAACACGAAGGTAACCTACTTCATCACAACGAGGCCACTGAATCGCCATCGGCCAGGTATCTTCAAAACACGAAAATGGCTCACTACCCAACCACCACGACGAGAAGACTTCCCATCGTGGTTGAGGACAAGTGAGCCATCATCGCGGCAAGACTTTGCACGCCCAGTCAGGCGGGCTGCCTGACGACCTTCGGGCGCGCGAACAGGCGCATCATCGTCAGGAAAGTGACCGCCGCCGCGCCACCAACGTAGAGCGCGCGGAGCCAGGGTTCGTTGGTATCGCTGCCAGCCAGCCAGCCATGGATCGTCACCAGCGCGAAGGCGACGAAACTGAGATAGTGAATGGCACGCCAGTACCGATAGGGAATGAATCGCCGAACCCACGAGCTAAACAACGCGAGCACCATCACATAGAGCGCGAAGATGCCAATATTGACGGCAATCGGCTTATAGGGTCCCTGCCCCGGCACGAGCAGATCGCGTAGTGAGAACACCACGAACGTATCCAGTTTGATCGTCAGCAGATGGCCGAATACCAGCACGCCCGCAAGCGTGGCAACGAAGGAATGCAGCTCATCCACGACCCAGGAAAGATGCTCGGCAGATGATCGTGCGATGGTGCGCAACAATCCGAGCACCACCGAAAGTGTCAGCGCGACATAGGCTGCAACTGCTGTCGTGCGTGTCAGATACCACAGGGTCGGGCTTGTCGCGGCGGCGTTCGCCAGTGAAGGCAAATGCGACGCGACGCTCGACCAGGCAAGAATGGTCAGTCCAGCCATAGATCTCCACCGCCTCCAATGTGACTGAGAAACTCATGGATATTCGCCGAGCAGACAATTGAGCCATTTCCAAGAATGAGGAGCAATGCCACTGCCCCATCGCCATAGGGAACCGCGTCCGCGACACGGCTCGCATCCCAGGACTGCTCAACCTGAGTTAGCGCATCGGGATAGCCACGCAGGAGCGCGACTTTCGCCGCCACCTCCGCGTGGGCCGCAGTGGGCGCAATCGCGGTGGCCGACGCGATCAGACCCGATGGAGCCGCGCGCTTGTTATCGCTCTCATCGATCCATAGATCCATTGGGCGGCCAGTGCGCGGATCGAGCAGGTGATGCTGGCGCTCGCCGTTGTGATACCACCAGCGCTGACTTGCCCCGGATGTTGCGATTCCGCCGCAACCCATTGTCAGGACCGCGGCGCTCTCGGACGATTCGCCAGTCGTCCCGTCGTCGGGCGGCGCAAGCGGATTGCCGATGCCGATGGGCCATAGCTCACCTGGCTTCGGCCCACCCTGCGCGCGCACGTCACCCCCGGCGTTGATCAGCACATTGTCGTATTGCCTGAAGTAGCGAGCGAGTACGATATCGGCTGCCCAACCCTTGGCGATGCCGCCGAGATCGAGGCGCGTACCCGCTGGCAGCAAGACGCGCAGCCGACGGGCGTCCAGCTCGATCTTACGCCAGCTTCCCGCGATCAGCGCCTCGCCTCGCGCCTCGCCAATCTCTCCTGTCCCTGCAGTCTCGCGATATTTAATCTCACCGAAGTCGCGGTCGTAGCCGCTGGCTTCGAGCAGCGGCAACAGCGCCGGATCGAAGAGACCATCGGTGGCGCGCGCCGCCGCGACACTCTCGTCGACGACGGCGAAGAGCGTGCCCGAGACCGCGCACCACGCGCCTGCCGACGCGTTGAGCCGCGCCAGCTCGCTTTCCTGCGAGAAACGGGTCAGCCGATCACTCAGCGCTTCGAGCCAGGCCATTCCCCGCATAATTGCGGCGTTCGCTGTCCCCTCCTCATCTGGGGGGACAGCGATATGGATGCTTATCGGCGAAGCCATGATACGCCGGGTCTGCTCGACCGTTACCCACGGAGACGTCGCATCAGTGTCAGTCATGGGCATGTGTGCGTCGATGTCGCGGTACAGGTGGTGGGCGTGGGCTTCGGCACAACCGTGGGCTTCGGTGTCGCCGTCGGCGCTGGACCACCCGTTCCACCGCCACTCGGACGTGTGGTGGCCGTTGGCGCTGCGCTTCCACCGTTGCCACCTCCACCGTTGCCACCGTTACCGCCAGTAGTAGGGGTGCTTCCACCAGCAGAGGGAGTTGTCCCGCCCGCAGCGGTAGATACCGCACCTGGGCTGGTATCGGCTGGCGCTGTTGACTGCGGGTTTGCCCCCGCGGCTGCCGCTGTCCAGCTACCCGGCTGATGGTTCGTCAGTGACCATGATCCAATCGCCAGGGCGCTCATCCCAACCAGCGCCGCCGCCCGCACGCCCGTGACTGCGGTACGCGAGCGTCCGCCGCCACCGCTAATGCCGGTCAGCTTGCGGCGCACCGTCCCCGCCGGAGCGCGACCACCGGAGGCAAGCGTCACCTGGCCCTTGGGATGCGCGATGCAGCTGAGGACATAGCCATTGGCCTTCTCGGCTGGCGAGAGAATCTCGCCCGGCTGATCGACCTCGCCCTCGAGCACGCGCAGCTTGCACGACCCGCAGATGCCCGCGCGGCAGCTGAAATCGGGATGATAGCCGTTGCGCTCCAGCGCCGCCAGCAGTGTCTCGCCAGGCTCGACATTGAGCGCATCCCCAGTATCCGCGATGAACAGGTCCGTGGGCTCGGTCGCGGCTGATGACTGGCCAATCCGATAGGCTGGGCCATGTTGTGAGCCAAAGACCTCCGTGTGAATCTGCCGCGCCGAAACGCCCATCGCCTCCAGTTCGGTCTGCAATTCGCGCTTGAGATTGTCTGCGCCGCACATATACCAGTGCGCGCGCGCCGCGGCTGGCCCAGCATAATCGAGAATATCATCAACGGTCATCCGATAACCCTCAGACGAGACATAGTGAAGTTGCCGCAGCCAGATGCGATCTGGGTCCATCGCGTCTAGCTCATCGCCGTAGATGATGTCGTCTGGGGTGCGCGACGCATAGTGCAGCTGCACTAGCGGACGCTCCTGCGCGGGCATGCGCCGGATGGATCGCAACATACCCATAATCGGCGTAATGCCGCTGCCAGTCGCGACAAATACGAACGCCATCTCTGGGGTGAGGCGGCCAGGCAGGGTAAAGGTTCCACGAGGTAGGCTGGCGTAAAGGAGCGTGCCCTGCTGCACCGACTGGTAGAAGTAGCTAGAAACAGCGCCCATCTGCATGCGCTTGATAGTCAATTCCCATGGGCGCGAAGGGTCGCCATCGCCGCAGAGCGAATATGAGCGGTAGAGTGTCTCGCGAGGGGTAGGCAGCGCCAGGGTGACAAACTGGCCAGACAGATAGGGCGCGGGCGCCTGACTCGTCCCTGGCAGCACGATCTGAACCGACACCACATCAGGCGCGATGACCTGGCGCTCGATCACTTGGACTGGCAGCATATTGGTTGGCGCGGCTAGCGGTAGGGCGCGTGTCATGGTATCTTGCGGTGATCGTGACATATCATCTTGGGGTAATCGCGACATATTAATTTGAGCTGATCGTGAAAAAGCACTCGTGAGTCGCCTCATACGCTTGCACTCCCTTGTTCTACACAACCGCGCCTCACCAAATGGCCCTTGCCTGGGCATCACGCCGCTGAGCCGTTGTCTATGGCTACGTCTGATGTCTTCAAGTTGCCGTGCATGTCAGCACGCCTTCCCTGGCTGGCTTGTCGTCCTTGACCTCACTACAAGGCTGCAAGGAGATGACACTATGGCATAGCTTTTCAGGACTTATTGGCTAGCGCCACTGGCGCCAGGTGAACATCGTCATAACGAAGTCGCCGCTACCGCGACTTTTATTACGGGCAACATCCATTTGTCATACTTGCAAATAAAGTGCTGCGTCAAAGCGGCAGTTAAGGCATAATAGCCTTGATCGTTCGGCGATTCAGCGATCATCATCGGGAAGGTCAAGACGAGATGGGCGGGTGGTTTCGCAGTCGGGTGGGCGTCGCACTTATTGGAGCAATCATCATCGGTTGTATGGCCGCGGCCGTTGGCGCCAGCACCCTCACGCTTCGCTCATCATCACTGGATGGCGCGCTGGCGAATAGCGGCTCATCTGCAACGGCAACTGCGCAGAGCACAGAGACCCCCGAGGCAACCGCCACGCCGGAGGCAACCGCCACGCCACAACCCACGGCCACGACCGCGCCCAGGCCAACAGCTACCCCGCTTGGCCCCGGCAGTCGTTTCGGCGGCTCGGTGTTTGGCGCTCCAGACACTAACAATAACAGATTCACTTTGAGCCGAAATGGCGTGCACTACACAATTCAGGTCGATGGAACCACGACATACCAAGTCAATGGTGTTACTGCTAACCAACTCTCGGACATTCAAAGCGGCTATCATGTGACGGTCACAATAAAGGCTGTATACGGGGCATATAACTATCTGGCGTCGAATGTAGCAGCATCCACCGATAATTAGCCTGGAGCCAGAAGGCAACTGGCTGCTCCCCGAACATGCCGGAGAACAGCCAGTATGCCAGTCGCCTAAGCTATTCGGCGTCGCCGAAGATGGTGTAGTGCCAGCCCTTGCGCTGATCGCCTGTCGTATCGAGCATCACATGTTTGATCTGGGTGTAGTCGTCCAGCGCGTAGATGGACATATCCTTGCCGAAGCCGCTCTGCTTGAAGCCGCCATGCGGCATCTCCGGCGTCAAGGGCAGGTGGTCGTTGACCCAGACGGTGCCAAACTCCAGCGCGCCGCTCACCCGCATCGCCCGCTGCACGTTGCCCGTCCAGACCGAGCCTGCCAGCGCATAGCGTACCGCATTCGCCCTGCCGATGACCTCGGCCTCGTCGTCGAACGGCAGCACTACCGTCACCGGGCCAAAGATTTCGTCGGTGACGACCTTCGCATCGTCGGCCACATCGGTAATGACGGTCGGCTGGAAGAAGAAGCCGTTCTCCATGCCGGGCACACTGGCCCGCTCGCCGCCCGCCAGGAAGCGCGCCGTTCCCTTCGCGGTCGCCACCAGCGCCTCGACCCGCTGCAACTGCGCCTCAGAGACCAGCGGCCCCATGTCGGTCTGCTGTAACGACGGATCACCAACACGCACGTCGCTCACCAGTTCGAGATAGCGCTTCACAAAGGCGTCAAACGAGCCGCGCTGCACGTAGATGCGCGTGGCGGCGGTGCAGTCCTGTCCGGTATTGACGAAGCCGCCGACAATCGCGCCCTGCGCCGCGGCCTCGAGGTCGGCGTCATCGAAGACGATGAAGGGCGCCTTGCCGCCAAGCTCCATATGCACCCGCTTGAGGGTATCGGACGCCGCGCGCATAACCGCCTTGCCCGTCTCGCTCGCGCCGGTCAGGGAGATCAGCCGCACGTCGGGATGCGCCACCAGCGCCACGCCAACGTCGTCGCCGCCGGTCACCACATTCAAGACGCCCGCAGGCAGCCCTGCCTCCATCGCCAACTGACCCAGCACGAGCGAAGTAAGCGGTGTCTCGGGCGCGGGTTTGAGCACGACCGTATTGCCCGCCGCCAGCGCAGGCCCAATCTTCCAGATCGCCATCATCAGCGGATAGTTCCATGGCGCAAGCTGGCCGACCACGCCGATAGGCTCGCGGCGGATCATGCTGGCGTAGCCCGGCACGTACTCGCTCGACGCACGCCCATCCAGGTTGCGCGCAGCGCCCGCGAAGAAGCGCAGGCAATCCACCGCGAACGGCAGGTCGCTATCATGGGCCAGCTTGATCGGCTTGCCGACGTTGCGCGACTCCAGCGCGGCCAGCTCATCCAGGTGCTCTTCGATCAGGTCGGCCAGTTTGTACAATGCGGCGGAACGGGCGCTCGGCCCGATGCCCGACCAGCGCCCATCGTCGAACGCCGCCTTCGCCGCCGCCACCGCGCGCTGCACATCTTCGACGCTGCCCTCCGGCACAACGTCGGCGTCCGCGCCCGTGGCGGGATTCACCAGCGTCCGTGTCCTGGCAGTCGCGACACTCTCTCCATCAATCAGCAGCCGATCAGTTGTCAGCGTTTTGAGAGCCATTCCGTACCTCCTCGTGTGGGGATGCCCGCCTCTGACAGCGATGTCTGATTGGCCGCGCATCCTCGATTGTGGGCAGTATATGGGCCAGTCGATTCAGGCTCAAGGGCCAGCGGTCTGGACGTTGGCCGAGGTTCTTTGGCCATTGTGGCGAACCTCCCGCCTCATTCTCCGCTAATCGCCGCCATGGGCGTTGCGCATACGGCGCGAGAGCAGCGCCGCCCGCAGGTTGAGCTTGCAGAGCGGGTCGCTCAGATCCACGTCACACAACTCTTCGATACGCTGCAAGCGGTACTTGAGCGTGTGGCGGTGGACGATTAGCTTTTCCGCCGCGCGCACGCTGTTACCGTCGCACGCCAGAAAGACCTCCAGTGTGTGCAGAAGCTCGGCGCCCCGCGCGCGGTCATGCTCCGCCAGCCGCTGGATGCTACGAGCAAACGCATTCTCGGCCAATAGGTCTTGCGGGACGGCGTGCAGCCAGTGCAGGATGCCAAGCTCGTCGAACTGGGCAACTTTGCGGTCATCGCCAAGCGCTGGGAGCAGCGCCAGCGCCTCCAGGGCATGCTCATAGGCGCGCTGGAGTGTCGCGGCGTCTTCATGCAGCGGGCTGGCGCCAACTCTGATGGTGTCTTCGAGCGGCTGCGCCTCGGTGATGATGCGCTGGCACAGCTCGACGATAGCCTCCGACCGCGAGCCCTCGACCAACACGACGACTCGCCCGGCGCGCTCGCCCATTGCCGCGGCCAATCCGGCACGGCGGACGGCGTTGCGCGCGGCCAGCTCGACGGCGCGCACCTCGTTGCTCCCTGCATCGATGACGATGATGGCATGGGGCGCCTCAAGTCGCAGGCGGAAACGGGCCGCCTCCTCGCGCAGGGTATTATCGAGCCGGGCGTCTTCGGCCAGCAACCGGCTCAAGATGCGGCTCTCGGCGCGTTCCTCAGCCTGCCGACCCGTCTGGTCGCGGAAGAGGATCAGCGCGGCGACGGTGGCGGCATGCTCAATCGCGTGGAAATCAAGCGGCTCCAGCTCGCGCCTGCCCGCGATAATCCAGACGTAGCCATAGATTTTGCGTGCAACGACAATCGGCGCCAGAATGCGCGCCATCGTCATGCCGTACGCGCTGGTGCTCTCGTCCGCGTCTATACGCTCCGGCTCAAAGCTGGTCCGCATCCGCGAAAGCACGCCTGTGCGGCGCAGATGTTCTAGCAGCATCGGCGCGCTGCGCCCTTCGCGCAGCGCGGCCCGGCGGCTGTCGTCGATCTCGGTCTCGGAGCCCGCGGCGGCCAGTACGGAGAACGAGAGGTCGTCGATCTCGACGGGGCGTTGCAGCAGCTTGCAAAGCTCCTGAGCTACATCCTGCAGCGAGCCGCCATCCAGCACCAGGCGCGTCAGCGAGCCATGAATCGAGAGCGATTGCTTGTAGAGCTGATACTGCTCGTTGATGATCTGTTCGGAGATGGCGCGGACGACGTCCTCGAACGGAACATCCCAGGGCATCTCGATGATGGGGAAGTTCACAGCATCGGCGGCGCTGCGAATGGCGTCGGGCACGGCGTCCAGATAGCCGCCGATGGCAACCACCATGCCCGCCAGCCCTTTCTCAGCCAGCTCGGCGCAGAGGTGAATCTGCGCCTCCGGGTCATCGCGCAGGCCATAAAATGTGGTAAGCAGCAGCTCGCCGCCGCGCACCCACTCGCTGGCGTGGGGAATATCGACGGGATGCGCCCAGCGTATCTCGCGGTCTAGGCCATCCTTCCCCGCGACGACGCGACTCCCCGCGAAGACTTCCATTGCCAGCGCCTGACGCACCGTCAGCATACCGTTTACCTTGCCGGTCGGGGGTAATCGCCGCCATTGGCGACCCACTTAAATCGCAGGATATCATGCGCGCTTCACCTGCCGCAAGGCGCGCTCGATCGTTTGCAAACCTCAACTAGACACAAGCAGTTCAAACGAGTTGATGATGCGCTGGACAAGCGCCCGCCTCCTGTGCTGTTCGTCTGACGACAACGGCGCAGGTGGATCCCAACCATCAGGGTGGTATTTGAGTGACAAGCTTTGAATCGCGTACTGGATGTGAACTCGCACATGACCCACGACTACAGTCAGCCAGTCCCCGTCGTGCATAACGTGATGGGTTCGGAGAAAGCTGAGATCGGTCGGCTCCTGCATATCTCCGAAAATCGGCGGCGGGGTGTCATCGAACTGCTCGATGCGAATTGTCAGACCCATGCTCCAGGTATTCGTATCACCTTCTGGCGGGTGAATTCCAGCAATGAAGCGTCTTCCCTGCCAGACTCGACCGTGTTGGCTGTGGGTAAACACGCCTTCCCACAGGTCTACCTGCCAGGAAGCCGGAATATCAACACAGAAGCGCGCATGGGGATCCGTGAACTGGCGCCAGATTGATTCATCCATTGAAATGTCCGTTCATAGCGGGCGGGTTACGGGTGCGCGGGCGCGCTGACATCTGGAGCGGGCGGCTCGACGGCGGGCGCTTCCACGGATGCGCTGGCAAGCGGCAGGCTGAAGGAGAAGACGCTGCCTCGGCCCACGCGGCTCTCCGCCCAGACACGGCCGCCGTGCAGCTCCGCCAGGTGCCGCGCGATGGCGAGGCCCAGCCCGGTGCCCGCCGCTGCGCGTGTCTCTGGCAATGCCGCCTCGTCCATCTCACGCGTGCGGGCGCGGTCCACCTTGAAGAAGCGCTCGAAGACCCTGGGCAAGTCGTCTTCGTCAATGCCGATGCCCGTATCCGCCACATGAACCGCGAGCATAGGCTGGGAATCTGCGTCAGCCTCGACCACCTCCGCCGAGATCGTGACCGAGCCACCCGGCGGCGTATATTTGATGCCGTTATGAATCAGGTTGATGAGCACCTCGCCCGCACGGCTCGCGTCCGCCCAGACATCGGGCAGCCCATCAGGGACCGCCGAGAGGAGGTGGATGTTCCGCTCTTCGGCCAGCGGACTCATCCGATCAATGCTCGCCTCGATCAATCCGGCAATCTCCACTGCCTCTGTCCGCAGCTTGATCTTGCCCGACTCGATGCGCGAGAGCTCCAGCAACTCGGCGACCATCTGCGTCAGATGATCGATCTCGCCGCTGATGCGCCGCGCGAAGCCACGCGCCGCCACCGGATCGCTCTCGACGGTCTCAGCCAGCGTATCGGTTAGCAGCTTGACGGCCGCCAGTGGCGTGCGCAACTCATGCGAGAGATGCGCCACAAAATCACGCCGCATGATCTCCAGCCGTCGCAGCTCGGTCAAATCTTCGATGACGACGATCATGCGCTGCACGTCGGGCGCCGGATCGAGCTCGGGCGTGCCGGGCGTCGGCTGGCGGGGCGTCGTGATCGGCGTCACCGAGACGCGCCAGGTCTGGCCGGTGGTAGCGCGGCGGAAGGTCGTCTCGACGGGTAACTGGCTCTGCCCCGCTTCGAGCAGCACGCGCATCGTCTCGTAGTCCTGGATGACGCTGGCGGCGGCGCGGCCAATCACCTGTTCGCGCGCGAGCTGGATGAGTCCCAAAGCGGCGCTATTGGCGAACAAGACGACGCGGTCCTGATCGGTGACGAGTACTGGGCGTGGATAGGCTTCGAGCAACACTCCGGTCATGTCGTGCAGGCGCGCAATCTCATGCAGGCGGCTCTCCAGTTGCCGCTCCGCAACGTAGCGCCGCTCCTCCGCGACCTGCCACTTGCGCTCATCGATCCGCCGCTGGAGCCATGCGACCGCGCCGACAACGATCATGCCCGCGAGGAACGCCTCTAACAGCACTAGTATTTCACCGTTCGCGCCCATCCTGACTCTTCCCAGTTCTCCGCGACATTGAGACATCGAGGCACATGCCACGCTACGCTCTGCCGCGACTACCTGCTCGTAGTGTATCGCATCCAGATGTGGTGTATGAAAGCCCTCAGCCATCGTTTAACAGAACCTTAACAGAACTTCAAAAGGCCATTAACAGACACCTCCTAAGGTCTACATGGACGAGTTGAGGCACTGGACGCCGCATGCGCGATCCATGCTCGCTCGCCATCGTATGACGCTATTAACTCAAGAGTAAAGTGATTTGAGGAGGCATCATGCTCGGTCGCATCTCAGCGATCCGCAAGGCAACCATTGGCTTGGCATTGTGTGCTACCGCTGCTGTGGGGTTGGCTGCTTGTGGGACCAGTTCTACGACTGCGTCCGGTCCCTCCTGTCCCAACACTACCTCGCTTTCTGGAGCAGGCTCGACCTTCATCAACCCCTTGATGTCGAAGTGGTCCGAGCAGTACGTCGACGCGCACTGCGGCGCTCAGGTCTCCTATCAGTCGGTGGGTAGTGGTGCAGGCATTACGCAGTTCTTGCAGCAGACCGTCGACTTTGGCGCGACTGACTCGCCGATGACCGATGCCCAGATCGCCCAGAGCAAGGCTGGTGCGGTGCTGCACATCCCCGCGACCATTGGTGGAGTAGCCATCTCCTACAATATCCCGGAAGTTGCGGCTTCGACGCATCTCCAGTTCACCGGCGATACGCTCGCTAAGATCTTTCTGGGTCAAATCAAGAACTGGAATGACCCCGCGATCGCGGCGAGCAACACGGGTGTCAATCTCCCGAATCAGCCGATCACTGTCGTGCATCGCTCGGATGGCAGCGGTACGACCGGCATTCTCACCCACTACCTCGCGGCAGTAAGCACCGCTTGGTCAAGCGGGCCAGGCGCAGGCACCACCATCAACTGGCCGACCGGAGTTGGCGCCAAAGGTAACGATGGTGTCGCTACGCAGGTCAAGAACACCAAGTATGCCATTGGCTACAACGAACTTGCCTATGTGATCGCCAACAATATCAGTTATGGTGCGGTCCAGAACAAGGACGCCAGCGGCTTTATTGTACCGTCGTCTGACACAGTGGCTGCCGCGGCTAACAGTGTGACGGACATCCCGGCAGACCTGCGCTTCTTCTTCGTGAACGCCCCAGGTGCCAACTCCTACCCAATCGCGGGCTTCACCTGGATGCTGGTCTACCAGAACCAGACGGACGCGGACAAGGGACAGGCTATCGCGAATTTCGCCTGGTGGGCAACCCATTCGGGCCAACAGTACGCCTCACCGAACTACGTCAGCCTGCCAGCAAACATCGTGGCAAAGGATGAGGCTCAGATTAAGTCCATGAAGTGCGGCAGCAGCGCCTGCTACAAGGGCTAACACGAGCGGATCCAGGAGCCACGTGAACAGTCAGTTCTCTCGCGGGCGTCTCAATGAGGGTCTCATTGAGACGCCCGCGGGAGAACTGGCCTTTGCGCATCCTGGCAATTATAGGGATCGCCGAGGTATAAGGTTGGGTGAATACCAAGGAATCGAACGAAGATGGGATAGCGTTGGTCCACGTAGCAGCTAAAGGTTAACATTGATGGAAGTACCAGTCGCCACCGAACGAAATTCTATCCAGGCACGAAGCCGGGCATGGCTGCGGGCATCGCTGAGCCAGATCCGTGTGCAGGCGCGTCGGCCTGGCGATTTCGCCTTCCGCGTGCTCCTCTACCTGTTCGTCGGGATCGTGCTCGTGATTGTCCTGGGTATCGGATGGGTGCTGCTCAGCAGCTCCTGGCCGACCATCCAGCAGTTTGGCTTCAAATACCTCACCAATCCAGCATTCGATCCAATCCACAACACGTTCGGAGTCGGACCGGCGCTCTTCGGCACTTTCTTCACCTCGGCGTTTGCAATTCTACTCGCCGTTCCTCTCAGCGTGGGCACCGCCATCTTCTTGACCGAGTTCTGCCCGCGTCGGTTACGCTTCCCATTGGCCTTCCTCGTCGACACCTTGGCAGCCATTCCCAGCGTGGCGATTGGATTGTGGGGCTTCCTGGTCTTCGCACCATGGTTGCAGCAGACGGGCGAGCCCTGGCTGCAACAACATCTCGGCTTCCTACCGTTCTTCCAGGGGACCCCATATGGAGTGGGCATGCTGGCAGCCGGCTTGATCCTGACGGCGATGATCCTACCGATCATCACGGCGATCTCGCGCGAGGTGATGGTGGTTGTCCCAGTCTCGCAACGTGAGGCAATGCTTGCGCTCGGAGCGACACGCTGGGAGGTGATCCGCTACGCGGTCCTGCCATACGGACGCGTTGGCATCACGGGCGGAGCAATCCTGGGGCTCGGGCGGGCACTCGGCGAGACTATTGCTGTGACGCTGGTTATCGGCAACCAGGCGACGCCTCCAAGTGCGAGCCTCTTCCAGACGGGCTATACGCTGTCCAGTGTCATCGTCAACCAATTCGGAGAGGCAACGCCTGGTGTATTTCTCTCGGCGGTGCTAGAGGCTGGACTCCTGCTCTTGCTCATTACGCTGCTGACTAACATACTCGCGCGGCTGCTCATTGCACGAATGGGTCGCGTAGGGGGAGGGCTGACCGCATGAGTGTCACCGCGCAATCAACAAAGAGCAATCCGTTCGAGGCAGAACGAAACGGGCTGCAGCTCCGCCGCAGCATCGTCAACAAGCTTTCGATCATCCTGACAGGGTTCTTTGCTATCTGCGCCAGTCTGTTCTTGATCTACCTGATCGGCTACATCGCTGCCAAGGGCCTGCAGTTTATCAACGCTAACTTCTTTACCCAGCGACCGAGGGCCCCTGGCGAGACAGGCGGTGGGTGGGCCACCGCGCTGCAGGGTTCGGCGATCCTGATAACTCTAGCGACCATCATTGGCGTACCCCTCGGTATGGCAGTGGGCATCTTTCTCTCCGAGGTGGGCCGTGGTCCCTTTGCGTCGTTCGTACGCTTCCTGGTGGATACGCTCACAGGCATCCCAACGATCATCTTCGGCCTCTTTGCCTGGGTGCTGATTGTGGTGCCCTCGCATTCGTTCTCTGCCGTCTCGGGCGGCGTGGCGCTGGGCATCATCATGATCCCAACCGTCGCGCGGGCGACCGAGGAGGTGCTGCGCCTGGTGCCTAATGATCAGCGCGAAGCCTCTGCCGCGTTGGGCGCGACACACTCGCGAACGATCATGCAGGTAGTGGTCCCAGCGGCACGGAGTGGTATCGTCACGGGGGTTATGCTCGCGCTGGCGCGCGTGGCAGGGGAAACGGCGCCGCTGCTCATGACAGCTGGGGGAACCCCGTTCTTCAACACAAACCTGTTTCACCAGATCGATGCAATCCCTTTGCGTATCTTCAATTTCACCCTGAGCCCCTACCAGATCGAGCGCGATCAGGCATTTTCTGGGGCACTGGTACTGATCGTGTTCGTGGTCATTACCTCATTGGCGGTGCGCTGGGCGACCGGCGGATTCAAGCGGCGTGGCCGCTGATCGGAGGGTATCGTGCAAGAGTTAGTTGCATCGGAGGGGCAGTCCCAGGCAGAGATCGCGATTGATATTCAGCGATTGGATGCTTGGTACGGGCCGTCTCAAGCCCTCTTCGATGTGAATCTGTCGATCCTTCCATTGAGCGTCTCCGCGGCTATTGGCCCTTCAGGGTCGGGCAAATCGACGTTTGTGCGCTGCCTCAACCGCATGCATGAAGAGGTCTTTGGAGCGCGCGTCACTGGCAGTGTCGTTATTGAGGGCGTCAACATCTACGCTCCCACCATCAACCCAATTTATGTACGGCGGCACATTGGCATGGTCTTCCAGCAGCCGAATCCGCTGCCTAGCCGCAGCATCTACGAGAATGTCGCCATCGGCGCCCGCATCAACGGCCTGGCGAAGGGGAGAGCACTCGACGAATTGGTAGAACGGCGCCTCCGCCAAGCAGCACTCTGGGACGAGGTGAAAGACCGGCTGTCGGGGGCTCCGACGCAGCTGTCCGGTGGACAACAGCAGCGCCTCTGCATTGCCCGTGCGCTCGCGCTCGAGCCGCATATTGTTCTGATGGACGAGCCCTGCTCGGCCCTTGATCCGATTGCCACATTGCAGGTAGAAGATCTCATCCGCCAACTCAAGCAGCACTATACGATCGTCATCGTGACCCATAACCTGCAGCAAGCGGCCCGGGTAGCTGACCGCACTGCCTTCTTCCTAAGCGGTCATTTAGTCGAAGAAGAAGCAACGGCCGAATTCTTCTCGCATCCTAAGCAAAAAGAGACCGAAGACTTCATCACTGGCCGTTTCGGATGAGAGGCGATCTCAGGTCCTTGCCAGCGGCGATAGCGGTGAGGATGGCATGACCTAGCTTCAGCAACATAGCTGGCTGGCGAGGCGGTCACGGCGAGAGGCGTGCCGTGTGGCGAACAAGAAAGAGAGCGCGATGCTGAAAGATATGCGGAGAGACGACCCAGCAGACAAACCAGACGACAATGCTGAGGAAGAGCGGCTACTTGAAAACGTGGCTGAATCGGGCACGTTTATCGCCACGCCCAACCTGCCGATCATGGTACAGACACGCCAGTTGAACATTTACTACGGCGCGAATCACGCGCTCCATGATATCAGCGTAAGCATTCCTGAGCGGCGGGTGACTGCTTTGATGGGCCCCTCAGGTTGTGGAAAGTCTACGTTCCTGCGCGCACTCAACCGAATGCACGACATGACCCCTGGGGTGCGCATCACTGGCAGCGTGCTCGTTGACGGAGCGGACATTTATAATCCGGCAATTGACATTATTCAACTACGACAGCGTGTCGGCATGGTATTTCAGCGACCCAATCCTTTTCCACAGTCGATCTTCGACAATGTCGCCTACGGACTCCGGGTGCAGGGCCGCCACTCCCGCCATGAGGTACGCGAAATCGTCGAGCGCAGCCTGCAGGGCGCAGCTCTCTGGAACGAAGTCAAAGATCGACTGCGCCAGAGTGCCCTTGGCCTTTCTGGTGGCCAGCAGCAGCGCCTCTGCATTGCCCGTGCGCTTGCCGTCGCGCCAGAAGTGATTCTGATGGACGAGCCCTGCTCGGCCCTTGATCCGGTGGCCACGCTGAAAATCGAGGAGCTGATCGAGCAACTAAGACAGCGCTACACGATTATCATTGTGACCCACAATTTGCAACAGGCGGCGCGCGTCTCGCAGTATACCGGTTTTTTCCTCACCGGCAATCTGGTGGAGTATGCGCCGACCGGGCAGCTATTCTCACGCCCGCAGAAACGACAGACGGAGGATTTCATCACTGGTCGCTTTGGATGATGTGGTTGAGAGACACGGGTAGCGATGACTGTCGCGTACGTGTGAAAGGGATTGCCGGGTTGCTATGCCAAGAGACACGTTTCATCAGGAACTGCGCGAAATCGAAGAATCTGTGATTACAATGGCAACGTTAGTGGAAAGCGCGATTGCGCGAGCGATGCAGGCGCTGACCCAACGCGACGCCGAGCTGGCTGGCGTCGTCATTGCCAGCGACGCCGAGGTCAACGAGATGCAGCGCGGCATTCGCATCCGTGGCGCCAACGTCATCGCGCTACAGGCGCCGGTCGCGCGCGACCTGCGCGAGCTGATTACCGTTCAACTGGTCATCAACGAGCTCGAGCGTATGGGCGATCATGCGGTGGGCATCGCGAAACAAGCAGTGCGGGTGCGTGACTACGAGCCGTCGCCCATCGCGTATGAGCTGAGCGAGCTGGCCAAACTCGTCCGCCAGCAGGTGCGCGCCTGCATCGAGGCGTTTGTAGATGTCAACGTGCAGCAGGCGCGCGAGATTTGCGTGAAGGACGATGAGATAGACCAGCAGTATCGGCTGATTTTCAACGAAGTGCTGAACCTGATGACCCGCGATTCAGCGTCAGTGCCTTTGGCCACCAGTCTGCTCTTCATCGCGCACGATCTGGAGCGCATCGGCGACCGCGTCACCAATATCTGCGAAGATGTTATCTACATGGTGTCGGGGCTTATCGAGGAACTCAACTAGCGAGTCCAAACGAGATCAAGGGGACACCACCGTGAGCCAACGCACACTGCTTGTGGTAGAGGATGATGCCGCACTGCGGGAGACGATTGTCTATAACCTGCGTCGCGAGGGCTATCTGGTGCTCTCGGCAGCAGATGGCGTGACTGCGCTGGAAGTGGCCCGCCAGCAGCCGCCCGCGCTGGTCTTGCTGGACCTGATGCTGCCGCGCCTCGACGGGCTGGATGTCTGCCGTCAGCTGCGCGGCCGCCCAGAGACGGCAAGCGTGCCGATTCTGATGCTGACGGCGCGCGGCGAGGAGAGCGATATCGTCGTCGGACTGGAGATGGGCGCCGACGACTACATGACCAAGCCATTTAGCTGGAATGAGCTGCGGGCGCGCGTGCGGGCGCTTCTGCGACGCGGCGAGCTGCCCCTCAGCGGGCAAGACGATGACCCGGAGCCAGGACAGCCCGGCTCGCATATCATGACGGCGGGTGAGATCCGCATCGACGAGGATCGGCGCGAGGTCTTTCGGAACGATCAACCCATCGAGCTACCGGCGCGCCTCTTCGATCTGCTCACATACATGGTGCGCAATCGCGGCACCGTGTTAACGCGCGACCGGCTGCTGGAGCATGTCTGGGGCTATGAGTACGACGGCGACAACCGGACGGTGGATGTCTACGTGCGCTGGCTGCGCGAAAAGTTGGAGGTTGACCCCGCCAACCCCCAGCTTATCCTGACCGTGCGCGGCGTTGGCTACCGCTTCAAGGGATAGCCAACGGTTCCTCCATCAATCGTCGTCGAGCAATGCCTGGGTATGCTTCTCGCCGTTGTAGGTCATCCGCACTGGACGCTCATCGGAGATGGTTTCCAGATGCACCGGGCGCCCCCAGATCCGGTAGACGTATTCCAGCGTCTTCTCAGCATAGGGGATATCCAGCTCGTGGCTGCCTTCGACCTGATGGTGCAGCAATAGCTCGGTGTTGCGGTTGAAGTCGGCGTCGTTCACGGTCAGATACGGATAGCCGAAGTTCGTCATACTACTGATGATGCCGTCGCGGACCTTCTCCCAGTTCTTCTCGACTATCACCCACTGGTCGCCCTCTTTGCGATACAAGTAGAGGTCCAGCTCCTTCACCAGCTCTTCGGTGAGGTAGTTGCGGAGCAGTGAGACATCGCTCTCGGTCTCGCGTACCTCGAAGATCTTGGCGCGCCCCTGCCCCGGCACGCGGCCCAGCTTCGCCTGCTCCTCTTCGGTCGGGTTGTCCCAGCGGCGTTCGATATCTTCGAGGATGTGATAGCCGACGTGATACGGGTTGATGCGCATGCGATTCGGCGCCAGCACGCCCGCGTGCATCTGGGCAAATGCCGCATATTCGGCGTCGGTTATGTCCAGCTCGCGCATGATGTGCGCGTGCCAATACGATGCCCATCCTTCATTCAATACTTTAGTCTGCATTTGCGGCACGAAGTATTGCATCTCCTCGCGGACGATGAGCAGGATGTCGCGCTGCCACGCTTCGAGGTCGGGCGCATGCTCCGCCAGGAAGAGCAGGATGTCCTTCTGCGGCTCTGCCGGGAAGCGCCGTGTCTTCGCACGGAACCGGGCATCGTCCTCGTTACGCTTGCGGGCGGCGGCGCGCTCTTCCATCGTCCACAGGTCGTCGAATTCGGTGGTGCGTGGGATCTTGCCGTTGCGCTGCTTCTCCTCGGCTTCCTCTTCGTTGAGATGGCGAATACGGAAGTTGGGGTCGATGTGCTCCTCGATGGCGAGGACCGCATCGAGGAAGCGCTCGACCTGAACCGCGCCATGCTCGTATTCGTACTTGCGGATGCGGTCGGCATTCACGCTGACCTTATCGATCATGTTGGGCGGCGTCCGGTTGAAGTACGTGTTGTGCTTGAACATATCGGTATGGCCGAGCACATGCGCCACCACCACCTTGTTCTGCAACAGGTCATTCTGCTCCATCAGAAAGGCGTAGGATGGATTGGTATTGACGACCAACTCGTAAATCTTGCTCAGGCCGTAGTCATAGTCGGTCTTCATGCGATAGTAGGCTTTGCCGCGCGACCAGTGGCTGAACCGCCCGGGCAGCCCGTACGAGCCGAACTCGTACATGATGGTGGCTGGCACCAGCTCGAAATTGACCGGGTAGGGGTCCAGCCCCATGCTGTGCGCAATGTCCCATATCTTCTCGATGGCATCGCCCAACGCGGCGACATACTCATCGTTGGTGACCACATCAGGCATCCTCATGCCTTCCTTTCACGGGCGACGTGTGCCAGGGAATCAGATGTGCGTGTCAGGGCAGCGCCGTCGCGGGATCGCGGGTGGCGAAGAAGTGGCGCAGCGCCGGATAGACCTCGGATTTATCAGAGATGGTCACCGCGATGAACTTCTCGTCCTGAATCTTGCTATAGGCCGACATCAGCGTGCTGGGCGAGCGATAGTGTCCCTCACGAATCTCGCCGTAGCCGAAGATATTGCAGATGCTCATCAGTTGCTGAACCAGCTGGACGCATCGCTCATTATCCCAAGGCAGGTTATCGCCATCGGAGAAATGGAACGGATAGATATTCCAGTCGTCGGGATTGTAGCGATCGCCAATAATCTGCAACGCCAGCTCATAGGCGGAGGATACCTGCGTGCCGCCACTCTCGCCATGGGTGAAGAACTCCTCCTCAGTCACCTCCTGAGCCTCGGTGTGATGGCTGATGAAGACGATGTGCACGTTGTTATACTTGGTCCGCAGGAAGCGCACCATCCAGAAGTAGAAGCTGCGCGCGATGTACTTCTCGAACTCGCCCATACTGCCCGAAACATCCATCATGGCCAGCACGACGGCGTTCGACTGGTATTTGATTGTCGGCTCCCAGACCTTGAAGCGCAGGTCCTCGTTTTTGATCTTCTTGAAATGCGCATCGCCCTTGGACGCATTGCGCTTGATGTTCTCCATAATCGTGCGGCGCTTATCGAGATTGGCCAGCGGTCCGACCTTGCGCACGTCGGTGAAGCGGACGGCCTCCGTCTCCATCTCCGCCAGCTTCTTCTCTTCGAGGAAGGGCAGGCCCAGATCCTCGAAAATAAGCGCGGCCAGCTCATCCACCGTGACGTCCGCCTCATAGTAGTCGACGCCTGGCTCGTCGCCCGCGTCGCCGCGCTTGCCACGACCGCGCTGTGGATCAGCCGCCACGACATCGCCAACTTTGCTCTTGCCGTTGCCCTGGCCGCTATGCTGCTCGCGGCCGGGATCGTAGCGGAAGCGATACTCCTCCAGCGAGCGAATTGGCACGCGCACGATCTTCTTGCCATCGGAGAGAATGATGGCTTCCTCACTCACAATATCGGCAAGGTTCTTCTTGATCGCCTCGCGAATCTTTTGCTTGTGGCGCTCCTGGTCAATCGCGCCCTTGCGGTGTAGCGACCAGTCATGCCGCGAGATGCTGGATGTATAGTTCTTCATGCCTATTTGCCCATTTCTCCCACGATTCCACCCGGATAGCGTGCTGTCGGTCGGCCAAACGTAGACATACCATGCCGACCGCCAGATCGCCAGGGTCGGAGTGACAGCCCGGAGGATATCGCCACGATGCGTAACGATGCTTCCGGGCCGTGGGACTAGCGGTTCAGCAGCGAGCCGACATACTTCAGCAGCTCGTTCGCGCAGACGGTGCAGTAGCCAAAGTCGGCGATCAACCGGCCGACCACCTCGTTCGACTTCTTGAGCTGCTCGGGGTCGGGCGTCCGCGACGATGTCGTAATCTTGACCACATCGCGCAGGTCGGCGAAGAGCTTCTTCTCGATAGCCTCTTTCAGACGCTCGTGGCTGTTGTAGTCGAACGTCTGCCCGCGCCGCGCCAGCGACGAGATGCGAATCAGGATTTCCTCGCGGAAGGTCTTCTTCGCGTTCTCGGTGATGCCGATCTGCTCTTCAATCGAGCGCATCAACTGCTCGTCTGGCTCCATATCCTCGTCGGTGATGGGATCGCGCACCTTGGTGCGGTTGCAGTACGCCTCGACGTTATCCAGGTAGTTATTCAGCAGGGTACGCGCCGACTCCTCGAAGGAATACACAAATGCCCGCTGCACTTCCTTCTTGGCCATCTCGTCATACTCTTTGCGCGCCTCGCTGATGAAGTTAAGGTATTGCTCGCGCTGCTCGCGCGTGATGCTGGTATGCTGGTCCAGCCCATCACGCAGCGCCCGCAGCGCGTCAATCGCGTTGATGCAAGTGACGCCATCCTTCACCAGCGCGCTGGACAGCCGGTTGATGACATAGCGCGGCGAGATGCCCTCCATGCCTTCACGCTCGGCCTCTTCCTGAAGCTCGCGGATGTCTTTCTGCTTGAACTCTTCCTGGTCCTCGCCATCGTAGAGCTTGAGCTTCTTCATCAGGCTCATGCCCACTTTGTTGGATTGCTCCAACCGGGTGAGAATGGCGAACATGCTGGCGACACGCAGCGTGTGCGGCGCGATGTGCACGTTCGTGAGCGCGCTCTGCCCAAGCAGCTTATCGTAGATCTTCACCTCATCGGTGACGCGCAGGTTGTACGGCACGCGCACCAGAATAATGCGGTCCTGCAATGCTTCAGACTTGCGATTGCCTACGAACGCGCGGTACTCCGTCTCGTTGGTATGCGAGACCACTACTTCGTCCGCATAGATCATCGAGAAGCGGCCCGTCTTGATGTTCTGCTCCTGCGAGAGGGTGAGCAGCACATACAGAAATTTCTCATCTACTTTCAGAAGCTCGATGAATTCCATCATGCCGCGGTTGGAAATATTGAGCTCGCCATCGAAGCGGTAGGCACGCGGATCGCTTTCTGTCCCAACCTCGCCAATGGTCGAAAGATCGATGCCGCCCACGAGCTCGGAGATATCCTGGCTCTTTGGATCAGACGGCGTGAACGTGCCAATGCCGGTGCGATGCTTCTCACTGAAGGGAATGCGCACCACGGGCACCGACTCGATCTTGTTATCGTAGGTATTCTCCAACACGTAGCGGCATTTCGGGCAGAGCTCACCTTCGATATAGACGCCAAATTCTTTCTCGACGTCAGCGCGGAGCTCTTGCGGGATCAAGTGGAGCGGTTCCTCATGCATCGGGCAGTTCTTGATGGCATACACCGCCCCGGCTTCGGTGCGCGTATACTCTTCCAGCCCGTGCTTGAGCAGGCTGACGATGGTAGACTTACCACCGCCGACCGGGCCCATCAGCAGCAAGATGCGTTTGCGCACCTCCAGCCGCTGAGCCGCCGAGCGGAAATATTCTACGATCTGCTGGAGCGACTTCTCGATGCCGAAGATTTCCTGATCGAAGAACTTATACTGTGGCTCGCCGAGACGATTGGACTCGGTGCCGTCGGCCATAATCATTGAATAGATTCGCTCATGCGAGAGCTGCGCCACCGATGGTTGGCGCGTCGCAATCTCGAAGTACTGCGCGAAGGTTCCCTCCCACGACAGTGAGCGTTCGCGTTCGCGGTACTCTTCCAGTCGCTTGACAAGGTCCATGCCTTACCCCTCGTTTCTGGCCGCATATGTTCTGGAACGGCGCATTAGCGGTCAACCGCCTGCTAGTGGTTCAGGTGGCGTCATGCGCAGGATGGGCAGCCCGGCTCGTCGTTGCCGATAACGCGCGTCTTGCCTGGTGACAGGTATGCGCAGGCTTTCTGCTCATGACATAAGACTGTTCTTCACACATCCACTGCTGTCGGACATTGTCGGAATGGCAAACAGCTAGCGCATCGGCCTAACAGCAACCGATGAGTACTTTCCAGAGGTGACAGGCGGTACCGTTATCGTTCCACGAGAGACTCGGAGAGAGCCGCGTGCGGATTATTCCATATACGCCATGAATTCGGTGGGCGCGCGTCGCAATAATTTCACTATACGACGCTCATGCGCGGAGAAAACTGATGGCTGCTCTTCAGCGAGCGCAGGATGATCGCGTGCTCCCCCTGCGGGAATCGTTGCCTCGACCGAACACGCACGCCCGACGCATCCTTGCCGTTAAGAGTCTCCGCAATGATGCCCGGACACGCAGCGCTCGGAAGTGGTAAAGAGCACGTGGGCTCGCTGGCGTGGCTATGCCGTTTCATACAGGCGAGCGGACGTTTCTCCGCCCTCGGGCGGAGTCTCCAGGTGACCTACAGAAAAGCCTATCAAAGTTGCGCGATCAAAACCAACATCAACGCGGTGAGCGGCCTCTCTGAAATCCGTTGTGTCTACGAGTACCCTGTTCTGTTGGAAAGCCTGGCGAGCCTGGCCACTATGCCGAGTCCGCCGAACATCGTGGAAGCGCTCTCCCTTGAGAATGTCGGGTTGGTCGTCTCCTTCATGGATGACCACGTGCTCCGACAGCTTCCACACCCTGTACACTATATACGTACTATAACCGCCTAGGTTCACAAGCGTAACACAGCAATTCAATCATCGCAAGGCTACACTACCTGACTTTCTGCCCCAGGCACTCCGTCTTGCTATGACTTGCGCCTATTTGCATAATCCGCGCCATGCCCGTTCACTTGCTTATTAACGGGCATGAGTTCCAGGAACATCGAGATGTTATAGCGCACTCAGGTGCATGCGCCCAGCGTGATAGGCATGCTATAGTGTCGGCGGACGACATACGTTGCGGCGAAAGGGCTTTTCACAACGGTGAAGAACGGATTGGATCGCGACCGCCTGTTATGCCTGGTACGCGCCTTTGCCGGGAAACGCATCCTGGTAGTGGGCGATCTCGTGGCGGACGAATACATCATCGGCGCACCGCTGAAGGTCTCGCGTGAGGCGCCGGTACTCATCCTGGGCCAGCGCGAACACTACACGGTGCCCGGTGGCGCGATGAATCCCGGCGTCAACGCCCGCACACTGGGAGCGGAGGTCTTCATTTGCGGCGTCATCGGCGATGACGCATCAGGCGAGCGGCTGCGGCGGCGGCTCGCGACGTATGGCATCACGTTGGACGGCGTGGTTAGCGAGCCGAATCGGCCGACAACCACGAAGACACGCATCTTCGCGGGGGATAGCCAGCTGGTACGTCAGCAAATCGTGCGCGTGGATGTGCTCGACGCATCCGATTTGAGCGACGGCTGCAAAGGACGGATGCTTGCCTATCTGAGCGCTACCATCCCCACGGTGGATGCCCTGATCCTCTCAGATTATGAAAACGGGGTTATTAGCCCTGAAATCATCAAAACAGCCATTCCGCTAGCGCGAGACGTCGGCAAGACAATCATCGTAGATGCGCACGGCGACCTCGACCGCTTCCAGGGCGTGACCGCACTGACCCCTAACCAGCCAGAGGCCGAGGCGACGCTGGGCCGACGCATTCATGACCGTGAGAGCCTGGAGACCGCCGGGCAGGAACTGCTGGAACGCACTCACGCCCAGGGTCTGCTGATTACCCGCGGCAGCGAGGGTATGAGTCTCTTCGAGCGCGATCAGCCGCCGCTGCATCTGCCCGCCTTCTACCACGGCGAGGTGGCCGACCCTACTGGCGCGGGCGATACCGTCGCCGCAACGTTCACGCTGGCGCTGACCGCTGGCGCAACGCAGGCGGAGGCCGCGACGCTGGCGAATATCGCGGCGGGGCTGGTGATCCAGCGGCTGGGCAACGCCACCAATACGCCCGAAGAGCTTATGGCGGCGGTGCGCGCTCAGGTGGAGGCATAAGGTGGGCACGGTCGTCCCGCGCGAGCAGCTGCATGCGTTGCTGGCAGCACAGCGCGTGGCTGGCGCGCGCATCGTCTTCACCAACGGCGTCTTCGACCTGTTGCACCTGGGCCATCTGCGCTATCTCCGGCAGGCGCGCCATCTGGGCGATCTGCTGGTGGTCGGTGTCAACAGCGACGAGTCCACCCGCCGGTTGAAAGGGCCAGAGCGACCACTGGTTCCCGAAGCTGAACGCGCCGAATTGCTGGCGGCGCTCGATTGCGTGGACTACGTGATGATCTTTGACGAGCCGACCGCCGAGGCCGCGCTGGCGCTGCTCCAGCCGGAGGTCTACGTCAAGGGTGCGGACTACGCCGAACGCGCGAGCCGCCAGCAGGATACGCTGCTCGACGGGGAGGAACTACGCCGCGCGCTCGCCGATGACGCCAGCCTGGGAGAGCGGCTGCCCGAGGCGCGCATCGTCGCCGACTACGGTGGCTCGCTGGCCTTGCTGGCGTACCTGCCGGGACACTCCACCAGCGATTTGATTGACATCATCGTCGCGCGTTATGGGCCTGACGCCGATGCCCGACCACGATGACGCGCCCTTACCCACAATCATCGCCGACAACGAGACGGCTACCGCCAGCGGCGCTTTCATGATCGCGCTCCGGTTTGGCCTGGCACGACTGCTCGACATAGAGGAATTGCGCCTGCTCGGCGGCATCGTGCGCGAGCGATTCGGCAGAATCCGCTGATGCAATGGGCACGCCTTAGTTGTTTTTGCCGTAGAGCCAGTTGGGCGAGTAGCTGGGGCGCAGCCAGGTGCTGTCGTAGCGGCTCCAGGCGCTCTCCGGGGTGAGGGCGCTCCACGAGAGCTTCGCGGCGGTGGGAGCCAGCACATCTGAGACGCCATAGGCATCGTCGATGATGTTGGCGTAGTCATCGCGAATTGGACCAAGCACGATCACCTTCACCTCGTGCAGCGCGGGTCTGCTCGCCCAGACCGCCTTCTGCACCTGGAAGCTGAGCGTCTTAACCCGCGCCTGCGCCGTGGCAACATCGGGAGCCGCGCCAACCGTAAGCGTGATCTTCGCCTGCTGGGCGCTGGTATCATACTCGGTGACGATGCGCTGAGCAAGCGGGCGCGCCACCGGAGCAACGACACCCGCCAGCGGCCCGCTCACCGCGGCCGTCGGAGTCGCCGCTGGAACATTGTTCTTCGTTGCCGTCGAGGTCGAGCAGGCGGCAAGCACCAGCAGGAGCGCGCCCAGCAGCAGGCCGACCGCACGCAGCCGTAGCCCCACCCATGGTACGGCTACAGCATATCGGTGTCGCATCGGCGCCTCCCATCGTTCGCGTGTCATGTCTGCCAGCACAGCAAACGCTAGCAGCATGCCATGCGCATACGCAAGAGGCTATTTCAAAACCGCTGCGATCACACCTTCTCCTGGCGGAGCGAGAACGCCGCCAGCAGCACCATCACCAGCGCAAAGCCGACGAGGAAGATAAGGTCGCCGACAATATCGCTCGCCCCGAAGCCCTTGAGCATCACATCCTGCAACGCGAAGTTGGCGTAGGTCAGCGGCATCACGTGGGCGAGCTGGTAGAGCACCACCGGCAGCGTCTTCACCGGGAAGAAGAGGCCGCCCAGCAGTATCTGCGGCACGATTACCAGCGGAATGAACTGCACGATCTGTAGCTCGTTGCGCGCGAAGGCCGAGATGAAGATGCCCAGGTTCACGCCGCCGATCGTCAGGAGCGCCGTCACCAGGAAGATGACGAACGGATTGCCCACGTAGTGGACGCGCAAGACGAAGATCACGTAGAGCAGGATGACGGCTGATTGCGCCAGCGCGAAGAGCGTGAAGCCGAAGACGTAACCCAGCACCAGCTCGGTGCGTGTCAGCGGCGCGACGAGCAGCCGCTCGATGGTCCCCTGCGAGCGCTCGCGCAGGAAGGCGACCGAGGTCAGCAGGAAGACGAAGAAGAACGAGAAGACGCCGATCAGCAGCGGCGCGAAGGCGTCGGTCTGCGTGAACTGCGGGCCGCCGTAGAGATAGGTCGTCGTCAGCGTTGGCGTCAACGCGGCCTGCTGGGCGGACGGCTGCGCGGTAGCTATCGAGTGAATCAGCAGCGTGACGATGCCGCTCAGCTGTCTGGCGACCGTCGGATTCGACCCCTCCAGCCGCAGTTCTAGCTCAGGACGCTGCCCCTGCTGTACCTGCGCCAGAAAGTCACCTGGGAAGATCAACACGCCGTCGTAGTCGCCGTTCTTCAGCCCTGGCTCCGCCTGATCGGCGGTGATGGTCTTGATCGAGATCGAGTCAGGTAGCTTGATGTTGCTCGCAATAGCCGCGCCCAGCGGTCCCGATGGCGGCACAATCGCGAGGGTCACGCTGGAATCGCTGGAATTGAGGACGATTTGCAGCAGCGTCATCACGAGCAGCGGCGCGAGAAACAGCAGCGCCAGCGTCCGGCGGTCACGCACGAATTGCCTGACGATGCGTCCGGCGAGGGACATCACCCGGATGAACGACATGGCTACGCCTCCCTCTCTGCTTGCTCTACGTGTTTCACCTGCTCGGCCCGCTGGGAGAAATACAGGAACGCCTGCTCGAAATCATCTTTGCCGGACTGCTGGCGGATCGCTGCTGGTGTGTCGGCGGCAAGCAGCTTGCCGAAGCGGAGCAGGCCCAGCCGGTGGCAGCGAATCGCTTCATCGAGGTTGTGGGTCGAGACGATCAGCGTCACCCCGCGCTGGTTCAGTTGGCCGAAGTAGTCCCAGAACGTGACGCGCAGCTCAGGGTCGATCCCAACCGTCGGCTCGTCAAGGAAGATCAGCTCCGGCTCGTGGATCAGCGCGCAGCCAAGCGAGACACGCTGCCGCATGCCGCCAGAGAGCGTCTGGATCGGTGAGTCGGCGCGCGCGGTCAGGTCTACCAGCTCTAGCGTGGCGGTGATCCGCTCTTTGAGCCGCTTGCCACGCAGCCCGTAAAGCGTGCCGAAGAACTTCAGATTCTCCCGGATGCTGAGCTCGTTATAGAGCGCGCTGGACTGGGTCATGTAACCGATGTGCGGCGCGACCTGGCGGTTGGGCATCGCATGGCCCAACACGGCGATGCGCCCCTCGGTTGGCCGCCCCAGCCCGAGCAGCAGGCGTATCAGCGTCGTCTTCCCGGAGCCGTTGGGGCCAATCAGGCCAAACGTCTCGCCCCGCGCGACGGAAAGCGTTACGTGGTCGAGCGCGGTCACGTCGCTGAAGCGTTTGACCACATCGCTGACGACGATGGGGTCGGATGATGGCGAAGGCGCGGATGTCATAGTCTCCTCCCGAAGTGAGCCAACTGAGTCCGAAACTGGACCCGCGAGCGGCAGGGCGAGCGGCTAGTGGGAATGACCTCCCTCCGGCGGCATGGCGTCGCCACGCACGCGAGCGCCATCGAGAAACGTCTGCACCAGCATATCGACGAAAACGCCGTCGTCGATCTGTGGCACGGGCAGCGCCGATGGCGAGAGATGATTCATGATTGCCCGAATCGCCAGCGGGCCGAAGAATTGCAGCCCGGCGCTGATCGGCGGCAACGGGCGCAGCACCCCCAGCTCCACCTGGCTCTGCAGGTAGGCAAACAGCGGCTGAATGAACGCTGGAACGACACGTCGTAGCGCCAGGGGCGGCAGCTCTGGATGACTATGAACCGAGGAAAACACCAACAGGAAAAGCCTGACCAGCCGCTGGTCCTCGCGCATCATAGCCAGGTAGGCACCGCCAACTTTGCGTAGAAACAGGTCCGGCGGGTCATCCAGATGAGCGGCGACGGTATCACGCATGGTATCGAAGGCAGTCACCCGCTCCAGGCACGCCTGAAAGAGGTCCTCTTTGCTGGGAAAGTAGTGATAGATGATCCCGGCGCTCTTCATCCCGGCGGCCTCGGCGATGAGCTTATTGGTCGCGCCATCGTAGCCGTATCTGGTGAAGCAGTCCAGTGCGGCCTCGAGAATCGCGGCTTTGCGTGCTTCGTGGTTGGTTGCGGGCCTAGCCATCAGTCTACTCCCACAAATTAGTTAATTGTTCGATCAATCAAATAATAGCTGCGAGACGCCAGCCTGTCAAGAGGCACATAAACCCTGGACGGCCTCGCGCGTACATATCAGTGAGGCGCGGGTGGGGAGTAAGCGTGATGGCTGATGCGCTGAGCCCGCAATTAGCCGCGGCATTCATGCCGCGAAGCTGGATTATCGCCAACCTCGCCGGGAGAGATGACTGGCAGACCAGCCCGCGATGCGCTATAATAAATCCGTAGACAAATTTCACCAAACTACAAAATTGATGACCAAGTCGCTGGACATCATGGCATTGGCGCGTTATAATTATGTAGGTACGAGGCATGGATATACACAATTCTGACGAGCCGTGGTATATTACCTACCACTTTGTGTGGGGGCCAATGCGCTCGAAAGCCTGTCTCGTCGGTGACATTGCGAGTCGCCTGCAAGCGCTCGTCGAGGAGAAGGCGGATGTGCTGTCCTTCGAGACACGCACGCTGATTATCATGCCAGATCGTGTGTATCTGGCGGCAGCCGCGCCGCCCACGCTTGCGCCACATCGCATCGTCTGTCAGATCAAGGCGCTCACCTCCCGGGCTCTCCGGGACGAGTTCCCCGAGCTGACACGCATTCCAACCTTGTGGACGAGAGCCTATCTCGTCGTGGCGGGGGATGAATTGACCGCCGAGGAGGTTATCCGGCGCTACGAGGCAACACTGAGCCCGCGACGGCCACGCGGTCGTCCGCGTAAGGCGCAGCCGCTTTCCGAGGGAAGCGAAGACGTCTGGTCGTCCGAGGAATAGTCGGCGGCGGGATGTCCGGAGTGCCACACTCCACTTCGACCAAATCACCAACATGAAGGATATGTACTCAGATGCAAAAGTGCGAACGCTGCCAGGTGAATGACGCTCGTGTCCGCCTGGATTCTATAGCTAACGGGCGCCCCGAAAAGCACTACTTCTGCCAGCAATGCGCCGAAGAGCTGTTCGGCGGCGACCAGTCGAATACGGCTGGCAATGGTGCGCAGAGCGACCTGTTCGGCTCACTCTTTAACCGGATGATGGGGCAGGGCGCCGGGCAGCCGCCAATGGGTTTCCAGCCACAGAGCGGCGCGGCGCAAGCACAGCGTCGGCAGAGCCAGCCTGATAAGCATAGCAAGACGCCGACACTCGACCAGTTCGGGCGCGACCTGACCGCTGAGGCGCGCGAGGGCAAGCTCGATCCCGCCGCCGGGCGTGACCGCGAGATTCGCCGCGTGCTGACGGTGCTGGGCCGCCGCCAGAAGAACAACCCGGTGCTGCTTGGCGAGCCGGGCGTTGGCAAGACCGCCATCGTCGAGGGCATCGCCCGCCGCATCGCCGAGGGCAACGTGCCCGCAACCCTGCGTAACGCGCGTATTGTCACGATGAGCATGGGTGGCGTGGTCGCTGGCGCGATGTTCCGCGGCCAGTTCGAGGAGCGCATCAAGCAGATCCTCGAAGAGGTCCGCCAGGAACCGGACGTCATCCTGTTCATTGACGAGCTACATACGGTCGTCGGCGCGGGCAACGCCGAGGGCGCGGTTGGCGCGGCCGATCTGTTGAAGCCAGCGCTGGCCCGTGGCGAGTTGCGCGCGATTGGCGCGACGACGCTGGATGAGTATCGCAAGCACATCGAGAAGGATGCCGCGCTGGAGCGCCGCTTCCAGCCGGTGCTGGTGAATGAGCCATCCCCTGAGGAGGCCGTCGCCATGCTGCAAAAGGTGCGCGAGAACTACGAGCTGCACCACGGCGTCCGCATCTCGGATGAGGCCATCGAGGCGGCGGTGAAGCTCTCCGACCGCTACATCAATGACCGCTTCCTGCCCGATAAGGCCATCGACGTGATGGACGAGGCGGCTTCCGCCCTGCGGCTGGAGGCCATCGAGAACGGGCTGATTGGCCCGGAAATGGTCAGCGTTTTGGAGCGCGAGCTTGCCAGCATCGCCGCGCAGAAAGAGGCGGCTGCCCTCGCCGAGGACTACGAGAAGGCCGCGAAGCTGCGTCAGAGCGAACTGAAGGTGCAGCGCCAACTCGACGAGGCCCAGGGCAAGGCGGGCGACATCCCGACGATGATTGTGACGCCTGCCGATATCGCGAAGGTCGTTGAAGGCTGGACCAGCGTGCCCGTTACCCAGATGCTGGAGACGGAGCGCGAGAACCTGCGCCACCTGGAAGGCGATCTGAGCCAGCGCGTCATCGGCCAGAAAGAGGCCATCGGCGCGGTCTCGCGGGCCATCCGGCGCTCGCGGGCGGGCCTGAAAGATCCGCAGCGGCCGATTGGGTCGTTCCTCTTCATGGGGCCGACCGGCGTCGGCAAGACGGAACTTGCCAGGGCGCTCGCCGCGACGATGTTTGGGAGCGAAGAGAATATCATCCGGCTCGACATGTCGGAGTATATGGAGTCGCATACCGTTTCGCGGCTGTTCGGTAGCCCTCCGGGCTATGTCGGACACGACGAAGGCGGCCAGTTGACCGAGCAGGTGCGGCGTCGCCCGTACAGTGTGATCCTCTTCGACGAGATCGAAAAGGCGCACCCGGAGGTCTTCAACGCGCTGTTGCAGATTCTGGACGACGGTCGGCTGACGGATGGCCAGGGGCGCACCGTAGACTTCAAGAACACGGTCGTCATCATGACCAGCAACGTGGCCACGCCAGACATCAAGCGCCACAGCATTGGCTTCGCGCTGCCGAAGTGGGGCGATGCCACCACCGCCGAGGATAGCGAAGAGGCGCAGCGGCGGGCGCGGGCGATACAGGGTCTGCGCATGGCGTTCCGGCCAGAGTTCCTGAACCGCATCGACCAGATTGTGGTCTTCGAGTCGCTGACCCGCGACGACCTGCGGCAGATCGTTGACCTGCTGCTGGCGAAGGTGAGCGCGCGACTGGCCGAGCAGGAGATTGCGCTGGCGTTTGACGACGACCTGCGCGAGTTCCTGATGACCGAGGGCTACGATCCTGAGTTTGGCGCGCGGCCACTGCGCCGGGCGATCCAGACGCACGTAGACGACACGCTGGCCGACGCCATCCTCGCCGGGACGGTGCAGCCGGGCCAGACGGCCCATCTCTTGGTCGTCGAAGGCGCCGTGCAGGTGCGTGCCGAGGGCGAGCCACGAGTCGTGGCCGTGTCCTCTCCGTCGCCCATCCAGGCCGCCTAATCTGATAGCACGGTCAAGCAACTTGCCCCTTCACCCAGCGTTTGGGTGGAGGGGCATTTTCGTTGTGATGTCGCTGTGATATCGCGGAGATATTGGGTGATAGCGCCGTGATGCACTGCCTGTATCGTAATGACTGTAAGAGGTAACAACGAGCCGGACACCGGGAGGTACAAGGCTCGATATCAGGAAATTAGTCATCATTGAGAGGGGAAATTTCAGATGACTCGGTCGATTCGCTGGCGCATCATTGTCCTGCAGATTGTGGCGCTGCTCGTGCTCGCCTTTGGCTCTGGCGCGGCCTTCTACGCCAA